>Ga0134093_1000080_pt1 | contig 110113 bp, 108 predicted proteins | sample 4_1taG_FD_94452 | JGI IMG/M metagenome (GOLD analysis project Ga0134093, IMG submission 94452) | Switchgrass degrading microbial communities from high solid loading bioreactors in New Hampshire, USA - 4_13_20_68_A1 metaG | ecosystem: Engineered > Bioreactor > Semi-continuous > Anaerobic >...
CCTAATGAGACGGACGCAGTTGCTACAGGAGGTACGGAAGATGCGGTTTGAGGAAGCGTACGAGGGCTGGCAGTCGGGTCGGCTGACGCAGGAAGAGGCGGCCAGGCTCCTGGGGGTGTGTGACCGGACATTTCGGCGCTACATTGCCCGCTACGAAGAGGAGGGGTTGGAGGGCCTGGTTGACCGGCGTCTGAGGCAGGTCTCGCACCGCAAGGCGCCGGTCGATGAAGTGATGGCGCTGGTGGAGCGCTACCGTAGTCGGCATATGGGCTGGAACGTCAAGCACTTTCACGCCTGGTACCAGCGCGAGGGCGGCAAGCGCAGCTACACCTGGGTGAAGAACCGGTTACAGGAGGCCGGGGTGGTCGAGAAGGCCCCGGGCCGGGGCAAGCACCGCAAGCGGCGGGAGCGCGCCGCCTGGCCGGGGATGCTGTTGCATCAGGACGGCTCGCGGCACGAATGGGTGCCTGGACAGTATTGGGATTTGATCGTCACCATGGATGATGCCACCAACGAGCACTACTCGATGTTCTTCGTCGAGGAGGAGGGGACGGCCTCCTCATTGCGCGGTGTCAAGGAAGTGATCGAGGCGCGGGGCCTGTTCTCTGCGCTCTACACCGATCGGGGCAGTCACTACTGGCATACGCCGCAGGCGGGCGGCAAGGTGGACAAGGTCCATCTCACCCAGTTCGGGCAGGCCATGGCGCGACTGGGCATCGAGATGATCCCGGCCTATTCTCCGGAGGCGCGAGGGCGCTCGGAGCGGATGTTTCGCACGCATCAGGACCGGCTGCCCAAGGAGCTGGCAGCGGCCGGGATCACCGACATGGCGGCGGCCAATCGCTACTTGAAGGAGGTCTATATGCCCGCGTTCAACGCCGAGTTCATGCAGCCGGCACAGGAGGAAGGATCGGCCTTCGTGGCCTGGATCGGGGATGAGCTCGACGACTTCCTGTGCGAGCAGTACGAGCGGGTGGTGGGCAAGGACAATTGTGTCGCTTTCGAGGGGCTGAAGTTGCAAATCCCGCCGGATCGCTATCGCATGCACTACGTGAAGGTCAAGGTACGGGTGCATCGCTACCTGGACGGGCGGCTGGCGATCTTCCATGGCCCGAGAAGGCTCGCGCGCTACACGGCTGACGGTCAGCTGCAAACCCCCGAACTGCAGGTTGTCGCGTAGGTCCGCCGCGGCGCCTGCCGGGGAGGGAAGGCGCTCCGGGCTACGCCCTTCACGCCTTCCCTCCCCGGCCCGGAAAAGCGGACAGTTTATGTGCTACGAAACCGGACAGTTCTATTTGTTGACAACAGCTCGCGCCGGTCGAGCGCCTGGGCGCTACTTGCGCCACAGCCAGAAAAGCAGCGAGAGCAGCACCGAGACGAGGATGCTCGTGGTGAGGGGAAAGTAGAAGGTGAAGTTTTCGCGCTCGATGACGATGTCGCCGGGCAGGCGGCCGAAGGGAAAGCGCGACAGCCACGGCCAGAGCAGGGCCGCGAGCAGGAAGAGGATGCCGAGCAGGAAGAAGAATCGTTGCATCCCGGCCTCCCGGAGCGCGGGCAGACTGGCGGAGAGGGCGGGATTCGAACCCGCGTCAGGGTATTCCCCTGAACACGCTTTCCAGGCGTGCGATTTAAACCGCTCATCCACCTCTCCGGCAAGCGCGGTATTATACCCAGGTCCGGCACGAAACGCCAGGCCCCCAGCCTGGCGGGCCGCTCTCTCGACGAAGGAGTCACCCATGGGACACCGCCTCTCCAAGATCACCACCCGCACGGGCGACGAGGGCACCACCGGCCTCGGGGACGGCTCGCGCGTGGCCAAGAACAGCCGGCGCATCGAGGCGCTGGGCGAAGTCGATGAATTGAACGCCGTGGTCGGCGTGCTCGCAAGCGACACCATGGACGAAGACCTGCGCGCGGTGCTCGCCGAGATCCAGCACGCCCTCTTCGACCTGGGCGGAGAACTCTGCCTTCCCGGCGCGGCCGTGCTCACCGACGCGCAGGTGGCGCGGCTCGAGGCGCTGATCGAGACCTACAACGCCGACCTGCCCCCGCTCAAGGAATTCATCCTGCCCGGCGGCAGCCGCGCGGCGGCGCTCGCGCATCTCGCCCGCACCGTCTGCCGCCGCGCCGAGCGCTCGGTGGTGGCGCTCGCCCAGGAAGAAGCGCTGCACTCCGCCCCGCGCCGCTATCTCAACCGCCTCTCGGACCTCTTCTTCGTGCTCGCCCGCGTCTACAACCGCCGCGCCGGCGTGCCCGACGAACTGTGGCGACGCGAGCACAAAACACCCAAACCCTCGCGCGCTGGTGCCATACTGCCCGGTGAAGAAAATTCCTCAAGTCCCGCCGCATGATGCCGTAAACACTCCTACCAAACCCGGTAAGCCACTCACGCAAGGAGAACCATCATGGCATCCGTCATCAACACCAACATCGCCTCGCTCAACGCGCAGCGCAACCTCCTGAAGAGCCAGAACGACATGCAGACCGCCATGCAGCGGCTCTCGTCGGGTCTGCGCATCAACTCCGCCAAGGACGACGCAGCGGGCCTGGCGATTTCCGACCGCATGAGCGCGCAGATCAACGGCCTCAACCAGGCCACGCGTAACGCCAACGACGCCATGTCGATCGCCCAGGTGGCCGAAGGGGCGCTGGGCGAAGTCACCAATGCCCTGCAGCGCATCCGGGTGCTCGCGGTGCAGTCGGCCAACGACACCAACACCGCCACCGACCGCGCCTCGCTGCAAAAAGAAGTGGAACAGCTCAAGCAGGAGATCACGCGGCTCGCCACCCAGACCTCCTTCAACGGCAAGAACCTGCTCGACGGCAGCTTCATGAACCAGGTGTTCCACGTGGGCGCCTACGCCGACCAATCGATCAGCTTCTCCATCGGCAGCACCAAGGCGAGCGACATCGGCGCCAACATGGCCGTGAGCGATGATCGGGTCGGCACGACGAGCGTGCTTGAAGCGAAGAGCAAGGCCAACATCGGCAACCCGACGCCGGGCGGCGCCGACAACGGCGTCACCGCCAACACGCTCACCATCGTCAGCGACCTCACCGGCTCGACGGGGAAGGCGATCACGATAAGTGCCGGCGCAAGCGCCAAGGATATTGTAGGAGCAGTCAATAACGCCAGCGCCCAGACCGGCGTGATCGCCAGCGCCCGCACTGAGGTGGTGCTGAGCGGTCTGTCGGGTGCAGACGCAAGTGGTGGTGGTGCAGACACAATCTCATTCAAATTGAATAATGTAGATATCAATGTCGGAGATGGGGTAGCTGCGGTCACCCTGGAACAAATCGCCACGGCGATCAATAACGCGAGCGGTTCCACTGGCGTCACTGCCACTTACTCCTCTGATGGCGGTGGCAAAATCACCCTCGTCGCCGAAGACGGCTCGGACATCAAGATCACAGGCTTCAAGGATAACAACGAATCGGGCGGCACAGCAGATGCCTCTATCAATGTCGTCGACACCAATGGGGTTTCCATAGGGACAATCAATCAGACAAACAACAGCATCGCCGTCGGCGGTCAAGTGACCTTCGATTCGCGCAATGCCTTCACAGTTACTGATGGCGGCACGGGCGTGATGACGGTCGCTTCTACGCCCGCAACAGAAACCGGTTCCCCGGCTGCCTCCGTCATGCTCGGCAACGGCGTGGCGGCGCAGACGCTCACCGTCGATGGACCTACCGGCAGCGCCAATGTCTCGGTCGATGCCAACATGAGCGCCTACGAGATCGCCCAGCGGGTGAACCAGCAGACGGCCACCACCGGCGTGAGCGCCACGGCGCGCACCGAGGCCAAGCTCTCCGACCTGTCGGCCGCCGGCACCATCGAGTTCAAGCTCGCCGGTCGCCCGGGGCAGGATCCGGTGACCATCTCGGCGCAGGTCGACAACAAAGACAACCTCACCGCGCTCGCCAAGGCGATCAACGAGAAAACTTCGGTAACCGGCATCACCGCCAATCTCTCGGACGACCTGAAGTCCATCACCCTGGTGAGCGCCGACGGCTACGACATCAAGCTCGCCGACTTCCAAAACAAAACGGTCGCTGGGGCGCAAACGGTGACGCTCGACGGCACGACGCTCACCGAGGGCGCTGCCGACAGCCTCACCGTGGCGGGGCAGGTGTCGTTCTCCGCGCCGGGCGCCTTCACCGTAACGAGCGACAATACGAACAGCACGGTCGTCACCGGCACGGTGCGCAGCGAGCTCTCGGCCGTGGGTAGCATCGACATCGGCACCCAGAAAGGAGCGAACGAGGCGATCAAGGTGGTGGATGGGGCGCTCGCCTACGTCGATGACCTGCGGGCCGACCTCGGCGCGATCCAGAACCGCTTCAGCTCGGTTGTGTCGAGCAACTCGGTGACGAGCGAAAACGTGGCGGCCGCCCGCTCGCGGGTGCAGGACGCCGACTTCGCCGCCGAGACGGCGAACCTGTCGCGGGCGCAAATCCTGCAGCAGGCCGGTACCGCCATGCTCGCGCAGGCGAACGCCTCGACGCAGAACGTGCTGACGCTCCTGCGCTGATCGGGGCTTGACACGGGCGGCGCAGGGTCTAGCATGATCCCTGGCGCCGCCCGTTCCCCTTGGGGAGATTGACCATGAACGTCCCGATTTCTTCCGTATCTTTGCCGCAGGGTGCCGCGAGCACGGTGGTGACCGAGCCGCGAGCGCCGGCGCCTTCCGCCGCCATGGCAGACACGGCGGCGAGCACGACGGCCACCGCGCGCACAAGCGACACCGCGACGACGGCGCCGGCAGGCAGCACCGCCGCCACCGCCCCATCTTCCGCCATCGACCGCGACACCTTGCAGGGCGCGGTCGACCGGGTACAAAAGGCGGTGGAGACGCTCTCCAGCGCCGGCATTCAGTTCACCATCGACCAGGATTTCAACCGCATGGTGGTGCAGGTGGTGGATACCTCCACCAAGGAAGTGATCCGGCAGATTCCGCCCAAGGAGATGCTGGAGATCGCCCAGGCGCTCGACAAGCTCCAGGGCCTGCTCGTGCATCAGAAAGCCTGAGGAGACGGCCATGGCCACGATTACTTCCAGCGGCATCGGTTCGGGGCTGGACATCAACGGCATCATCGACAAGCTGATGCAGGTGGAAAAGAAGCCAATCGATGCCATCAACCAGAAGATCTCGGATGTCCAGACGAAGATCTCGGCCTTCGGGCAGGTGAAGTCGGCCCTCTCCACCCTGCAGTCGGCGGCCAAGAGCCTGAGTGACCCCAATACGCTCTACGCCGTCACCACCTCGGTGGGCAGCGGCGCGGGATTCACCGCCACCGCGGGCGCCGGTGCGGCCACGGGCACCTACGATATCGGCGTGCAGCGGCTTGCCCAGGCGCAGCGCGTGGCCACCAGCGCCACCCAGACTTTCACCCCGGGCGCGGGTACCCTCACCATCAAAGCCGGCGGGCAGAGCGTGCAGGTCGATTTTTCCGGCGGCGGCACGCTCGAAGACCTGCGCAACGCCATCAACGACCAGGCGAATTCCCTGGTGAGCGCGACCATCGTCGACAACGGCACGGCCAAGCAGCTCATCATTACCAGCCGGCAGAGCGGCGCGAACCAGGCGTTCCAGCTCATCGGAACGGGCGGGCTCGAAGGGCTGACGTTCAATCCTGACGCCACGGAGGGCAACGAAAACGTCACGCTGGTGCAGAAGGCCCAAGACGCCCAGATTACGTTCAACGGCCTCACCGTCACCCGCTCTGCGAACACGATCGACGACCTGATCCCCGGCGTGACGCTCACCCTGCAATCCGTCACCGGGCAGACGACCGCCCCGCTCAGCGTGCAGCGGGACAATTCGGCGCTGGAGAAGGCGATGCAGTCCTTCGTCGACGCCTACAACGCGGTGAACAACACCATCTACACCCTCACCTACTACGACCCGGACACCAAGACCGCCGGGCCGCTCTCCGGCGACTCGGCCCTGCGCACGATCCAGAACCAGCTGCGCAACACGCTCAATTCGCTCACCGGCAGCGGCACGCTGCGCAGCTACACCGACCTCGGGCTGAGCTTCGATGCCAAGGGCAAGCTCTCGTTCAACACCGCCACCTTCGAGAAGGCGCTGCAGACCCAGCCCAGCGCCGTGAAACAGATGCTGGTGGGTACCGACACCCAGCCGGGCCTGGCGACCCGGCTCGATTCGCTGCTGACCACCAACTTACAGACGGGCGGCCTGCTCGATGCGAGCGTGCAGGGGCTCAATTCCAAGGTCGCGCTGCTCAACAGCCAGAAGGAGCGGCTGCAGAGCCAGCTCGACCGCATCCAGGCGACGTACCAGCAGCAGTTCAACAACATGGACACCATCGTCGGGCAATACAACAGCCTGAGCACCTACCTGACGCAACAATTCAACGCCCTGTTCGCGAGCTCGAAGAGCGGATGAGGAGGATCCCGACATGTTCAATCGCCCCAGAGGCGCCAACGCCTATTCGCAAGTCAGCCTGGAGACCGCCGTGCAGACCGCCGATCCGCATCAACTGATCCTGATGCTCTACGATGGGGCCTTGCTGGCGCTGGCAGAGGCCGCCGTGGCCATCGAGCAGAAAGACATCCCCAAACGCGCCCAGTCCATCAGCCGGGCCATCGCCATCATCCACGACGGGCTGCACGCCTCGCTCGACATGGAGAGCGGCGGCGAGCTCGCCACCCGGCTCGCGGCGCTCTACGACTACATGGTCGAGCGCCTGACGCAGGCGAACGCCACCAACAACGCCGCGGCGGTGCAGGAAGTGAGCGGCCTGCTGCGCACCCTACGTGAGGCCTGGGCCGAGATGCCGCGCCAGCAGGCCGCGGCCACGGCGGGGTGAACCGATGACGACGCTTGCCGAAGAGGCGCCGTGGGCGGAGCTCGCGCGCGGCTGCGCGGCGCTCGCCGCCGCCGCCGAAGCGAACGACTGGGATCGCGCGGCGGCGCTGATGAGTGCGCTCGACGCCCTGACGACGGCTGACCGCGCCTGGTGCGCGACGCACGACCCGGCCTTGCCCGAGCGGCGGGCGGCGATCGTGGCGGCGCGCGCGTCGCTGGAGGCGGCCGGCGCACACTTGCTGCCGGCGCATGCGAGCCTGAAGAAACTGCTGCGCGCCTGGGGTGCGCTGCCGCCGACGTGAGCGCGCCGCTCCAGGGAGACGCTGAAGAAATGAGCGAGCACCGCGCAACGCAGCGATTCGCCCGCGCAGCCAATCATTCAGCGTTTCCCTAGGCGCCCGGAGGTGATGAGATGATCCCGCCAGACCTCGCTGCGCGGATACGCATGATGGTCGAGGCGGAGCTGCTACGCCCCGAGGCGCAGGTCGGCGGGGTGGAGCGCATCCGCCCCCTTCCGGAGCGCCTGCCGGAGGTGCTCCCGGGGCAGGTACTGCGCGCCACCATCCAGCGGCCGCTGCCCGAGGGCACCTACCAGGCGGTGGTAGCAGGGCGTGAAATGACGCTCGCGCTCGACCAGCCGGTGAAGAGCGGCGATACCCTGGAGCTGGTGGTCGAGCGGCAGGTAGGCGGCACCATTTACGCCCGCCGTCAGGAAGGGCAGGAAGGAGCGGATCGGAGCATAGCGGGCGCCTCGGCGCGCACCCAGCTCTCCTCGGCCGGCGAGCTTCTGCGGCAAGTGCTGACACAGCCCGCCCCGCAGCGCCTGCCCCTGCCTGCCGGCACGGAACGGGCCGCGCCACTGCTGCCCGCCCCGCCCCAATCGCCCGCGGAAGTACAGCGCCTGGCCACGGCGCTGCAAGACAGCGTGCAGCGCTCGGGGCTCTTCTACGAATCCCATCTGGCACGGTGGGTCCGGGGACAGTATCCGCTCGAATCCCTGCGCGCCGAGCCGCACAACCTCGTGGCGCGGGCAACACCGGCGGCTCCGAGCGCAGAAGCGCCGCCGTCGGGCTCCGCGCCTGCCGCTGCCGGTGCTGTTCCTCCTGCTTCCGGTGCCGCACCTGCCGCTGGTACCGCCTCCCTTGCGGCTGCCTCCGCCGCGCTTGGCGTTGCCGGCGAAGAGGTTTCGTCGGCCGAGCGTGCCGCGTTGGTAGCGGCCGCCGCGCCCTCCCCTTTACTGACCTGGCTCATGCGCAACGCCCCTGGCGCTGCCGGGCCGGGGAACGCCGAGCGGCTGCTCGCGGCCTTTCTCTCCGGGCAGATCCCTGCGTCCGGCGCCGAGGAGGCTGCGGCGCGCCCCGCCGTCGCGCCCGAGCGCGGCGCGCCCCCGGCCGGCGCAACGGCAGCGACCACGGCAAGCGAAGGCGCACAGGGCGCCCCTCCTGCGAGCGCCAGCGCCATTCCCGAACGGCTGGTGCCGATCGTGCAACATCAGCTCGACGCCCTGGCCACCCAGCAGCTGAACGTGCAGTTCGCCCCTTGGCCGGGTTTGCTCGTGCAGTGGCGCATCGAGGCGGAGGGAGAGCAGGACGGAAGGGCCGAAGGGGAGAAAGGCGAGGCGCCGGTGTGGCGCTCCACACTGCGGCTGACCCTGCCCCGCCTGGGCGAGGTGACGGCGCAGCTGCAGTGGCAGCATGGAACGCTCGAATTGCGTCTCACGGCCAGCCAGGAAGCGGCTTTGACGCGGATGCGCGCCGCGGCGCCCATGCTGGCCTCGGCTTTGGAGGCGGACGGCATTCGCGTCACGAAGATCGAGGTCGCGGCGCAGGAGGGGATGGATGCAACCGAAGAATGAACGAGCGGAAACCGCGACGGGCGAGCGCCTCGCCGCGGTGGCGTTACGCTACGAGTCGGGCGAGCCTGCACCCCGGGTGGTCGCCAAGGGGCAGGGGCTGATCGCCGAGCAGATCCTCGAGCGCGCGCGCGAGGCGGGCGTGTATGTACACGAGTCGCCTGAGCTGCTCTCGTTGCTGATGAAGCTCGATCTGGACGAGCGCATTCCGCCCCAGCTCTACGTAGCGGTGGCGGAACTGCTCGCCTGGGTCTATCGACTGGAGCAGGAGGGCGGTGGCGGCAATCCCCTGCCTCCACGCGCTCCGCCGCCGGAAAGTATGCTATAACATGACCAGCCTGCCAACGATCTTGCTCCCTTCATGTCTTCCGCCCCCTTGCGCATCGAGCTCTACGATCCCGAGCGCCACCCCGATCTCCTCTTGCGCTCTCCTCGCGAGATCGCGTTTTTGCTGCGAAGCCTGGCGGAGCGTCGGGTTCAGCTGGGCATCTTTGCCGAGCGGCGTCATCTCTTCACGTCCGTGCTCCTGGATGTCACCGAGGAGCATCTCGTCCTCGACCCTTGTGGCGACGAGCAACTCAACCGCCTGGCAACGCAATGGGGCGTGATCTGCCAGGGCAAGCTCGAAGGGGTGACGGTGCAGTTTGCCTGCGCGCGGCTGGTGCGTGTCGAACATCAGGGCGTGATGGGCCTCGGCGCGCCTTTGCCCTCAACGGTGCTGCGCTTGCAGCGCCGGGAGTTCTTCCGCCTGCCGCCGCCCGTGCCTACGTGGTGGTGCGAGCTGCCATGGTCGGATCCGGCTTTTGCGCCCTTGCAGGCGGAGGAGCCCAAGCTGAAGCTGCGCGTCCTGGATTTGAGCGTGGGGGGCGTCGCCCTGCTCTTTCCGCCCGAGGTCCCCGCGCCCGCGCACGGCCACCAATTCGCCGGCGCCCGCCTCATACTGCCGCCCATGGATTGGCTAGAAACGGCCATGGAGGTGCGCAGCATCCTGCCGCTCGATACCCCCGGGCCGGCAAGGGTCGTTCCCACACGGGTGGGCTTTCGTTTCATCGGCATGCCCACGGCAGCGGCGAACCGCCTCTACCGCTTCCTCTTCGAATTGCAGCGGGAACAGCTGGCCGCACGACGCGGCACGTGACGTGATTCGTGTTTATTCTCATGGGCTCTAGACGATGTACACGCTGCGCTTCGCCAAATCCGCCGAGAAAGTCATCGCCCGGATGCCGCAAGGCGTGGCGCGCCGCATGATCGACGAACTCAAGGCCATTGCCGCCGATCCAACGATGTACCGTGGTGACTGGAAGCCCTTGTCCGGCTCACCCTTTTGGCGTTTACGCGTAGGCGACTGGAGGGCCATCTGCGACTTGCGTAATGCCGAAATCGTTTTGCTGGTGGTCAAAGTCGCACCACGAGGAGACGCATACAAATGAGCGTGCAAATCATTGAACTGGACGGAAAACCGGCTTTCGCCGTGGTGCCGGTGGCACAATGGAAGGCACTTTTGGAACGGCTGGAAGACCTGCAAGACGCTGTGGATGCCAGGGCTGCGGCAAACGAGGAGACGTTGCCTCTCGACTTCATCGAACGGCGGCTCGCTGGAGAATCGCCGTTCAAGCTATGGCGAGAGCATCGCGGGCTCACTCTAGAGACGCTCGCCGACAGAGCGGGTTGCACGCCCCAGATGCTATCGATGATCGAGCGGAGTGAAACCAAACCTTCCGCCGATCTGTTGGCACGGCTTGCGAGCGCGCTCGGTTGCGACATGGACAGCCTCCAGTGCGACTGAGCTTTCGCAAGGGGAGCGCGTAACGCAGCAATCAGGCGGTGCAACCGAGTGGTTTACGCGCGCGATCGTGAGTCACACCGGTCACACCGGCATGTTCATGATGTCTTGGTAGGCGCTCACCAGGCGGTTGCGCACCTGCACCATCTGGTTGAAGGCGAGCGAAGCCTTTTCCAGGTCGATCATGACGTTTTGCAGGTCGACGTTGGGGTCGCCCGCGCTGAAGCGATCGGCTTGCTCGCGCGCCAGGGTCTGCGCCTGGCTCACGTCTTTGAGGGCGGAATCGAGCACGGAGGCGAAATCGACCTGCCCCGCCGCTTGCGGCGCTTCGGCGGCCGCGGGCTTGCCCTGGGCGATCGCTTGGGCGCGCTGCATTTCGGCGAGCAGTTGGTTGATGCCGTTGGTGTCCATGGTCGTGCCTCCTGTCCTTCACCGGCCCTTCGTTCATTCTAGCATTGTTCGTCGCCCGGAATGGCGTAGCCTTCGGCGCGGTAGCGCTGCAGTTTGTAGCGCAGCGTGCGCTCGGAGATGCCGAGCCGTTCCACCGCGCGCTTGCGCGATCCGCCCACTTCGCGCAGCACGCGCAGGATGTGCTCGCGCTCGCGCTCGCGCACCGTCTGGGCACCGCCCTCCTCTTCGTGCGCCACGGAAGCGGAGTTCGGCGCCGCGACTGCCGCTGCCCTCGGTTCTTGCGCTGCTCTGGCCTGCGAGCCCGCCCGGGCAGGCAGACAGGCGGTGAGCGCCGCAGCGTCGATCGCGTTGCCGGGAGCGAGGATGAGGGCGCGCTGCAAGGTGTTCTCCAGTTCGCGGACGTTGCCGGGCCAATCGTATTGAAGCAAGATTCGTGCCGCCTCGTCGGTGAGCGTGGCGCCGTTCTTGCCGAAACGCGCGCCGTGCACGGCGAGAAAGCGCTGCGCGAGCGGCAGGATGTCGCCGGGGCGTTCGCGCAGCGGCGAAATGCGCAAGGGGAAGACGGCGAGGCGGTAGTAGAGGTCCTGGCGAAAGCGCCCGGCGGCGACTTCCGCGGGCAGGTCGCGGTTGGTGGTGGCGAGGATGCGCACGTCGAGGGGAATCGGTTTGCGGCCGCCGAGGCGCTCGACTTCCTTTTCCTGCAGCACGCGCAGGAGCTTGGCCTGCAGCGCGAGCGGCATCTCGGAGATTTCGTCGAGCAGCAGCGTGCCGTGCTGCGCCTGCTCGAACTTGCCGGGCTGGGCAGTGCTCGCGCCGGTGAAGGCGCCTTTCTCGTGGCCGAAGAGGGTGGCTTCGAGCAGGTGCTCGGGGATGGCGGCGCAGTTGATGGCCACGAACGGCCCGTCGTGCCGCGGGGAGTGGCGGTGAATGAATCGGGCATAGACTTCCTTGCCTACGCCCGATTCGCCTTCGAGGAGCACCGTGGCGTCGGTCTGGGCCACGCGTTGGGCCAGTTGCAGCAGCTGGCGGCTGGCGGGGTCGGCGGCGACGAGTTCGTCGTCGCCTCCCGGCTGGGCGTACTTGCGCACGAGGGAGAGCAGCGCCGCCGGCTCGAAGGGCTTGAGGAGGAATTCGCAGGCGCCGCCGCGCATGGCGGCCACGGCGCTGGCGACGTCGCCATAGGCGGTCATGAGGGCGACCGGCAGCTGCGGCAGGCGCCGGCGCACCGCTTCGAGCACTTCGAGCCCATTCATGGGGGACATTTTGAGGTCGGTGAGCACCATGGCCACCGGCTCGCGCTCGAGGGCGGCGAGCGCCTCGGGGCCGGAACCGACGGCGATCGGCCGGTAGCCGCCCACTTCCAGGGTGAGCGCGACGGCGTCGCGCAGGTTCGCGTCGTCCTCGACGATGAGGATCGGCAGCGGTTCGCTCATGCGTCTGGCTCCATTGGCGGTGGGGAAAGCGGCAACGAGAGCACGAAGCGGCTGCCCTCGCCGGGGCGGGAGTAGGCTTCGATGTCGCCGCCGTGCGCGCGGGCCACGCCGCGGGCGATCGCCAGCCCCAGGCCCGTGCCTTCGCTGCGGGTGGTGAAGAACGGCTCGAAGATGCGCTCGAGCTTGTCGGCGGGGATGCCGGGGCCGTCGTCGCTCACGCCAAGACGCGCGCGCGCTCCTTCACGTTCCCCTTCGAGGCGTACCGTGCCGCCTTCGGGGATGGCCTGCAGGGCGTTTTCCAGCAGATTGGTGAGGGCGCCGGCGAGCGCCTTGGCGTCCCCCTGGACCCAGGCGCCGGCGAGCGGTTCGAGCCGCCCTTCGAGCCGGGCGCGTTTGGCTGCGGCGAGCGGTTCGAGTGCGTGCAGCGCGTCGCGGGCGAGCGTCTCCAGCGCCACCGGACCGCGCGCCCCGCCTTCGCCGCGGGCAAAGAGCAGCATGTCGCCGATGAGCCGTTCGAGGTGACGCAGCCGCTCCTGCGCCCGCTCGGCGAGCTGGGCGCGGCGCTCGGGCGGCAGTTCGCCGGCGGCGAGGTTGCCGACGTAGAGCATGGCGGCGGCAAGGGGCGTGCGCAGCTGGTGCGCGAGCGCCGCCACCATCTCGCCCATGGCGGCGAGCCGCAGGTTGCGCTCCATCGCCTGGCGCAGGCGGTGCGCCTCGGTGAGGTCGTGCAGCAGCAGCAGCCGCCCGCCGTGGGCGGCGAGATCGGCCCAGGAAAGATTGAGCCGGCGAGCCGACCCGTCGGGCAAGGGCAACTCCACTTCCTGCGGCGTGTCGGTGGGCTGGAGCGTGGCGGCGAGTTCCGCCCACGCGCGTCCTTCGAGCTCGCGGCCGGGCCACAGCGCTTTGGCCGCCCGGTTCGCCTGCACGACGCGGTCCTGCCCGTCGAGCACCAGCACGCCGGCCGGCAGCGCCTGCAGCAGCACTTCGAGGCGCTCGGAGAGCATCTGGGCGCGCGCCTGCAGCGCCTCGTAGGAGCGCGTGAGCGCGTCGGAGGCGCGGGCGAACTGTTCGAAGGCGCGCGCGAGCTGTTCGGGCGTGAGCGAGGCGGCGGAATCGGCGGTCATGGTTTTCCTACTATACGACAAAGCGGCGGCGGCAGGAATTGCCGGCGATTTTTGCCGTTATTTCCACGACGGCTTGCCGCCCGACGCGCGATAATGCAGCCTGAGACCGTTGCCCTCGCGGCAGGAGACGACATCATGGCCGAGGCCGACACGACGCTGACCGCCCAAGCCCCCGCGGCAACCCGCCTGCCGCCGGCGCTGGCGAACCTGCTCGAGCGCGTCAAGGCGCTTTCCCTGCAGCAGAAACTTGCCGCCGGCGCGGCGCTCGCGCTGGCGATCGCCCTCATCGTGGGGCTATTGCTGTGGTCCAAGCCCGCCGACTACGCCGTGCTCTTCTCCAATCTGGACGAGCGCGACGGCGGGGCGATCGTCACCACCCTGCAGCAGATGAACGTGCCGTATCGTTTTTCCGACAACGGCAGCGCCATCCTGGTGCCCTCTTCCCAGGTGCACGACCTGCGCCTGCGGCTGGCGGCGCAGGGGCTGCCGCGCGGCGGCAACGTCGGTTTCGAGCTGATGGACAATCAGAAACTGGGCATCACCCAGTTCGCCGAGCAGATCAACTACCAGCGCGCGGTGGAAGGAGAGCTCGCGCGCACTATCCAGAACATCGGCGCGGTGTCGGCCGCGCGCGTGCATCTGGCCATTCCCAAGAAAACGGGTTTTCTGCGCGACAAGGAAAAGCCCTCGGCTTCCGTGATGGTCACGCTGCGTCCGGGCCGGGTGCTGGATGAAGCGCAGATTGCCGGCATCGTGCATCTGGTGAGTTCGAGCGTGCCAGAGCTCACGCCCGATCGCGTCACGGTGGTGGATCAGTCGGGCAATCTCCTGACCCGCTCGCCCGACCAGAACAAGGGGGATCTGGACGCCAAGCAGCTCGCCTTCATCCAGGAGCTGGAATCGGCCTACGTACGGCGCGTCGAATCCATCCTCGAACCCATCGTCGGGGCGGGTAACTTCAAGGCGCAGGTGGCCGTGGACGTCGATTTCAACCAGACGGAACTCACGAGCGAATCCTACCGTCCCAATCCGGCGCCGGAACAGGCGATCCGCAGCCAGCACATCGAAGAGCGCTACGGCGGCGAGCAGGTGCCGCAGGGCGTGCCGGGCGCGCTCACCAACCAGCCGCCGGTGCCGGCCACCGCGCCCATCACCACGCCGGAAGTCGGACAGGGCGCTGCCGCCACCGCTGCCGGAGGCAAGCGCGAGCGCACCGCGACCATCAACTATGAGCTCGATCGCACGATCCAGCACACGAAAAAAGCGCTCGGCGAGGTGCGCCGCCTCACCGTGGCCGTGGTCATCAACCAGAAGACCGAGACCACGCGCGAAGGCGTGAAGACCATCCCTTCGGACGAAGAGCTCGCCCAGCTGGAGAAATTGGTGCAGAATGCAGTGGGGCTCAACCCGACGCGCGGCGACAGCATCACCGTCTCCGGGGCGCTCTTCGCCGGCAAGATCGAAGAGCCGCCCGTGCCGTGGTGGAAACGCCTGTGGAACGACCCGGTCATGGTCGAGATCGTGCGCGAGGTGCTGCGCTACCTGCTGCTGGCCGTGGCCTTGGTGATCGTCTATTTCGGCGTGATCCGGCCGCTGGTGCGCACGGTCGCCACCAAGGCCGAAACGCCGGCGCCCGGCGCTCCCACCGCGGTGCCGCCGGCCGGCGCGGAGGAAGAAGAGGAAGGCGCGATCGTGCAGCTGGGCACGGTCAGGCCCGGCGATCCGTTCGAGCGCAAGGTGGCCGAGCTGCGGCGCATCGCCCAGAACAATCCCAAGCTGCTCGCCAACATGATCAAAGAGTGGCTCGGTACCGCGGAGAGACGCTGAGATGAGTGAAGATGCCGTCGAACGCGCCGCCTTGCTGCTGCTCACCCTGGGGCCGGCCGAGGCCGCCGAGGTGCTCAAGAACCTCGGTCCCAAGGAAGTGCAGAAACTGGGCACCGTCATGGCCGCGCTGCCGGCCAAACCGCGCGAGGAAGTAGAACCGGTGCTGGACGAGGCCATCGAATACGTGCAGCGCGGCGCTCCGATCGAACCCGATCCGGAGCAGATCCGCGAGATGCTCACCCAGGCGCTGGGCGACGACAAGGCAAGCCACATCATCGCCCGCATCATGCAGGGCTCGGACACCGCCGCGATCGAGAGCCTGAAGTGGCTCGATCCGGCCACCGCCGCCGATCTCATCAAGAACGAGCACCCGCAGATCATCGCCACCATCCTGGTGCACCTGGAATTCGACCAGGCGGCGGAGATCCTCAAGCACTTCCCGGAGCGGCTGCGCAACGAGGTGATCCTGCGCATCGCCACCCTCGAAGGCGTGCAGCCGCTGGCGCTCAAGGAGCTCAACGAGGCGCTGGGCAACCTGCTCGCCAACGCTGCCTCCAGCACCAAAAGCAAGGCCATGGGCGGGGTGCGACACGTGGCCGAGATCCTCAACTTCGCCGGCGCACAGCTCGAGAACGAGGTCATCGAGGCGGTGCGCGAATACGATCCGGATCTGGCGCAGAAGATTCTCGACGAGATGTTCGTCTTCGAGAATCTCATCGACATGGACGATCGCAGCCTGCAGACGGTGCTGCGCGAGGTGCAGAACGACCAGCTGGTCATCGCCCTCAAGGGAGCCTCCCAGCAGCTGCGCGAGAAAGTCTTCAAGAACATGTCCCAGCGCGCCGCCGAGATGCTGCGCGAGGATCTGGAAGCGAAAGGGCCGGTGCGCGTCTCCGAAGTGGAGGCGGCGCAAAAAGAGATCCTCAAGATCGTGCGCCGTCTGGCCGAAGAAGGGCAGATCGTCCTGCCCGGCAAGGGCGGCGAAGAGGGGTTCGTGTGAGCCGGAGCGCGCGCTGAATGCCGATCGACCGCCATCAGGCCACCGGCCTCTACCGTCCCTGGCAGCCGCCTTCCTTCGACGAGGCGGAAAACCGCCGCGACCAGCCACCAGCCGGCGCAGAAGCGGCGCGCCAAGGGGTGCAGCTGCCCACGGTCGAGGAACTCGAAGCCCTCTATGAGCAGAGCCGCCGCGAAGGATTCGCCGCCGGCCACGAGGAAGGGTTTGCCGCCGGCCGCGCCGAAGGCCTCGCCCAAGGGCAGGAAGAAGGCCGGCGCCAGGGCCATCAAGAAGGCTACGCCAAGGGCGAGGCCGAAGGGCGAACCCGAGGGGAAGCTCAGGCTCGGGCGCAGTACGAAGCGCAATGGCAGCAACGGATGGCGCTGGCCGACTCCCTGATCGCAGGATTGGAGCATCTGGCGGAACGCACGCGCGAGACTCTGGCCGAGGAAGTCGCCGCGCTCGCCGTCGAAATCGCACGGCGCGTGCTGCAGGACGAACTGCGCACGTCGCCCGAGCGCATCGTCTCTCTCGTGCGCCGCCTGCTCGAAGAAGAGGGAGCGCCGCATCTCACGATCCGTCTCCACCCCGAGGATCTGCCTTTGGTCCGCGAAGCGCTCGAAGCGGAACTCGCCAAGGGGGGACATCGGCTCGTCGCCGATGCCGCGATCGGACGCGGCGGCTGCCTCGTCGAATCGGATTCCCACGTGATCGATGCCACCGTGCCCAACCGCTGGCGTCGCCTCGTCGCCCGCCTCTGGCCCCAAGGCGCGACCTGGGAAGAAGGTCCCGACGCCTCGGACGATACTCGAGAAAGTGCCCCATGAGCGATATCGACGATATCGTCCTCGACCCTTTGCGCCGGCGCCTGCGCACCTGGCGCGAGGCGCTGCGCCGCACGCCGGTGCTCACCCCGGCCGGGCGGCTGGTGCGCATCAACGGGCTGGTGATGGAGGCCATGGGCCTCAAGCTGCCGCTGGGCGCGAGCTGCCGCATCGAAACGCCCACCGGCGGCACCGTGGAAGCGGAAGTGGTGGGTTTTCAGGGGGACAAGCTCTTTCTCATGCCCACCGAGGAGGTCTATGGCCTCGCGCCCGGGGCGCGGGTCCTGCCGCCCGAACCGCCGCCCATTGCGCTGCACGCCGACGAGGTCCCCGAAGCCCCTTCGCCCGACCGTGCCAAGCACCTCCCCGCAGGCGAAGCGTTGCTGGGGCGCGTGGTCGATGCGGCGGGCCGTCCGCTCGATGGCAAGGGGCCGCTTGCCGGCGCCGCGTTGCGTCCGCTCTTCGCCCCGCCGATCAATCCGCTCGCGCGCACGCCCATCGACACGCCGCTCGACGTCGGCATCCGCGCGATCAATGCGCTGCTCACCGTCGGCCGCGGTCAGCGGCTGGGGCTTTTCGCCGGCTCGGGGGTAGGGAAATCGGTGCTCATCGGCATGATGGCGCGCTTCACCGTGGCCGAGGTGATCGTCGTGGGGCTCATCGGCGAGCGCGGCCGGGAAGTGAAGGAATTCATCGAACAGAACCTCGGCCCCGAGGGCTTGGCGCGGGCCGTGGTGGTGGCCGCGCCGGCCGACGTGAGCCCCCTGCTGCGGCTACAAGGGGCGGCTTACGCCACGGCGATCGCCGAGCAGTTTCGCGACGAGGGGCGCCACGTGCTCCTCATCATGGACTCCCTCACCCGCTACGCCATGGCCCAGCGCGAGATCGCGCTCGCCGTGGGCGAGCCGCCAGTGACCAAGGGTTATCCTCCCTCGGTGTTCGCCCGGCTACCCGCGCTCGTCGAACGGACCGGCAACGGCGCCGACGATCAGGGATCGATCACCGCCTTCTACACCGTGCTCACGGAAGGCGACGACCAGCAGGACCCGATCGCCGACGCCGCCCGCGCCATCCTCGACGGCCACTTCGTGCTCTCGCGCGCGCTCGCCGACAGCGGTCACTACCCCGCCATCGACATCGAACAATCCATCTCGCGCGTGATGCCGCAAGTGGTGAGCGAAGAGCACCTCGCACTCGCACGCCGCTTCAAGAAACTCTGGTCGCGCTACCAGCGCGCACGCGATCTCATCGCCGTGGGGGCCTACCAGCCCGGCGCCGACCCGGAACTCGACGAAGCGGTACGGCGCCAGCCGGCGATGGCCGCTTTCCTGCAGCAGGGCATGAACGAATCCGTGCCCTTTGCCGAGGCGCTCGACGGGCTGCGCCGCGTGCTCTCCTGAGCTTCGAGATCATGGCCGAGAACCGTTTTCGCCTGTTGAAAGAGCTGGTCCAGCGCGAGGAGGACGAGGCGGCCGAACGCATGGGCGCCTGCAGCCGACGCCAGCGCGAAGCGCAGGAAAAGCTCGCCTTGCTCGAGCGTTTCCGCGACGAATACGAAGAAAGGCTGCGCCAGGCCCTGCGCGATGATGCCTCGCCCGAGCGGATCCTCAACCATCGCGGTTTCCTCACCCGCCTCGACGACGCCCTGATCCTGCAGCGCGAGGAGCTTGCGCGCTGTGCGCAACGGCTGGAAGAGGCGCACCGCGCCTGGCAGGCCGTGCGCACGCGGCGACGCGCCTTCGAGGTGCTGGAAGCGCGCGCCGACGCCGAAGCGCTCGCCCAAGCCCAGCGACTGGCGCAGAAGATGCTGGACGAACATGCGTCCCAGAAACACCTCCGTCGCGCCCGTGAAGAAGGGGCTGACGAGCGCTGACCCTCAATCTGGCATCTTTATTGCTATCTGCAAGGTGACCATTCCTTTCGCGAGGCCGTCATGAACCTGCAAACCGCCGTCTCTGCCCGCCTCGACCCGGTTTTAGGGGTGAACCCCCCGGGCAGCATACCGAGCTCCTCCGCCGCGGGCTCCTCCGACACCTTCGCCCGGCTCCTCGAGCGGCGTGTCCATGAGTCGCAAGGAACTTCATCCTCCGCCCCTGCGGCAGCGCCGGCTCCCGCCGAGACGGCGCAAACCGCGCCGGCCGAGGCGAGCGGGACGGCAAAATCCCCGCAGTCGTCCCAAGACGACGATCCTGCACCGACGCCCCCCGCGAAGGCCGAGACAGCGAAGGAGAAAGCCTCTCCTTCTGCCACGTCGGACAAGTCCGATTCCAAGAAAGAGAAGTCGGCGGAAGAACCTGGAACGGCGGCAGAAGTTGCCGCGCCTGCCGACGCGGCAGCGGCAGCCCTTGCCGCAGCCGCCATGCCGACGGCAGCGAGCGCGGGGCATTCCGAGGCGCTTCCCTCCGCGGACGGTGACGGAAAGCCCCTCTCTGCAGCGCGCGCTCCCGTCGTTTCCACTCTTGCCGCCACGAACGGCAGCGCCCAGCAGCAGACGAGCTCTACGGCCACGGATGCCGCCGCATTCCCCCCTTCCTCGGGCGCCGCCCCCGACGCGAATTTGGCACTGCCCAGCACCTCTTCGCCGACACCACCGAACGACGACGCTGCGGCCGCACCGACGGCTAGCGATAGCAACGCCGTGCCGGGCTCGCCTCTGGCGCTGCTGCGCGCGGCGCTCGAGAAACTATCCAACGCGCCCAAGGAAGGCGCCCAGACTCCTGAAGTAGGTCAAAGCGGCGAAGCCGCGTCCGCCGAATCCCCCGCCGAGGCCGGCGCCACCCTAAAAAATTCCCCCAGCGGGAAACATGACCCATCTCTGTTTCTCGATGCGGCCGCATCCGCCGCTCCCAGCGAAAAATCGCCAGCCGATGCCCTCAAACCCGAGAAAACGCTGACCAGTGAAACGCCGTCCTCCGTCCGCGCGGAACATGCCGATTCGACGCAAACCCCCTCCCCGACCGTACGCAGCGACGGATTCACGCCCAATCCTCACCTTTCGTCCCGAGCCGATGCTTCGGCGCCGACCGTACTCACTGTCCATACCCCGCCCGCGGACACGGATCGCTGGGCGAGCGAAACCACGCAACGCCTCGTCTGGGTGGCCGGCCGCGGCGAGACCAAGGCCGAATTGCAGCTCACCCCGCCCTCGCTGGGCAAGCTCGAAGTGACCTTGCAGCTCAACCACGACCAGCTCACCGCCCATTTCGTCGCCGCCAGCCAGGCCGCGCGCGACGCCCTCGAACACGCCCTGCCGCAACTGCGCGAACAGCTCGCCCAATCCGGTCTGTCGCTGGGCCAGACGAGCGTGAGTACGGGAGGGGAAGGCTCGAACGCGCAATCGCAGGAAGATCCCGCATCTGGCCGCCCACTGCCCGGCACGACGCCACGCGCGGGGGCCAATCCCGCTCCTCTTTCCTTGCAGGGCACGCGCGGCGGCTCCAGCCTGATCGATCACTACGCCTGAACGGGAATTGCGCCGGGGAAGGGGCGCTTTTCCGCCTTCGGTGGGGGATAATGTTTCGCTATCCTGTCTCTTGACGAGGGCAAGCGAGAAAACCCATGGCCAAACCGGAAGAAAAACCCGCCACCGAAACCTCAGCCGAGCCGACTGCAGGCATGAGCAAGAAGGCCAAGCTGCTCATCCTCGTGCTCGTCGTCCTTCTCGCTCTTTCCTTGGCGGCAGCAGGCGCCCTTACGCTGCTCCTCATCAAGCAGCGCGCGGCCGCATCGAGTGAAAACGACACCGCACATGCGACCGCCACCGCCCAACCCGGCAGCCCACCCCCCGTCATGGTCACCCCCGGGGCCCCGCCGGTCTTCGTCACCCTCGATCCCTTCGTCGTCAACCTCGCGCCCGGCGAAGGCGAACGCTACCTGCAGACCATCATCGTCCTGCGGCTGGCCGATGCGAAGTTCGACCCCGTCCTCAAGCAATATCTCCCGGAAGTGCAGCATCGCATCAACCTGTTGCTATCGAGCAAACTCCCTTCGGAGCTCGTCACCCCGCAAGGGCGCGAGCAGCTCGCGCGCGAGCTCACCGACGAGATCAACCGCGTGCTCGGCTATCCCCCTCCGCCTCCCGGCCAGCAAGCGCTGGGGCCGACCGGCCCGGTGCAAGCCGTGCTCTTCCGCTCCTTCATCATCCAGTAACCGTGACGGACGCATACCATGGTCGGCGGCGGCGAGTTCCTCACCCAGAAAGAAGTCGATGAACTTCTGAGGGATGTCACCGGGGAGAGCGAAGAACCGGAGACTGCTCCGCAGGAAGAAGGCGGCATCCGCCCCTACAACCTCGCCACGCAGGAGCGCATCGTACGCGGGCGCATGCCCACGCTCGAGCTCATCAACGAGCGTTTCGCCCGCAACCTGCGCATCGGACTCTTCAACTACATCCGGCGCAACGTCGAAGTGGCCGTGGGCGCGCTGCACGTGCAGAAATACGCCGAGTTCCTGCGCAACCTCGTCATCCCCTCCAACCTCAATCTGGTGCAGCTGAAGCCCTTCCGCGGCACGGGGTTGATCGTGATGGAGCCCAACCTCATCTTCCTCGTGGTCGACCTCCTCTTCGGCGGCGACGGGCGCTTTCGCACCCGCATCGAAGGGCGCGACTTCAGCCCCACCGAGCAGCGCATCATCCTGGGACTGCTCAACGTGATCTTCGAGGAGTACCAGAAATCCTGGGCGCCGGTCTATAAGATCGAGCTCAACTACGTGCGCTCGGAGATGAACCCGCAGTTTGCCAACATCGCCACGCCCTCCGAGATCGTCGTCACTTCCCAGTTCGCCCTGGATTTCGGCATCGGCCAGGCGAACCTGCTGCTGTGCTGGCCCTACTCCATGCTCGAACCGGTACGCGATCTCCTCTACTCGACCATGCAGAGCGACCAGATGACGCAGGACACGCGCTGGACGCGCAACCTCGGCCGGCGTCTGATGGAAGCGGAAGTCGAACTGCGCGCCGAGCTGGGCTACGCCGACATGACCTTGGGCGATCTGGTCGAGCTGCGCGTGGGCGACGTCATCCCGCTCGACATTCCCGAGCTCACCACCCTCTTCTGCGAGAACATCCCGGTGTTGCGTGGCCGCTACGGCACACGCGAAGGGCATTACGCGCTCGAGGTCGACCACTTCGTCGCCGAAGAAGAACCGGAAGAGGAAGAAGTCTCCGCCTCGCCACCGACCCTGACGGGAACGGCTTCCTCAACCCCATCCTGATCCCCGTGCGAGGATTCTCCCCATGGCCGAAAACGACACCCCGCAGGAAGAAGACAAAGTCAGCGCCGAAGACTGGGCTGCGGCCATGCAGCAGCAACAGGCCCAGGCCGGCGAAGGCGGCGCCGCCACCCCTGAAGACGAATGGGCGGCGGCGCTCGCCGAGCAGGCGCAGCACGACGCCGAGATGGCGCGCGTGGCCCAAGAGCTCAAGCAGGCGAGCGACCCCTACCAGGCCAAGCCGGCCAAGGATCTCTTCCCCGAATTCGGCACCGGCGGCAGCGAGACCGACAAGCTCAACGACTTCAAGCTGATCCTCGACATCCCGGTGCGCGTCACCGTGGAGCTGGGGCGCACGAAACTCGCGATCCGCGACGTGCTGCAACTGGCGCACGGCTCGGTGATCGAGCTCGAAGGGCTTGCCGGCGAGCCGATGGACGTGCTCGTCAATGGCACGCTCATCGCCCAGGGCGAAGTGGTCGTGGTCAACGAAAAATTCGGCATCCGCCTCACCGACATCATCACGCCGGCCGAGCGGATGCGCAAGCTGCGCCAGCACGGCTGAAGCGGCGAGGCATGGCGCCTCGCCATGGTGGCGTCACGCCGTAAGGAGCAGCCGGTTCATGCGCTGCACGAAGGCCGCCGGATCTTCCAGCTTGCCGCCCTCGGCGAGGAGCGCTTCTTCATAGAGGAGCAGCGCCCACTCGGCAAAGTCTTCGTCGGAGGCCGCCTGCAGCTTTGCGATCACCGGGTGCGTCGGATTGAGCTCGAGGATGGGCTTGTGCGCCGGCGCGTCCTGCCCGAGCTCACGCAGCAGCCGCGCAAGCTGCATCCCCGGCTCGTGCTCCTCGACCACCAGGCAGGCGGGCGCCTCGGTGAGCCGCGAGGAAACCCGCACCGCCTTGACGCGCTCGCCCAAGGCCGCCTGCAGCCGCTCGAGGAGCGGCTTGAGCCGCTCGTCGGCCTCCTCGCGCGCTTTTTTCTCCTCTTCCGAGAGCAGCGCCGCGTCCATCTCGCCCTTGGCCACCGACGCCAGGGGCTTGCCCTTGTACTCGGGCAGATAGGCCACCCACCATTCGTCGATGCGGTCGGTGAGCAGCAGCACCTCGACCCCCTTTTTGCGGAAAGCCTCGAGGTGCGGACTGTGGCGCGCCGCGGCGAAGGATTCGGCCGTGAGGTAGTAGATGCGCTCCTGACCCGGCTTCATGCGCTCCAGATAGTCGTCGAGCGAGACCGTCTCTTCGGGCGAGTCGCTGTGGGTAGACGCGAAGCGCAGGAGCGCGGCGATGCGCTCGCGGTTGGCCGGATCCTCGATGATGCCTTCCTTGAGCACGCGGCCGAATTCGCGCCAGAAGCGGGCGTATTTCTCCGGCTCGTTCTTGGCGAGCTGCTCGAGTAGCCCCAGCACCCGCTTGGTGACGCCGGCGCGGATCGCCTCGATCTCGCGCGAATCCTGCAGCATCTCGCGCGAGACGTTGAGCGGCAGGTCGGCCGCGTCGACCACCCCGCGCACGAAGCGCAGGTAGCGCGGCAGCAGCCGCTCGGCATCCTCCAGCACGAAGACGCGCCGCACGTAGAGCTTGAGCCCATGGCGCGGCGTGCGCTCGAAGAGGTCGAACGGCGCGCGCTGCGGCAGGTAGAGGAGCATCGTGTATTCGTGCCGCCCCTCCACCTTGGCATGCACCCAGGAAAGCGGCGCCTCGAAGTCATGCGCCACGTGTTTGTAGAATTCGACGTATTCCTCCTCCGCGATCTCCTGCTTGGGGCGGGCCCACAGGGCGGAGGCGCGATTGACCTGCTCCCATTCCTCTTCCTTGACGAGCTCGCCGCGGCCCTCGTCCCAGCGCTCCTTGCGCATCAGGATGGGCCAGAGGATGTGATCGGAATACTTGCGGATGAGCTCGCGCAGCCGCACCCCCGAGAGAAACTCGTCTTCGCCCTCGCGCAGGTGCAGCACCACCTCGGTGCCCCGCTCGGGACGTTCGATCTCGGTCACTTCGAAGGTGCCGGCGGCATCCCCCGTCATGGCGCATTCCCACAGCACGCCGGCGCTCGCTGGCAGCCCGGCGCGGCGCGAGCGCACGGTGACGCGATCGGCCACGATGAAGGCGGAGTAGAAACCGACGCCGAACTGCCCGATCAGGCGCGCATCGGCCTGCCCCTCGGCGCCGAGCCTTTGCAGGAACTCGCGCGTGCCCGACTTGGCGATGGTGCCCAGATGCGCCACCGCCTCCTCGCGGCTCATGCCGATGCCGTTGTCGCGTATCGTCACGGTGCGCGCGTCGCGGTCGTAGTCGATCCAGATTTTGAGCTCGCCGTCGCCCTCGAAGAGCTCGGGATGCTGCGCCACCTCGAAGCGCAGCTTGTCGCAGGCATCCGAGGCGTTCGAGACGAGCTCGCGCAGGAAGATTTCTTTGTTCGAGTAGAGCGAATGCACCACCAGGTGCAGAAGCTGCTGCACCTCGGCCTGGAATTCCATCTTCTGGCGCGTTGCGCCGTTCGTTTCAGCCATCGTTTCACCCCTGTCGCTCGTCGTTCGGAACTCCTTCGTTTCTGGGCATAGAGAGGGAAATTTTCAAGAGGAGGCTTCATAGCGGATGTCGACGATCTCCAGCTCGCGCACGCCGCCCGGCGTGGGAATGCGCACCACCTCCCCCAGCTCGGCCTTGAGTAGCCCCCGCGCGAGCGGCGCGATCCAGCTCACTTTGCCTTTGCCCGCATCGGCCTCGTCGACCCCGACGATCTGCCAGGTCTCCTCCGTCTCGGTATCCAGATCGCGGACCGTCACCGTCGCCCCGAAGAAGACGCGGTCGGTCTGCGTCTGCTCGCGGGGATCGACCACCACGGCCGATTCCAAGCGTTTGGTGAGGTAGCGCAGCCGCCGGTCGATCTCGCGCAGGCGCCGCTTGCCGTAGATGTAGTCGCCATTCTCGGAACGGTCGCCGTTGCTCGCCGCCCAGGCCACCGTCTCGACGAGCTGGGGGCGCTCGACCTTGACGAGCCGTTCGAACTCCTCGCGCAAGGCGCGATGACCCGCCGGCGTCATGTAGTTCTTGAAGCCGGGAAAGCTTTGTACCTCGACGAGTTCCTCGTCCTCGTCGACCTCGCTCTCGCGCACGAAGGCCTTGCTCATGCGTGCTCCTCCTGAAGCGTCAAGAAAAACGGTAAAGTATAGTCTTCGATTCTGCCGGAGGGTTCCACCATGACGTTCCCCACCGATCCGCTCGTCGTCCTCATCCACGGCGCCGGGCACGACCGGCGCATCTGGTGGGCCGTCACCCTGGGACTGAGCCGGCTGGGCTGGCAGGTGAGCGCCCCCGATCTGCCCGGCCACGGCGCCGACGAGCGCGCGCCCTGCCCCACCATCGAGGAATACGCGGCGGCGCTCGCCGCCGGGCTCGATGCCGAGCGTCCCGTCGTTGCCGTGGGTCACAGCATGGGTTCGCTCGTGGCGCTGGAACTCGCCGCGCGGCTGGGCGAGCGCTGCCGTGGGCTCGCGCTCATCGGCACGGCGCTGCCGATGGCGGTGAGCCCAGAATTGCTCGAGCGCGCCGCCGAGCCGCGCGCCGCCTGCCAGATGATGGAACCGTGGGCATTCGGTGCCCGCGCCCGGGGAACGGGGCTGCCGCGGGCGGTGCAGGAACTCGTGCTGGAACAGCGCCCCGGCGTGCTCGCCAACGACCTGCGCGCCTGCCATGCCTACGCCGCGGAACCGGCACTGGAGCGTGCCAAAGGGATGAGCGCGCCGGCGCTCTTCCTCACCGGGGCACAAGACCGCATGACGCCCGTCAAGGCCGCGACCCGTCTTTGGGAAACGCTCGCGCGGCGCGAAGCCGCCTGTACCTGGCACACCCTGCCCGGCGTGGGGCACACGCCCATGCTGGAAGCGCCGCTTGCGCTGCGCTGGCTGCTGCACCGGTTCCTACGCCGCTGCCGCTGAGCCGATCGCTGCGTTTCAGAATTCGAGATCGAGCACGATGGGCTGATGGTCGGAGGCGGCCGTGTCCCGCACCACGAAAAAATCCCGCACGGCCGGGCGTAGCGCCGCGCTCACCCAGGCGTAGTCGCAGCAGTAAGGGTGATCGGGCCATTCGGCCCCGTGCAGCCCCACCGTGTGCTCGTGCGGCGCTTCGCCATGCACCAGGCGCCAGGCGTCGAACCACAGACCGCTTTCCTCGAGCAACCGGTATTCCTCGTCTTCGGGAGCGAAGTTCCCGTCCCCGAGCCACACCGCCTCCGCCGGCCGCGGCCAAGCGCGGAAGGTCGCTTCTTCCTCGTCCCCGCCGCCCTGCGGCCAGGCGAGGATTTCCCGCTGATGTTCGACGAGGGCTTGCACCTGCGCCAGGCGCTGACGCCGCGAGTAGTATTCCAAATGGCTCGTCGCTACCCGCAGCCGCCGCTCGCCCACCCGCACCACCGCCTCGAGCAGCACGCGCGGCATGCACTTGTCGGTCTCCGGCGGCGGATAGGGCAGACTCACGCGCTGCACCTGCTCCACCGGCAGACGGCTGCCCAGCCAATTGCCGAAGAGCGCCCGGCCGCCGTGGGCGCGCGGCACGTCGAGCGCCGGGGCGTAGAAGCCGTGATACTCCGGTAGCGCACCGCGCAGGATGGCCGGTCCGTCCTCACCGCGCGAACCGGGCAGCTCGTCGAAGCGGCTCGCCACTTCCTGCAGGCAGATCACGTCCGCGTCGAAGGCGCGCAGCGCCGCAAGCAGGCGCGCCCAATCCACCCGCCCGTCCGCCCCCCGCCCCCATTGAACGTTCCAGCTGACGATGCGCATTTTTCCTCCTAACCGGTCACCGTCGGGTTGGTCTGCACGGCGGCGATGTAGGTCATCAGGGCGACGGTATCCTCGGGTGTGAGATCGACGAACTCGATGCCGTAGCCCTTGGCTCCCTCCAGGGTGCGATCGTCGATCTCGCGCATCGAACGCACGATGGCCGGCACCGCCAGGATGATCTCCGTGCCAGAGATCTCCAGCTTGAACTTGATCTGGATGCGCTGCCCGACCTTCAGCGGATGGCGCGTGGCCAGCAACCCTCCGCCCACCGACAGATCAAGGATGACCCCACCGAAGGCCTGGTTGTCGTCGGAGACCACCGCCGCCACCAGGCGCACGGGGACACGCTCGCTGCGCCGCAGCCGCACCGCCACCACCTCCAGCGGATAGGTCAGATGCAGATGCGGGTAGGGGCGCGAGGCATTGACCAGCACGGAGGAAGGGAAGACGAAGGCGTAGGAACCGACGCTGCCGCGTACCTGCAAGGCGGTGCCATCGGGCACGAAGAGCGGCAATCCGCCGCGCTCCAGAGCGTCGATGATCACCGATTTGCCGCGCAGCGAGCCGATGTAGCGCACGAAATAGCGATCCTCCTCCCGGCCCAGCTGGATCTGAAGGACGGTACCGGGCAGCAGGCGCAACTCCTCGAAGTTCAGGCGAAGGGCATTGTTCTTGCCCGGTTCCTCCTCCCGTTCCACCACGTTCAAGGCCGCACCGATCGCCTGGCGGAAACGCTCGTCGGTGGACAGATTGCGCTCCGCCCCCTGGCGCAGGAGTTTTTCCTTCTCCTCGGCCGAAGCGATCACGTGCCCTTTCGCCAGCAAGAGGTGGCCGTTCCGGTCGAAGACGTCGAACGGGATCGGCTTGCCGACCAGAAATTCGCTGGGGCGGACGGGAACACGAAGCACCTGGGATTCTCCTCTGAACCGCGGGCACGCATGAACGACGGGCGGCCCATTCTAACGCGGGACGATCATGCCGAAGCGCCCGCCACTTTGCCTTTTTCGCCCTCGACCGGCAGATAGAGGCCGAGCAGATACCAGTCCGGACCGGGGCGGGAGGTAAATTCCGGCCCCACGCCCTGCAGGCGCCCCTTGGCATCGATCGCCAGCAGCAGATTCCCCCGGCCAGAAAACTGCTCCTGGTAGGATTCGAAAGCAAATGCCTCGCTCAAGCGCGTGGCATAGATCTTCGCGCCGCGCTCGAAGAGCGCCAGCAGTTCGGCCAGACCGGCTTCCTTCCCGGCCAGAAGACGGGCATAGCGAGGATCGGCCACCTGCTGCCCCTTCTTCGCCACCTCTTCGGGCGTGAGCACGACGTAGACGTTGCCCCGCCCGAATTCGCGCTGGTAGCGTACCGCCGCCAGTGCGTTCAGTTCCGGATACGGCGACATCGCCAGCAGATAGCCCACGCCGACCAGATCGAGCCGCCGGTCGGCTTCCTTCGAGACCACGTTACCGAAGAACGTCTCCAGCCCCGCCATGCGCGCCTCGCGTACCAGGGCATAATCGGTGTCGGCCACGATCACCCGAAAGCCCAGCCGGGTGAGCGCCAGGCCCAGCTCCCGTCCCAGGCGATGCGCCCCCACGATCAGCACCCCGCGCGCCTGCGGTTCCGCCACCCCCAGACGTTGCGCCGCCAGTCTGGCCGTGCCGCCAGCAAAGAGCACCGTGCCGATGATGACGGCAAAGGTGAGCGGCACCAGCACCTCCGCCCCCGGGTGCCCCAGCTCACGCAAGCGCAGCGCAAAGAGCGCCGACACCGCCGCGGCCACGATCCCGCGCGGCCCGATCCAGGCGATCAGCGCCTTCTCCTGCCACCTCAGCCCGCTCCCCCAGGTCGACGCCCATACCTTGAGCGGCTGGGCCACGAACTGGATCGCCATGAAGACCAGCACCACTCCCTTGCCGACCTCGGCGAGCTGCGCCACGTCCAGGCGCGCCGCCAGGACGATGAAGAGTACCGAAATGAGAAGAATGGTGAGCGTCTCCTTGAACGAGAGGATGTCCTCCAGAGGCACCCCTTTCATGTTGGCCAGGCGCATGCCCATCACCGTCACCGCCAACAATCCCGCCTCGTGGGCGAGCAGGTTGGAGGCGGTGAAAACCCCCACCACGAAAGCGAGCACGATGACGCTGTCAAGGTAATCGGGCACCAGGTAGCGGCGCAACATCCGTCCCAGCGCCTCGGCCGCGATCCAGCCGGTGGCGAACCCCACGCCCACCGCCTTGACGAACACCCACAGCGCCGACCAGGCCGGCAGATCGGGCAGCGCTCGGCTGACGAGAAACTGATAGACCAGCACCGCCGCCAGCGCCCCGATCGGGTCGATCACGATCCCCTCCCAGCGCAGCACCGTGGCCACCTTGTCGCTGGGACGCACGAAGCGCAGCAGCGGTACGATCACCGTGGGTCCCGTCACCATCACCAAAGCCCCAAAGAGCGCCGCCAACCCCCAATCGAGGTCCACGAACAGGTGGGCCGCCACGGCCGCCACCGCCCAGGTCAGCAACGCCCCGAGGCTCACCAGGCGCAATACCACCGTGCTCATGCCCCGCAGCTCGCTGAAGCGCAGGGTGAGGCTGCCCTCGAACAGGATCACCGCCACCGCCAGCGACACCGCAGGAAAAAGCACCGGGCCGAAGAGGCGATCCGGATCGATCCAGCCCAATCCCGGGCCGGCCGCAAGCCCCACGGCCAGCAAAAAGACGATCGCCGGCACCTGGGTGCGCCACGCCGCCCACTGCGCCGCCGCGCCGGCGACGACGATGAAAGCAAGTGTAAACAAGATATTCTCGTTCATCGATCTTTTCTCCCGGGCGCGATGCGTTCCCCATTATAAGAGGTCGAAGGAAGCGACCCGCTTGACCAAAGCCCACCGAGCCGCTAACGTTACGGGTTTACCCGATCCTTGCACGGATCATCCCTACGAGGTACACCCCCATGCTCCTCACCGGCGCCGAAATCGTCGTCCAGTGCCTGCAGCGCGAAAACGTCAAATACGTCTTCGGCTACCCCGGCGGCGCGGTCCTGCACATCTACGATGCCTTCTTTCAGCAAGACCAGATCCGTCACGTGCTCGTGCGCCACGAGCAGGCCGCGGTGCATGCCGCCGACGGCTACGCGCGCGCAAGCGGCGAAGTGGGCGTGGCGCTCGTCACCTCCGGGCCCGGGGCCACCAACGCCGTCACCGGCATCGCCACCGCCTACGGCGATTCCATCCCGGTGGTGATCCTCTCCGGCCAGGTCCCTACCGCCATGATCGGGCAGGACGCCTTCCAGGAAGTCGACACGGTGGGCATCACCCGCCCCTGCGTCAAGCACAACTTCCTCGTCAAGGACGTCGCCGAGCTCGCCGAAACGATCAAAAAGGCGTTTCACATCGCCCGCACCGGCCGCCCCGGGCCGGTGCTCGTCGACATCCCCAAGGACGTCTCGGCCGCCAAGTGTGCGTTCCACTACCCCGAGACGGTGTCGATGCGCTCCTATAACCCCGTCGTCAAAGGGCACCAGGGACAGATCCGCAAAGCCGTGAAGGCGCTGCGCGAGGCCAAGCGCCCCATCCTCTACGCCGGCGGCGGCGTGATCCTCGCCGATGCCGCCGACGAGCTCACGGCGCTCGCCCGCCGCCTAGGGGCCCCGGTCACCACCACACTCATGGCGCTGGGTGCCTACCCGGCGAGCGACCGCCAGTTCCTCGGCATGCCCGGCATGCACGGCACCTATGAAGCCAACCTCGCCCTGCACCACGCCGACGTCGTGCTCGCCGTGGGCGCGCGCTTCGACGACCGCGTCATCGGCAGCCCCGAGCACTTCGCCAGCGAACCGCGCACCATCATCCACATCGACATCGACCCTTCCTCCATCAGCAAGCGCGTCAAGGCCGACCTGCCCATCGTGGGCGACGTGCGCCACGTGCTCGCCGACTTCCTGCGCATCCTCGACGAAGAAGGCCTCACTGCCCCCCGCGAGACGCTCGCCCCCTGGTGGGAGCGCATCGAGCAGTGGCGCGCCCGGCGCTGCCTCGCCTACGAGCAGCCCGCCGATGGCCCGATCAAGCCGCAATACGTGATCGACACGCTATGGAAAGTGACGAAGGGCGAAGCCATCGTCACCTCCGACGTGGGGCAACACCAGATGTGGGCGGCGCAATACTACCGCTTCGATCATCCGCGCCGCTGGCTCAATTCCGGCGGACTGGGCACCATGGGCGTGGGTCTGCCCTACGCCATGGGCGCGCGCTTCGCCCGGCCCGACGCGCCGGTGGTGTGCGTCACGGGCGAAGCCTCCATCCAGATGTGCATCCAGGAACTGTCCACCTGCAAGCAGTTCCGCCTGCCGCTCAAGATCGTCAATCTCAACAACGGCTACCTCGGCATGGTACGGCAGTGGCAAGAGCTCTTCCACGGCGGGCGCTATTCCGAATCCTACATGGACTCCCTGCCCGATTTCGCCGCGCTCGCCCGCGCCTACGGCCACGTCGGCATCCGCGTGGATCGCCCCGCCGATCTCCAGCCGGCGCTCGAGCGCGCCTTCACCGAGCACGCCAATGAACTCGTCTTTCTCGACGTGCGCATCGATCCGCGCGAGAACGTCTACCCCATGATCCAGGGCGGCAAGGGGCTCACCGAGATGATCCTCTCGGCCGACGACCTCTGACCCACGGCACAGGAACGAATGCCATGAGACACCTCATCTCCGTGCTGATCGAAAACGAATCCGGGGCGCTGTCGCGCGTGGCCGGCCTCTTCTCCGCGCGCGGCTACAACATCGAATCGCTCACCGTCGCGCCCACCGAAGACCCCTCGCTGTCGCGCATGACCATCATCACCAGCGGCTCGGACGAGATCATCGAGCAGATCACCAAGCAGCTCAACAAGCTCATCGAGACGGTCAAGGTGGTGGATCTCTCGGAAGCACCGCACCTCGAACGCGAGCTGATGCTGCTCAAAGTGCGCGCCACGGGCAAGGACCGCGAAGAGATGAAGCGCATGACCGACATCTTCCGCGCGCGCATCGTAGACGTCACCGACACCACCTACGTCATCGAGCTCACCGGCAACCAGGGCAAGCTCGACGCCTTCATCCAGGCGATCGACCCGGCGCTCATCCTCGAAACCGTGCGTAGCGGCGTCTGCGGCATCGGCCGCGGCGAACGCGTCCTGCGCGTCTGACACCTCCACGACAACAACGGAAAGGAAACACCATGAAAGTCTATTACGACAAGGACGCCGACCTCTCGCTCATCAAGGGCAAGTCCGTCACCATCGTCGGCTATGGTTCGCAAGGCCATGCGCACGCGCTCAACCTGCGCGACTCGGGCGTAAACATCACCGTGGGGCTTCGCCGCGGCGGCAGTTCCTGGCGCAAGGCCGAAGCCGCCGGGCTCACCGTCAAAGAAGTGGGCGAAGCCGTCAAAGGGGCGGATCTGGTCATGATCCTGCTGCCCGACGAGACCCAGCCCGAAGTCTATACGCGCGACATCGAGCCCAACCTCAAGCAGGGCGCGGCGCTCGCCTTCGCCCACGGCTTCAACATCCACTACAACCAGATCGTGCCGCGCGCCGACCTCGACGTCATCATGATCGCGCCCAAGGGGCCCGGCCACACCGTGCGTTCCGAATACGTCCGCGGCGGCGGCGTGCCCACGCTCATCGCCGTGCATCAGGACGTCTCCGGCAAGGCGCGCGATTTGGCGCTCTCCTACGCCGCGGCCAACGGCGGCACCAAGGGTGGCGTGATCGAGACCACTTTCCGCGAAGAGACCGAGACCGACCTCTTCGGCGAGCAGGCCGTGCTCTGCGGCGGGGCGGTGGAACTCGTCAAGATGGGCTTCGAGACGCTGGTCGAAGCCGGCTACGCCCCCGAGATGGCCTACTTCGAGTGCCTGCACGAGCTCAAGCTCATCGTCGATCTCATGTACGAGGGCGGCATCGCCAACATGAACTACTCGATCTCGAACAACGCCGAATTCGGTGAATACACCACCGGGCCCGAAGTCATCAACGAGCACTCGCGCGCCGCCATGCGCCGTGCGCTCGAGCGCATCCGCAACGGCGAGTACGCCAAGCAGTTCATCCTCGAGGGCAAGCTCAACTACCCGAGCATGACGGCGCGCCGGCGGCTCATCGCCGAACACCCCATCGAACAGGTGGGCGCCAAGCTGCGTGCGATGATGCCGTGGCTCGCCAAGAACAAGCTGGTCGACCAGAGCAAGAACTAACCACAGCGCCAGGCGGCGTCGCACCCCTGCGGCGCCGCCTCCACCCACAGGCGCTCGCCGCGGGCGCACAGCCACGCATCCCCCAGGGGAAAGCGCCGGACGCCGCCCCCATGAGATGCCGCCTGGCGCAGCCCCTCTTCCAGACGCCGTTGGGTAGGTGGCAGAGCCGGTAGCCGCAACGTCGCCCAGCGTACCAAATTCTTCTGCCGGTGGAGCGGTAGCCGGAAAAACTCCGCCCAATCCCAGCCGCCCTGCGGATGGCGCACCCGTTCGTCGTCGAGCGCGGCCAGGTCGTCCAGTCCCTGCTGCGCCTCGGCCATGGTTTCGGCGGTACGGGCGAGCACGGTGCGCACGCCCGGCAGGCGCGTCTCCAGCCGCGGCAGGATGTCGCCGCGCAGCCAGTTACGGGTGAAGTCGGCGCTCATATTCGACGGATCTTCGACCCAGCTCAAACCGCGTTCTTGCGCCCAGGCGATGAGTGTCTCTTTGGGCAGATCGAGGAAAGGGCGCAGCCACCACGGCGCCGCCGCCCCGGCCAAGGGCGCTGGCGCGATCTGTCGCATCGCCGCGAGCCCCGCCACCCCGGAGCCGCGCAGCAGGCGAAAAAGCACCGTCTCGGCCTGATCGTCACGATGCTGCGCCAGCACCAGCGCATCGCCCGGCACGGCGGCGAGCGCGCGCAGACGCGCCGAGCGCGCCGCCGCTTCCAGCCCCTTGCCGTCCGGCTGCACGCGCACGTACGCCACCTGCAGCGGTACGCCGAGCGCGGCGCAGTGCGAGCGCACCGCCTCGACCCAGGCGTCGGCCTGAGCGAGGAGCCCATGGTGCACATGCACCGCCCTCAGCTCCAGCGGAAATTCGCCGCGCGCCTCGGCCAGCGCGTGCAGCAGCACGGTGGAGTCGACCCCGCCGGAGCACCCCAGCACGAGCCGCAGCGGCTGCGAGGACACCCGCGCCGCCAGCGCTTCGATCGCCTTGAAGATCGCCGCGGAGACCGGCTCGCGTTCAGGTGCGCTCGACGAAACGGCCATAGGACGCCAGACGCTGTTGTCGGCGTTCCACCAGCGCCTCGGGCGCGAGCCCTTCGAGCCCGGCGAGCGCCTGCTGCAGATGCCCTTTGAGGATCTCGGCCATCTGCTCCGGTTCGCGGTGCGCCCCGCCCACCGGTTCCGGCACGATGCCGTCGATCAGCCCCAAGGACAAGAGCTTGGGCGCGGTGATACCCAGGATCTCGGCCGCCTCGGGCGCCTTCTCCGCGCTCTTCCACAGGATGGAGGCGCAGCCTTCGGGCGAGATCACCGAATACACGGCGTGCTGCAGCATGAGCACCGCGTCCCCCACGGCGATCGCCAGCGCCCCGCCCGAGCCGCCCTCGCCGATCACGGTGACGACCACGGGCACGCGCAGCATGGCCATCTCGTAGAGATTGCGCCCGATCGCCTCCGACTGCCCCCGCTCCTCGGCGTCGATCCCGGGATAGGCCCCGGGGGTATCGACGAAGGTGAACACCGGCAGACCGAACTTCTCGGCGAGTTTCATCAGGCGCAGCGCCTTGCGATAGCCTTCGGGCCGAGGCATGCCGAAGTTGCGCGCGATCTTCTCCTTGGTGTCGCGCCCTTTCTGGTGGCCGATCACCATGCACGGCCGCCCGTCGAAGCGCGCAAGGCCCCCGACGATCGCCTTGTCGTCGGCGAAATGCCTATCGCCGTGCAGCTCCTCGAAGTCGGTGAAGATGCGCGCCACGTAATCGAGCGTATAGGGGCGCAGCGGATGGCGCGCCACCTGCGTCGTCTGCCAGGCATCGAGCCTGGCGTAGAGCTCCTCGAGCTGCTTGCGCGCTTTCTTCTCCAGCCGCTCGATCTCCTCGCTGATGTCGACGGCGGAAGCGTCGTGCGCATAGCGCAGCTCGCCGATCTTCTCCTCCAGCTCGGCCACCGAGCGCTCGAATTCGAGAAAGATGCGTTTCATCACCTGCGTCCCGACCTGAGAAGGGGGAATTTTACCCGAAGGCCACCGCTAGGGCCGGAAAATTGAAAAGGGCGCCTACGCGCCCCTTTCCCGACGGACGGAATCAGTACGCCCGGATCACTCCTCGCCGTTGAACACGCCGAGCAGCTGCAGCAGGCTGGTAAAGAGGTTGAAGATCGTCACGTAGAGCGAGACGGTCGCCAGGATGTAGTTGGTCTCGCCGCCGCGCACGATCTGGCTGGTCTCATAGAGGATCAGGCCAGACATGAGCAGCACGAACATGGCCGACACTGCCAGCGACAGCCCCGGCATCTGGAAGAAGATCGCCCCGAGCCCGGCGAGGAAAGCCACCAGGATGCCGACGAAGAGGAACCCTCCCATGAAGGAAAAATCCCGCTTCGAGATCGTGGCGTAGGCCGAAAGCCCCAGGAAGATGGCCGCCGTGCCGCCGAAGGCCTGCATCACGATGGCCGGGCCGTTGGGCAGCGCCAGATAGGCCGAAAGGATCGGCCCCAAGGTATAACCCATGAAACCGGTGAGCGCAAAGACGGCGAGGATGCCGCTTGCCCGGTTGGCAAGTTTGTGCACAAGAAAGAGGAGCCCAAAATAGCCCACCAGGGTGATGATGACTCCCGGATGCGGCAGCCGCAGCGCCATGGCCGCGCCCGCGGTGAGCGCCGAAAACGCCAGGGTGAGTGCGAGCAGCACATAGGTGTTGCGCAGCACCCGGTTCGTGGCCGGCAGCGCCTCGCCCCGCGCTTGCGCCCAGGAGACGGCCCGCGCCTGCGCGGCGTCGTTCCAGCGTTCATCGATTCGTTGCATCATCTACCTCCTTCAGAAAATCCACGTCTCACGCTGGCAGCGGCACGGTCTGCGGGCGGGCGAAGCGGCGTTCAAGTACCCGCTGCACGCGCTTCACCGCCCGTTCGACCGCCAGCTGCGCCACGCGCTCGGTAACCGCGAACACCACCTGCGGCCTCTGCCGCAGGCGCATCTGCACCACGCAGCGCTTGGCCCAGGCGCCGGTTTCGTCACGCACGTCCACCAGCTTCACCCGCGCCCAGGTCACGCGGTCGCGGAAGCGGCGAATCGCCCCGGAAAAACGGTTTGCCAGCTCCTCCTTGTCGATCTCATGGCACGTCTGACCTTCGCAAACGAGTTCCAGTTTCATCGCGAACCTCCTTGTTCTTGTCGTGGCTTCGAGTTTTCATTGTAGAACAAAGATGCTCAGATAAAATCAGAAAAACATTGCAGATCGTTTCGGAGAATTCGAATGATCAACCTCAAACAACTGCACCACTTCTGGCTCGTCGGGCGCACCGGCAGCATCCAGCGCGCCGCCGAAACGAGCGGCCTCACCCCCCAGACCATCTCGGGGCAGATCGGTGTGCTCGAAGGGGCGATCGGCCGCCGTTTGCTGCGCCGCAAAGGGCGCGGCATCGAGCTCACCGAGGCGGGCAGAATCGCGCTGCGCTACGCCGAACAGATCTTCCGGCTCGCCGAAGAAATGGAAGCGGCACTCGCGCGCGAAGACGAACAGCCCACCCTACCCTATCGTCTGGGGCTGCTCGACATCGTGCCGAAGTCGCTCGCCGCCCTGCTGCTCGAGCCGGTGCTCGAACACCAGCCGAGACTGCGCCTGAGCGTGATCGAAGACCCTTTGCCGCGGCTACTGAGCGAACTCATGCTCGGGCGGCTCGACGCCCTCATCACCGACGGGCCGCCCCCCGCGCAGCTCGGCAACAAACTGCAATGCCGGCTGCTGATCGAATCCCGGCTCGCCCTCTATGCCCGGCCCGAGCTGAGCCTGGCAGGCCCCCTGCCGCAGGCGCTCGACGGCGCCCCCTTGCTGCTGCCCGGCGAGAACGCCGTAACGCGCCTCGCGCTGCTGCAACTCTTCGACGAGCACCACGTCACACCGCACATCGTGGGGGAATTCGACGACAGCGCCCTCATGCGCACGCTGGCAGAGAACGGGGCGGGAATCCTGCCTGCCCCGGCCATTCTCGAATCGACGCTATGCGAGCGCGACGCCCTGCGCTGCCTCGGCATCTTGCCCCACATTACCGAACGCTACTATCTGGTGACCCTCGAGCGCAAATGGCATCACCCCGGCAACGCGGCGCTGCTGCGCCGCTTCGCCCAGGATCACCAACTGGATTCGCCGCCCGCGGCGCCGCGCCCGGGATCCGCAGCGCCTTCGGCCCCCCAGCCCTGATCCCCGACGGGAATCTCGATCTTTTCCAGGTCGATCTTCTCCGCCTTGGAGAAACTCATCGTCACCAGGCTCGGGAAGACGATCAACAAGCCCACCATCACCAGCTGCAGGACGAGGAAGGGAATCGCTCCCCAGTAGATCTCGGCGGTGGAGACGCCGCGGATCTTCTTGCCGGTGACCGCATCGACGTATTCGCCTGCCGGCGCCACGCTGCGCAAGAAGAAGAGCGCAAAGCCGAAAGGCGGGTGCATGAAGGAAGTCTGCATCACCATGGCGATGAGCACGCCGAACCAGATGAGATCGATTCCCAGGGCGCTCGCCGCCGGTCCGAGCAGCGGGATGACGATGAAGGCGAGCTCGAAATAGTCGAGGAAGAAGGCGAGCACGAAGACGAAGAGCGCGGCGAAGATGAGGAATCCCACCTGTCCGCCGGGCAGCTGCGTGAGCAGGTGCTGCACCCAATGGCTGCCGCCCACCCCCTGGAAAGTAAGGTTGAAGAGCGTCGAGCCGATGAGGATGAACATGACGAAGGAAGAAAGCGTCGTCGTGCCTTTGAGCGCCTGAATCAGCAGCGCCCGGTCGAGCCGTTTGCGCGCCCAGGCAAGCAGCATCGCCCCCACCGCCCCCATCGCCCCCCCTTCGGTGGGCGTGGCCACGCCGAGAAAGATGGTGCCGAGCACGAGGAAGATAAGCGCGAGCGGCGGAATGAGCACGAAAGTGACCCGCTCGGCCATGCGCGAGAGCAGCCCCAAACGGAAGGCGCGGTTGATGAGCGCGATCACGAAGGCGATGAGCGCGGCGAAGGTGGTCGCCACCACCACCGTCTCGTCGACCGGCTGTTCCTTGGGCTCGCCGCCGACGAGCCAGGCGAGCATTTCATTGTAGTGCTGGCCGGCGACGATGCCCACCGTGATCGCGATCGCCGCCAGCACAGCCACCGAACGCGTGCCGCTCGAACCGTCGTTCTCGCGGATGGTCCGCGCCTCCGGCGGCAGGGCCGGCAGGTCTTTCGGACGCAGGATCGTCAGACCGATCACGTAGAGCACGTAGAGCCCCACCAGGGCAAACGCGGGGATGAACGCCCCTTTGTAGAGATCGCCCACGCTCTTGCCCAGCTGGTCGGCGAGCACGATCAGCACGAGCGAAGGGGGAATGATCTGTGCCAGGGTGCCCGAAGCGGCGATCACACCGCTGGCGAGCTTGCGATCGTACCCGTAGCGCAGCATGATGGGCAGCGAGATGAGCCCCATGGAAATCACGGAAGCCGCCACCACGCCGGTGGTGGCGGCAAGCAGCGCCCCGACGAAGATCACGGCGAAGGCAAGCCCCCCGCGCACCGAGCCGAAAAGCTGGCCGATGGTGTCGAGCAGATCCTCGGCCATGCCCGAGCGCTCGAGCACCAGGCCCATCAAGGTGAAGAAAGGCACGGCGAGCAGCGTCTCGTTTTGAATGATGCCGAAGATGCGCAGCGGCAACGCCTGGAAGAACACCGGCGAAAGCAGACCGAGCTCGATGCCGATCAAGCCGAAGAACAAGCCGGACGCCCCAAGGGCGAACGCCACCGGAAAGCCGTAGAGCAGAAAGAAGACCAGCCCCAGGAACATCAGGGGCGCGAGATTCTGTGCAAGCCAGGCCATCATCGTGCTCCCTCGGCGCCGCCGGCCGGCGGCGTTTCATCGCTTTCCTTGACGAAAGGCGAAGGCAAGGCGCCCCGGAGAAAGGCGACGCGCTTGATCGCCTCGGAAATTCCCTGAAGCAACAAAAGCGTGAACCCGACGGGAATCGTGAGGTAGACCGGCCAGCGAATGAGCCCGCCGGAATTCGAGGACATCTCGCCGGAGACGAAACCCTGCCAGAAGAAAGGGATGGAGAAATAGAGCACGCCCACGCACACCGGCAGCAGCATGAAGAACAGGCCGAAGAGATCCATCCACGCCTGCGTGCGCAGCGAGAAGCGCGAGATCAGGATGTCGATGCGCACGTGCTCGTTGTTGCGCAGCGTGAGCGCCGCCGCCAGCATGAAGGCCGCCGCGTAGAGATACCACTGCGCCTCGAGCCAGGCGTTCGAGCCTACGTTCAGGAGTTTTCTCACGATGGCATTGCCGGCGCTCAACACGGTGGCGGCGAAGATGAACCAGATCGCAATTCGCCCGAAGAACCGGTTGAGCGCGTCGATGCCGCGCGACAGCCTCAGCCAAGCCTGCATCGCACCGCCCCTTCGTAAAAAAGATAAATTATAAGACAACCGATCACCGCCAGCTTGAAAGCCGCTGGCTCACGGTACGAGTTTGCCCGGGTTGAGGATTCCTTTCGGGTCGAGCGCAGCCTTGATCGAGCGCATCAGCGCCACGCCCACATCCCCCGCCTCACGAGCGACGAACTCGCGCTTGCCCATACCCACGCCGTGCTCGCCGCTGCAGGTTCCACCCAGAGACTGGGCGATCGCCACGAGTTCGGCGCTCAGGGCCTCGGCGCGCGCAAGTTCGGCCTCGTCTTCCGGATCGATCAGGATCACCGTGTGGAAATTGCCGTCGCCCACGTGCCCCAGGATGGGGGCGATCAGGCCGGAAGCATCGATCGCCGCTCGCGCCCGCAGCACCGCCTCGGCCAGCTTGGAGATCGGCACGCAGGAATCGGTGGTGATGCCGCGGCAGCCTGGACGCAGGTTGATGCAGGCGAAGTAAGCTTGATGCCGTGCCTCCCACAAGCGGGAGCGATCCTCTGGGCGGCTTGCCCAGGCGAAGTCCTCGGCACCGTGTTCGCGCGCGAGCTCTTGGACGAGCGCCACCTGCTCCTCGAGCGCGCTCGGTGAGCCATGGAACTCGAAGAAGAGCGTGGGCGCCTCGGCAAGGTCGGTCTTGCTGTAACGGTTGATGGCGTGGATCGAGACCTCGTCGAGGAATTCGACGCGCCCGACGGGCACGCCGCTCTGGATGGTGCGGATCACCGTTTCCACCGCCGCCTGCATCGAAGGGAAACGCACCACCGCCGCGGCCATCTCCTCCGGCAGCGGATGCAAGCGCACCGTGACCTCGCTGAAAACCCCCAGCGTCCCCTCCGAACCGACGAAGAGCCGCGTCAGATCATAGCCGGCGGAGGATTTCTTCGCCCGCGTGCCCGTGCGCAGGATTCGCCCGTCGGCGAGCACCACCTCGAGCGCCAGCACATTCTCGCGCATGGTGCCGTAGCGCACCGCGTTGGTGCCCGAGGCGCGCGTGGCCGTCATCCCGCCGATCGAGGCGTCCGCCCCTGGGTCGATGGGAAAGAAGAGTCCCGTACCGCGCAAGGCGTTGTTCAACTGCTTGCGCGTCACCCCTGGCTGCACCACCGCGAGCATGTCTGCCGGCTCGATTTCGAGGATGCGATCCATGCGGGTGCAGTCGAGGGCAATCCCCCCGTGGACGGCCAGGACGTGCCCCTCGAGCGAAGAGCCCGCGCCGAAGGGGATGACCGGTACGCGGTGCGCCGAGCAGGCGCGCAGCAGGGCGGCAATCTCTTCCCTGCTCTCGACGAAAGCCACCGCCTGCGGCGGCCGGTCGGGGAAGTGGGATTCGTCGTGCCCGTGGTGCGCACACACGCCGGGCGACTGGGTGAAACGCTCGCCGAGCAGCAGGGTCAACTCCTCGACCAAAGTCGGCGGCAGCTCGGCCGCCAAAGGCAAATCGCGGGGTGAGACGTCCATCGTTTCGTCCTCGGGAAGGGTCGCTCAGAGCGAGCGCACTGGGCGCTCACAGCGGCAAACCGGCCATGTATTGGTCGTAGCTCAGCTCCGAGAGGCGGAACCAGGCGTATTCGTCGCGCAGGAACTTCTGGTATTGCGCGTTCAAGCGGCGGAAATCCTCGCTCTTCGCCTCGAACTCGGCAAAGACCTCGCGGCTCGCCTTGAAGGCCGCGTCCATTACCTCCTTGGGCATGCGCTGGATCTTGGCCCCCTCGGCGATGAGGCGGCGCAGCGCCTCGGGATTGCGTGCATCGTACTTGGCGAGCATGCGGGTGTGCGCGTCGGTGGCGGCGATGCGGATCGCTTCCTGATAGGCTTTGGGCAAGGATTCGTACGCCTTGGCATTGACGAGCAAGGTCACCTGGGCGCTGCCCTCCCACCATGCCGGATAATAGCCGTAGGGCGCGACGCGATGAAAACCCAGCTTCTGGTCGTCGTAGGGCGAGCTCCATTCGACTGCGTCGATCGTCCCTTTCTCCAGCGCCTGATAGACCTCGCCGCCGGGAATGGCCTGGGACACCGCCCCGAGCTTGCCGAGCACGTGACCGGCCATGTTGCCCATGCGCATCTTCAACCCCTTGAGATCCTCGACCGAGCGGATCTCCTTGCGATACCACCCGCCCCATTGAGTCCCGGTATTGCCGAGGGGGAAATTGACGATGCCGTAACGGGCATAGATCTCGCGCAGGAGCTGCAATCCCCCACCGTCGTACATCCAGGCATTCATCATCCTGGCGTTCATGCCAAAAGGCAGGATCGCGTCGAAGGCAAATGCTTCATTCTTGCCGATGAAATAGAAGGTGATGGCGTGCGCCATCTCCACGGTTCCATTTTGCACCGCATCGAACACGCTCAGCGCCGGAACGATCTCCCCTCCGGCCGAAACGTCGATCTGAAAGGCTCCGTCGGTCAGATCGGCGACGTTGCGCGCGAAATCCTCGCTCACGCCGAAGAGCGTGTCGAGCGAACGCGGATAGCTCGAAGCCAGGCGCCAGCGCACGTTGCGCTGGGCCATCACCACGGCCGGAGCCATTCCGGAAGAAAGGATTCCGGCCAGGCCGGCTCCCTGGATGAAACGACGTCGTTCCATGCCTCCCCTCACTTTTTATCAAACGATACAATATTTCGATTAGGGTACAATGAAACGGCGCCAGCGACAATCGGCCGCCAATAACCACACCAAAAGAGGAGACGAAACATGACATGGCAACAGGTCTACGATCCTTTCGGCAACATGCTGTTGTCGACCCTATTCGCCGCCATTCCGGTGGCGGTACTGTTGATCGGCCTCGGAATCGTCCATCTTCGGGCCCATGTGGCTGCGGGGTTGGGGTTGCTCGCCGCGCTGGCGATCGCCATCGTTGCATTCGGCATGCCCACGCCGATGGCGACCAAGGCCGCCTTCCTCGGCGCGCTCACCGGGCTCTTTCCCATCGGCTGGATCGTGCTCAACGTCATCTTCCTGCACCAGCTCACGACGCAAAATGGCAGCTTCCGCGTGCTGCAGGAATCGATCGCCGGCATCACGGAGGACCGACGGCTTCAGCTCCTGCTCATCGCCTTCGCCTTCGGGGCGTTCTTCGAAGGCGCGGCGGGTTTCGGCACGCCCGTGGCGGTCACGGCGGCGCTCCTGATCGGCCTTGGCTTTTCGCCGCTCGCCGCCTCGGGCCTGAGCCTGATTGCCAACACGGCGCCGGTCGCCTACGGCGCGCTCGGCACCCCCATCATCACGCTCGCCAAGGTCCACGGCTACGATGTGTACGAGATCAGTGCCATGGTCGGTCGGCAGCTGCCGTTTTTCTCCGTGCTCGTGCCCTTCTGGCTCATCTGGGCCTTCGCCGGCTGGCGCGGCATGAAGGAAGTGTGGCCGGCGATCCTGGTGACGGGGGTGAGTTTCGCGATTCCCCAATTCCTCGTGTCGAATTTCATCGGCCCGGAGCTGGTCGACGTGATCGCCGCCCTCTGCTCCATGGCCGCGCTGGTGGCTTTCTTGAAAGTGTGGCAACCGCGCCGCCTCTGGACTTCGGCCTCCATCGTCGGCCACGAAGACGACGGTGGTACGCCGCCACCCGCCACGCCGATCGCCCGCCCACCGCGCGCCGAGGTGATCAAGGCCTGGACGCCTTGGGTCATCCTCACCGTCTCGGTCTTCGTCTGGGGTCTTCCGGCAGTCAAAAATTGGCTCAATTCCCTGTGGGCACCCAAGTTCGTCATCGAAGGCCTGCATAAAATGGTGGAAAAGGTGCCGCCAGTGGTTCCCCAGCCCACGCCGGAGTCGGCCGAGTTCGTCTTCAGCGTGCTGTCGATGACCGGCACCGCCATTTTCGTCGCCGCGATCATCGGCGGATTGGTGATGGGCTATCGCCTGCCCGCCCTCTTCAAATCCTATGGCCGGACGCTGTGGCTCGTGCGCTACTCGCTGCTCACCATCGTGCTGATGCTCGCGCTCGGCACGCTGACGCGCTACTCGGGACTGGATACCACGCTGGGGCTGGCCTTCGCCACCACGGGCATGTTCTATCCTTTCTTCGGCACTCTGATGGGCTGGCTCGGCGTGGCGCTCACCGGCTCGGACACCGCCTCCAACGTGCTCTTCGGCGGCATGCAGAAGGTGGCGGCCGAACAGCTGGGTCTGTCGCCGAACTTGATGGGTGCGGCGAACAGCTCCGGCGGCGTGATGGGCAAGATGATCGACGCCCAGTCCATCGTCGTCGCCTCCACTGCCACGCGCTGGTTCCACCACGAAGGCGACATCCTGCGCTATGTCTTCTTCCATTCGATCGCCCTCGCCTGCCTGATGGGGATCTTCGTGACGCTGCAGGCCTACGTGCCGCCTTTCACGTCCATGGTGATCAGGTAAGCCCGCAGTGCGCCTTCCCCAGCCGCACGAGGCCATTTTCCACGCCGCCATCGCTGCCGTCGATCCCGGCGCGGCGCTGCGGCGGGCCGTGCGGCGCGACGCCGACCGCCTGCTGCTCAATGACGGCACATCCTACGCGCTCGAACGCTTCGAGCGCCTCCTCGTCGTCGGGGCGGGGAAAGGAGCGGCGACCATGGCCCAGGCGGCGGAGGACTTGCTCGGCGATCGGCTCACCGCCGGCCTCGTCGTCGTCAAGTACGGCCATGCCGCTCCTCTGCGCACGATCGAGCTCGCCGAAGCGGCGCACCCCGTCCCCGACGCGGCCGGCCTCGCCGCGACCGCCCGCATCCTGCAATTGCTGGAGGAGGCCGACGAACGTACTTTGGTGCTGTGCCTGCTCACCGGTGGCGCTTCGGCCCTGCTCGAGCACCCTCTGCCCGGCCTGACGCTGGCAGACATCCAAGAAACCACCGCCTTGCTGCTCGCCGCCGGCGCCGACGTCCGCGAACTCAACACGGTGCGCAAACACCTCTCGGCCGTCAAGGGTGGACGGCTCGCCGTGGCCGCCCATCCGGCCACCCTCCTCACGCTCGTACGCTCGTACGTGATCGGCGATCCGCTGGAAGTCATCGCCTCTGGCCCGACGGTCGCGGATCCTTCCACCCATGCCGAAGCCTGGTCCATCCTCGAGCGCCATGGCCTGCAAGCACGCGTTCCGTCGCGCGTGGCGACGCACCTGCGCCGCGGCCTGAGAGGAGAAATTCCCGAGTCACCCAAACCGGGCGATCCCCGGCTCGCCCGCAGCCACACGGCGGTAATCGGGAACCTGCACGAGGCGCTGATCGCGGCGCAAGCGACAGCGCAGCGCCTGGGCTATCGCAGCACCCTTCTCACCGAGACGCTGCAAGGCGATGCCGTCGCCGCTGCCCACCATCTGGCGCACATTGCACTGAACGAGGAACGATCGACGAAGGAACGGCGCTGCCTGCTCGCAGGCGGCGAGACCACGGTGCAGGTGCTCGGTAACGGCAAGGGCGGACGCAACCAGCACCTGGCGCTCGCCTTCGCGCGGGAGGTCTCGGGCCACCCCCGCATCTCGCTCCTTGCCGCCGGCACCGACGGCACCGATGGTCCCACCGACGCTGCCGGCGCCTATGTCGATGGCGACACCATCGCCCGCGCCCGCGCGCTGGGGCTCGACCCCGACGATTTTCTCGCGCGCTGCGATTCCTATACGTTTTTCGCCACGTTCGATGCCCTCACCGGGGACTGCAGCCACTTCCGTCCCGGGCCGACCGGGACGAACGTGATGGACATCGACATCATCCTGATCGAAGCAGGAAAATGACGATCTGTATTGAAGGTATTGAAAAACAAAGAAAAATGGCGGAGGCGGTGAGATTCGAACTCACGAGGGGCGCAAACCCCTGGCGGTTTTCAAGACCGCTGCCTTCAACCGCTCGGCCACGCCTCCGTGCACCAGCGCCTTGCGCGCCGGCGCAGGCGATTCTACCGCAAGTTCAGGCGAATGCCGTCGCTCCGCTGCCGCCCAACTCTGCCCGCAGCGCGGCGGCAAGCGTCGCCGAGGGAAGGATCACGGCGTGCGGCGACGAACCGCGACGGCGCGGCGGGGCCCAGATGGCATCGGGAAAGTGCGCGTCGTCGCGATAGCGCGGAATCACGTGCCAGTGCAGGTGCGGCACCATGTTGCCCAGACTGGCGAGGTTCACCTTGTCCGGGCTCATGAGACGGCGCAGCACGCGCTCTGTGCCAAGCAGCACCTGCCACAGGTGCGCGCAGTCGGCCGCGCCCAGGTCCGTCATCTCGGCGACGTGCGCTTCCCAGATCACGCGCAGGTAGCCAGGGTAGTCGGCGTGGCGAGCGTCGATGATGCGGCAGCGCGCGTCGCGCCACAGGACGTCTTCCGCTTTCCCAAGGCATAGAGGGCAGCTATCGAAACGATCGGCAGAAGGCGGCATAGCACATTCCCCAAACGTGAATTGGATCACTATAATCCGCTCTTTATTGCGCTGCAAGCGACCGCCATGAATTCGCCCGCCATGGATCCCCGACCCGAGCCTGCGTTCCAGCTTCAATGGCGCGAGGCGCTCTCGGTGCACAACGACGCCATCGACCGCGACCACCGCTGGCTGATCGAGCTCGTCGACCGCATCCAGTCGCTGATCCTCAGGCGCGCCTCGCTCGCCCAGCTCACCGTCGCGCTCGACGAACTCGCCCGCTACACCGAGGAGCACTTCACGCGCGAAGAGGCAATCCAACGGGCAGCAGGCTACCCTCACCTCGGCGAGCATCACCGCGCGCACGAAACGCTCAAACGGCAGCTGCAAGACCTCACCGGTCGCATCCTCGCCCAGCCGGTCGATCGCACCACGCTCGATGCCCTAGACGACGACACCCGACGCGACCTGCTCTCGCTGCTGCGCTCCTGGCTCATCGACCACATCATCAAGGAAGACCTTCAGCTGCGCCCCTGGCTGGAGCGATTCCCCCGTGACTGGAACCCGGCCGACGCCCCTTCCTTCTTTCCGGAAAAAACGCACCAAACAGCGACTCCCGGCTAGAATCCTTCGCATCCAATCGAGCGGAGGGAAAGATGACGGCAAGCGACTGGATCCTGCTCGCACTGGGCGGGTTTGGCGCCGGCGCGATGAACGCGATCGCTGGCGGCGGCACCTTCCTCTCCTTTCCGGCGCTGCTCGCCATTGGCCTGCCACCGGTCACTGCCAACGCGAGCAACTCGGTGGCCCTGTGGCCGGCGAGCCTGGCGAGCGCCTGGGCCTATCGCCGCGAACTCGCCCGTTACCGCCGGCACCTGCCGCGTCTGACCTTGGCCGCGTTCCTCGGCGGCGCAGTGGGTGGCGGGCTCCTGCTGGTGACGAGCAACGCCCTCTTCGCCCGCCTCGTTCCCTGGCTGCTGCTCACGGCCACGCTCCTCTTCGCGCTCGCGCCGCGCATCAACCGCTGGCTGGAAGCGCGCCGCCGCGCCGGACCGCGCCAGGCGCTGGGCTGGGGCGGCACGCTCTTTCAGCTCCTCGTGTCGGTCTATGGCGGGTTCTTCGGCGCCGGCATGGGCATCGTGATGATCGCCGCCATTGCCATGCAAGGGATCGAAGACATCAACGAGATCAATGCGCTCAAGAACTGGCTCTCGGCGGTGATCTACAGCGTGGCCGCCCTCACCTTCACCCTGGGCGGCGCGGTGAGCTGGCCGCACACGCTCGTGGTCTTGCTCGCCGCCGCCGTGGGGGGATATCTGGCCGGATACGTGGCGCGCCGCCTGCCGGCCATTTGGCTGCGCCGCTTCATCCTCTTGGTGGGAACGGCACTCACGCTTTATTATTTCCTTTTTTGATCGAGAAGAGAGGGAAACCCCATGACCATCGCCTTGCCCCAAGGCGTGCAACTGCACGCGCCGCTGCACCCGCGTTTCGACGAAATCCTCACCCCTGGCGCGCTCGAGTTCGTCGCCAAACTGCACCGCCGCTTCGAACCCCGCCGCCAGGAGCTGCTGCGCGCACGGCAAGAACGCCAGGCGCGCATCGACGCCGGCGAAAAACCCGACTTCCTGCCCGAGACGCGCGCCGTGCGCGAGGGCGACTGGAAGATCGCGCCGCTACCCAAGGCGCTCGAATGCCGTCGCGCCGAAATCACCGGCCCGGCGGCGGACCGCAAGATGGTCATCAATGCCTTCAACTCGGGGGCGGACAGCTACATGACCGACTTCGAGGATTCCAACAGCCCCAACTGGTTCAACCAGGTGCAGGGGCAGATCAACGTCTACGACGCCATTCGCCGCAAAATCGACTTCGTGGCCGAAAACGGCAAGGAATACAAGCTCGCCGACCAGATCGCCGTGCTGCAGATCCGTCCGCGCGGCTGGCATCTCGACGAAAAACACGTCACCGTTGACGGACAGCGCCTCTCCGGCTCGCTCTTCGACTTTGGCCTCGCCTTCTACCACAACGCCAAAGAGCAGCTGGCGCGCGGCCAAGGCCCCTTCTACTACCTGCCCAAGCTCGAGAGCCATCTCGAAGCGCGCCTGTGGAACGACGTCTTCTGCTTCGCCCAGGACGAACTGGGGCTGCCACGCGGCACCATCAAGGCCACGGTGCTCATCGAGACGATCCTTGCCACCTTCGAAATGGAAGAGATCCTCTACGAGCTGCGCGACCACTCCGCCGGGCTCAACGCCGGGCGCTGGGATTACATCTTCTCCTGCATCAAGAAGTTCCGTAAGGACAAGGACTTCTGCCTGGCCGACCGCGCCCGCATCACCATGGAAGTCCCCTTCATGCGCGCCTATGCGCTCGCGCTCGTCAAAGCCTGCCACAAGCGCGGCGCGCCGGCCATCGGCGGCATGAGCGCGCTCATCCCGATCAAGAACGACCCGGAAGCGAACGAACGGGCGCTCGCCGGCGTGCGCCACGACAAGCGGCGCGACGCCAACGACGGTTTCGACGGCGGCTGGGTGGCCCACCCGGGCCTGGTCGAGGTGGCCATGGAGGAATTCAAGGCCGTGCTGGGCGATCGGCCCAACCAGTGGGACAAGCAGCGCGACGAGACCTTCACCGCGCGCGACTTCCTCAACTTCCAGCCGGAAAAGCCCATCACCGAAGGGGGGCTACGCAACAACATCAACGTAGCCATCCATTATCTGGGCGCTTGGCTGGGCGGCAACGGCGCGGTGGCAATCCACAACCTGATGGAAGACGCCGCCACCGCCGAGATCGCCCGCGCCCAGGTCTGGCAGTGGATCTACAGCCCCAAAGGCGTGCTGGACGACGGGCGCAAGGTGACGGCGGAGCTGGTGCGTACCCTCATCCCCGAAGAGCTCGCCAAAGTCAAGGCAGAAGTCTCTGCGCAAGGGGAAGACACCGCCAACTACGACAAGGCGGCGAAGATCTTCGAGAAGATGGCACTCAGCGAGGAATTCACCGAATTCCTCACACTGCCCCTCTACGAAGAGCTGCCCTGAGCCTGGCCACGGTGCGTTTCTTCCCGCGGAAGCATCGCACCGACCTGGACCCGCCCCGCTGCCGTGCGGGGCGGCATGCGCTTCTCGCACCAAAGGATGATGCGGCATGACGATGCGTCCCGCGTTGCCCTTGCGCCTGATGCTTGCCCTGCGCCGCTGGTGGCGGGACGACGTGCTGGAACTGGCCAAGGAATGGCGCTGGAGCTTCCTGCCGCCGCTCATGATCTACATGGCGGCGGGCATCTCGGGGCTCACCGGCATCGCCGGTACCTTCTTCGTCAAGGAATACCTCGACCTCTCGGCGGCCTTTCTCGCCGCGCTCGGTTTCTGGGCCGGCATCCCCTGGGCGCTGAAAATGCCCTTGGGGCATCTGGTCGATCTCTTCTGGCGCCGCAAGGCGCTCTTCGTCTGGCTGGGCGCCGCCCTGATCGCCGCGAGCCTTCTCATCATGATCGGGCTCACCACCGACCGGGAGGCAATGGCGGCGTTGTGGCCCGTTTCCTACTGGTACGTGCTCTCGACGCTACTCGCACCGCTCGGCTACGTCTTGCAGGACGTGGTGGCCGACGCGATGACGGTGGAGGCGGTGCCCACGCGCGACGAGCGCGGCGAGCCACTGCCCGAGGCGCAGATCAAGCTCATGCACACCACGCTGCAGACGCTGGGGCGCATCGCGATCCTTGGCGGCGGAGTGCTGGTGTCGCTCGCCAATGTGCTCGTTTTCTCGGGCACCGAGCAGCTCACGGCGGCGCAGAAAGCCCCGCTCTATGCGCGGGTGTATGCGCTGGCGCTCGTCATCCCTCTCGTGTCGGTCTCCGGCGTGCTCATGGCGGCCTGGATGCGCCGGCAGGCGCGGCGCCGCCACCTGCGGCGCGGCCTCGACCCGGCCCTGTGGAACGAAGCCAGCGTGGAAGCTCCGGCGCCCAACTGGCCACTGCTGTGGGGGAGCCTCTTTTTCGTCGCCTTCACCGTGACGATGGGGCTGCTGGATTTTCCCGGCAACCAAGAGGTGATCTTTGCCGGTTCCATGGCGGTGATCCTCTTTTTGATGCGCCGTCTCATGAACGAACTCACGCCCTTGGCGCGGCGTACCCTCGCCGGCACGGCGCTGGTGATCTTCGTCTTCCGCGCCACGCCCACCGCCGGTCCGGGGCTCACCTGGTGGATGATCGACGTGCTCGGCTTCGACCAATCCTTCCTTGCCAGGCTCTCCCTGATCGGCTCGGTGCTCACCTTGGCGGGGCTCTTCATCTTCCGCCGCTTCATGGCCGAGCGCTCCATTCTCGACATCGTGGTGATCCTGTCGGTGATCGGATCGCTGCTCTCGCTGCCCTACCTGGGGATGTACCACGGCCTGCACGAGTGGACCAGCCGGATGACCCACGGCGTGATCGACGCGCGCTTCATTGCCCTGGTCAATACCGCCGTCGAATCGCCGCTGGGACAAGTGTCGATGGTGCCCATGCTCGCCTGGATCGCGCACTCGGCGCCGCCACACCTCAAGGCCACGTTTTTCGCCGTGATGGCTTCCTTCACCAATCTGGCGTTGTCGGCCGCCGAACTGGGCACGAAGTACCTCAACACGATCTTCGTGGTCACGCGCGAGGTGCGCGCCCCCGACGGCACGGTGCTCGTGCCGGCCGACTATTCCCAGCTCGGTATGCTGCTCACCGCCGTGATCGCCATTGGGCTCATCGCGCCCTTGGCTACCGTGTGGTACGTGCGCAGCAGCACGAGGCTACAGGCCCAATGATGCCGACCCCCTCTTCCCCCGACGATCAGGAAGAGCTCGTCCTCTGGTACTGGCGACGCACGCGCCGGCTCACCTTCGCCTTGCTGCTCTTGTGGTTCGCCTTCAATCTCGGCGCCGCCTGGTACGCCGAAGCGCTCAATACGATCTCCGTGGGTGGCGTACCCTTGGGTTTTCTGCTGCTGTCGACGGCCTCCCCTTTGCTCTTTACGGTCATTGCCACGGTCTATGCCATAGCGATCAATCGTTGGGAGCGCCAGGCGCGCCGGCCCGGAGATTGGACTCCCATTAAAAAACCCGCCTCGCGGCGGGTTTCGTCGTAGCGCAACGGCAAGGGGGCGAATCACATGCGCTCGATCATCGCCTTGCCGAAGCCGGAGCAGCTCACTTCGGTCGCCCCTTCCATCAGGCGGGCAAAGTCGTAAGTGACGATCTTGTCCTGGATGGTGCGCTCCATCGCCTTGATGACCAGATCGGCCGCCTCTTTCCAGTCGAAGAAACGCAGCATCATCTCGGCCGAGAGGATGAGCGAGCCGGGATTCACCTTGTCGAGCCCGGCGTACTTCGGCGCCGTGCCGTGCGTGGCCTCGAACACGGCGTATTTGTCGCCGACGTTCGCCCCCGGGGCGATGCCGATGCCGCCCACCTGGGCTGCCAGCGCGTCCGAGATGTAGTCGCCGTTGAGGTTGAGCGTGGCGATCACGTCGTACTCGGCCGGGCGCAGCAGGATCTGCTGCAGGAAAGCATCGGCGATCGCGTCCTTGACCACGATCTCGCGCCCCGTCTTCGGATTGGTGAACTTGCACCACGGGCCGCCGTCGATGGGCTGGGCGCCGAACTGCTCCTGTGCTACGCGGTAGCCCACGTCGCGGAAGAGCCCTTCGGTGAACTTCATGATGTTGCCCTTGTGCACCAGCGTCACCGACTTGCGGTCGTTGTCGATGGCGTACTGAATCGCCGCGCGCACCAAGCGCGTGGTGCCCTCGATCGACACGGGCTTGATGCCGATTCCCGAGGTTTCGGGGAAACGGATCTTCTTCACGCCCATTTCCTTTTGCAGGAAGTCGATCACCTTGCGCGCGCCTTCGGACTGCGCCGGCCATTCGATGCCGGCGTAGATGTCTTCCGTGTTCTCACGGAAGATCACCATGTCGACGAGCTCGGGGCGCTTCACCGGCGAGGGCACGCCATTGAAGTAGCGCACGGGGCGGATGCACTGATAGAGGTCCATCTCCTGGCGCAGCGCCACGTTGAGCGAGCGGATGCCGCCGCCCACCGGCGTGGTCATCGGCCCCTTGATGGAGACGGCGAATTCCTTGAGCGCCGCGAGCGTCTCTTCGGGCAGCCACTGGTCGGGACCGTAGACGCGGGTGGCTTTCTCGCCGGCGTAGACTTCCATCCAGTGGATCTTGCGCTTGCCGCCGTAGGCCTTGGCCACCGCCGCGTCGATCACCTCGATCATCACCGGCGTGATGTCGACGCCGATGCCGTCGCCTTCGATGTAGGGCACGATGGGATCGTCGGGGATCGGCTGCCCCAGGACGATTTTCTGGCCACCCGCAGGTACCTTGATCTTGGATTCGCTCACGGTTCTTCTCCCTGATGTCATCATTTCGGGGTCGTGCACTGGCCGCCGCCCTGCCGCAACCGCCGCCCCGAGCCGTTTGGCGCCTTCGCGCGCCACCATTTCGTATTATCCAATAAAGTCCCACGATCCGAAAGCGCGCGACGCAACGGCGCCGTTGTATCATTTTCCTCATGAGCACGAGGAGCCACGGAGCGGAAACACGATGTCCCCATCCCTGCCGTCCGAGCGCATCGCCGAGGCGATGGCCCGCGTGATGATCGAAGGGTTCGACCGCCACTACCGCATCTTCCGCGAAACGTCCAGCCGCGCCAAAGAGCTGTTCGAGGCCGGCGACTGGCCCAAGCTGCTCGAGGCGGTGCGCGAGCGGGTGGAATTCTACGACCAGCGCGTCGAGGAGACGGTCGAACGCCTGCGCCGCGAATTCGACGTCGCTCACCTCGACGACGCGACCTGGCAGCAGGTGAAGCTCTACTACATCGGTCATCTGCTCGAACACAAACAACCGGAACTCGCCGAGACCTTCTTCAACTCGGTGACGACCAAGATCCTGCACCGCAGCTACTTCAACAACCAGTACATCTTCGCCCGTCCGGCGATCTCCACCGAGTACATCGAGTCCTTCCCTCCGGTCTATACCAGCTACTATCCCAAGGAAGAGGGGCTGCGGCGCACCATCCGGCGCATCCTCGAAGACTTCGACTGGCAGCGACCGTTCGAGGATCTGGATCGCGACGTGCTCTACATCCTGCGCACCGTCAAGCGCCACCTGGGCGGGCGCTGGCCGGCGCCGGAAGTCAATGCCCAGATCCAGGTACTCTATTCCGCCTTCTATCGCAACAAGACCGCCTACGTGATTGGCAAGGCGATCAACGGCCACCAGGAGTATCCCTTCGCGGTGGCGGTGCGCCACGGCGACTCGGGCATGCTGGTGGTCGATGCCCTCCTGCTCGAAGCCTGGCGCATCTCGGTGCTCTTTTCGCTGTCGCGGGCCTACTTTCTCGTCGACATGGACGTGCCCTCTGGCTACGTCAATTTCCTGCGCTCCATCCTGCCCAACAAGCCGCGCTCCGAGCTCTATACCATGCTGGGGCTGGGCAAGCAGGGCAAGACCATGTTCTTCCGGGATCTCATCGCCCATTTGCGCCACTCCAACGACCATTTCATCATCGCCCCCGGCATCAAGGGCATGGTGATGCTCGTCTTCACCCTGCCTTCCTTTCCTTACGTCTTCAAGATCATCAAGGACGTCTTCGGCAGCAGCAAGAACATCGACCGCGAAACGGTGCGGCAGAAATACCTCATGGTCAAGCGCGTCGACCGGGTCGGGCGCATGGCCGACACCCTGGAATTCTCCCAGGTGGCCCTGCCGCTGGCGCGTTTCTCGCCGGAGCTGCTCGAAGAGCTGCGTGCGGTGGCCGCTTCTTCCTTCGAAATCGAGGGAGACCAGATCGTCATCAAGCACCTCTACATCGAACGGCGCATGACCCCGCTCAACCTCTATCTGGAAAACGCCGACGACGAAACGCTCGAACACGCAGTGCGCGAATACGGCAACGCCATCCGCGAGATGGCCATCGCCAACATCTTCCCCGGCGACATGCTGTGGAAGAACTTCGGGGTGACGCGCTACGGCCGGGTGGTGTTCTATGACTACGACGAGATCGAGTACATGACCGACGTCAATTTCCGCGCCATCCCGCCAGCGCCCTACCCCGAGATGGAGTTCTCGGGCGAAGCCTGGTACAGCGCCGGGCCGCTCGACGTCTTTCCCGAAGAGTTCGCCACTTTCCTGCTGGGCGATCCGCGCATCCGCAAAGCCTTCCTCAAATACCATCGCGACCTGCTCACGCCCCAATTCTGGCAGGAGGTGCAGCGTCGCATCCGCGCCGGCATGGTCGAGGACTTCTTCCCTTACGGTGAAGAATTGCGCTTCTGCCGTCTCTACCCGCCGAAACGGCGAAAGCCTTCGTTACCCCAAACCGGCGGCGAGATGCCATAATGGAAAACGATGAAACGATCCCCATGGAACGGACTGCCATGAAGAAGACGAGATTTCCCCTCCTCATTCTCGGCGCCACGGCACTGCTCGCCGCCTGCGCCGAAAACCCCTACCGCGGCGAGAATGCGAAGACTGCCACCGGTGCCACCATCGGTGCGGTGGCGGGCGGCGTGCTCGGCCGGGTCGTGGCCAGCGACAACGCCAAAACCGGGGGAACGCTGATCGGCGCCGCGGTGGGCGCCACCGTGGGCGGACTCATCGGCCGCCAGATGGACCAGCAGGAAGCCGAACTGCGCCGCCAGATGGCGAGCAGCGGCGTGGAGGTCCACCGCCAGGGCGACACCATCCGCCTGCAGGCGCCCGAGGCCATCACCTTCCAAACGGGCAGCGCCACCCTGCAGCCGCAGTTCATGAGCGTACTCGACCAGCTCGCCCAGAGCCTGCAGCAGTATCCCAACACCATCGTGCGCATCGAGGGGCACACCGACTCCACCGGTTCGGCGGCCTTCAACCAGACGCTGTCGGAGAATCGCGCCCAGGCGGTGGCGAGCTACCTCATCCAGCGCGGCGTGCCGGCCAACCGCATCCAGACCGTAGGCTTCGGCGCCACCCGTCCGATCGCCGACAACCGCACTCCCGAGGGCCGGGCGAAGAACCGCCGGGTGGAGATTTTGCTCGTGCCCATCGTGGATCAGCAGGGCCAAGGCTGACCGGCCGAAGATTCAGCCCAGTGGCCGTCTGAGCGCACTGCGCCGCTGTTGCCAATCCGGCAGGTAGCGCGCCACCATGGCCCAGAACGCCGGGCCGTGGTGTGCATGGAACAGATGGGCGAGCTCATGGACGACCACGTATTCGATGAGATCGGGCGAGCGCTCGGCCAGATAGAGGTTGAACGTCAAACGTCCCGTGGCCCGGGTACAACTGCCCCAGATGGATTTGCAGGGACGGATGCGCCAACGAACGGAAGGTGCGTGCATTCGCTCCTGCCAGTGGGGTAGCATTTCCGCGAGGCATCGCGCGAGGCGCTCTCCCTGCCAGGCGCGCAGGAGCCTCCACCCTTCGTCCAGGCTCCGGACACCGCGCACGAGAAATCCTTCCCCTTCGCCGAAAAGGACCACTGCCTCCCCTGTGTCCGGAGATATTTTCAAGGGATAGGGAACCCCGAAGAGCCAGACCCGATCCGGAGGTTCACGGCGCAAGCGCGATCGCTGTTTTTGCACCCAGGCCGATTTTCCTCGTATCCAGGCCGATACCGCGTCCCCATCGGCATGCAGGGGAATGGACACGCGCAGACGCCCGTCGGGTGGCATGACACGAAGATGCCAGTGGCGGATGGGCTTACGCCGCACTTCCACGACTTCCCCGTCGACCTCCAAGAATCCGGTTTCGGCTTTCATGGCCAGCGATGCTACCATAGCCCTCACTCATGCCACCCTGCGAGGATGCCATCATGCTCTTCACCGAAGCCCTGCGCATCGAGATCCAACGCAACGTCGCCCAGGCGCTCGCCGAAGACGTCGGCACGGGCGATCTCACCGCCCGCCTGATCGACGCCGATGTCCGCACACGCGCCCGCGTCATCAGCCGCGAAGCGGCGATCCTGTGCGGCCAACCCTGGTTCGAGGCGACGCTGCGCGTGCTCGACCCTGCGGCGAGTTTCACCTGGCACGCCGCCGAGGGGGCGGAAGTCGCACCCGGGCAGACGCTGTGTGAAGTGGAGGCGAACGCCCGGGCGCTGCTCACCGCCGAACGCACGGCGCTCAACTTCCTGCAGCTGCTCTCCGGCACGGCCAGCACCACGCGCACCTACGTGCGTGCGGTCGAAGGGACGCGCGCCCGCATCGTCGACACGCGCAAGACGGTGCCGGGGCTGCGCCTGGCGCAGAAATACGCCGTGCACGTGGGCGGCGGCACCAACCACCGGCTGGGACTCTACGACGGAATCCTCATCAAGGAGAACCACATCATCGCCGCTGGCGGCATCCGCCAGGCGCTCGCGCGGGCGCAGGCGCTAGGGGCGGCGCACGCCTTCATCCAGGTGGAGGTGGAGACGCTCGACGAACTCGCCGAAGCGCTGGAAGCCGGGGCGCAGATGATCCTGCTCGACAACATGACGCTCGAGCAGATGAAGGAAGCCGTGTGGATCAACGCCGGCCGCGCCGAGCTCGAAGTCTCCGGCGGCGTCGAGCTCGAGCGGGTGCGGGCGATCGCCGAGACGGGGGTCGACCGCATCTCGGTGGGCAAGCTCACCAAGGACGTGCGTGCCGTCGATCTCTCGCTGCGCCTGCTCGAAACCTGAGCGCGGGATTCCGAGCGATTCTTTTGACACCCTCGTGCCCACAAGGAAGGGAAAACCACGACGACCCCGCAATCTCATCGCCTGGATGGCGACGGGATCGGGGAATCTACGTTCCGTGATCCACGTTCACATGTTCCGATATTTGAGATGATATATTCCGTAATTTACGGTACTTGATTCCGAGATTTACGATACCATCGTCGCATGAACAGGGTGCCCCTTTTTCCGCGCTGGATCGAACCGCGCATCGCTGAAGCCCTGCTGGACACGCCAGTCGTGCTGTTGGCCGGTCCTCGTCAGGCCGGTAAAACGACGCTGGTGCGGCAAATCGCAGCGCAACAGGGCTTGCGCTACCTGACCATGGATGATGAGCTGACCTTGCTGTCGGCACGGGAAGATCCGGTTGGGATGATCCGCAGCCTGGATCGCGCCGTGATCGATGAAATCCAGCGCGCACCGCAGTTGCTGCTTGCCATCAAGAAGAGCGTGGACGAGGACCGGCGTCCTGGTCGGTTTCTGCTGACCGGCTCGGCCAACTTGATGGCGTTGCCCACGGTTGCCGACTCGCTCGCTGGCCGGATGGAAACCCTGTCGTTGCTGCCTTTGTCGCAGAGCGAAATCGAGCTGCGCTCGGCGAACTGGATCGACAGCGCCTTCGCCGGCCGGACACTCCAGGTAGATCGGCCTGCATTGGGCAATGATCTGATCGAGCGTGTGCTGCGTGGTGGCTACCCTGAAGCCATTTCGCGCGCCTCGGCCAGGCGGCGTGTGGCGTGGGCGCGTCAGTACATCGACGCGATCATCCAGCGCGATGTCCGTGACGTGGCAAGCATCGAGAAGCTAGACCAGCTGCCGCGATTCCTGCGAGCCTTGGCACAGACGGCAGGTCAGATGTGCAATTACACTCAACTCGGCGGCCAGGTTGGGCTGGACGGCAAGACCGCCTCGCGTTACGTCGGCGTATTCGAGCAGATGTACCTGCTCGAGCGCATCGAGGTTTGGGCACGCAACCGCCTGAACCGCGTGGTAAAGACGCCCAAGCTGCAGTTCGTCGATTCCGGCTTGCTGGCGGCATTGCTCGATCTGACCGCCGAGGAAGTGCATCGGGATCGGACACGGTTTGGCTGTGTGCTGGAGACCTTCGTTTTTGGAGAACTGCTCAAGCACACGACCACGGCAGAAGGCGACTATCGCCTGATGTACTACCGGGATGCTGACAAGTTCGAGGTCGATGTCGTGATCGAGAACGCTGCCGGACAGCTGGTGGGGATCGAGGTCAAAGCAGCCGCCACTGTTAGGGAAAACGATCTTCGTGGGCTGAAGAAGCTGGCGAGCCTCGCGGGCAGCCAATTCAAGATGGGTGTATTGCTGTACGACGGCAGCGAGACGATGCCTCTCGGGGACGGGATCTGGGCGGCGCCGTTATCTTCACTTTGGGGTACGTAGAAGCAAAGGCGCGACGTCCCTGTATCGGGCAGGACCGTCGCGCCGTCGCCGCTATTTTTTCACAGACGCTCAGGCATGCGCCGCGACGTAGTCCTTCACCTGCTGCACGTCGGCGGGCAGGCGTGTGACGCGCTGCGGCCGTTGCTCCAGATCGGCGAGTTCGGCCGGGCGCGGCGGTTCGAATCCCACCGCCTCGCGCAGCGTCTCGGCGAACTTCGCCGCTTGCGCCGTCTCGAGCACGACCACGGGCGTGTCCTCGATGCCAGCGCAGCGTGCCACCGTCACCGCGTCGGCCGTATGCGGATCGATGAGCACGCCGTGGCGCGTCCAGACGTCGCGGATGGTTGCGAGCCGGTCGGCATGCGTGCTGCGACCGGAGACGAAGCCGAATTCGGGCAAGCGCGCCCAATACGGCGTCCCCTTGAGGTCGAAATATCCCTGTGTCTCCAGCGCCTGCCACAGCCGGCGCAGCGCCTCGGCGTCGCGCCCCACCAGGTCGAAGACGAAGCGCTCGAAGTTCGAGGCCTTGGAGATGTCCATCGACGGGCTGGAGGTGGCGAAGGTCTCGCTCGATGCGCGCGGGCGGTAGACGCCGGTGCGGAAGAATTCGTCGAGCACGTCGTTCTCGTTGGTCGCCAGAATCAGACGCCCGATGGGCAGCCCCATCTGGCGGGCGATGTGCCCGGCGAGGATATTGCCGAAGTTGCCGCTGGGTACGGCGAAGGCCACCGGCTCGCCCACACGCTCGGCCGACTGGAAATAACCGGCGAAGTAATAGACCACCTGCGCAGCGATGCGCGCCCAGTTGATCGAATTGACCGCGCCGATGCGATGGCGGCGCTTGAACTCGGCATCCTGGCTCACCGCCTTGACGATGTCCTGGGCATCGTCGAAGGTCCCCTCGACGGCGAGGTTGTGGATGTTCGGTTCCTGCAGCGAATACATCTGTGCGCGCTGGAACGGGCTCATGCGCCCGGCCGGCGAGAGCATGAAGACCTGCACGCGCTCGCGCCCGCGCATGGCGTATTCGGCGGCCGAGCCGGTATCGCCCGAGGTGGCACCGAGGATGTTCAAGCGCTCATCGCGGCGCTCGAGCACGTACTCGAAGAGCTCGCCCAGCAGCTGTAGGGCCATGTCCTTGAAGGCGAGCGTGGGGCCGTTGGAGAGCTCGAGCAGCCCGAAACGGCCCTCTTCCAGCCAGGTGAGCGGCGTGATGCGCGCGGCGCGCGCCGGATGGCGGGCGAAGGGGTAGCGCGTGGCGGTATAGGTGCGCACCACGAGCCGGGCGAGATCGTCCTCGGCAATATCGTCGAGGTAGCGGCGTAGCAGCTCCCAGGCGAGTTCCCCATAGGGCAGGCGCGACAGGCGCTCGAGCTCTTCGAGCGGAATATGGGGATAATGCGCCGGCACGTAGAGCCCGCCGTCGGCGGCGAGCCCCTCCAGCAAGATGTCGGAAAACTTCAGTACGGGCGCCTGCCCGCGCGTCGACAAGTACTCCACGGCCACCTCGAGATCGAACGATAGTCGCGATTATACGACGCTCGAGCGCAGCGCTTCGAGCGGCGGACGGCGCAGCAGCGGCGTCACCGTAAGCATGCCGGCAACGGCCACCAGCAGCACGGCGAACCCGGCGGCCGCGGCGAGCAGCCCCCAGCTGAGCACCACTTCCAGGCGGAAGACCGACGCCGCGAGCCACAGGCCGAGTCCCGCGCTCAGCACGACCGAAACCAGCGCCCCCACGGCGCCCAGCGTGGCGAACTCGAGCGCGAGCGTGGCGAGGATCTGCCGGCGACGCGCCCCCAGCGCCCGCAGGACGGCCACGCGCTGGCGCCGCTCCTCCTGCCCCAGCATCCAGCCCACCGCCAGCACCAATGCCCCCGCCCCCAGGGTGAAGGCGAACACCGCCTGCAGCAACGCCGCCACCCGATCGCTCATGCGTTCGAACTGCTCGCGGATGCGACCGACGTCGATCACGGTCACGTTGGGAAAGCGCTCGACGAGCGTCCGCTCGAAGGATTCCCGTCCCGGCGGCAGGCGATAGCTCGTGATCCAGGTAGCGGCAAAAGATTCGAGCAGTGCCGGCTGCGTGACGACGAAGAAATTGACGTTCATCGATTCCCATCGCAGCCGACGGATGCTGGTCACCACCCCCTCGACTTCCTGCAGATCGATGACGAAGCGCAGACGGCTGCCCAGCCGTAGGCCGAAGGCTTGCGCCAGCCCCTCTTCGACCGAGATCGCATTCTCCGGCGCACCCGCCTCGCCGTGCCAGCGCCCCGCCACCACGCGGTTGTCCTCGGGCAGCGCCGTGCCATAGCTCAGGTTGAACTCGTGGCGCATCAGGCGCTGCGCGCGCGGATCTTCGAAAGAGGTATCGCTCACCGGCGCGCCGTCGATCGCCACCAGGCGGGCACCGCGCACCATGGGCCAGAAGCGCGGTTCGGCTAGCCCTGCCTCGGCAAAGGACATGCGCAGCGCCTCCATCTGGTCGGCCTGCACGTTGATGAGAAAGCGGTTGGGGGCATCCGGCGGGATTCTGAAGCGCCAGGCTTCCAGCAGATCGCCACGCACGATGGCCAGCAGCCACAGCGCCGCCAGCCCCAGAGCGAGCGCCCCGGCCTGCAGGGCGGAGAGGCCCTTCTGGTTGCCGAGCGCACGCCAGGCAAGGCGCAGTGGCACCGCCGCGCCCGCGGCAAGCCGCCTGAGGGCGGCAAAACCGCTCGAGCCCGCCACCAGCAGCAGCGCGAAACCCGCCACCAGTCCCCCGAAGACGCCCAAGGCCAGTTGCGTCTCCCCCGCGAGCAGGACTGTGAGCGCAAAGAGCGCCAGCGCCCCGGCGCCGGCGGTGGCGAGCACCCCGCCACGCCAGCCGCCCCAATCGCGCCGCAACACGGCAAGCGGCGTCACCTGCGCGAGCGCCACGAGCTGTGGCACGGCGAAGCCGAAGGCGAGCAGCAGGGCGAGCAGCCCCGCCGGCCAGGCGGCCCACCACCGCAGCGAAGGAAGGCTCGCCGTCTCCACCACCTGCGCCGCAAGCACCGCAAACCCCTGCTGAGCGAAGAGCCCCAGCGCCGCCCCGAGCACCAAGGCGAGCGCAAGCGCCGCGACGAATTCCCCCAGTACGATCGCTGCCACCTGCCGCCGGCTCGCCCCCAGGCAGCGCAGCAAGGCGGCGACGTCGAGCCGGTCGCGCACGAAACGGCGCGTGGCGAGCCCCACGGCCACGGCTGCGAGCGCCACGGCCGCGAGCACGGCAAGGCGCAGAAAGCGCTGCGTCTGTTCGAGCAGCGTTTTCACCGCCGGCTGACCGTCTTGCAGCGAGACGAATTCCTCCCCCTTGCCCAGACGCTCTTGCGCCTCCTCGGCCACGCGACTCAGCGCCTTCGCAGGCCCGACCAGATGAACGCGCCACTGCGCCCGCACCCCCGGCCCGAGGAGGCCACTCGCCGGCAGATCCCCGAGACTGATCCAGGATTCAGGGAGAAAATCGAGAAAGCTTCCCCCGTGCTCGGGATTGACGCGCACGATGGCAGAAACGCGCAGGGTGAGGCGCCCCACCCGAACCTCGTCGCCGGGTTCGATACCGAGCAGGCCCGCCAGCGCCTCGTCGACCCAGACTTCCCCTGGCGCTGGTCCTTCTTGTACGGATTCTTCCGGCCCGTCGGCATTTCGCCGCAAGAGGAACCGTCCGCGTAGGGGATAGCGCGGCGGAATCGCCCGCAAAGCCGACAGCTGCCAGCGCTCGCCCGCGCGCAGGATCGAGGTCATGGCCACGCTCTGCACGCGCTCGAGCTCGGGATGACGATCCAGCCAGGAAAGCACTTCAGGACGCCAGGGGCGGTTGGCGGTGATCAAGGCATCCCCGCCGAGCCAGGAACCGGCCTCGCTCATCAGGGCCCGTCCCAGGCGGTCGTTGAGCCACAGGACGCTGCCCACGGCGGCGACGGCGAGTGCGAGCGCCGCGACGATGGCCGCGAGCGCCGGCGTGCGCAGATCGCGCCGCAGCAGGCGCAGCGTGATCCGCAGGTTCATGCCGCGAGCACGCGCGTGGCGAGCGTGGCCCAGTAGGCCGCCCCCAGCGGCAGGATCTCGTCGTTGAAGTCGTAGTGCGGACTATGCAGCAGGCAACCCCCCTCGCCGGGGCCGTTGCCGATCCAGACATAGGCGCCGGGACGATGCTGCAGGAAGAAGGCGAAATCCTCCGCCCCCATCGACGGCGGCTCGTTGCGGCGCACGTTCGGCGCTCCGACGAGCGCGGCGGCCGCCTCGGCGCAGCGCGCCGCCTCGGCGGCGGTGTTGATCGTGGGCGGATAACCCTCGTCCCACTCGATACGGAAGGAAAGACCAAAAGCCGCCGCCACCCCTCGTCCGATGCGTTCCAGCTCCTCGCGGATACGGGAAAAAAGCTCCGGCGCGAAGGCGCGCACGGTACCGGCGAGCTCTGCCTCCTCGGGGATCACGTTGAAGGCATGTCCGGCGTGGAACTGTGTCACCGACACGACCGCCGCCTGCAGCGGATCCACGCGGCGGCTCACCACCGTCTGCAGCGCCTGCACGAGCGCCGCCCCGGCGGCGACGACATCATCGCCCAGATGCGGCATGGCCGCATGCGTGCCGCGACCGCGCAAGGCGATGCGGAACCGCTCGGTGCCCGCCATCACCGGACCGGAGTGGACCGCGAACTGGCCAACCGGCAGGCCCGGCCAGTTGTGCATGCCGTAGAGCTCGCGCACGGGAAAGCGCTCGAAAAACCCCTCCTCGACCATACGCTTCGCCCCTCCGCCCCCCTCCTCGGCAGGCTGGAAGACGAAGACGACGGTGCCGGCGAACGCCGGATCGGCGGCGAGGAGCTCGGCAGCGGCGAGCAACATGGCCGTATGCCCGTCGTGACCGCAGGCGTGCATCTTGCCCGGCTCGCGCGAGGCGTAGGCGAACGTGTTGGCCTCGGGGATGGGCAGGGCGTCCATGTCGGCGCGCAGCGCGATCATGGGGCCGTCGCCCCCCCGCCCTTGAAGCACCGCGACCACGCCGGTGCCGGCCAGTCCCTCGATCGGCTCGAGCCCGAAAGAGCGCAGGCGATCGGCGACGAAGGCCGCGGTCCGTTGCTCTTCATAGGCGAGCTCGGGATGCGCGTGCAACTCGTGCCGCCAGCTCCGCCAGACCGATTCACGGGCCCGAGCCCGCGCCAACCACGATTCCGTATCCATCATCCCCTCCCCCCCTCGAGGACTCACTCGATCACGAGCTGCACCTTGGTCGGCGGCAAGCCTTTGGCGCGCCGTGCCTTCTCGATGAGATCCGCGGCCTCGGTCTGCCGTTTTTCCAGCGCCCAGCTCACCGCCGTTCGCCCTTCCTCGTTGAGTTTCTCGGTGTCCGCCCCGGCGGCGAGCAGGCGTTTGACCACGTCCACGTGACCGTTGCGCGCCGCCAGCATCAAGGCCGTGCTGCCGTTGGGCGCAGCGGCATTCACGTCGGCCTTGGCGCGCAGCAGCACCTCGACGCACTCGAGGTTGCCCTGTAGCGCCGCATAATGCAGCGGCGTCCAACCGGCGTGATCGACGATGGCTCCGGCATCGATCAGACGCTGCAGCACCTTGGCATGCCCCTTGAGCGCCGCCATCATCGCCGGCGTCTCGCCGACGAGGTTACGCCGGTTGGGAGACGCCCCGGAGCGCAACAGCAGATCCACCATCGCCTCGTCGCCGTTGGCGGCGGCAAGATTCAAGAGCGGATTGCCCTTTTCGTCGGTGGTATTTGGATCTATCCCCTTGGCGAGCAGTTTCTTCATGGTGGCCGTGTCGCCGTTTTGCACGGCGAGCGCCGTATCCTCGACGAGATCGGCAGCGAAGAGCGGGGCGATTCCCCAGCCCAAGGTCACGGCCAAAACCACCGTGTGCAGCCAGCGCTTGCCAAAAAGAGATTTCGTGGGTCGACGAGCGTTCCTCATTGCGACGAGCTCCTTGCCCCAGAAAAGAGGCGGAAAAAATTCTCGGTGGTACGCTCGGCGATGCGCTCGAAGGGCACGCCGCGCACTTGGGCGAGGCACTCGGCCACGAAACGCACATAGGCCGGCTCGTTCGTCTTGCCGCGGTGCGGTACTGGCGCGAGATAGGGCGCGTCGGTCTCCACGAGGATGCGATCCTCGGGCACGAAGGCCGCCACTTCGCGCAGCGCCGCGGCGTTCTTGAAGGTGAGGATGCCGGAAAAGGACAGGTACATGCCCAGGTCGAGCGCCGCCCGTGCCACCTCGAGCGATTCGGTGAAGCAGTGCATCACCCCACCGATTGCCTCGATCCCTTCCTCGCGCAGGATCGCCAGCGTGTCTTCGGCCGCGGCGCGCGTGTGTACGATGACGGGCTTGCCACAGGCACGCGCCGCCCGCAGGTGGGTGCGAAAGCGCTCGCGCTGCCACTCGGGACGATCGGTGAGCCGATAATAATCGAGCCCTGTCTCCCCGATGCCGATCACCTTGGGCTCGGCCGCGAGTTCGACGAGGCGCTCCAGCGTCGGCTCCTCGCCGCCCTCGTGATCGGGATGCACGCCGACGCTCGCCCACAGCCGATCGTCGCTGCGCGCAACCGCCAAGACTTTGGGGAAATCCTCCAGCGTCACGCCGATGCACAGAGCGTAACCCACGCCGTTCGCGGCCATGTCGTCCAGCACTGCAGGCAGGCGCTCGGCAAGCCCGGGAAAATCCAGATGGCAATGCGAATCGACCAGAACGGTCATCGTTTCCTTTCCTTTACAAGGTATGAGTGGTGCGACCGGAACCGAGCAAGGTGCCGAGCTTACGCTCGATGCGCACCCGAAGCTGCTGGGAAGTTTCCGATTCGGCGAAATGCACGCCGATCCCCTGCACCCGATTCCCCGGCACCCCAGCCGGCGTGATCCACACCACGGTGCCGGAGACCGAGAAACGCTCCGGTTCGTCGGGCAGCTGCAGCAGGAGGAAGACTTCGTCCCCCAGATCGTAATGCTTGGTCGTGGGCACGAACACGCCGCCGCGCAGCAGAAAAGGCATGTAGGCTGCGTACAGGGCGCTGACGTTGGCCACGTTCAGCGACAGCACCGTCGGGCGCATTTCGGTTCGCGGCCCTTCATCGAACACCATCGTCATCCTCCCACCGTATCGACGTAATCCGACAGCACGTCTTCGAGAAAGAGCCGCAGGTTGAGCGGATGCCTCACCCACTCGGCCCGGGCCCTTGCCCTACGCTCCAGCGCGAGCCAGGCACGCAAGGAGGCCCGCCCGGCGAGCGCCTCGAGCTGCCCCTCGGCTCGGGAAAAATGGCGCGCGGCAGCCCCCGAGGCGACGCGAGCGAGGTCATGCAGCCAGCGCAGCCACCAGTCCATCCACGCCTCCAGCCCGAAGCCGCTCTCCTGCGTCTCCTTGGCCTTGAGCCAACTCTCCAGCCCGGCCGCCCACGCCAGGGGGGCCTTCGGCGCATCTCCACCTGCCTCGGCAAGAAACCGCTCGAGCCACCGCCCCCAGCCGGACCGGGCCCAGCGCAAGGCAGCCAAAGGCGCCCCCCCGGCGAGATCGAGCAGCGGCGCGGCCTGAGCCCCGCCCTCCTGAGTCTCGAGCCAGGCGAGGGCGAGGTCCCGCCGCGGCGGCGCGATCCACCAAACCTGGCAGCGGCTGCGCACCGTCGGCAACAGCGCCGACGGCGAATCGGTTACCAAAAGGAATGATACTCCCGCCGGAGGCTCCTCCAGCACCTTGAGGAGCGCGTTGGCCGTGAAGCGGTTCATCGCGTCGGCCGGCACGATCGTCACCACCCGCCGCCCCGTCTCGGCCAGACTCAAGCCTTCCTGCAAGGCGCGAATCTGTTCGATCGTGATCTGCCGCCCTTCGTTCCCGAGCGCAGTCTCCGGCGCCAGACGCCAGGCCATCGGATGGGCGCCCCTATGCAGCAAGCGGCAGGAACGGCACTGGCCGCACGCCGATTCACCCGCCTCGAGCGGACGCTCGCACAACCAACGGGCGGCGAGCGCTTGGGCGAGCGCCTCTTTGCCCACGCCGCGCGGCCCACCGAGCATGAGCGCCTGGGGTGCACGTTCTGCGGCCATCGCCGCCGCGAAGCGCCGGTACAAGGGTTCGAGCCAGGGCATCAACTCGGCCATCGCCGCTGCACCTCCGCAATCACCTGCTGCGACAGCGCTTCGGGCGGACGGGTCGCATCGAGCACGACGAAGCGCCCCGGCTCGCGCGCCGCCCGTTCGAGATAGGCCGCCCGCACCCGGGCGAAGAAAGCTTGGTCGAGCCGCTCGAAGCGGTCCCGCACCCGGGTGCCGGCCTGCGCGAGCCGCCGCCCCGCCACGGCCGGATCGAGATCGAAGAGGAAGGTGAGATCGGGACGAAACCCTCCCAGCACCCAGCGCTCGATCAGGGCGAAGCGCGCCGCGTCCACGCCGCGCCCGCCCACCTGATAGGCATAGGACGCATCGCTGAAGCGGTCGCACACCACCCAGCGGCCGGCCGTGATCGCCGGCAGGATGCGCGCCTGGACATGCTCGCAGCGCGCGGCGAACATCACCAGGAGCTCCGTCTCCGGCTGCATCGCTTCCGCGAGCACCACCTCGCGCAGGCGCTCACCGGCGGGCGTGCCGCCCGGCTCGCGCGTGCGCTCGAACGGCGTGCCGCGCGACTGCAGAAAATGGCACAAAGATTCGAGCTGGGTCGTCTTCCCCGCCCCGTCGATCCCTTCGAAGGTGATGAAGGGCGCGCGTGCCTCGGATCCGGTCATGGGCTTTTTCGTCCTTTCTGCCAGCGCGCCACCGCGCGATTGTGCTCCTCGAGCGTGCGCGAGAATTCGCTCGATCCGTCGCCGCGCGCCACGAAATAAAGGTACTCCGTCTTTTCCGGTCGCACCGCCGCCCAGAGCGAGCCCCGGCCCGGCAGGCAGATCGGCGTAGGCGGAAGCCCCCCGCGCGTATAGGTATTCCAGGGATGGTCCTCGCCGAGATGGCGCCGCGTCAGGTTCCCGTCGAAGCCCTCTCCCAGGCCATAGATGACGGTCGGATCGGTCTGCAAGGGCATGCCGCGGCGCAGGCGGTTGACGAAGACCGAGGCCACCTTGCCGCGATCTTCCGCCCGCCCCGTTTCCTTCTCCACGAGGGAAGCGAGGATCAGCGCTTCGTAGGGGGAAGAAAGCGGCAGATCCGGATCGCGCGCCTGCCATGCCGCCTCGAGTTCCTCTTTCATCTTGCGATAGGCCAAGCGATAGAGCTCGCGATCCGGCGTCTTGCGGTCGAACACGTAGGTGTCGGGGAAGAAAAGCCCCTCGGCCCGCACTTCGCTCGCGCCGATCGCCGCGAGCAACGCTCGCTCGTCGGCCCCGGTGAGTGTTTTCTCCACCCAGGGATGGCGCTCCAGCGCGGTGCGCATCTGGGCAAACGTCCACCCCTCGACGAAGGTGACGCTCTCGCGGATGCGCTCGCCACGGCGCAGCAGATCGAGCAGCTGCGGCGCCGTCAGGCCGCGTTCGAGGCGATAATAGCCCGCGACGATGGCACTGCCGGGCTGCAAGCGCGCGAGCAGATACAAGGCATGGGGTTCGACTCCCACCCCCTGGCGGGCCAGGGCGCGCCCTGCCTCGAGCACCGAAGCTCCTCGCGGCACTTCCACCTCCATCGTCGCCGCCGCCATCGGCAAGGGCCGCAGCCACAGCCACCAAACCGAAGCCGCACTCAGGCCGAGGATCGCGGCCAGCGCCAGGACGATCGCCGCCCCCCATCGCCGCCAAGCGCCCTTGCGTTCTTTCCTACCCACGAAGCGCCTCGCAAAGCCCTGCCGTCCGCCGGGTGGACGGCCAAAAGCGCGATTCTATAATGATTGCGTCGACAATTCCGTCCTCCGGTCGTTCCTATGCCCCTGACTCCCGAGCTCGCCGAAACCCTCGCCCAGCACCGCTGCCGCCTCGCCGGCGACGAAGTGCTCGCTCCGCCTTCGCCAGAGAACGCCCCCCGCGTCGTGCCGCTGCCTTCGCTGGCCGTTCTGAAGGCAGAAGGGCCAGACGCCGCCACCCTGCTGCACAATCTCCTGACGAACGACATACGCGCCCTGCCCGTCGGCGAAGCCCGCTGGGCAGCGCTCCTCACGCCCAAAGGGCGCGTATCCGCGCTCATGCTGCTGTGGCGGGAAGCGCAAGACCGTTTCCTGCTCGCCCTGGAAGCGGCGCTCGCCGAGCCGCTGCGCGTCGCGCTCCTGCGCTACCGGCTGCGCAGCAAGGTCGAATTCCTCCTCGAAGAAGGGCTTTTCGCCTTCGCTCGCCTGCAGCCAGACCGGATCGAACCGCCGCTCGTACCCCCCACGCTCGAACGCTTGGACGCCGGCCATGCGCTGCACCTCGCCCCCGGGCTCGGCCTCGAGTTCCTGCCTGCCGAGACCGCTCCCGCACGGTTCGAAGCGCTGCTCGCCGCGGGCCACGTCCCCGGCGGAACCGTCGACTGGCGGCTCGCCCTGGTGCGCCATGGGTTACCTTGGCTCTTACCGGAGAACCGCGAAGCCTTCCTCCTCCAATGGCTCAACCTCGACCTGCTCGGCGCCGTGAGTTTCACCAAAGGCTGTTACCCCGGCCAGGAGATCGTCGCCAGAACGCACTACCTCGGCCGCCTCAAGCGGCGGATGTACCGGCTGGGCGCACGCGAAGGAGAACCGCCGGCGACCGGCGCCGACTGTTTCTCCCCCGCCTTCGGCGAGCAGGCGGCCGGCCGCATCGTGCTCGCGGCGCCGTGCCCCGAAGGCGGGTTCGAAGCGCTCGCCGTCCTGCAGCGCGAAGCGGCCGAGACGGGCGAGGTGCGCTTCGGCTCCCCCGACGGGCCTCGCGCCGCCCCCCTGCCCTTGCCCTACCCTCTGGATTAGCCCATGTGCCTCATCGCCTTCGCCTGGCAGGCACACCCGGACTATCCGCTCATCCTCGCCGCCAACCGCGACGAGTATTTCGCCCGCCCGGCCGAACCCATGCACTGGTGGCCCGACGCGCCGCTGCTCGCCGGGCGCGATCGCACCGGCGGCGGCACTTGGCTCGCGCTCACGCGCAGCGGACGGCTCGCCGCGCTGACCAACTACCGCGACCCGACCCGGCATCGCCCCGGCGCCCCCAGCCGCGGCGCCCTCGTCGTCGCCGCGGCGCTCGCCGACTCCGCCCCGCTCGCCGTGCTCGAGCGCCTGGCCGAGCGCAAGGACGAGTACCTGCCGTTCAATCTCCTCGTGATCGACCGTGACGAGGCGGCGATCCTCGAATCGCGCACCGGCCGCGTCGCGCCCATCCCCCCGGGCCTGCACGTTCTGTCGAACGCGCTCCTCAACACCCCCTGGCCCAAGGCCGAGCGCGCGCGGGAACTGCTCGACGCCGCCATCTTTCCCCAGCCCTCGCACGAGCGGCTACTGGCGCTGCTCACCGACCGGGCGCACGCCCCGGACGAGCTGCTGCCCGACACCGGCATCGCCCCCGACTGGGAACGGGCCCTGTCGGCGATCTTCGTACAGACCCCGGGCTATGGCACGCGCTGCAGCACCCTGGTGCTGCGCCGCGCCGATGGCGTCACGGAAGTCGAAGAGATCACCTGGAACGAAGCGGGCGAAGCGGCGGGCAGCGTGCGGTTCAGCGTGACGCCAAGCGATTGACGGGCCGCCCGAATCACCTGCTGCGCGACGGCGGGGTGACGTTACGCGGCGCTGCCTCTTCCGTGCGCCTCGCTACAGCGCCGCTCGCGACATTGCCTTCACAGCCGCTCATTCGGAGGCCGATGCGAGCGACTCTGCCGCCTCCTGCGCCCGCGCCACGATCCGCACTTTCGTCCCCACCGGCACCCGGTCGAAGAGTTCGGCCACATCGGCATTGCGCATGCGGATGCAGCCGTGGGAACCGGGCACGCCCATCGGCACCGTGTCCGGCGCGCCGTGGATGTAAATATAGCGGCGCATGGTGTCGACCTCGCCCAGGCGGTTGAAGCCTGGTTCCTCGCCGCACAGCCACAGGATGCGGGTGAGGATCCAATCCCGCCCCGGGTGCGCCGCCGCCAGTTCCGGCGTCCAGATTTCGCCCGTGGGGCGACGTCCGACGAACACCGCCCCCAGCGGCGCCCCGGCGCCGATCTTGGCACGGATGCGGTGCCACCCCAACGGCGTCTGCAGGCTGCCCCGCCGCTGTCCCGCCCCGCGGGCCGCCGTCGACACCGGATAGCTCGCCACCACCCTTCCTTCCTCGCAGCACCACAGCCGCTGCGCATCGAGCGCCACGATCAGCAACATCCCTGCTCCTTTTTCCGCGCAAGGCGCCGCTCGGCGAAAAATGCCCGCAGCAGCGCGCCGCAGGCCTCGGCCGCCACCCCGCCGCGCACCGAGGTGTGATGATTGAGCCGCCGCTCCCGGAACGGATCGAGCACACTGCCTGCCGCCCCCGTCTTCGGATCGGGCGCGCCGAAGACCACACCCGCCAGCCGCGCGTGCAGCATCGCCCCGACGCACATCAGGCAAGGCTCCAGCGTCACGTAGAGCACGCAGCCCGGCAGCCGGTAGTTGTCGAGCCGCAGGGCTGCCTCGCGCAGGGCCACGATCTCGGCGTGCGCCGTCGGATCCCGGCTCGCGATCGGACGGTTGAAGCCCCGCCCGATCACCTCGCCCTCGTGCACCACCACCGCCCCCACCGGCACCTCGCCAAGCGCCCAGGCTTTCTCCGCCTCCGCAAGCGCCAGCGCCATGAAGCGCTCGTCGTCCGACTCTCCTTGCTGCAACACGCCGCGTCTCTCGTACCACACTGAAGCGGCAAGTCTACCCCAGCGCCGCCTCTTCCCGGCTAGAATGACGCCGCGAGGAGGATCTCATGGCCACGGAAGAAAGCGCACTGTTCCAGCCGGTAGGGCGATGGTGCTCGGGCACGGTCCACGCCTGCCCGCCCGAGACCTCCGTCGACGCCGCCGCACGCCGCATGCGGGAATTGAGCATCTCCAGCCTCATCGTGGCCGAGGCGCCCGAACACCCCCTCGGCATCCTCACCGACCGCGACCTGCGCAACCGCGTCGTCGCGGAAAACCGCCTGCCTTCGACCCTCACCGTGGCCCAGATCATGAGTACCCCCCTGGTGACGGTGGGCGCAGCCGAACCCCTGCACCGCGCCCTCTACCTCATGGCGCGCCACCGCATCCACCGGCTCGGTGTCGTCGACGCCGAGGGGCGCCTCGTCGGCATTCTCAGCCAAACCGATCTGCTCCGGTTGCAGCGCCACTCGCCGCACCAGCTCGCGCTCGACATCGAACACGCCGAGGATTTCGCCACCCTCGCCGCCCTGCAGCGCGACCTGCAGCGGCTCGTCGGTGTCCTCGCCCGTGCCGGGACCCCCATTCGCGAGCTCGTCGAAGTGATCGCCTTCCTCGACGACGCGCTCGCCCGCCGCGTCTTCGAACTCACCCTGCCCGATCCGGCCCTCCAAGACAAGCTCGCCTTCCTCGCCCTGGGCAGCCAGGGGCGCGGTGAGCAGACGCTGGCCACCGATCAGGACAACGCCTTCGTCTACGCCGACGACTGCACCCTGGAAGAACTCGCCGCGCTCGATGCATTTGGCGAGACGCTCACCCAACGCCTCATCGACATCGGCATCCCCCCCTGCCCAGGCGGCATCATGACGCGCAACCCCGACTGGCGCCGCTCGGTACATGAATGGCGCATCCTCCTCTGGGAATGGCTGCAAAAGCCTACTTCCGCCCACCTCATGAACGCCAGCATGCTGGCCGACCTCAAACCCCTCGCGGGCAACGCCGCGCTCGCCGAGCCGCTGCGCGAAGCCTATTACGAACACGCGCAGAGCGACCCTCTGGTACTCGCCCGCATGGCGCAGAACACCCTGCGCTTTGCCGTCCCTCTGGGCTGGTTCGGCCGCATCCAGCCCAACACCGGCGAAGAGGACCTGCTCGATCTCAAGAAAGCCGGCATCTTCGCCATCACCGACGGCGTGCGCATCCTCTCCATCCAACACCGGGCACTAGAGGGGAATACGTTCAAGCGCATCGAACGGCTCGCCGCGCTCGGCGTGCTGCCGCAAGCCGAAGCGGCCGAGCTCGCCGCCGCCTTCGCCTTCCTCACCCGGCTGCGGCTCGACGCCCAGCTCGAACGCCTCGCCGCCGGAGAGCCCGCGCGCAATGCCCTCCCCTTACGCCGCCTCGGCCGCCTGCAGCGCGCCGAACTGCGCAGCGCGCTCGAGACGGTGCGCCGTTTCCAGAAATTTCTCAAGCTGCATTTCCGTCTCGACCTGCTGCGCAGCTGATTCTTCGGCAGCCTGCCGTGCCTGCAAACCCCGTCACGGCGCTGCTTTTCGCCCGCAAGTGATGCTTTTTTCATACTAAATGTCGTATGTACAACGCTTTGAAACAACTACATTTTTTATAACTTATTGATTTTAAAATACTTTAATTTTTTGCGTTTACCCGATTTCTGGGCTATAGTTCGCTCCAGCGCAACGCCCAGGAGCATCGAGATGAGCCAGAAAAACACCACCCAGACTCCCGCCAAACCCACCGTCGACAACCTCCCGCCTCAGGAGATCTCCACCGAGGTCCTGCTGGAGAAATATGCCAAAGGCGACGAACGCACCGTCGCCGACGTGCGCCGGCGCGTCGCCCGGGCGCTCGCCGCGGTCGAGAAGGAAGAAGAACGCCCCGCCTGGGAGAAGAAATTCCTCTGGGCGCAGGAGCACGGCTTCATCCCCGCCGGGCGCATCAACAGCGCCGCCGGCACCCAGCTGCAGGCCACGCTGATCAACTGTTTCGTCCAACCAGTGGGCGACTCCGTCACCGAATCGGTCGACGGCTACCCCGGCATCTACACGGCGCTCGCCCAATCGGCCGAAACCATGCGCCGCGGCGGCGGCGTCGGCTACGACTTCTCCCGCATCCGCCCGCACGGCGCGCTCGTGCGCGGCACCCAGTCGAACGCCTCCGGGCCCGTCTCCTACATGCGCGTCTTCGATCGCTCCTGTGAAACGGTGGAATCGGCCGGCGCGCGGCGCGGCGCCCAGATGGGCGTGCTGCGCTGCGACCACCCCGACATCGAAACCTTCATCCACGCCAAGGACCAGGGCGATCTGTCGAACTTCAACATCTCCGTGGCGGTCACCGACGCCTTCATGCGTGCGGTCGAAGCCGACGAGATGGTCGAACTCGTGCACAAAGCCGAGCCCGGCCCCGAGATCAAGGCGGCCGGCGCCTACCAGCGCGAAGACAAACTCTGGGTCTATCGCAAGGTGCGCGCGCGCGAGCTCTGGGACCAGATCATGCGCTCGACCTACGACCACGCCGAACCAGGCGTGCTCTTCATCGACCGCATCAACCAGGACAACAACCTCTATTACTGCGAAACGATCGAAGCCACCAACCCTTGTGCTGAGCAACCCCTTCCCCCCTACGGTTGCTGCGATCTCGGTTCGATCAACCTGACGCGCTTCGTGCGTGACCCCTTCACCGACGAAGCACGCTTCGATTTCGAGGCCTTCGGCAAAGTGATCGACGTGGCCGTGCGCATGCTCGACAACGTGCTCGACGTCACCCACTGGCCCCTGCCCGAGCAGCAGCGCGAGGCCATGAGCAAGCGGCGCATCGGCCTTGGCTTCACCGGCCTGGGCGACGCGCTCATCATGCTCGGCAAGCGCTACGACGCCGAAGAAGCGCGCCTCACCGCCTCCGAGATCTCGCGCTACATGCGCGACCGGGCCTACGCCGCCTCGGTGGAACTCGCCAAGGAACGCGGCCCCTTCCCCCTCTTCAACCCCGACCTCTACCTCACCGGCGGCAACTTCGCCTCGCGCCTGCCCGCCGAACTCAAGGCGCTCATTCGCAAGCACGGCCTGCGCAACTCGCACCTGCTATCCATCGCGCCTACCGGCACCATCTCGCTCGCCTTCGCCGACAACGCGAGCAACGGCATCGAGCCGCCCTTCTCCTACACCTACACCCGGCGCAAGCGCATGGCCGACGGCACTTTCAAGGAATACAGCGTCGAAGACCACGCCTGGCGCCTCTACAAGCACCTGGGCGGCGACGTGGAACACCTGCCGCCGGCCTTCGTCACCGCGCTCGAGATCTCGGCCAAGGCCCACGCCGCCATGGTCGCGGCGGTCGCCCCCTACATCGACACCTCCATCTCCAAGACCGTCAACGTCGCCGAAGACTACCCCTACGAAGACTTCCAAGACCTCTACACCTTCGCCTGGAAATCCGGCCTCAAGGGGCTGGCCACCTACCGGCCCAACAATGTCGTCGGCGCCATCCTCACGGTCGAGCCTCCCAAGGAAAAAACGGCCGAGACGAGCGAACTCGAATTCACCGACGCCAACCGGCGCCTGTCCATCCAGAAACTACCCGCGCCGGTCCTCTCCAGCCTGCGCTGGCCCGGGCGGCCGAAACTGCCCGACGGCAACCCCGCCTGGACCTACATGCTCGAAACGCCGGAAGGCGAATTCGCCCTCTTCGTCGGCCACATCGACCAGAACGGGCACGGCGCCTTCCCCTTCGAAGTCTGGGTCAATGGCGCCGACCAGCCCCGCGGCCTCGGCGCGGTTGCCAAGACGCTCTCCATGGACATGCGCGCCAACGACCGCGGCTGGCTGCAGCTCAAACTCGAAGAGCTCGCCAAGGTCGTGGGCGAGAAATCCTTCGACATGCCCTTCCCGCCACATGGCGAGCCCAAGCGCTTCCCCAGCGTCGTCTCCGCCTTTGGTCAGGTGGTGCGCTACCGCTGCGAGCGGCTCGGCGCCTTCGAGCACCTCGGCGACACCCCCGTGCTCGACAGCCTCTTCAGCCGCCACGAGCCCAAGACCGGCACGGAGGGCACGCTCTCCTGGACGGTGGACATCCAGAACCCGACCACGGGCGACGATTTCATCCTGGGCCTGAAAGAGATCACCCTGCCCTCACCCGACGGTGCCGGCCCCATGACCCGACCCTACGCCATGTGGCTCGCCGGCCATTATCCGCGCTCGCTCGACGGCCTCACCCGGATCCTGTCGCTCGACATGCGCGTCATCGACCCGGCCTGGATCGGCATGAAGCTGCGCAAACTCCTCAACTACCCCGAGCCCCTGGGCGACTTCATGGCCTTCGTGCCCGGCGATCGGCGCCAGCAAAACTTCCCCAGCACCGTGGCCTACCTCGCCCGCCTCATCATCCACCGCTACGCCATGCTCGGTATCCTGGATGAACGGGGTTTTCCCATCCGCGAGATGGGCCTGCTGGAAGCGCCGCGCGACGAGCGCGATCCCAAGCTCATGCAAGGCGCGCGCTGCAGCGAATGCGGCAACTACGCCGTGATCCGCAAAGACGGCTGCGACTTCTGCACCGCCTGCGGCGCGGTCGGCACCTGCGGCTGACCTCTGCCCCGTCGCGGAAAACGAAACGCCCGGCCAGGAGCCGGGCGTTTTTCGCTTTTCATCTGCAACGCCACACCAATCCGAAGCGGGTTCCCTTGTGGCTTGTAGTCCGTTGAACTACAATTCAGCCATGGACTTCGAATGGGATGAGGCAAAAAGCGAAACGTGCTTCGTCGAGCGCGGGTTTGATTTCGCCTATGCGGCCAGAGCCTTCTTCGATCCGAATCGCCTGATCCAGGCTGACACCCGATACAGCTATGGAGAAGAGCGTTACCAATTGGGTTGATCGAGGTTCCCACGTACATCCGAAGCATGCGCTCCAGCCCGATCGTCGGCCGGCCAGGCCCTTCATTCTTGGGGTAGAACGGATCGAGCGTCGCCACCAGCGCTTTCCAGGGCGTCACTGCCTCGAGTTGCGCCAGAAAACGGTCCCGGCGCGTCTGTTTCTTCTTCGCGGCATACTCGAGTTCGGAAAAGCTCGACTGCATGGCAGCCCCCCTTCGGCTGGATCGTCTCCGGCATTATCCCAGGCCGGGTCGACGTCGGGAAGGGGGAATAAATCAGCGTTTCCTTAGTACGATACTACATACTATTCATAAAACTGGGAAACGATCATGACCGCCGCCACCCGCCGCTCCGCCGTCACCCGCGAGGCGGTGTTCGCCGCCGCCGACCGTCTTGCCGGCGAGGGACTGCGACCGACGCTGGAAGCGGTGCGGCAACTCGGGGTCGTCTCAGAAAACGGAAAAAATCGTACGCTAAGCGGACGGCGGCCTTCTGCTCCGCTTACCGAGCACCACGCCAGCGCTGACGACGGACAGTTTCAGATAGGTGTACAGCCATTCCCCGACTTCCTGGCCTGACAAGGCAGCATTACTCGGGAATGCCCCGGCGAACAGCGCGGCAAGTGTCGCCATTCCCGCAACCAGGAACCCGGCAGTCATGCCGTGCTTCCAGGCCAGCAGGCCCACCGACAGGGCATACGGAAAAATGCTCCGAACCGGGGAATCGGTCACGGTACTGACGAGCACGCCCCCAAGGAGAACGCCGATGGCGACGACGACATGCGTGCTGAATGGAAGGGGCGGCATGCTGTCGTTCGGCGAAGGCTGCGTCGTCACGCGCCCTCGTTTCGCTGCTTGCCGATGTTCTCGGTGATCTACCGGTCGAGTTCTTCGCGTCGGAAGCGCCATGTGCCACCGAGCTTGAAAGCGGGCAGTTGCCCTTCCTGGGCAAGCCGATACAGCGTTCGCTTCGTCACGCGCAGATAGGCGGCGACTTCAGTCAGGGTCAGGATATCGAACCCAGTTTCGATCATGATCACACCGATACCAGAACGTCACCTTGAGATTCGGCCAGCACATGCTTGGTCACGCTGCCCAGCAGCAACTCTTCCAGGAAGTTCTCTCCGTGCTTGCCCATCACGATGAGGTCGCAATCGCATTCCTGCTCCTGCTCGGTGATGCGCAAGGTTGGATTGCCGTGCAGGACGACCAGATGGGTGCCCTCAGGCGGCAGCCCCGCCTCGTCGCGCAGCGCATGAAGCTTTTGAAGCGCCTCCTGTCTGGCCACGATCCGATAGCGGTGAATGGTGTCCTCGTCCACGCTGGCATAGCGTAGCTGCCCCTCGAAGGGCACCTCGAAGGCGTGAAGCAGCACGATGTCGGCCTGCGGCGCAACGCTGCGTGCATGCCGGATCGCGCGAAGCGAAGAAGGCGAAAAATCGACTGGCACCAGAAGCCGCCGGTAGGGTTCGTGTGGTGGCAGCTTGACCACCAGGACGGGGCATGTCGTTGTGCTCAGGATGCGCAAGGCCGTCGTCCCCAGCACGAAGCGGCGAATGAGGCTTTCTCCCTTGGCCCCACAGACCAGCAAGTCGGCGGCCAGTGCGTCGGCTTCTTTCGCCAGTTCCGCCAGCAAAGCACCGGAGGCCAGATGTACGCCGGGCGCGATGCCGTAGCGCTGCTGAAGGGATGCCGCCAGGTCGCGAAGCTTTTGCCGCGCCGCATCCAGCACCCTCTGTTCCATGTCAGCGGGCGCAATCCCCATCAGTTGGCGCAGCCGTTCCAACGGGGCGAGATTGGCCACGTAGAGCAGATCAAGGGAAGCCCCCGTCTCTTTGCCGATCAGGGCCGCGCGTTCGGCCGCATGGCGGGCCGGCGCCGACAAATCGGTCGCCGCCAATATTCGTTTCAGTTGACTCAAGTCGTCCTCCTTGGTTTGATGAGTCCTGCCGTGCATTGCAGAGCGGCAAACCGGTGCCCTTGGCGACCTCGGCGGTTTGGACTGCCCGCAGATCGTGTGAACTGGACCCCGATGTCAAGACAGATTTCATCCGAGTTTAAGTTGCGTCCATCGCTTCCATCGCAGCAGAACAGCGCTGCCCTGTTGTTGCGCAGGGAGTATCCCCTGCTCCGCTACGGTGCACAGGAGATGCTTCCCGCACGCCGCCGAACCGATCCGGGATACTCGCGCCGCCGCCAGTCGCGTCGGCATACACCGCATTCGGCGTGCGGTTGCCCAACGACTGGTGCGGGCGCTCGGCGTTGTAGAACGCGAAATACTCCGTCAGCCCGATCGTCAGCTCGGCTATCGTGCCGTACCCTTTCAAATACACGTCCTCATACTTGAGGCTGCGCCACAGCCGTTCGACGAAGAGGTTGTCCAGGGCACGGCCGCGCCCATCCATGCTGATGGCGATCTCTTCGCGTTGGAGCATGCCCGTGAATGCCGCACTCGTGAACTGCGATCCCTGATCGGTGTTGAAGATCTCGGGCTTGCTGTGCAGGCTCAACGCATCCTCCAGACAATCGACGCAGAATGACGTGTCCATGCTGTTGCTGATTCGCCAGGACAGCACCCGCCGCGAATACCAGTCGATGATCGCCACCAGATACACGAAGCCGCGCAGCAGCCGGAGGTAGGTGATGTCCGTGCTCCACACCTGGTTCGGTCTTGTCACTGCGATGCCGCCCAGCAGGTAGGGATAGACCCGATGCCCCGGATGCTTGACGCGGGTCGACGGCCCAGGTGCCATTCCCGCCAACCCCATCAGGCGCATCAGCCGCTGCACTCGCTTGCGATTGACCGTATGGCCCTGGCGCGCCAGGTACACGACCATCCGCCGGCTGCCGTAAAACGGCCGTCGCGTGTATTCCTCGTCGATCAGCCGGCACTGCAGCAGATCCTCCTCGCTCGCCTCGCCGGGTGCCTGCTGCCGGTAGAAGGTAGCCCGCGCCACCCCCGCCAGTTCGCATTGCCGCGCCAGCGCCGGTCCCGCCTTCCGGTCAATCCAGCCCTTTCTCAGCTCGCCGCTCATAGTCCAGACTTTTTTTGAGCCAGTCCAGTTCCATCTTCAGCCGCCCGATCTCCCCATACAGGCGCTCTTCGTCCGCCTGGGCCGCAGGCCTCGGCCCGCGCTTGCCCTCGAACAGCGTGGCCGCCCGCTCCATGAGTTCCTTCTTCCACTGCCCGACCACGACTGGATGCACGCCGTACTGCTGCCCGATCTCGTTGAGCGTCTTTACCCCCCTCAGCGCTTCCAGCCCTACTTTCGCCTTGAACTCTGCGCTATGCACCTTGCGCTTCTTGCCTTCGCTCATGTCATCGTCCTCCCCGGACGACAGCTTAAACCGGTGTCTCAAATTCGGGGACCACTATAGTGAGGTAGAATTGTCAAGTATTTTCACTTGTTCTGCAATGTGCAGATTCCAGCCCTCATACCAACAACAAGGCCGTTTCATGACCAAGCACTTGACCAGTGATCGCCAGGAAACTCCGCTGCGCCCCCATTGGCATGCGCTGACGAAGGAACAGGTCGAGCACACGCTGCAAACCGGGATGAATGGCCTGACGGATACGGAAGCGCGGAACCGCCGCGCCCAGTATGGCCCGAACCGCCTGGTCCCGCCGAAACGGCGCGGCCCGCTGCTGCGCCTGCTCATGCAGTTCCACAACATCTTGCTGTACGTGATGATGGGGGCCGCCGCCATCACGGCCCTGCTCGGACATTGGATCGACACCGGAGTGCTGATGGCGGCGGTGCTCATCAATGCCATCATCGGTTTCATTCAGGAGGGCAAGGCCGAATCGGCGCTCGATGCCATCCGCGCCATGCTCTCGCCGCGTGCCACGGTGATCCGCGACGGGCAGCGCCGCGAGATCGATGCCGCCGAACTGGTGCCGGGCGACCTGGTGGTGCTCGCCTCGGGAGATCGCGTCCCGGCCGATTTGCGCCTGATCGATGTGCGGGAGCTGCGCATCGAAGAGGCCGCCCTGACCGGCGAGTCGCTGCCGGTGGAGAAATCCGATGAAGCCGTAGCCGCCGACGCCCCGTTGGGGGACCGCTACTGCATGGCCTACTCGGGAACGCTGGTGGTCTATGGTCAGGGCATCGGCATCGTGGTCGCGACCGGCACCGCCACTGAGTTGGGAAAGATCAACCGGATGGTGTCCGGCATCCGCGCCCAGACCACACCCCTGCTGCGTCAGGTGGACCGTTTCGGCCGGGTGCTCGCCGTGGCCATCCTGGGCATGTCAGCTGCGACCTTCGTGCTCGGCGTCTGGTTGCGCGGACATGCCCCGTCGGAAATGTTCATGATGGTGGTGGCGCTGGCCGCCTCGGCGATCCCGGAGGGGCTGCCGGCGACCATGACCGTTACCCTGGCGCTGGGCGTGCAGCGCATGGCCCGCCGCAATGCCATCATCCGCCGCCTGCCGGCCGTGGAAGCCTTGGGCTCGGTGACCGTGATCTGCTCGGACAAGACCGGCACGCTGACACGCAATGAAATGACCGTCCAGCGCGTGGTCTGCGCAGGGCATGTATTCGACGTGGGCGGCGTCGGCTATGCCCCGGTCGGGGACCTCTCCATCGACGGCCACATCATCGATCCGGACCACTATCCCGCGCTGGCCATGGCAATCCGCGTGGGCGTGTTGTGCAACGATGCCCGTCTGAGCGAAGAGGATGGCGTGTGGCGAGTAGAGGGCGACCCGACCGAAGGGGCCTTGCTCGTGCTCGGTGGCAAGACCGGCTTCACCCAGCGCGTGGGCGACGCGGCCTGGCCGCGGCTGGATGCCATTCCCTTCGAGTCGCAGCACCGCTTCATGATCACCTACCACCGCGACAGCGACGGTGAGCCCTGGATCTTCGTCAAAGGCGCACCGGAGCGCATCCTCGACATGTGCAGCGCGCAGTTGAGCCATGACGTCGAGCGGCCGCTCGACGTCGACTACTGGCGGCGCATGGCGACCGACATGGCGGCCCAAGGGCTGCGTTTGCTCGCCCTCGCCTACAAGCGGGCAGCCCCACTGGGGGATCGTCTGAGCTTCGCCGACGCGGAGTCGGGCTACGTGCTGCTGGCCCTGGTCGGCATCATCGATCCGCCCCGCGAAGAAGCGGTGCGTGCCGTCGGCGAGTGTCACCGCGCTGGCATCCGGGTCAAGATGATCACGGGCGATCATGCCGAGACGGCACGCGCCATTGGTGCGCAGCTCGGCATTGGCGTCGGCAAACCCGCGGTCACCGGGGCCGAAGTCGCCGTGATGGATGACGCCGCCTTGCGCCGGGTGGCCATGGAGGTGGACGTCTTCGCCCGCGCAGCACCGGAACACAAACTGCGCTTGGTGCAGGCGCTCCAGGATGATGGCCAGGTCGTGGCCATGACCGGCGATGGGGTGAACGACGCCCCGGCGTTAAAACGCGCCGACGTGGGTGTGGCAATGGGCATGAAGGGCACCGAGGCGGCCAAGGAGGCCGCCGACATGGTACTGGCCGACGACAACTTCGCCACCATCGTCAGCGCCGTGCGCGAAGGCCGCGCCGTCTACGACAACCTGAAGAAGTTCATCCTGTTCATGCTCCCCACCAACGGCGGGGAGGCGTTGGTGGTCATCGCCGCCATCCTGTTCGAGCTGACTTTGCCACTCACGCCGGCGCAGGTGCTGTGGATCAATATGGTCACCGTCAGCACGCTCGGTCTTGCCCTTGCCTTCGAACCTCCCGAGCACGACGTGATGCGCCGCCCACCCCGTGATCCGCGCGAGCCCCTGCTCTCGTGGTTCTTCGTCTGGCGGTTGGCGATGGTGTCGGTGCTCATGGCGGGTGCTGCCCTTGGCCTGTTCCTGTGGGAGTTGGAGCTGGGCAAGAGCCTTGAAACCGCGCGCACCATGGTCGTTAGCGCGGTGGTGATGGCAGAGGTGTTCTATCTGGTCAACAGCCGTTTCATTTTTGCCTCGGTCGTCAGCCTCGACGGCCTGACCGGCAACCGTTACGTCCTACTGGCCATCGCCGCCTGCATCCCGCTCCAGATCGCCTATACCCATCTGCCGGCTATGCAGGATGTTTTCGATTCGGCCGACCTGACGCTGCTGGAGTGGGGCAAGGTCGTGGCAGCCGGCTTGTTGGTGTTCAGCGTGGCCGAGTTCGAGAAGCTCATGATCCGCCGCAGTCCTTTGGCCGCGCGTCTGAGCAGATAGTCTTTCAAGGAGATGCCCATGACCGCCATTGCTTCGTCCGATACTGCGCCCCAGCGCCTCCTGTTGGCCACCGATCTGAGCGCCCGCTGCGACCGTGCCTTGGATCGGGCGGCCCAGCTGGCCGAAGAATGGCAGGCCGAACTGACTGTGCTCAACGTCCTCGACCCGGCAGCATCGCCTGACCAGGCATTGACCTGGGCCAGCGGGGCCTCCGATGAGCAGCTCCTGCACGTGGCCCGGCGGCAGCTCGCCCGCGACCTCAAGGCGATCAAGGTTCCGGTAAACCTCTGCATCAGCCGCAGCGGAGACGCGGCGGCGGCTATTCGCAGAACGGCCGTCGACACGCAATCGGCGCTGGTTATCACCGGCGTCTCCCGCAACGAGACCCTGGGACGGCTGCTGCTCGGATCGACCGTCGAGAACCTGGCGCGCACGCTGCCCGTACCCTTGTTGGTAGTGCACAACCGGGTGCATGAACCGTATCGGCGGATCGTCGTGGCGACCGACTTTTCTGAATCCTCTCGGCACGCCCTGATGGCCGCAGCGCGCCTCTTTCCCGGGCGCGAGCTGATCGTGTACCACGCGCACAGGTCTCCGATGGCAGAACTGGCCGATGCGTCGGTCAACTCCGGCGTGTGCGTGAGCATCGTGGAAACCGAGTGCGCCGCCTTCCTGGCGGCGACAGTCCTGCCCGAGGGGACGAAGCTCAGGACGGTCGTCGAATACGGGGCCATCGAGGCCGCGTTGACCCAGTACGTGCGCGAGCACGACATCGATCTTGTGGTCATGGGCAGCCACGGCCGTAGCGGGATCATGAGCCTGTTGCTGGGCAGCACCGCCGCCAAACTGCTCAACTGGCTGCCTTGCGACATGCTGCTGGTGCCCGACCCGCGCGCCAGGGGATGACGGCGGCTCGTGCCTGGATAACTTCAGGCGTGAGCGCGGGACGAACTGTTCGGCTGAGGGGCGAAGCGTTGCAGCACGTGCCCGGCCATCCCCTTGGCCAGTTCTTCCTCGCCGAAGAAGACCGTGCCGATGCCTTCCTTGCGCAGCATCAGCGCCTCGTCCTCGCCGTGGGTGCGCAGGACGATCTCGATATCCGGATTGAGCGTCCGCGCCGTTTCGGCCATCTGCCGGACATTGAGCGGATCGGGCGTGGCCACCACGAGCATGGCCGCTTCCGCGATATGCGCCTGGATGAGCACTGCAGGATCGGCGGCGTTGCCTGAAACCGCTGCCACTCCTTGCTTACGGAGTTTCTCCACCAGTTCACGATTCTGTTCGGCCACCACGTAGGGAATGCCGCGCGCCTCCAGCGCGCTGGCGATCCGCTTGCCGACCCGGCCATAGCCGACCAGCACCACGTGCCCCTCCAGGTACTTGCGCTCGGTGCTCATCGGCAGCTCGGCATAGGGATCGGTGCGCCGGTCAAGGCTGCGAGCGAATTCCGAGCGTTGGAGAATCCACTTTCGCACGGGCTCGACCGTGGCGAACAGCACCGGGTTGAGCGCGATGGAAATGAGCGCACCTGCCAGGACGAGACTCATGCCTTCGGCGGGCAGCAACCCCAGGGAAAGACCCAACCGAGCCAGAATGAATGAGAACTCGCCAATCTGCGCCAGACTGGCGGAAACGATCAGCGCCGTATTGAGCGGATAGCGGAAAGCCAGCACGAGGGCCAATGCCGCGACGGACTTGCCGAAAATGATGATCGCCAGCACAGCCAGCACGTGCCAGGGCTGTTCCACCAGAATCGCGGGATCGAACAGCATGCCCACCGATACGAAGAAGAGCACGGAGAACGCATCGCGTAGAGGCAAGGACTCTTCCGCCGCGCGATGACTGAATTCCGACTCGCGCATGACCATGCCGGCGAAGAAGGCCCCGAGGGCAAACGAGACGCTGAACAACGCAGCCGCCCCGTAGGCAATGCCAATGGCGCTTGCGACAACCGCGAGCGTAAACAACTCGCGCGAACCTGTGCGCGAGACCTGCCACAACATCCAGGGCAGCACGCGTCGGCCGGCAACCAGCATCAGGGCCAGGAAGGCACCGACTTGCAGCAGCGTTTGCCCGATGGTGATCCACAAGGGCTTGGCAGCTGCCGCGTGGGCGGCTTCTGAACCGCCCAGGACGCCGGCCAGCGGCGGCAGCAAGACCAGGACCAGCACCGTGGCGAGGTCTTCGACGACCAGCCAGCCCACGGCAATGCGACCATTCATGCTTTCCAGCACGCCACGGCTCTCCAGGGCCTTGAGCAGCACCACGGTGCTGGCGCACGACAGCGACAAGCCGAAGATCAAGCCGCTGCCCCAACTCCAGTCCCATCCCCACGCAACCGCCATGCCCAGCAACGTGGCCAGTCCCATTTGCACCACTGCGCCCGGCACGGCGATACGCTTGACTGCCAACAGGTCATCAAGCGAAAAATGCAGCCCGACGCCGAACATCAGCAGCATGACGCCGATCTCCGACAGTTGGGAGGCCAGCTGCACATCGGCCACGAAGCCCGGCGTACCGGGTCCGATGATGATGCCGGCCACCAGGTAGCCCACCAGTGCCGGCACCCTGATCCGCTCGGCCAGAAAACCGAGGATCAGGGCGATGCCGAAGCCAGCGGCGAGCGTGGTGATGAGTGAGATGTTGTGATCCATGCAGTGGTCTTTGAAATGGAAATGGAGATGATGAAAACGGGCTAGCTAGGTGTCAGGTCTCGGACGATTACGCGGTATTTTTATGAAAAGTTCCGCTTTTTCTGCGTACCACCTTTTCATGGCTTCGATGGGCGGGACATGCCCCAAGGCTTTCTGGGGGATGTGGTGATTGTACAGCCAGACGTAGCGCTGAATCGTCGCCTCCAACGAGGCTCGGCTATCGAAGCGGTGGGTGGCAAGCACTTCGCTGATGCGGCCGTTGAGCCATTCGACCCTGCCGTCCGCAAAACGAACGGCAGGGTCGACATAAAAATACCGCGTAATCGTCAGGGACCTGACAAGTAAATCAGGTGGTTTCGAGTACCCGCATTTCAATATGAAGCCCAGCAGCCGTTGCCATGTTCACCAGCGTATCGAGGCTAAAGAGTTCGATTTTGCCGCGCATCAGATCGGAGACACGCGGTTGTGTCACGCCGAAAAGCTTGGCCGCTTGTGCCTGGCTCATCCCCGTGCGGGCGATGTGGTCCTTCAACGCCGTCATCAGCGCAGAGCGCAGCTTCATGTTTTCCGCTTCTTCCGGGGTATCCTCGAGGGCATCCCAGACACTGGCGAATCGTTGGTTGCTCATTGGCCGATCTCCTTCAACAACTCCTGATAGCGTTTCTTTGCCAAGTCCAGATCGGCTTTGCTGGTCTTCTCCGTCTTCTTCTGAAAACAGTGAAGCACATAGACGGCATCAGTGAACTTGGCAACATAGACGACCCGAAACGCCCCAGCAGCATCCCGAATTCGAATCTCACGCACACCTAGGCCCACGGTGTTCAGGGGCTTCCAGTCGTCCGGCTCAAGGCCATTCTGCACCCGATCGAGCTGATAGCCCGCCTCACGCTTGGCCGATAACGGAAAAGCGCGAAGGTCATCGAGAGAATTTCCCCGAAATTCGATGGGCTTGGTAGCCATGGTTGGATTATACAAAATTTTATATGTTTCGGCAAGCACGGCAGGCTTGCCCACGGCCGCTGTGGCCTCAGCGCTCAGGCGTGATTATGGCAGCGTTGGATTCAGGACTCCTTTTCCAGCTGCGCTTTCACATCGCGCTCTGCCCGTTCGCTGAGCACCACGGCGGCGCGCCATTCGGCGCGGGTGAGCGCGACATAGAGCCGCCGGCGCACGGATTCATCGAACTGCGCCCAGTCGGTTTCGGTGAGCAGCACCGCCGGAGCGGAGAGCCCCTTGAAACGCAGGACGGTATCGACGAGGAGTTCGCCTTCGCTCCAGCAGGGAGCACCCTGGGCATCGAACCGCCCCGTGAAGCGCCGCACGCGGCAACCAGCGAGCGTGTCCTGCGCAAGGATCGCGCTGTGCCTCCGCCCCTGAAAACTCAATACGGCAACGTCTTGCGGCGCGATCCCTTCGGCGAACCAGCGCTCGAGGACGGTTTCGGTAGCTCGCAGCGGCGCGGCCGGGTCGGCGTCGGGGTAGACCTCGAATTCTGGCGGCTCGCCGGCAAAGGGATGACGCGCGAGGAGGGGTTCTCCGGTGAGTTCGAGCAGATTGAGGGTTTCGACCAGGGCACGCGGCGAGCGGAAGTTCTCGCGGGCGCTGAAGCGGATCGCCTGTGGCAGTTCCGTCTCCCACCACGGGGCCGTGCCGAGGGTGTGGGGATGCACCCGTTGATCGGCATCGAAAAGTACCAACCAGCGGGTATCGGGGGAAACACTGCGACGCAGGGCGGCGAACCACTCGGGTTTCAAATCGGCGGCTTCGTCGAGAATGAGTCCGTCGAGTCCCTGCGCCCAATCCCGATCCTGCGCGAGCGCTGCGACCGCAGCGTCGAAGGTACGGGAATCGGTGAAGTCGAGATGCTCGGTGGTTTTGCGCTGGCGACGCAAGGCGGAGATGGCTCTTTCGTGGAAGGTGGCGATGTCTGCCTCCGCTTCCGGGATCGAGGCGCGCAGCGCATCGGCGAGCATGCGGTTGAAGCACATGTAGCCCCAGCGCGTGCCGCGGCGTCTGGCCTGTTCGAGCCACTGGCGGGCGAGCAGGGTCTTGCCCGAGCCGGCGACGGCCTGGATGCACAGGGCGCTCGCCGCCGGAAGTTCGAGCCGGGTGAGCGTGCTCGCCAGCCCTGCCTGCAAGGCGATGGTCGTGCTGCGCAGCGCACCGGCGAACGCGCGGGGATCGATCGCGAGGCGCAATTCGTCTCGCAGAAAGGCGCTCACTTTGGCGACCCGCTGCGGGTCGATCGGCGTGCTGCGCAACCACTCGCCGAGGAGCGTTCCCAGATACGGCACGGCAGCGGCATCGACGATGCGGCTGCGCGGGTAATGCGCCGTCTCGGCGTTTGCCGGCACGCTCACGTCGGGAAGCACCAGGGCATGCGCCACGTATGCGTCGATTCCCGCCTTGCGCAGCTTCTGGATCATTGCCTGATGCTGCAGGCGGCATTGCGAGGAGATATTTTTGCGCCCGGTGCCGGCGTAGCGTTTCACCGGGCCTTTGGGGGTCCAGTCGATCTCTCCCGCCTTGATCTCCAGGATCGCCAGATGACCTGCCGGAGAGACGACCACGACATCCCATTCGCCGAGCTGCAAGAAGCCGTTGACGTCGTTTTGCCAAGGGATGCCGTGGAAGACCTGCCAGTCTTCCGGCAGGTCGTGCACGAGGGCTTCGACGACGTCGAGCTCGCGCTGCTGTCCGGGCAGCAGGCAAGACATCTGGTCGAGAGGCCATGCGGAAGGATGCCGTTGCGCCATGCGTGACCGATCGCCCCCGCGCCTTCGTCAGCTGGAGAGCGCCTCCAGGATGCGCCGCGTGATTTCCTCCACCGGCCCCAGGCCAGAGACCTTGCGCACCTTGGGCGCGGCGGGATCACCGCTTTCCGCCCACGCCTCGTAATAGGCGATGAGCGGTTTCGTCTGCTCGTGATAGACCGCCAGGCGCTTGCGCACCACTTCTTCGCGGTCGTCGTCGCGCTGCACGAGCGGCTCGCCGGTGACGTCGTCCTTGCCCGGCACCTTGGGTGGGTTGTAGCGCACGTGATAGGTGCGGCCGGACGCCGGATGCACCAGGCGGCCGCTCATGCGATCGATGATCTCCTCGTCGGGCACCTCGATCACGAGCACGTAATCGAGCGGGATGCCGCCTTCCTTGAGCGCCTCGGCCTGCGCGATCGTGCGCGGGAAGCCGTCGAACAGGTAGCCAGCCTGGCAGTCGGGCTGCTGCAGACGCTCGCGCACCAGGCCGATGATGATGTCGTCGGAAACCAGTCCGCCTTCGTCCATCACCTTCTTCGCCGCGAGCCCCAGCGGCGTTCCCGCCTTCACCGCGGCGCGCAGCATGTCGCCGGTGGAGATCTGCGGAATACCGAACTTCTCCTTGATGATGGTAGCCTGCGTCCCTTTGCCCGCACCGGGCGGTCCCAGAAGAATCAAGCGCACGATCCCCTCTCCTTTATGATTGACGACGAAAACGGAAGTAGCCGGTCTTCATGCGGCCCCGGCGAGCATGCGACGTACCCGCTCCAGGTCCTGCGGCGTATCGATGCCGGGCGCCGGGGCCGAGTCGAGCACTTTGATCTGGATGGTGTATCCGTACCACAGAGCGCGCAACTGCTCCAGCATCTCGAACCGCTCCAGTGCGCAAGGCGCGAGCCTGGAGAACGCGCGCAGGAAAACAGCCCGGTAAGCGTACAAACCGACGTGGCGCAAGGCTGGCAGCCCCTCGGGCAGGCGCGCCGGACGCCCGGCGGCGAAAGCGTCCCGCCCCCAGGGCAGCGGCGCCCGGGAAAAATAGAGCGCCCGTCCCGTGGCGTCGCACACCACCTTCACCGCATTCGGGTCGAAGAATTCTTCCACCGAGTCGATGGGATGCGCCAGCGTGGCGATCGCCGCCTCGGGCGTGAGCGCGAGCACCTGGGCCGCTGTGCGGATCGCGTCCGGATCGATCAGCGGCTCGTCGCCCTGCACGTTCACCACGATCGCCTCGTTCTCCCAGCCCAGGCGCTCGACCACCTCGGCGAGCCGGTCGGTGCCGGAGGCGTGGTCGGCGCGCGTGAGGATCGCCCGGCCGCCGGCCTGCTCCACCGCGGCCGCCACTTCCGGTGCGTCGGTCGCTACCCACACTTCGTCGGCGCCGCTCGCCACGGCCCGCTCCCACACCCGCACCACCATCGGTTTGCCGGCGAGATCGACGAGTGGCTTGTTCGGCAGGCGCGTGGACGCGAGCCGCGCCGGGATCACCACGCGAAACCCGCTCACTTGAGCGCCTCGACTTCCTCGGCCGTCATCGGGCGCGCCTCGTCGGCGAGCATCACCGGGATGCCGTCGCGGATTGGATAGGCCAGACGATCGGCGCGGCAGACGAGCTCCTGCCGCTCACGGTCGTATTTGAGCGGCCCCTTGCACAGCGGGCATACCAGCACGTCCAGCAGACGAGTGTCCATGTATTCGCTCCAGAATGCGCTCGACGAGCGCCTCGTCGAGCCGGGCGCGCACCGTCAGCACCCAATCGTGCGGCCGCGCGTATGCCCGGCATTTTACCGCATCCTTGCTGGTGAAAATCCGCCACTCGCCGGGAGCGCCGAAGTCCAGATCCTCCGCCCGGTACGGGTGGTGATCGGGAAAGGCGTGCGGCACCACCTCGGCGCCCAGGGCGCGCAGCGTGGCGAAGAAGCGCTCCGGTCGGCCGATGCCCGCCACGGCATGCACCCGCCGTCCGGAAAGCGCCGCAAGCGGCAGCCTGCGCGAAGGGTCGTCGAGCGAGACGAGCGCTTCGGGTTCGAGCCGCAGCCCGTGAAGCGGCACCCCGGCCGGCACTAGAGTGCGCACCTGCCGCGGGTCGTGCGCCACCACGGCATCGACCGTGCGCAGGCGCGAGAGCGGCTCGCGCAAGGGCCCGGCCGGCAGCAGCCAGCCGTTGCCCAAAGCGCCCCGATCGAGCACCACGAGCTCGAAGTCGCGCTGGAGCCGCAGATGCTGCAGGCCGTCGTCGGCAACTACCAGACGCACGTCGGGATGGCGCCGCAGCAGCTCGGCCACGGCGGCGCAGCGCGCGCGCCCCACCACCACCGGCACCTGCGCTTCGCGTGCGAGCAGCACCGGCTCGTCGCCATAGCAGGCGGGATCGCCCTCGGCCGGCACTTCCGCCGTTCCCTCGAGGTTACCGCCATAGCCGCGGCTGACGATGCCGCAGCGCACACCTCGCGCCTCGAGCGCGCGGGCGAGCGCCGCGACCACCGGCGTCTTGCCGCTGCCACCCACGTTGAGATTTCCCACCACCAGCACGAACACCGGCGGCCGGCAGCGCCGCAGCCAGCCGCGACGATAGGCGAGCGCGCGCAGCCGCACCGCAAGGCCGAAGAGCCAGGAGCAAGGAAGAAGCCCCAGCGCCACAGCGCCGCGATGCGACCACCACGCCGGCGCCGAGATCATCGCGATTCGACGCGCTCGACGGAGAAAGTGAGCCTGTCGAAGCCGGCACGCTGGGCCGCGCGCATCACGTCGATCACGCGCTGGTGCGGCGTCTTGGCGTCTGCTTCGATGATGATGGTCGGCTGTGATCCGGAAGGGATCACCGCCCTGAGCGCCGATTCGATGTCCTCCACGCTGCCGAGTCCCACGGCGCGCTCGCCGACGAACACGGCCCCGTCGGCGGTGATCGCCACCACCCATTCCTTGGGCGCGGCGTCGACCGGCGCCGCCGCGTCGGCCTCGGGAAGATCGATCTTGAGCTGCGCCGTCTGGGAAAAGGTGGTCGTCACGCTCAGAAAGATCAGGATCACCAGCACCACATCGATGAGCGGCACCAGGCTGATGTAGGGCTCCTCACAGGAGTCGCCGCGGTCACGGAACTTCATGACGCGTTCCTTGCCCGCTCCCCGTGCGCCACTTCCACCAGACGCACTGCCTCCTGCTCCATCTCGATCACCAGGGAATCGACGTAGGCACGGAAATGGCGCCAGAAGATGGTCGCGGGAATGGCGATGATGAGGCCGAGCCCGGTGGTGTTGAGCGCCACCGAGATGCCGTGCGCCAGCTGCTGGGGATTGGCGCCGGCCGCCGACTGCGACGCGAAGATCTCGATCATCCCCACGATGGTGCCGAGCAGGCCCAGCAGCGGCGAGATGGCCGCGATGGTCCCCAGCGCCGTGAGATAGCGTTCGAGCTCGTGCGCCACCACCCGGCCGGCATCCTCGATCGCTTCTTTCATCACCTCGCGCGAGGAACCGTAGTTGCGCAGCCCCGCCGCCAACACGCGGCCCAGGGGAGAATGCCCTTCCAGCCGCTGTGCCAGTTCCAGCGGGGAAGCGCCCCGGCGCAGCTCCTCGAGCACCGAATCGAGCAGCCCCGGCGGATTGATGCGCTTGCGCCGCAGCGTCCAGGCGCGTTCGATGATGATCGCCACCGCCAGGATGGAGGCGAGCAGAAGCGGCCAGATCGGCCAACCAGAAGCCTGTATCACCGACCACACGGAAGAAATTCCTTTCACGGATGCGTTGCGTCCGGCATTATACGCTCGAACCGGAGGCGCGTCGTTTCGAGGTTTTTCGCTCTTCCACAAAGTCTGTGGATAACTTTGTGCATGAACGGACAAAAGCAGGCATAACCCCTGCACCCACGCGAGGAAGCTCGCTCTGCCACATTTTTCAGCAACAAATTTTTACATTGAAAATCAATAGATTAGGAAAAAAGCCTGTGGATCAAGGTCTTCCGGAGCAAAGTTACCGTGCCGTGACATCCCGTGTCCCGATGGGGATGAAACCCCGGTACAATCGCGCGCATGAAGCCCGATCCCACCCTCTTCGTCCCTCCTGCCGAAACCGTCGGCCAGCTCACACAGCGCATCAAGGAGTGCCTCGAAACGGGGTTCTCCGAGGTCAACGTCATCGGCGAGATCTCCGGCCTCACCCTCGCCGCCTCGGGGCACTGCTACTTCACGCTCAAGGACGAAACCGCGGCGCTACGCTGCGTGCTGTGGCGGCGTCAGGCGACGATGTTCGCACGGCTACTCGCCGAGGGACACAGCGTGGAGGCAGCGGGCGAGCTGAGCGTCTATGCCCCTCGAGGCGAGTACCAGCTGGTGGTGCGCGGCCTCAAGCCGGCCGGCGCCGGTCTGCTGTGGCAGCGTTTCCTCGCCGTCAGAGCCAAGCTCGAAGCCGAGGGGCTCTTCGCCGCTGAAAGGAAGCGGCCCCTGCCGCGCCGGCCGCGGCGCATCGCTCTCATCACCTCGCCGGCAGGGGACGCCATCCATGACGTGCTGCGCACGCTGCGCCAGCGCGCCCCCCTCGTCGAGATCGTGCTGCTGCCCACGCTGGTGCAAGGCGCGGAAGCGCCGGCGCAAATGGTGGCAGCGCTTGCACTCCTTGGCGAGGCTGCGGCGCGGCTCGGCATCGAAGCGGCACTGCTCGTGCGCGGCGGCGGCAGCCCCGAAGATCTCATGGCCTACAACGACGAGGCGCTTGCCCGCGCGATCGCCGCAAGCCCCGTCCCGATCGTGAGCGGCGTCGGGCACGAAGCCGACGTGAGCATCGCCGACCTGGTGGCCGACGTGCGCGCCCCCACGCCCACCGGCGCGGCGATGCTGGTGAGCCAGGGCTGGACCGAACTGCCGCTCGAACTCGATCTGCTGGCGCGGCGCCTGCAGCGGGCGCTGCGCGAGCGTCTGCTCACCGAAAACCAGCGGCTCGACCGCTTGCAGCTGCGCCTCACGCATCCGGCGGCGCGCATCGGGGAAGCTCGTCGGCGGCTGGAGGCGCTGCACGCGCGGCTTACGGCGGCGCAGCGGCGCACGCTCGCCGAATCGCGGCTGCGGCTCGATGCGCTGCACCGGCGCCTTGCCGCCGCCCGGCCCACGCTCGCCGGACACCGCGCCCGGCTCGACGCCTTCGCGCAGCGCTTGCCGCGGGCGGCAGCGCAGGCGATCGAAGCCCAGCATCGGCGCATCGAACGCCTCGCCGATCGACTCGAAGCGCTCGACCCCAAGGCGGTGCTGGAACGCGGTTATGTGCTGGTGAGCGACACCGCCGGGCAGGTGCTCACGAGCACGGGGCAACTCGCCGAAAGGCAAGACATCCGCCTCGAATTCCACGATGGCCGTGCCATGGCCGAGGTTGTCGGGGTGGAAAAGTCCGACTAAAATAGTAAAGGTTTTTCCTCACCCCCTCGCCGGACCGAACGCCGGCCCTTCACGCAAAGGAGAGAGAACATGGAACACAAACTGCCCGAACTGCCCTACCCGAAAAACGCGCTTGCCCCCTACATCTCCGAAGAGACGATGGAGTACCACTACGGCAAGCACCATCAGGCCTACGTCACCAACCTCAACAACCTCATCAAGGGCACGGAATACGAGAACATGGACCTCGAGTCCATCGTCAAGAAAGCCCCGGCCGGCCCGATCTACAACAACGCGGCGCAGACCTGGAACCACACCTTCTTCTGGCACTGCATGAAGCCCAACGGCGGCGGTGAGCCCAAAGGAGCCCTGCTCGATGCCATCAAGGCCAAATGGGGCAGCTTCGACGAATTCAAGAAAGTCTTCCACACCAGCGCCGTGGGCAACTTCGGCTCCGGCTGGACGTGGCTGGTGAAGAAAGCCGATGGTTCGGTCGACGTGGTCAACATGGGCGCGGCCGGCACGCCGCTCACCACGGGTGATACGCCGCTGCTGTGCATCGACGTGTGGGAGCACGCCTACTACATCGACTACCGCAACCGCCGCGCCGACTTCGTCACCGCCTTCCTCGAACACCTGGTCAACTGGGAGTTCGCGGAGCGCAATTACGCCGCCTGACGCTCTGAACCCAGCGGCGCCCCAGTGCGACGAGCCTTCCCTCCTGCATGAGGACGAACGGCTCGTCGCCGTTTTCAAGCCCTCGGGCTGGCTGGTCCATCCTACCGAGCTCGACGCGCGCGAATCCCGCATCCTGATGCGCTGGCTGCGCGGTCGCCTCGGCCGGCATGTCTTCCCCGTCCATCGCCTCGACAAACCGACCTCCGGGCCGGTGCTCTTCGCGCTCGACGCAGCCGCTGCCGCCGCCCTGGCCGCCGACTTCGCCGGCCGGCACGTGGCGAAGCGCTACCTCGCCGTGGTGCGGGGGCATCCGCCCGAAACCCTGACGATCGATCGGCCGCTGTCGCGCATCGCCTGCACCGTGCCGGGGCCGCGCGATGCGGAGAAAGCGGCGTGCACCGAGCTACGGCGCCTGGCGACGATCGAACTGCCCTGGCCCAACGACCGTCATCCCACCAGCCGCTACGCGCTCGTGGCCTGCTATCCGGACGGCGGACGCCAGCACCAGATCCGCCGCCATCTGCGCCATGCCGGATACCCCCTCATCGGCGACACCACCTACGGTCACGGTTTACACAACCGGCTGTGGCGCGAGCACCTGGGCGTGTCGCGCCTGCTGCTCACCTGCTGCGATCTGGCGGTGCGCTACCCCGACAGCGGTGCACTGCTCGCGCTGCACGCGCTCGATGCGACCTTCGCCACGCTCGCCCGCCGGCTCGGCTGGGAAGAGGCGCTTTCCTTCGTCGAGGCGCCGCACGAAGATGATATGCTAAGGGCGAAGATCGCCGCCCTGGCGGCCCCTCTGGCAAGCTCCTGCGACGACGCCCTGGAAGACGACACATGACGACCCGAACCGTGCTGCATCAGCTCCTCGAACTCGGCCAGCAGATCTGGCTCGACCACCTCTCGCGCGACCTCCTCGAGGGCGGACGGCTCGCCCAGCTGTTGGAAATCGGCGTGAGCGGCATTACGACCAATCCTTCCATCTTCGAAAACGCCATCGCCAAAAGCCCCCTCTATCGGGAAGACGTCGAAGCCTTGCGCCGCACGTCCCTGCCGCCGCCGGAACGGCTCGAGCGACTCACCTTCGCCGACGTGCGCCGCGCCTGCGACCTGCTCCTTCCGCTGTGGGAAGCCTCGGGCGGGGAGCGCGGCTACGTGAGCCTGGAAGTGGACCCGGCGCTCGCGCACGATGCCGCCGGCACGATCGCCGCCGCCCGGCGGGTGCATGCAGCGATCGAACGCCCCAATCTGCTCGTCAAGATTCCCGGCACCGCCGCCGGCGCCGAAGCGCTCGAAGCGCTCGTCGCCGAGGGGATCAACGTCAACGTGACGCTGCTCTTCTCGCGCACGCAGTACCGGCGCGTCGTCGAGGCCTATCGGCGTGGTCTCGAGCAACGTCAAGCCGCCGGCCGGCCGCTCGCACCCATGTTCGGCGTGGCGAGCCTCTTCCTCTCCCGGCTCGACACGGCCGTCGATGCGCTCCTTGCCGAGCGCGCGCCCGAACGCCCCGACTGGCAGGGCAAGACCGCGGTGGCCTTCGCCAAGCTCGCCTATCGGGACTTTCTGCAGCATTTCGGCGAGGGCGCTTTCGGCTCCTTGCGCCGCGCAGGGGCCCGGGCGCAGCGGCCGCTGTGGGCGAGCACCAGTACCAAGAACCCCGCTTATCCGGATCTGCTTTACGTGGAACCGCTGGTGGGGCCGGAGACGGTCAATACCTTGCCCGAGGCGACGCTGATGGCGCTCCTCGATCACGGCCAGGCGCGCGGCGCGACGATCGTGGAAGACGTCGAAGCCGCCCAGGCACACTGGGAGCGATGCGCTCGGATCGACATCGACCTCGAGGCGATCGGAGAGACGCTGCAGCAGCAGGGCCTGGCCCAGTTCGAGGCGGCGCAGCAACGGCTCCTCACGCTCCTTGCCTGAAACGACGGCGGCGGGACCCGCCCGCCGCCTTTACCTCCACTTACAGCGCACCCTTTGCCTCAAGCAGGAGCGACGGCTTTCTTCGCATCGAGCGACGCCTTGCTCACCCCTTTGGTGCCCGTACCGGTCTCGAAGAGCTCCTTCATGTCGAGGATCAGCACGATCTGGCCGTTCGAGAGGATGGTCACCCCGGCCACGCCTTTGGGGCGGAAATCCTCCAGCGACTTGATCACCGCGTCCTCACGGCCAGCGAAGGTATCGATGCCGAGGATGAAGGAGAATTCGGCCATCTGCATGAGCACCCCATAGGCCGGGGCACGCTCCAGCCTCCAGTTGAGGAGATTCGCCAAGGGCAGGATCGGCAGCACTTCGCCGCGCACGAAGAGCGTCGCCCGCCCGCCGACCTCGCGCACTTCGTCGAGGTGGATCGGCAGGATCTCGCGCACCATGGAGAGCGGCACGGCGAAAGGCTGCTCGCCCAGGCGCACCAGCAACACCGGCAGGATCGCCAAGGTGAGCGGCAGGTTGATGATGAAGGTGGTGCCACGCCCGACTTCGGAGCGCACGTCGATGGTGCCGTTGAGCTTGGTGATATTGGTGCGCACCACGTCGGTGCCCACCCCCCGGCCGGAAACGTCGGAGACGCGGTCGGCCATGGAAAAGCCGGGCAGGAAGATGAGGTTCAGGCTCTGACGCTCGTCGAGGCTGTTGGCCTCTTCCGGCGTGATCAGCCCTTTCTCCACCGCCTTGGCACGGATCTTCTCGGGGTCCATGCCACGGCCGTCGTCGGCGACGATGATGACGATGTGATCCCCTTCCTGCTTGGCGGCCAGCGTCACCGTCCCCTGAGGCGGCTTGCCCACGGCAACGCGCTCATCGGGCATCTCGATGCCGTGATCGACTGCGTTGCGGATGAGGTGGATGAGCGGATCGGAGAGATCCTCGATCATGGTCTTGTCGATCTCGGTCTCTTCCCCCTGGATGACGAGCTCGACTTCCTTGCCCAACTGCCGTGCCAGGTCGCGCGCGATGCGGGGATATTTCTGGAAGAGGCGCCCGATGGGCTGCATGCGCGTCTTCATGACGGCGTTTTGCAGGTCGGAGACGAGAAGGTCGAGCTGGTTGACCGCCACGTCGAGCGCATGCAGGGTGTCGGGATCGGTCTTGCCCGAGAGGATGTCGCTCCTGAGGGCCGTGAGGCGGTTCTTGGTGAGCCCGATCTCGCCGGCGAGATTGAGCACCTGGTCGAGCCGGGCGGTGTCGACCCGGATGGCGGTTTCGCGCTGCACCGTCTCCTTGCGCGCGAGCGGCACCATCGGACGCCGGGCTGCGGCCACGGGCACGCCAGCCCGCCCCCCCTCTTCATCGGGCTTCCCTTTGGACTCGTTGCTGGGCGGAGCTGCCGAGCCCCCGGAATCCGACGGCGTTTTCGCGGAGGCTGCACCCGGACCGGTCACGGCGGCGTGCAGCGCCTCCCAGTCCAGTTCGGCCGCATTCGGCTGCTGAGCATTGGCTTGGGGCTGGGTTGTGCCCGTTGCAGCCGTCTCACCGCTTCGTTCCAACTTACCGGCAATGGCCAAACGCAAGCGTTCGAGCAACTGCGGATCGGCCGGCGGCGGCTGGACGCTGCGTTCGAGATAGCCGAACATCTCGCGCACCGCCGCGGTGGCTTCCAGGATCACGTCCATCAGCGCCGGGCTCAGATGCAGCTCGCCGTTACGCAGCTTGTCGAAGAGGTTTTCGGTGAGATGGCACAGGGTGACGAGCTCCTGTGCCCCCAAGAAACCCGCTCCTCCCTTGATGGTGTGGAATCCACGGAAGATCTCGTTCAAGAGCGCGCGATCCTCGGGGTTGCGCTCGAGTTCGACGAGCTTGTTGTCGACTCCCGAGAGTAGATCCTCGGCCTCGACGAGAAAATCCTGCAACAGGTCCTGCATTCCGGCAAAGTCGCTCACGGCCGTTCTCCCTTCGTGCGCCCGGTGCGTTCAGAACCCCAGGCTCTTCAGCAAATCGTCCACCTCTTCCTGCGAGGTGATGACCCCTTCCTTGCGCGTATCGATCACCGGCCCGTTCATCAGCGAAACTTCGACCGCCTTCTTCGGCCGCGCCTCCTCCGGAATCGCCTCGATGAGGATCTGCAGCAGCTCCGTCTCGATGCGGCCGACGATCTCGATCACTTTCTTGATCACCTGGCCGGTGAGATCCTGGAAATCCTGCGCCATCATGATTTCCATGAGCTGCTGCGTGGTCGCGCGCGAGGTGTCGGCCGCATCGACGAGGAAAGCCCGGGTGTCGTGGGCGAGCTCGCGGAATTCCTGCGGCGAGAGGCGGTTGGCGAAGAGATCGTCCCAACGCTTCTTGAGCGCCTCGGCTTTCTCGGCAAGCGACTTCTGCAGGGGAATCGCGATGTCGGTGGCGTTGAGCACGCGCGAGGCGGCCTGTTCGGTCATCTGCGCGATGTAGTGCAGGCGCTGGCGCGCATCGGGCACGGCTTGGGCCGCTTCGGCGATGACCGTCTCGCAGCCCAGCTCCTTGAGCGCCTCGTGCAGCTGGCGCGCCACCTTGCCGAGGCGCTGAACGAGTTCGTCGTGCGGAACCTGACAGGGCGCCGGCGCTGGAGCAGCTGGTGACTCCTGCCTCGCACCTTCTTCAGCGGCGCTGAACTGCTGGGCCACGGCGTCGAAGAGCGCCTGCAGCTCGTCGCTGTCTCCTTGCGCCGGCGGCTCTTCGGGCTCCGACACGCTGCCCGCCGAACCGACGATGCTGTCGAAGAGCGCCTGCAGCTCGTCGTTGTCGCCGCTCGGGTCGGTTTGGCGTTCGAGGGAACGCTCATCAGGCGTTTTCTTGCTCATTGCGCCGATCCTCCGGCCGGTTTCTTGCCCATTTTCTCGAAAATACGGTCGATTTTCTCGGCCAGCACCGCTGCGGTGAAGGGCTTGACGATGTAGCCGGAAGCCCCGGCCTGGGCCGCGGCGATGATGTTCTCTTTCTTCGCCTCGGCGGTGACCATGAGCACCGGCAGGTGCTTGAGCTTGTCGCTGCTGCGGATCTTGCGCAGCAGCGTCAGCCCGTCCATGTTCGGCATGTTCCAGTCGGTGATGACGAAATCGTAGGGCTGCGACTCGAGCTTGTGCAGCGCCGCCACACCGTCCTCGGCCTCGTCGACGTTGGTGTAGCCCAACTCCTTCAAGAGGTTGCGCAAGATACGACGCATCGTCGAGAAATCATCCACGACCAAAAAGCGCGTCTTGTCGTCCGCCATCGAGTATTCTCCGTTATTCTTGGTCAGCGCAGCAGCAAGGGCCGCAAGGTCTCGGCCAGCATCTGCGCGTCGAATTTTTCCACATAGCCATCGACCCCGACCCGCTCGCCCATCATGCGGTTGGCCTGCGAGGTGAGCGAGGAATACATGATCACGGGAATGCCGTCGAAGCGGGGATCGGCCTTGATGTTCTTGGTGAGCACGTAGCCGTCCATCTCGGGCATCTCGGCGTCGGTGAGGATCACGTCGAGCTGATCGCGCAAGGCCGTTCCCGTCTGCTCGGCGAAATTGGCCATGCTCTGCAGCCGCTCCCAGGCTTCCATGCCGTTGTTGGCGTGCGTGTGCTTGACGCCGAGCTTGTCGAGCACCTCGGCGATCTTCTTGCGCGCCACGCTCGAATCATCGACGAAAAACACGTGCCGACGATGAGCGTCGGGAATCGGCAAGATGACGCCCACCACCGCCTCGCCGAAGGTCTTGGCCAGTACCGCCTCGACGTCGATGATCGACACCAGGCGTCCGTCGGGCAGCTCGGTGATGGAAGTGATCATGCCGTGCACCTGCGAGGAGACGTTCTCCGGCTCGCGCACCTTGGACCACTCCACCCGGATGATGCGGTCGACCGCATCGACCAGAAAACCCAAGGTCTTGCGGCAATATTCCGCCACCATCATCGCCGGTGCGATGCGATCGTCCATGGGCGCCAGATCCATCACCTTGGCGAGCGACACCACCGGGATCACGTTGCCGCGCAGGCTCACCAGACCTTCCACGCCGGGCGGCACGTTGGGAGCGCGCGTGATGAAAGGCGTGGCCATCACCTCGCGCACCTTGAAGACGTTGATGCCGAAGGTCTCGGACGTCCCGAGGGAAAAGAGCAGGATCTCGAAGCGGTTCGAGCCGGCGAGCCCCGCGCGCGCTTCGATCTCTTCGAAGCGCTCTGACGCCTTTTCGGCATCGGGGTCGACCAGTTCCGGTTCGATCACCATGGGTTCGGACGGATTGGCCATTTCAGCCCTCCTTGGCGGTTTCCTGACGTTTGGCGAACAGGCGCTGCAGCGTCTCGGCGAGTTCGCGCGGATGGAATTTGGGGACGTATTCGTCGACGCCCACCGATTTGCCCAGATACTGGTTCTGCATACCCGAGAGAGAAGAATGCATCAACACCGGCACGCCGGTGAAGCGCCGGTCGGATTTGATCTTCTTCGTGAGGATGAACCCATCCATCTCGGGCATCTCGATATCGGTGATCACGGCGCTGACGAAGTCGGTGATGGGACGACCGGTGATCTTGGCGCGCTCGGCGGCTTTTTCCAGATTCTCCCAGGCGATGCGGCCATTGACCGCGCCGACGTAGCGCACCCCCATCTTCTGCAGGGTGCGCTCGATCTGGTCGCGCGCCACCGCCGAATCGTCGGCGAAATACACGGTGTATTTGTCGCCATCCGGAAGCGGCTCGATGCCGGCGTAGAGATCTTCGGCCTCGTCGTACTTGGTGATGTCGGAGAGCACCCGCTCCACGTCGAGCAGCATCACGAGGCGCCCATCGGGAAGCTCCGTGACCGCGGTCACCAGGCCACCCGTTTTGGCCGTGAGCATCTCGGGCGGCACTCGGATCTGCGACCAGTCGAGCCGCAGGATGGTATCGACCGACTCGACGAGGAAGCCCTGCACCTTGCCGTTGTATTCGGTGATGATCATGATGTTGCGCTCGCTGCCGGGCTCCACCCCGACGTATTCGCCCAGGTCGACCACCGGCACGAGCACTCCGCGCAGGCTCACCACCCCTTTCACGGCAGGCGGCATGTCGGGCGCAGCCGTGATCGGCGGCGTCTTCATCACCTCGCGCACTTTGAAGACGTTGATGCCGTAGGTCTCGCGCCGCTTGGTGACCTTGCTCACGCCGAGCGTGAAGAGCAGGATCTCGAGCTTGTTGGTGCCGGCGAGCTTGGTACGCTCGTCGATGCGTTTGAGTAGGTCGGACATCGCGCCACTCCGATTCGATCTTGGTACCGTATGTTACGGCAGCTCAGGGTTCAAACTTTAGCCGAATTACGGCATTTTTTTCCATCTATTTTTCCTCAAGTCCCGCGCCGACTTTGCCGTAATATATGTCATGACCAAAACGAACGAGGAGCGCCCCATGTTGTTCGGCCACAAAGAGCGCCTGCGCGCGCTCGAAACCCGCGCCAACGCCCTGGAAGAAGAGATCCGGCGCAAGGAGAGCGAACTCTCCGCCCTGCGCCGCCAGCTCGAAGAAGCCCAGGCCGAAGCCGATCGCTGCCGCTGGGAGAGCGACGCCATGCGCCGTGTGAGCGAGGAATTCAAGGCGTTTCACACCTCGCTTGTCCAGGTGCAGGGTAGTGTCGGCACCTTGGCGCAGCGCAGCGACGAAGACCGGGAAACCGCCGAGCAGGCCTTCGAACGTGCCGAAGTGAGCCGCGAAGCGGCCGAGGCGATCGCCCAGAGCCTGCGCCAGCTCGCCGAGCGCTCCCAGAGCGCGGCGCAGAAAGTCGGCGCGCTCGATGCGCGGGCGCAGGAGATCACCGGCATCGTCAACCTCATCCGCGAGATCGCCGATCAGACGAATCTCCTGGCGCTCAACGCCGCGATCGAGGCGGCGCGCGCGGGAGAGCAGGGGCGCGGCTTCGCCGTAGTGGCCGACGAAGTGAGAAAACTCGCCGAGCGCACGGCGGTGGCCACTGCCGACATCTCGCGCCTCGTCGAGCAGATCCGGGGCGACAGCGGCTCGAGCCGCGAGGCCATGAGCGAGCTCGCCCAGGAGTCGGACCGGCTCAGCGAGCAAGGGGAGAAGGCGGCGAAGGAAGTCGAGGCGCTCGAAGGGTTGGTCGAAGACATCGAACGCTCGGCCGGGTTGGCGGCGCTGCGCAGCTTCTGCGAGCTCGCCAAGCTCGACCATATCCTCTACAAGTTCGCCGTATACGAGGTGCTGCTCGGCGTGAGCGACAGGGCTGCGACGGAATTCGCCAATCACCAGAACTGCCGCCTCGGGCGCTGGTACTACGAGGGGCGCGGCAAGGAGTGCTTCAGCGGTTTTCCCGGTTATCGCGAGATCGAGCGACCGCACCGCACGGTGCACGAGGCGGCGCAGGAAGCGTTCGAAGCCTTGGCGAAAAAGGACGTCGAGCGCATGGTCGAGGCGGCGCACCGCATGGAACTCGCCAGCGTGGAAGTGATGCAAGGGCTCGACCGCCTCGTCGAAGGGGCGGAAAAAAATGCCGAGCTGCTTGCTTGCGTCAAAGGCGGGGAGACGGCGCGCCCCGAGCGCGCCCCGCTCAGCGGCGCGCCCAAAGCGGCTGCCGCGCCGACACCGCCCGCACGATCGCCGGTGCGATCTCGGTAAGCGGCAGTACCTCGCAGGCGGCGCCCAGGCGCACCGCCTCGCCGGGCATGCCCCAGATGACGGCGCTCGCCTCGTCCTGAGCGATGGTGTGGGCGCCGGCCTCTTTCAGGGCAAGCAGCCCCTGCGCTCCGTCGCGCCCCATGCCGGTGAGGAGCACCGCCACCGCCGCCGGCCCCAGCACCTCGGCCGCGCTGAAAAAGAGCACATCCACCGAGGGTCGATGACGGTTGACGGGCTCGGAGCGGTCCAGCCGCAGCACGTAGCCATTTCCCTGACGTTCGAGGCGCAGGTGCGAGTGTCCCGGCGCCACCCAGGCCCGGCCGCGCACCAGGATCTCGCCGTCTCGCGCTTCGCTCACGCGCAAGGCGCACACCTGGTCCAGCCGCTTGGCGAACGAGGCGGTGAAATGCTCCGGCATGTGCTGCACGATGAGCACTGGCGGGGCGTCGGTCGGCAGGGCTTGCAATACCGTCTTGATCGCCTCGGTACCGCCGGTGGAGGCGCCGATGAGGATCACCGGTTCGCCGGGGTGCACAGGCTCTTCGCGCTCCCTGCACGAGGCCGCCTCCGCCCCGGCGGCCCCCGGAAGGAAAGATCTGCCGGCACGAGCGGGAGAAGGCACCCAGGATTCGCCGCACGGCGTGGCCTGCGGCGGTGCAGAAGACCGATGCTCCCCCCCTGCCGCCGCCTCCCCGTCGGCCTTGCGACGATAGATCGTGCGTCCCAGCGGCTCGAACGCCTCGCTCGCATAGAGGAGGTTCTCCGAATGCCCCAGATAGAGGTAGCCGCCCGGGCGCAAGAGGGGAGCGAAGCGCTCGAGGATCATGCGCTGGGTATGGCGATCGAAGTAGATCAGCACGTTGCGGCAGAAGATCGCCTCGAACGGCCCTTGCACCGGCCAAGGGGTTTCGACGAAATTGAGCCGGGCAAAGCGCACGAGGGCGCGCAGTTCGGCGCGGATCTGCCAGCGGCCATCGGCGAGCGGGACGAAATAGCGGGAACGCAGGCCGGGGTCGATCGCCTCGAGCCGCTCGGCGGCATAGATGCCGCGGCGGCCCTCTTCCAGCACCTGCGTGTCGAGATCGGTGGCGAGGATCTCGACGGGGGGATCGGGCCGCCCCCACACTTCGCAGGCCGTCATGGCGATGGAATAGGCTTCTTCGCCGCTCGCGCATCCGGCCGACCACAGGCGAGCCCCTGGGCGCTGCCCGAGCCAGGTGCGCAAGTGCTCGAAGTGGTGCGGCTCGCGGAAGAAATAGGTCAGATTGGTGGTGAGCGCATTGATGAAGGCTTCGAGTTCGCGCTCGTCGCTGCGCACCCGCGCCAGGTAGTCGGCGAAGCGCTTGAGCCCCAGCGCGCGCAGGCGGCGCGACAGGCGAACGTAGACCATGTCGCGCTTGGCCTGCGAGAGCGCGATGCCGGCGCGTTCGGCCACCAACGCCCGGATGGCGGCGAAATCCTCTTCGGTGAGCTCGAACTCGCGCGGCAGCGATTCGAGGCGGGTCTGGGCGAGGCGCTCGATGGTGCGCCGCACCTCGGCGATGCGGCGCAGCGCCGAAGCGGAATCCTCTTCGCGGTTCATGGCGAGGCTCCGCCAGGCTTGGCGGTCGGCGCAGCCGGCGGCTGACCGTACCCCTGCATGAGCGGCGCCGCATGCTCCCGCGCCCGCCAGGCATCTTCCACTTCTTTCTTCAGCACGATGATGCTGATGCGCCGGTTCTGCGGCGCGTAAGGGTCTTCGGGAATGAGGGGGGAGGTGTCGGCCATGCCGACGACGCGGAAGATCTTGGTCGGGTCGAGCCCGCCGGCGACGAGCTCGCGCCGGGCGGCGTTGGCGCGCTCCGCGGAGAGCTCCCAGTTCGACATGCCGCGCCCATCGCCGGCATAGGGTGTGGCGTCGGTATGCCCGGCGATGCTGATGCGGTTGGGTAGGTCGTTGAGCGTGCGCCCCACCGTGCGCAGGAGCCGCCGGGTGTAGTCCTGCACCTGGGCGCTACCGAGCGCGAACATGGGGCGGTTCTGCGTATCGACGATCTCGATCACCAGACCGTCGTCCGAGATGCGCATCTGGATCTGATCCTTCATCGCCCGTAGATTCGGGTCGGCCTCGATGATCGCCTCCAGCATCGCCTTGGTCCGCTCGAGCTGCTGCAGTTCGCGCAGCTTTTCGCCCCCCATGCCGGGGCCGCTGCTGCCACCGCCGCGCCCGGGCGCCGGAGATGCCTCGGTGAGCGGCGTGCCGGCCACCCTTCCCTGCCCGCCAGCGGCGACCTCCACGTCGGAGCGGCCATGCGTGGGAGAGGCGCCCTCCCCGCCTTCGCGCGTCGCGCTGCTCTTCTCGCTGCGCGTCTCGCCGCGCTTGACCTGGCCCACGCGCCGGCTCAGATCCTCGCCGCCACCAGGGATGATACGCTCGGCATCGCCGGCGCCCGCCCCGCCTTCGCGCGCCACCTTGAGCGGGTTCTGGAAGAACTTGGCGATGCCTTCGAGGTCCCCTTGCGCCGTGGAGCCGAGCAGCCACAGCAAAAGGAAAAACGCCATCATGGCGGTGACGAAGTCGGCGTAGGCGACTTTCCAGGCGCCGCCGTGGGCGGCACCGCCGCCCTTTTTGATGCGCTTGATGACGATTGGTTGCTGACTCTCGTCGCTCATCGCATCGCGCCGTTATTTGCGCCCCTTCAGCTCTTCCTCGAGCTGAAGGAAGGTGGGACGATCGCGCGTCCACAGCACCTTGCGCCCGAATTCGATGGCGATCTGCGGCGGATAGCCGCTCATGCTGGCGAGCAGCACCACCTTGGCCACCTGGAAGGGTTTGGCGCCATCCTCGACTTTCGCTTCGAGCTGGCCGGCGATGGGCGCGACGAAGCCGTAGGAGAGGAGGATGCCGAGGAAGGTACCGACCAGGGCGCCGCCGAGCTTCTTGCCGAGCACCGCCGGCGGCTCGCCCACCGAACCCAGCACATTCACCACGCCCATGACCGCGACCACGATACCGAAGGCGGGCATGGCGTCGGCAATCTTGCTCACGATATGCGGCGGCATGTGCGCTTCCTGATGGTGCGTCTCGAGTTCCTGATCCATGAGAGTTTCGATTTCGACCGGATTGAGGCTGCCACTCACCATCATGCGCAGGTAGTCGGTGATGAATTCGACGAGATGATGATCCTTGAGCACGAGCGGGTATTTGCCGAACAGGGCCGAACCCTCGGGGTTGTCCACGTCCTGCTCGATCGACATCAGCCCTTCCTTGCGGATCTTGACCAGGATCTCGTAGAGGAGGGAGAGCAGCTCGAGGTAGAAGGCGCGCGTATAAGGGGAGCCCTTGAGGGCGCCCGACAGCCGCCCGAGCACGAGCTTGAGGGTGGCGCCGTCGTTACTGGCGATGAAGCTGCCGATCATGAGCCCGACGATGGCCACGTATTCTGCCGGCACCCACAGCGCCACGAGGCTGCCGTGGATCGCATAAGTACCGAACGCGGAGGCGAGTATGATCACATACCCGAGCAGCAGAAACACGAATCCCCCCTTTTCGCTTTGCCGTGAGCCATCGAGCGCTGCGGATGCAGCCAAGCCGCCCCCGATCCGGGGGGCTCTATGTTAGCACAGGCTCATGCGTGGCGCTTGGCGCAATCGGGGGATTCAGGCGGGCTGGGCGCTCAGGCGCTTCTGTCCGCGGGAGATGGCCGTCTTGGCCGAGGTGCGGCTGCTGCCGGCGCGCGAGGGCATGTGGCAGATGCCGCAGACGAAGGTCTTGGCCGGCTCGTAGGCGTGGGTGAGGAATTCGCCGCCGCAGCAGGAGCACGGCGTGAGCTGCACCAGCTCGGCTTCGAAGAAGCGCAGCAGCGTCCAGGCGCGCGTGATGCTGAGCACCGGGTCGGTGCCAATGGCGTCGATCTGGTCGAGATAGAGGTGATAGGCGGCAATGAGCGCGTGCACGCCCTCGGCCGCACCGCTTTGCCGCACCCGGCGATGGAGGTTCATGAAAAGGGAGGCGTGCACGTTGGGCTGCCAGGTCATGAACCAGTCGGTGGAAAAGGGTAGCATCCCCTTGGGCGGGGAAGCATGGCGGATTTCCTTGTAGAGCTTGAGCAGGCGCTCGCGGCTCAAGGAAGTCTCCGCTTCGAGGAGCTGCATGCGCGCGCCGAGCCGGATGAGCTCGGCTGCAAGGCAAACGTCGGCCGCTTCTCGTTCGATCGACTCAGGTCTCGTCATGATGTCCTCCCGTTCGTTTGGTTTTCTTTCGCTGGCTGCCGTGCGCGAGGATGGCGGCGTGCAGGGTGGCGGTGAGCTCGTCGCGGGCCTTTTCTCCGGCCATGCGCTCGAGCACGGCCGCGTCGAAACGGAACTGCGGCAGCCCGATCTGCAGGCTCGCCATGCGCACCAGCTTGGCCGGCGGCAATGCGGCGAGCCAGCGCGCCGTCTCTGCTTCCAGGCCCAGCTTTACGGCGGCAGAGGCTGGGTCGCGCTGCACCATGCGCTGCGCGAGGATCAGGTAGCTGAGATTCAGGTCACGTATCTCGTCGGCGAAATCCTCGTGATCCATGCCTCTCTCCTTGGCCCAATTTTACGATAGCACGATCAGCGCGCGGCAAAAGGGGAAACAAGGGGCGCTGGACCCCGGATATCCGCCGCTTGTGGCGCCGGCGCAACGCCGCGCGGCGCACATACGCCGCACGGCGCGGCATCATGGCGCCTTTTATTCGATCGCCTCGCGCGATTTCGCCCGTTCGCGCAGGATGTACTTCTGGATCTTGCCGGTCGAGGTCTTGGGAATGGGACCGAAGATGAAGCGCTTGGGCACCTTGAAGCCGGCGAGCAGCCGCCGGCAGTGCTGCACGAGCTCTTCTTCGGTCACCGCCGCGCCTTCGCGCAGCTCGACGAAGGCGCAGGGCACTTCGCCCCACTTCGGGTCGGGCGCGGCCACCACCGCCGCGGCGGCCACCGCCGGGTGTTTATAGAGGGCATCCTCGACTTCGATCGAGGAGATGTTCTCGCCACCTGAGATGATGATGTCCTTGGCGCGGTCTTTGATCTTGACGTAGCCGTCGGGCTGCATCACGCCGAGGTCTCCGGTGTGGTACCAGCCGCCGCGAAACGCCTCTTCGGTGGCTTTGGGGTTCTTGAGGTAGCCCTTCATGACGAGGTTGCCGCGGAACATGATCTCGCCCATGGTCTCGCCATCCCAGGGCACCGGCTGCATGGTGTCCGGATCCATCACCGTGATCGCCTCCTGGGCGTGGTAGCGCACCCCCTGGCGGCCGTTGAGCCGCACCTGCTCTTCGAGCGGCAGGCTCGCCCAATCGTCGTGCTTGGCACAGACCGCGGCCGGTCCGTAGGTTTCGGTGAGCCCATAGACGTGGGTGATGTCGAAGCCGATCTTGGCCATCGCTTCGATCATCGCGGCCGGAGGCGGGGCAGCGGCCACCAGGCCGGAGACCTTGTGCGTGATCCCCTTGCGCCATCCCTCGGGCGCATTGGCGATCATTGAGTGCACGATGGGCGCGCCGCAGTAGTGGGTCACCTTGTGCTCGGCGATCAGCTCGAGGATGAGGCGCGGATCGACGCGGCGCAGGCAGACGTTGGTGCCGGCGTTGGCGGCCATGGTCCAGGGGAAGCACCAGCCGTTGCAGTGGAACATCGGCAGGGTCCACAGATAGACCGAGTGCGGCGGCATGCCCCATGAGACGATGTTGCTGAAGGCATTGAGATAGGCCCCGCGGTGGTGATAGACCACGCCTTTGGGGTTGCCGGTGGTGCCGGAAGTATAGTTGAGGGAGATCGCCTCCCACTCGTCCTGCGGGTATTCGAGGACGAAGTCGGGGTTGCCCTGGGCGAGGAATTCCTCGTACTCGATCCGGCCGAGCCGCTCGCCGGGGCCGGTGTATTCCGGGTCGTCCACGTCGATGACGATGAGATCGGGGCGATGGGCGATGCGGATCGCCTCTTTCACCATCTTGGAATACTCGCGGTCGGTGATGAGCACCTTGGCCTCGCCGTGGTTGAGGATGAAGGCCACCGTCTCGGGGTCGAGCCGGATGTTGATCGTGTTGAGCACCGCGCCGCAGCCGGGTACACCGAAATGGCACTCGTACATCTCGGGCGTATTGTTGAGGACCACCGCCACCGTGTCGTTCTTCTTCACCCCGAGCTGGCGCAGGGCGGAGGCGAGCCGCCGGGCGCGCTCCTCGACCTGTTTCCAGGTATAGCGGCGCTTGCCGTGGATGACGGCGGTGCGCTCGGGGTAAATGTAGGCCGAGCGGGACAGGAAGGTGAGCGGCGTGAGCGGCACGTAGTTGGCCGGGGTCTTCTCCAGCCCCATTTCATAAGGGTTGAGCGTCATGTCGTTCTCCTGGGTGGTTGAAAGATGAGGGAAGCGGATCGAGGCGCAGCGGCATGCCGACGCTCGCCCATTGCGCGGTCTCGTCTTCCAGGGCGGCGCGGGTGAGCGGATGGCGGCGCAGGAAGGCGGACGGCAACTGCAGCCTGTAGCCGCCCCCCTCGCGCCGGGCGTGCAGCCGCTCGAAGCGCCTGTCATCGCGGGCGCGGTGCAGCACGGCGGCGATGCGCAATGCGAAGATGAGATCCCAGTGCGGCGAACCGGGAGGAAGCTCGGCGAGCCGCTCGAGCTTGCCGCGGTGGCTCAGCACGAGGCGCGCGAGCTGCGCCTGCTCCATGCGCGAGAAGCCGGGCATGTCGGCGTGCGCCAGGATGTAGGCGCCATGCTTGTGATGTCCGGCATGCGCGATCGACAGGCCGATCTCGTGCAGCCGCGCCGCCCAGGAGAGCAGCCGTCGATCGGGATGCTCTTCGAACGCGAGCTCGGGGCGCAGATCGAGGGCGAGCTCGAGCGCCGTGGTCTCCACCCGCCCGGCGTGTACCCGGTCGACGCCATAGCGCTCCATGAACCGTTCGACCGAGGATTCGCGGATGTCCTGGTGATGATGCCGCCCGAGCAGATCGTAGAGTACCCCGAGGCGCAAGGCGCCTTCGGAGAAGACCATCTCCTCGAGCCCGAGCACCTCGAAGGCGGCGGCCATGATCGCCACCGCGCCGGGGAAGACCGGTTGGCGGTCGCGTTTGAGCCCTTTGAGCCCTTTGAGTGCCTCGATCGAGCCGAGCGTGGGTAACGCCTTGACGAGCTGCTGCAGCCCCTTGCGCGTGATGGTCTCACGGCTCCAGCCTTGAGCGACGAGCACGTCGCGGATCGCCTTGGCCGAACCGCTGGAACCGACGGCCCGCTCCCAGCCCAAGGCCCGAAAAGGGAGGGCAATCGCCTCGATCTCCTTGGCCGCGGCGAGCCGGGCCTCGCGCAGGCGGCCTTCGGTGATCTTTCCGTCGGGAAAGAAGCGCAGGCTGTAGGAGACGCAGCCCATGTAGAGGCTCTCGAGCAAAATGGGCTGGAAACCGCGGCCGATGATGACTTCGGTGGAACCGCCGCCGATGTCGATGACGAAAGTCTGGCGATGCGGCTCGGGCACGGCGTGCGCCACGCCGAGGTAGATGAGGCGGGCTTCTTCCCGGCCGGAGACGATCTCGATGGGATGCCCCAGGATCGCCTGCCCCTGAAGCACGAACTCGGGCGCGTTGCGCGCCACGCGCAGGGCGTTGGTGCCGACCGCGCGCACCGCTTCGGGAGGAAACCCTTGCAGCCGTTCGGCAAATCCCGCCAGCGCCGACAGCCCACGGGCGAAGGCGGCGGCATCGAGCCTTTTGTCGGCGCCGAGCCCGGCGGCCAGACGCACCGCTGCCTTGAGGTCGTCGACGGGGTAGAGCAAGTCGCCGTCGACGCGGGCGATTTCGAGCCGGAAGCTGTTCGATCCGAGATCGACGGCAGCCAGATGCGAGAACAAGCCCTTCCCCTCAGCGAATGGTCGCACGGATTGTAACGCCGAAGCGGTGGAAGCCGATGCGGGAACGCGATATGATCCAGCGGAAGATAACGCACGTGCATCGACCCTGGAACCAACTCCCGTATTACAAAAAGTGCAAATTAGTCCATAAGGGTGTTCATGGAAAACACCATGAGCACAGGCAAGGCGGCAAAACTTCTTGGCGATGAGTGACTGACCATGCACCTCACCCACAAGATCGCCCTTCGTCCCACGCCCGAGCAGGCGGATTACTTCAA
>Ga0134093_1000082_pt1 | contig 108448 bp, 86 predicted proteins | sample 4_1taG_FD_94452 | JGI IMG/M metagenome (GOLD analysis project Ga0134093, IMG submission 94452) | Switchgrass degrading microbial communities from high solid loading bioreactors in New Hampshire, USA - 4_13_20_68_A1 metaG | ecosystem: Engineered > Bioreactor > Semi-continuous > Anaerobic >...
ACAACGGAAAGATTATTGTTGAAGCAGAAGAATCCTGCATTGTGTATGGTATGCCCAGGGTGGTTTATGAGGCGGGGCTTGCAGATGTTCAAGTGCCTTTATCGGGTATTTTTCATGAAATAATGCTGCGTATCTGAAATGGCAGGTGAATATCCCATGGCAGGTGAATCATAAATTTGTTCTGCTGTGGGATTTGTAATGGAAGATCTAATGAGTAAGATTAAGTGTGAAACTTTTTTCATCTACAGCCGTCAAATGGTATAGTTATCCTATAGAATGAGTATTATCAGGTGGAGTTTTTATGAATAAAAGGATTATAACTGTATTCTCAATAATTGTGCTTGTTATATTATGTGCTGTTATGGTTTACAGGTATTATCAATATATCCTGGTGTGGTATGCCAATAAAGAGATTTCTGCCGGCGGCATTAAACTAATGTTGACTGAAGATAAAGTAAAAAGTATTATTGGAGAAGAAGAGGAATACATACCCGGTTTTGGCGGCTACAGATTTGAATATCCGTCCAAGGGTGTAAAAATAACATTTTTAAGTGATCCTGATACAGATTTTTACCGGAAGGTTAATGAAATTGAAGTCACAGATTCAAAATGCGAAATTTTCGGTACTAAAGCCGGAGATGAATTTGATAAAGCCGTCAATATCCTGTGTCAGCGAGGTTTTAAACAAGGAAAGGACGATTCTTCATACTTTTGGATGTTAAATATGTATATAAGGTTATATAAGAATTACAGCAATAATAAAGTTCAAAAAATAACCATAGGTGTCAGGGACAGAGTTGCAGGCACCAGGGCATATTGATCAAATTTTATCAAATGCAGGGGGAGAATAACTGAAATGCCTGTTTACCCGGATATGTTAAGGATTAAGGAGAAATGGGGAGTGTAAAAATGAAGCATACTTTTCTGTTTGAAGAAGGAAAATGGGTTGCCGATGGAATCTACTCGGATGAAAAATGTGAAGTTTTCCGGGTGGAGGGGCAAACAAGAATTATTCATAACGACGGAACCTGGATTAATGAAGGTTCGATGAAAGTATTTGCCGATACGCCTGTTGAATTCTTAAACAGGTATGAAATAACTCCATTTGGGGACGGCAGTGAAATAACAGGCTGGAAATCATTCAATCCCGCCCTTGGGGAACTGAAAGGCATGTTTATTGTCGTGGAAGATACAATAATGTCAAAATACTCATCTGCAGATGGACAGTATTCGGGCTTTGAATATCTTAAGAAAATCGACGATATGACATATGAAAACAGAGGATTTGCTTTGTTCAGGGACAGAAAATTATCCTCATGGGCAGTGCTACTTAAAAAGGCTGAATAATCACAAATCCCTTAGCAGATGGTGGTTCGCTTTAACTACAGGCTTTAGCTGGAATAAAGCCCTGTATTCCATTGCTTAAGCGGAATACAGGGCCTTATTTTTTATTAATTTTAAAACTCTATATAATCTTCCCTGCTTGGGCCCACCGAAACATACTTAATAGGACATCCTATGGCTTTTTCAATAAAACGGATATATTCAAGTGCCGTCCTGGGCAAGTCATCGGGAGTTCTGCATTTTGATATATCGGTATTAAATCCGTCCAGGTATTCGTAAATTGGCTTTGCCTTCAAAAGCCTGTCACCTGTCGGGAATTTGTCGCATCTTTTTCCGTCAATTTCATAGGCTACGCATACAGGAATCCTGTCCATATAGGAAAGAACGTCAAGTTTTGTCAGTGCAAGTACATCGGCTCCCTGCATTTTAACCCCGTATGCACTTGCAGGTATATCAAATCCGCCAACCCTTCGAGGCCTTCCCGTAGCAGCTCCGTATTCAGCGCCGGCTTCACGCAGCTTGGATGCTTCTTCACCAAACAGCTCTGCAGTAAACGGGCCTTCGCCAACACAGCTGGAATATGCTTTCATAATGCCGATCACATGATCCAGTTTTACGCCCGGGATTCCTGCACCAATTGGTGCATATGCCGCCAACGTCTGGGAAGATGTTGTGAATGGATAAATTCCATAGTCAATGTCACGCAATGCTCCCAACTGTGCTTCAAACATAATGTTTTTATTATCTCTTACGGCACCCATGAGGTATTCTGTAGTGTCAGTAATATATGGCAAAAGGGGTTTACCGAATTCGTCAAGCCAATTCATAATGTCTTTAAGTGAAAACTCCCGGCCGTAACCTTTCAGTGTAATATTTTTCCATTCGAGAATATCGGCAACTTTATCCTGCAGTGTGCCAGGATAAAGCAGATCACCCATCCGGATGCCCTTTTTCATGTACTTGTCACCGTATACCGGGGCAATACCTCTGCGGGTTGAACCGTATTTTTTTTCTGCAAGGCGGTCTTCTTCAAGAATATCCTGCTGTTTGTGGTAGGGCATGCAAATAAATGCTTTATCGGAGATCTTCAGTTTCTCCGGAGTGATTTTTACACCCTTTTCCTGGAGCCTTGCAATTTCACCGCACAGATGCTCTATGTCAATAACCATTCCGTTTCCCATTACATTTACGGTATTGTCCCGTAAAATTCCCGAAGGAAGAAGGTTCAATATGAATTTTCCCTTGTCGTTTACGACTGTATGTCCGGCATTGTTTCCTCCCTGGTACCTGCAGATTACATCATAGTCCGCCGACAGCAAATCCACCATACGGCCCTTTCCTTCATCGCCCCAGTTTATTCCAACTACTGCAGTAAGCATAAAAATTATCCCCCTTAAGTTTACATTACTAATCCATCCAGTATTTCAGCATAAGCGTAAAACCGGCTGAATTATAGTTTTGGATTATAGGTACAAGACATATATCTAAAAATGCATTTATACTTTACCCATTTTCAAATAACATTAATCACGCACAAAGGATGAGCCCCTTTGTGCGTCTAGGATTATCGATATATTGAGTTCGGTTTTTACATATTAACAATCATTCATACACACTGTTCAATATTTCTGCATAGGTAGGAATTCTCCAGTGTTTGCTGCTTACAATCGTTTCAAGTTCATCAACTATAAGACGTAATTCGCTCATTGCGCTGCATACCCTCTCGCGGTATGCTTTGGCCAGCTCCAGGTTATCCTTTATTTCCCTTACTGCTATCGTCTGCCCGGTAAGATAATCCAATCTCTTTACAAGGCAATCCGAGAGTTTGGCCAGCCTGGCCAGCAGCTTTTCTTCAGGTGCTGTTGTAATCTCGGCACTGACGCTTCTTTTCCTGAGTACCAGTTCAGCCAGTTCGTTCTGGTAATCAAATACTGCCGGTACTACCATTTTGTTAACCATGTCGATCATTGTCAGCGCTTCTATATTAATTGTCTTTGAGTAGTTTTCAAGCAGAATTTCATAGCGGGAATGAATTTCATGTTCGGTAAACACACGATGCCGTGTAAACAATTCCATGCTCTTCGGATGAATAAATGCAGGCAGTGCGTCGGGAGTGTTTTTCAAATTTGACAGGCCTCTTTTTTCTGCTTCTTTGACCCATGCATTGTCATACCCGTTGCCATTGAATATAATGCGTTTATGATTTTTAATGGTTCTTTTTATGAGCTTGCTTAAATCTGCCTGGAAATCACTGCTGTTTTCAAGTTCATCAGCGAATTGACGTAATATTTCGGCCACAATGGTATTTAACACAATATTAGGACCTGCAATGGAAAAACCTGAACCAAGCATGCGGAATTCAAACTTGTTTCCCGTAAATGCAAACGGTGATGTACGGTTCCTGTCGGTTGTGTCCTTCGGGAAATGGGGCAGTACCGTTACACCTATTTCCATCAGGGTTTTGCCTTTTCCCGCGTACAAAGTATCGTTTTCGAGAGCATCAAGAATTCCAGTAAGCTCGTCGCCCAGGAATATTGAGACAATAGCAGGAGGAGCTTCATTTGCACCAAGACGGTGATCATTGCCTGCACTTGCAACCGACACACGCAGCAAATCCTGGTAGTCATCAACGGCTTTAATAACCGCGACAAGGAATAAAAGGAACAGTGCATTTTCCCATGGTGTATCTCCGGGCTCCAGCAGATTAATACCTGTGTCGGTGGCTATTGACCAGTTAATGTGTTTTCCGCTTCCGTTTATCCCTGCGAAAGGCTTCTCATGCAACAGGCATGTTAAACCATGCTTTGCCGCAATACTTTTCATAAGCTCCATTGTAAGCTGATTGTGGTCGGTAGCCACATTGGCTTCTCCGTAAATTGGTGCCAATTCATGCTGCGCAGGAGCCACTTCGTTATGCTCGGTCTTTGCATAAACCCCGAGTTTCCATAATTCTTCATCCAATTCACGCATAAATTTGGAAACACGGTGTTTAATAGGCCTGAAATAGTGGTCTTCCAATTCCTGGCCTTTTGGTGGACGGGCACCAATCAAGGTTCTTCCGCAATGCATTAAATCAGGTCTTTTCAGGTACATTTCCCGGTCAATGAGAAAATATTCCTGCTCGGGACCAACCATTGCCAAAACGCGCTTTACATCGTTAAAACCAAACAGGCGCAGTACTCTCAGAGCCTGATGGTTCAATGCCTGCATGGAACGCAAAAGCGGTGTTTTCTTGTCAAGAGCTTCCCCGCTGTAAGAGCAGAAAGCGGTTGGAATACACAATGTGTTATCTTTTATGAAAGCATAGGATGTAGGATCCCATGCGGTATATCCCCTTGCTTCAAAGGTGCTGCGCAAACCTCCGGAAGGAAAGCTAGATGCATCGGGTTCTCCTTTAACCAGGGCTTTTCCTGAAAACTCTGCTATTGCTTTGCCGGTTCCGTCGGGCATAATAAAACTGTCATGCTTTTCAGCTGTTATACCCGTCATGGGTTGAAACCAATGGGTAAAATGGGTTGCACCCTTTTCTATAGCCCAGTCTTTCATGGCGTTTGCCACCACATTGGCAACATCAAGTTCCAGATGTGTACCGTTTGCAATGGCTTTTTTCAATGCTTTATATGCTTCCTTCGGCAGCCGTTCCTTCATGACTGCATCACCAAACACCATGCTGCCGAAAACTTCCGTTATATTAACATTCCCCACGATTGCTACCTCCCTGAAGTGTTTCAATTCATGCTTTATTGCCGCCTGCAATGGGTTCATAGTCCCAAGTGGAGATATTTGCCTTTCCAATAAGGGATTCAATATGGGATTTCTGCATAAGTTACATGCATATTCCATATTGTCGCGCATTGTAAGTGGCAGCTCACCATTAACAACATCTTTTGGAACCACAGGCTGCGGCGGTAATCACAATATGCTTTGCCGGGTTGTTCATCAGTTGACTTTTCTCAATACGCATACCTGTTGTGGATACTTCAAATTCATATTTCAATGCGTCATTCCGGAACAGGATGCTTCCGTCGGGTGTCCGGTAACCGTAATCAGGTATTCTTCCATCATTTTTTTGATTACTTGTTTTAATATGTCTCCAATTTGCATAATAAATGCTGTTTTATGTTAATTTTAATCACTCTTATCACTCGTTTTTACTATCTGCGGTGAAAAACAAAAAAGCGCTGCGGATTAAAATCCACAGCGCCATTGCTGTCTGAATACAGTATAGCACTGTGATTTTTCCTTGTCAACCATTATATTAACATGGAAACCTGAAAATGAAATATTTAAAAATGAAACTTGCAAAATGCAAATGGCATAATATGATATAAGCAATATTTATATAAAACATTATGCAATATTATAAACCTGAAACTGCATTATTTTGTTGACACTTCTTCTTATCCCATTGTATAATGTATTAAGATGTCAGATAAATATTTCATGAACAAAGGCGTTCATTAGATAGTACCTTATTTGTGGCCTGCAAAAGCCAAACTGTTTTAAGGTGCTATGTGATGAACGCCTTATTTTTTATCAACAAATGGCGGTATTGGCAGAAATGAATTTTTAACATGGTGGCATTGTTTGTGAACCAGGAATGCAGGATGAACAGTTCAGTCTGCCAGGAAATTATTTATATGGAGGTATGGATTGTGAGGGAAGGAATGTTCAGAAATCTGTCTGGATGCGCAATATCGGGAATTTTCTCAAAATCCGGCAGACGTTTTTCAGGTGAAAGTATCATTGATTCCATCTCTGTTATGAGGGAGCGTTCCAACGGTCTTGGCGGCGGATTCGCTGCATATGGGATCTATCCTGAGTATAAGGATTATTATGCATTTCATATATTTTATGATCACAAATCCGCGAAGAAGGAATGCGAAGAATTTATAGAAGAGCATTTTGACATTATAAACCTTTCTAAGATCCCAACCAGGAAGATCCCTGAGATCAAGGATGAACCCCTTATATGGAGATATTTCGTTGCCCCGCTTCCAACAAAACTGGCCGACAGCCAGCTGGATGACAGGGAGTACGTTGTAAGATGCGTGTTCCGCATTAATACATGTATTGATGGTGCATATGTATTCTCCAGCGGTAAAAACATGGGTGTTTTCAAGGCCGTGGGCTTTCCCGAGGATGTAGGCAGATTCTACAGGCTGGATGAATATGAGGGCTATTGTTTTACCGCGCATGGCCGATATCCCACCAATACTCCCGGTTGGTGGGGAGGAGCACATCCTTTCGCGCTTTTGGATTATTCCGTAGTCCATAACGGGGAGATTTCTTCATATGACGCCAACCGCAGGGCAATAGAGATGTATGGCTACAAGTGCACTCTTAAAACAGATACCGAAGTTATTGCCTATATAATTGACTATCTTCACAGAAGGGTCGGGCTTACGTTAAAGGAGATCTGCTCGGTGATTGCCGCACCATTCTGGTCCACCATTGAAAGGAAACCCCCGGAGGAGAGGGAGGTGCTTGAATACCTCCGAAATGCTTTCTCTTCATACCTGATTACAGGGCCGTTTTCAATAATAGTGGGCTTCGAGGGAGGAATGATGGCACTGAACGACAGGTTGAAGCTCAGAAGCATGGTGGTTGGTGAAAAGGACGACATGGTATATGTGGCAAGCGAAGAGGCGGCCATCAGGAAGATTCAGAACGACCTTGACAGGATCTGGTCTCCCAGGGGCGGTGAAGGTGTAATTGTGACACTGGAAGGAGGTAAGGCTTAATGGCTATTGAATATATATACCCTGAATATGAGATAGTCAGGGATTACAACCGGTGTATAACCTGCAGGGTATGCGAGCGCCAGTGCGCCAACCAGGCGCACGAATACCTGAGCGATAAAAACATGATGACGGCTGACAATGCAAAATGCGTGAACTGCCACCGGTGTGTTTCCCTGTGTCCCACAAGGGCCTTAAAAATTGTAAAAAGCGATCATACTTTCAAGGAAAATGCAAACTGGTCGGGAAAAAGCATTAATGAGATATATAAGCAGGCAGGCAGCGGAGGAGTTTTGCTGTCCAGCATGGGCAACCCTGAAAACTTCCCTGTCTACTTCGACAAGATACTCTTGAACGCGTCCCAGGTTACCAATCCTTCGATAGATCCCCTCAGGGAGCCCATGGAAACAAGGGTCTATCTCGGAGCAAAGCCTGACAGGATAGAAAGGGACGAAAAAGGAAGGCTGAAAAACAATCTTAAGCCTTATATTAAGCTTTCGATGCCGGTTATGTTCTCTGCGATGAGCTACGGTTCCATCAGCTATAATGCCCATGAGAGCCTTGCAAGGGCTGCGGCAGAACTCGGGATACTATACAATACCGGCGAAGGCGGACTTCATGAGGATTTTTACAAGTATGGGAAAAACACGATTGTCCAGGTGGCTTCAGGACGTTTCGGAGTACACAAGACATATCTTAACAGCGGTGCAGCCATTGAGATCAAGATGGGACAGGGAGCAAAGCCCGGTATAGGCGGCCATCTACCCGGTGCAAAAATCGTGGGTGATATATCAAAAACACGTATGATACCCGAGGGAACTGATGCTATTTCACCGGCTCCGCACCATGACATTTACTCGATCGAGGATTTGCGCCAGCTGGTATATTCACTGAAAGAAGCAACTGCGTATACCAAGCCGGTTATCGTAAAAATCGCGGCTGTGCACAATGTGGCGGCTATTGCAAGCGGAATTGCCCGAAGCGGTGCCGATATCATAGCAATTGACGGTTTCCGTGGCGGAACGGGAGCTGCACCTACAAGGATAAGGGATCATGTGGGCATACCCATAGAGCTTGCCCTTGCAAGCGTTGATAAACGGCTCCGTGATGAAGGTATCCGCAATAATGTGTCCATTGTCGTCGGGGGAAGCATACGCTCCAGCGCAGATGTTGTAAAGGCTGTCGCCCTCGGGGCAGACGCTGTTTATATAGGAACTGCGGCACTGATTGCATTGGGATGTCATTTGTGCAGAAGCTGTCATACAGGAAAGTGCAACTGGGGTATTGCTACGCAGAGGGAAGACCTGGTAAAACGGCTTAATCCGAATATTGGATATAAAAGGCTTGTAAATCTGATGACCGCCTGGCAGCATGAAATAAAGGAAATGATGGGCGGTATGGGCATAAACTCCATCGAAGCCCTGAAAGGAAACAGGCTGATGCTCAGGGGTGTGGGCTTGAATGAAAAAGAGCTGGAAATACTGGGCATTAAGTATGCAGGCGAATAGGTTCAATTATTGATGTGGTGGTGAAGGAATTTGAAACGTGTATATGTAAACGAGCAATGGTGCCTGGGCTGTCACCTGTGCGAATACTACTGTGCTTTTGCATCAACCAATGAAAAGGATATGGCAAGAGCCCTGAAAGATGTAAAAATCAAACCACGGATAAGGATCGAGGAGAAGGACGGGATAAGCTTTGCAGTTTCATGCAGGCACTGTGATGAACCGCTTTGTGTTAAGGGGTGCATTACAGGCGCGTTGACGAAAAGGGATGGCGTCATAATGATAGACAGGAACAGATGCATCGGCTGTTATACGTGCATATTATCCTGCCCCTACGGCGCTGTATCACCGTCTGAGGACGGAGCAGTACAAAAATGTGAGCTTTGTATAAAAACAGCAGCGGGGACACCGAGATGCGTCGAAGGCTGTCCAAACGGAGCCATCGTATTCGAGGAAAGGGGTGAATAACTTGAAGTACGTGATAATAGGCAATTCTGCGGCCGCTGTCGGTGCGGTCGAGGCCATACGCAAAAACGACAGGGAAGGCAGGATCGTGATCATCAGCAATGAAAGCCATCATACATATTCCAGGCCGCTGATTTCTTATCTTTTGCTGGGAAAGACCGACGAGAAAAGGATGAGGTACAGGGGTGACAGTTTTTACAGCGACAATAACTGCGAGTTTTTACCCGGAAAGACCGTCCTGAAGATAGACCCGGAGGAAAAAACCGTCCTGCTGGATGACGGCAGGTATGAGAGCTATGACAAACTGCTGGTCGCAACAGGTTCTATACCTTTTATCCCGCCTGTAAAAGGCCTGGAAAAAGTTAAAAACAAGTTCACCTTTACTACCCTTGACGATGCCCGGAAACTGGACAGTGTACTCGAGGAAGGCCTGAGGGTCCTGATACTGGGAGCAGGGCTTATCGGGCTGAAATGCGCCGAGGGGATCAGCAGGAAAAAAGTTAATACGGTATGTGTGGATTTGTCACCGAGGGTACTGTCAAGCATCCTGGATGAAGGTGCATCCGAAATGATAAAAAAACACCTGGAAAAAAACAATATGAAGTTTCACCTGGGCAGGCAGGTCGCAGAATTCAATGATGGCTGTGCCATACTGGATGACGGTACGGAAATACCCTTTGATGTTCTCGTGGTAGCTGTCGGAGTCAGGCCGAACATATCGCTGCTGAAGGATATAGGCGGTAAAACCAACAGGGGTATAATCATAGACGAAAGATGCAGGACATCAATTCCCGATATTTACGCAGCAGGAGACTGCTGTGAAAGCCGGGATGCCTCATCGGGGGATATGAAGGTTATGGCATTGCTGCCAAACGCGTACATGCAGGGAGAATGTGCAGGAATGAACATGTCCGGTGCCGATTGCGTGTTCGATAAGGCAATTCCGATGAACGCCATAGGTTTGTTCGGAAAGCACATCATTACGGCCGGGGTTTATACCGGCGAGGAGTATCATGAAGCCGATGAAGAGAATTATAAGAAACTGTTTTACTCGAACAACAGGCTGAACGGGTTCATCCTGGTTGGAAATATTGAAAAAGCGGGTATTTATACTTCCCTTATCAGGGAAGGAACACCCCTTGACACTATAGATTTTGAACTGATCTGCAGGATGCCGGGCCTTATGGCTTTCAGCAGGAAAGAGCGGGCCAGAAAGCTCAGCAGCATGGTTTGAGACTGCCAGGATCACCGGCAGTGTGAATGGAGGTTATTATGGAATTAAGGGCACATGAACTGGGATATCAACTTCTGAACGAAAAAGTAAGAAACACAGGCGAAGATATAGTAATTAATGAGTGTTATGGGGAACGTTTCATCGGAGCCGGTGCTTCGAATAAAACCATAACCATAAACGGAACTCCCGGCAATGCACTTGGTGCGTATCTTGACGGTGCGAACATTATTGTGAACGGAAATGCACAGGATGCCACCGGGGATACGATGAACGACGGAAATATAATAATTTACGGCAATGCCGGTGATGCCCTCGGATATGCAATGCGGGGAGGAAAAATACTGGTAAAAGGCGATGCCGGCTACCGTACAGGTATTCATATGAAAGAATACAAGGACAAGAAACCTGTTATTATAGTAGGCGGGAGTACAGGAAGCTTTTTGGGCGAGTATCTTGCAGGAGGACTGATTATTGTTTTGGGGCTGGATTCAGATAGTTGTCCAACCGGCCATTTTATCGGAGTGGGAATGCATGGCGGAGAAATCTATATCAGGAGCAGCAAGGCGCCGGAGAATCTGCCCGAACAGGTCAGTATGAAGGTCGCCGATGAGCAGGATATAGGCAGGATCCAGGACTACTTGTCCGAATTTGCAAAGGTATTCAATATTGATATCGGGGAGATACTAAGCAAGCCGTTTTACCGCCTCACCCCCAACGGAAAAAACCCGTACAAGAAGCTTTACACCGAAAACTAGGCTTACTGCATATTTTGTTACTGTTAAGAGGTTCGTACAACAGCGGGTGATTCGGGTTTATTTTGCCGTAACCGTATTTTCTTGTTGCTATTTGAACATGACAATGTTAAAATTGCTAAATATTTGCTTGTGTTGATATAATAAATATATAATTAAACTTCAACTGGAGGGGTAAGAAATGAGCACCACCATAGAAGAGGTTTTAGAGTTTATAAGGTATAACGACGTTAAGTTTATACGCCTTTCATTTTGTGATTTATTGGGAAGACAGAAGAACATCTCGATCATGCCCGATGAACTGCCCCGCGCCTTTGAACATGGTATCCCCTTTGATGCGCATGCAATAAACGGTTTTACCGATATTACAAAGTCGGACTTATTATTGGTACCCGATCCGGACACACTGTCTGTTTTACCGTGGCGCCCTCAGCAGGGAAGAGTGGTTCGCTTCTATTGCAGTATCAGGAATCCCGATGGCAGTGTTTTCTGGGGAGATACCAGGGAGATCCTGAAATCGGTTGTAAACAAGGTAAGTCAAAAAGGGTATTCATGCATGATTGGAGCCGAGTGTGAATTCTATCTGTTTAAAACCGATGAAAATGGTGACCCTACAATCACACCCTTTGATAATGGTGGTTATTTGGATGTTTCACCCCTTGACAAAGGTGAAAATGTGAGGCGTGAGATTTGTCTCTGCCTTGAGGAAATGGGAATCAAGCCCGAAACATCTCATCACGAGCAGGGTCCGGGTCAAAATGAAATAGATTTCAAATTTTCAGACGCTGTAAACAGTGCAGACAACCTGATTACCTTTAAGCAGGTGGTAAGAAGCATAGCTGCGAGAAACGGGCTGTTTGCATCCTTTGCTCCAAAGCCGTTGCCCGATAAAAGCGGGAGCGGGCTTCATATAAACATGTCGTTGATGCAGAACGGATATAATGTGTTCAGGGTGGGAAACAAGGACAGCTCAAAAGCAGCTGAATCCTTTATTGCAGGTATTCTTCAGAAAATAACCGAAATAACCGCATTTTTAAATCCCATTCCGAACTCCTATGAACGTTTTGGCAATTTTGAAGCACCAAAATATGTTTCATGGTCTTATGGCAACCGCTCACAGCTTGTACGCATTCCTGCCGCAAGGGACGACAGAATGCGCATGGAACTGAGGTCACCCGATCCGGCAACAAATCCGTACCTGGCCTTCGCACTGGTAATTGGTGCAGGTTTTTATGGCATTGAGAACAACCTGGCACTTCCTGAAAGTATTAATGTGGATTTGTATGCGGCGGATGAAAGAATTACCGGTTTGCTGCCACGCCTGCCCGGAAATCTGGAAGATGCATTAAAACTTGCAGAAGAATCGGAATTTGTAAGGAGCATATTGAATGAACAGGTTTTTGCGAATTTTATGAATCTGAAAAAGAAGGAATTGGAAGCTTACAACCAGGCCAATGATAAATATGAATATTTCCTGGGCAACTATTTCAAAATGATTTAACTGATTAACCAGTTGTTGGTTTAGGTTTAGTAAAGGTGAGACGCTATGGACAGTGCGCTTATAATATCAAATTCCGAAAAAATTGCTGCGAGTTTGGCTGAGATGCTGGCACAGGCGTCAGTAACTAATATCACCACCATATCCAACGGTGGTGAAGCAAGGAGGATGTTGATAGAAAAGAACTTTGATTTATATATAGTTAACACACCCTTGCCTGATGAGTTTGGTGTAAGTCTTGCAATAAATATAGCTTCAAAAGAGACAAGTGTAGTTATCCTGATAGTGAAGGCTGAATTGTTGGATGAAGTTTCTGACAAGGTTGAGGATTATGGTATTGTTACATTAGCCAGGCCAATAAGCAAAGCCTTGTTTTGGAATGCCCTGAAACTGGCTGCCGCGACTCATAAAAAGATAATAGCAATACATAATGAAAATATGAAGCTTATTCAAAAAATAGAGGATATTCGGATTGTTGACAGGGCTAAGTGCATTCTGATTTCAAATTTTTCTATGACAGAGCCTGAAGCGCACAGGTATATTGAAAAACAGGCAATGGACATGAGGATAACGCGGAGAAAGGTGGCTGAGGAAATATTAAAAACGTATGAAAATTAACATAACAGCTTAATCTTTTAACGGCAGTTCTGCTGAAATTTTTATGTAATGCATGCGGCAGTATATTGTACTTACTGAAGTTTAAATAAACCATACCTGATAAGAAGCTTGATGAGTGGTCTGTAACGATCACAAGGAGGAAAAAATGACTAAGTTTATTTTTGTAACAGGCGGTGTTGTATCCGGGCTGGGGAAGGGCATCACGGCCGCAAGCCTGGGAAGGCTTCTAAAGCAAAGAGGATTGAAGGTTGCGGCACAAAAGCTTGATCCGTATATAAATGTAGACCCGGGAACAATGAGCCCTTTCCAGCATGGCGAAGTATTCGTCACCGATGACGGCGCCGAAACCGATCTTGATTTGGGACATTATGAACGTTTTATAGATGAGGACTTGACAAAGCTTTCCAACCTGACGGCCGGAAAAGTATACTGGAATGTGCTGAATCGTGAGAGAACCGGAGGTTACCTGGGACAGACCGTCCAGGTTATTCCTCATATTACCGGGGAAATCAAGAATTTTATATACAGCGGCGCAGAGAACAGCGGTGCCGATGTAATGATTACCGAAATAGGAGGAACAACCGGAGATATTGAAAGCCAGCCTTTTTTGGAAGCAGTACGGCAGATTTCTCTTGAAAAGGGCCGTGAAAACTGCCTGTTTATTCATGTCACCCTGGTTCCGTACTTAAAAGGCTCAAATGAACATAAATCAAAACCTACGCAGCATTCTGTAAAGGAACTCAGATCAATGGGTATTTCACCCGACATAATCGTTGCGCGTACCGATGAACCTTTCGACGGCAGTATAAAGTCCAAGATTTCATTGTTTTGCAATGTAAAACCCGATTGCGTGATTGAAAACCTTACCCTGCCGTGTATTTATGAAGCACCTGTCGTGCTTCATGAAAAAGGCCTGGATGAGGTGGTATGCAGGGAGCTTGGCCTCGAAACCGGTGAACCGAATTTGACTGAATGGAAAGAGCTGATAAAGAAAATAAAGAACCGGGAAAAAGAAGTTACCATAGCCATTGTGGGCAAATATGTAAAATTCCACGATGCGTACCTGTCAATTATAGAAAGCTTGAATCATGCAGGTTATGACAAGGAAACAAGAGTTAATATTAAATGGATAGAAAGCGAAAGCGTAACAAGTGAAAATGTACATGAAAAGCTTAAAGACATCAGCGGTATTATCATACCCGGAGGATTCGGAGACAGGGGTATTGAAGGCAAGATAACAGCATGCCGGTATGCAAGGGAAAACAACATACCGTACCTGGGTATATGCCTTGGCATGCAAATTGCCGTTATTGAGTTTGCACGCAACGTCTGCGGACTTAAGGGTGCTCATTCTTCGGAATTTGATAAGGCAAGCCCGCATCCTGTCATTGATCTTATGGAGGAACAGCTTACAGTCACCCGTAAAGGAGGCACCATGCGGCTGGGAGCCTATCCGTGCAAAACAAGGGAAGGTACGAAAATCCGGAATTTATACGGCCAGGAGTTAATCAGTGAAAGGCACCGTCACAGGTATGAATTTAATAATTCCTACAGGAAGATTATTACCGAGAACGGCCTGAAAATATGCGGTACATCGCCAGATGAAAGTCTTGTTGAGGCCGTTGAACTTCCCGATAATCTGTTCTTTATCGGTGTTCAGTACCATCCTGAGTTCAAAAGCCGCCCGAATAAACCCCATCCGCTGTTTGTGGGACTGATAGAAGCAGCCCTTGTGTATCAGCAGAGAAAAGGATAAAAAATCAATTTAAGATGTTCACTTTTTAAACATACGGCATATATTGTACTGTATGAACAAAGGCGTTCATCTGGTAGTGCCCTGGCATTATCGGTGAACGCCTTGATTATTTTCAGTGAATGAGGGTTTTGTATGTGTGGAATAGCAGGATTTTGCAACTTTAATATGGATTATGCCGGTAACAGGGGATATTGGAACCAAATCCTGATTGACATGAGGGAAGCCATCGCACACCGCGGAAGCGACAATACCGGCGAATATCTCAGGAAAAACATCGGACTGAGCCATACCCGCTTGTCCATCAGGGATTTGTGTTTTGGCGCGCAGCCAATTATCAGGAATATTAGCGGAACCGAATATGTTATTGTATATAACGGCGAAATATACAATACTGATGAGCTTATGCCCGAATTAACAAGTGCAGGATATGTTTTTGAAACAACAACCGATACCGAGGTTATTCTTTATGCCTATATTCATTATGGTATTGATTTTGTAAATAAACTGAACGGTATTTTTGCCTTTGCTATCTGGGACGGGGGCCTTGAAAGCCTAATATTGTACAGGGACCGGGTGGGTGTAAAACCCCTGTTCTATACAATTAAAGACGGTACATTGGTTTTTGGCTCAGAAATAAAGGCGCTTTTCCGCTTTCCGGGCATAAATCCCGAAATCGATATCGACGGATTAAGGGAGATTTTCGGCATAGGTCCGGCCAGGACACCTGGGAATGGTGTTTTTAAAGGCATAAATGAACTAAAACCCGGCCATTATGGAATTTTTTCAAAGGATGGGTTCTCCACCGTCAGGTATTGGGAGCTGGAAAGCCATCCTCATACCGACAGCTATGAACAGACCGTGGAAAAGGTATCATTTTTAATACAGGATACGGTTAAGAGGCAGATGGTTTCCGATGTCCCTGTCTGCAGTTTTTTGTCCGGCGGTGTTGATTCAAGTATTGTAACTGCTGTCGCGTCCGATTATTTATCATCGCTTGGATTGAAACTGAACACCTTTTCATTCGACTTCAGGGGCAATAACATTTACTTCAAATCCAATGCCTTTCAGCCCGAGAGAGACAGGCCTTATGTTGAAATGATGCTGTCAAAATACAGTTTAAATCATACCTACCTTGAATGCGATGAGATTCTCCTGGCAAACCTGCTCTACAAGGTGGTGGATTCCAAGGACCTGCCCGGTATGGCCGATATTGATTCGTCGCTTTTATACTTCTGTTCATTGGTAAAAAAACATAATAAAGTTGCCCTGACAGGAGAATGCGCAGATGAAATTTTCGGCGGTTATCCGTGGTTTTACAGGGAAGAGCTTATGTGGGTCAACGGATTTCCGTGGTCAAAGGATGTGGCAACAAGAACAATGCTCTTATCCGATGACTTTGTCAATGAACTCAACCTGAGAGACTATGTTTTCGAGAAATACATGGATTCTTTAAAGTCGGTTCCCTATTTGAAAGGCGAAAGTGCTGTTGACAGCAGGCGCAGGGAAATCACCTATCTCAACATAAATTGGTTTATGCAGACGTTGCTTGACAGAATGGACAGAGCCAGCATGTTTTCCGGGCTTGAAGCGCGGGTACCGTTTGCTGATCACAGGATTATCGAATATGTATTCAACGTGCCATGGGATATGAAATTAAGAAACGGTGTTGAAAAGTCCCTGTTGCGTGAAGCTTGCAAAGATCTCCTGCCCGAAAGGCTTTTATACCGCAAAAAAAGCCCATACCCCAAAACCTACAACCCGAACTATGAAAAAGTGCTTTCTCAGATGTTTATGGATATTCTGAACAATCCAAACTGCCCTATTATGTCGTTTATTGATAAGAAAAAAGCCCTGGCTTTCATGAAAGCACCGGCTGAATACGGCAAACCGTGGTTCGGCCAGCTTATGGCAGCACCGCAGCTTCTGGCTTATATGATCCAGGTTAATTATTGGCTGGCAAAGCATTCACTTCCTTAAAGTAAATTTATCATACATGCCGCTTTCTTTCGTATATAACAGCAAATAATATATGAAAGTAGAACAATTAATGATTGAGGGTAACACAAGAATATACATGGTAAAAAATAGATCATTTTTGTGAGTATTTTAAAAAAATCATCCGTAATATATAATGAGCTGAGTTGAAGTTGTCTTATAATTGATACAGTATGTCCGTTCCAATATTAAGGAGGATGTGAATGCTTGATTTGATCTTAGGGTTAATAGCCGATATTATTGATGTTATTGCCGATTTATGGATCAACAGGGGAGTGGAGAAGTTCAGAAAAAAGGAGTAAATTGCGGAGAACCGATTGTTTTGCCTGTAAAATCCCATGAAAGACCATCTGTCGAATTCATAAGATGGCATGATGAAAATGGGTTTATGGCATAGGATTAGATATATTGTATTCACATTCGATTGATTCATTGTATATTAGTTGGAGAAAATAATGGAATATGATAGAATTAAATCATCATACCGGAAGGATGGGAGTAAAAACATGGTATACGCAAGGCCACCTTGTTAATTCTTAGTTCAAAACAGTTCACGGGCACCTCCCTTGTTTTGTTGTAAAAATCAGCAAAACAAAAATGAGAGGAGCTTGAATATGAACTATAGAGATAATATTTGGAAACTATATGCCATCAGGTTCTTTCACAACCTCATCCCCGCTTACGTTATTGAAAGACTGTTCTGGGAGCAGCGGGGCATGACAATCCAGATGGTTGTGTATACCGAGATCATATATGCAGTAACCGTGGTTCTGCTTGAAATTCCAACGGGTATTATTGCTGACAAATGGGGCCGGAAAAGGCTGATTATAGTGGACGCTTTTCTGGGCTGTTGTGAACTTTTGATACTGATATATGCAACCGGGTTCCGGCATTTTGCCGCAGCAATATTCCTTGCTGGAATTGGACGTGCTGCAGGCAGCGGATCAGAGAATGCACTGCTTTATGATTCACTGCTTTCAAATGGTGAGGAACAGTCCTTTGAGAAATGCCTTGGACGCTTAAATGCCCTGGATTTTATTGCAGCAATCGTGGCAGCCTTAAGTGGAAGTCTTATGGCCGGTTGGCGCGGATTCGAACTTAATTATTGGATATCCTGCGTCAGTATGCTTATATCGCTGTGCATCTCTTTTACGCTGGTGGAGCCTGAGGTAAGAAGCAGGACCGATGTCCCGGTTCCGATTAAAGAGTATGTAGTGGCTTCAGTAAGCTTTTTCAGGAGCAACCACGGAGTATGCCTTATACTGCTTTCAGCAATGATTGCAGGCTCGGCAATGAATTTTATTGATGAATTCTGGCAGCTTTATGCAAGCAGGCTTGGCATCCCTGTCATATATTTTGGCATACTCTCATCTGTGCTGAGTATCTTAAGGCTTCCTGGTAACGTGCTTGCTTACAGGATAAAGGAAAAAGTGAGCTACAGGAAATTAATATCAGGAATAATTCTTGTGTTTGCCGCAGGATTTTTGTACATGTGCTTAAACAGGGGAATTACAAGCATCGTGATGATATTTTTAATCTGCATTGTATCGGGTATTATTGAACCTGCAGCCGCCGGATATTTACATCACCGAATTGATTCTTCGATGAGGGCAACCATTGATTCGTTCCAGTCCCTCGGGTTAAGAGCGGCAATAATTATTACAGGACTGGGCTTTGGTTATTTCTCGTCCGAATTTAACATATACGGTGGATATGGGTATATATCAGCTGTTTGTCTTTTGTTCCTGGTTTATTTCATGGTTTCATCAAAAAATACTATAGAGGAATGAGGAATACAGCGGTAACGGGGCGGATTTTTCCGCCCCTGTTAATGCAACATGCTTTGTTTCAGTTTTTTTCATCAAATACAATAGTGTTTGAATGCGATAACGGCAAAATTGTTCTCATTTTTTGCGAGTTCTTTCAGATTGTATTAGTCCACTGGCTGCTGTTGTTTTCGGTGAAAGGTTAATCCTGAGCTATTGCCGGGAATCAAGGGAGGAATCTTATGATCGGCAGGATTCTTGGGAAAGCAATTATTAATTTACTGGGTAATTCGGATTATAAAATTGATGAAATACGCGACGGTTTTTCAAAGCAGGTATATAAAATCACAACGGATCAGGAATGCTTTATTCTCTATATATGGCGCCGTCCGTTTGGAAACAGCCTGACCGATAACCAAACCGAAGGGGTGGAATACCTGTTTCCCGACGGCTTTACATATTTCATCCACAACACAAGGCTGTTGAGCGATTTGGGTATCCGCGTACCGCGTATTGTCACCGCCGGGCACAATGATGACGGTGATTTTGATTACGCAATTGTTGAGTGCTTTATAGGGCAAAGCCTGCACGAGTATATGAATAATGGCGGAAAAATCAGTGATGTCGCCGGCAAAATCATTGAAGTTACGGACAGAATGGCAGCAAAGAAGAGGTCATTTTATGGACCTCCTATGATAAATGAACCTTTTAGTATTTCTGCAACACAACTGGCATTCAATTTCTATTCCGAGGAATTAAACATAGCGTCAAAATTTGATAATGAAATCTCTTCCATGCAGGAAGGAATATTGACTTTAATGCAGCGGAAAATGAGTGAAATTACTGAATCTAAAGACCGTGAATTCAGCCTGATTCACGGGGAACTGACACCACCGCATGTCTTCATACTCGACAATGGTGATATCGGGATTATCGATATTGAAGGCATCAAATATTTTGACACTGAATACGACTGGGCGGTTATCAGCTCAGCCTGTGGAGGCGTGTTCCCGTTGCCGCGTTCATTGGATCTAAACAAGCTTGAGTTTTACGGGTTATGCATGAAGGTTGGATATATTTCGATAGCAGCAGATTATCTTGCCCATGTAGACAGTAATGACAATTGGTTTAAAAACCTCCGTGAAAGAAATATATGTGAGCTGAAGAAAATGATATAAAAAACATGGCTGAAGCAATTACTCACGCAATAAGCCGTGAGTTTTTTTTGCATTGAAGAAATGGCGGATTTGAGCTTATTCATTAATACCGGAACGGCAATCATTAAGGTTACCCGTGAAATACAGCAAAAGAAAAATAAATTAATTGTCGATAAATGTCGATGAATAGATAGAGTCCTTACTAAACATTGCGAAATTATTTTATTTTTTTGGGTATTAATTAATAAGTTAATTGTAATTAGAGAGAAATGCTAATTGTGTATAATAATATATTAACATATCGGAATCATGCAATTTGGCATATTATTCCTACTGCTTAGTTGCATAGTTTTATTGGATGGTGGTAACATGAAAGATTTTAACACAAATGATGCCATGGTCGATATGTTCCTTTTTGAAACATATCAGCTGCTTGAACAACTTGAGCAGGTTATCCTGTCAAGTGAGGGAAATTGTTGTTATTCAAGGGAAGACATAAACGAAGTATTCAGGATAATGCATACCATTAAAGGTTCGTCGGCCATGATGATGTACAATGGAATATCTGCCTTGGCCCATGCAATAGAGGATTTGTTTTCATATATCCGGAAAGAGAATCCGGAGAAATTCTTTAGTGCATCCTTAAATGATCTGATATTTGACTGTATTGATTTCGTTAAAATTGAGCTGGAGAAAATAAGTAATCATGATAAGGCTGACGGCAATTCGGACGAACTGGTAAACAGGATTCAAAGTTATCTATCCGGACTTAAGAAAAACGGTTTTAACATGCCGGATGAAAATACGGATAAAAAAACTGCAAACTTTTTCAAGGCCGTGATATATTTTGAAGATGGATGTGAAATGGAGAATATAAGAGCTTTTGCAATTATCAACAACCTTGAAAAAATTGCATACGAGCTGAAATATTATCCGCAGGATATTATAGACAACGACGGCAGTGTTGAAACAATAAGGCGGGATGGATTCCAGGTATTTATCAGGACTGATAAAACACGGGATGAAATAAATGATTGCCTGATGCAGACCGTTTTTATAAAGGGATTGGAACTGACAAGCATTGATGAGAAAGCATTTTCGGATGATTATAATAATATATCTGATGCTGATACATCTTTGGAGGCAGCAACCGAAGAACAGTATTTTGAAGAGCTTGACAATCAGGAAGTGGATAGGCTTCCTTCCCATGAAAAAAGTCTTTATGAAGACGGACAAAAACATCAAAGCAAGGAACATCTTCATGTTTTACCGACACAAAGTATTATAAGCGTCAGTGTTGCAAAGCTGGACAAGCTGATGGATTTGGTGGGCGAAATGGTCATAGCCGAAGCCATGGTATTGCAAAATCCTGATTTAGAGGGGTTGGAACTGAATAATTTCAATAAGGCTGCAAGCCAGCTTAGCAAGTTGACAAGTGAGATACAGGACATAGTAATGTCCGTAAGAATGGTTCCTTTGTCTGCAACTTTCCAGAGAATGAACCGTATTGTCAGGGATATGTGCAGAAAACTTGACAAGGAGGTTAACCTTGAGATAGTGGGAGAAGAGACCGAGGTTGACAAGAATATCATTGAACGTATAACCGATCCTTTGATGCATCTGGTCAGAAATGCGGTTGACCATGGTATAGAGCCTGCTGACGAAAGATTGGCGGCAGGAAAGCCCAAATTCGGGAAAATAACCCTGGAAGCCAAGAATGTCGGAAATGATGTACATATTATTGTCAGGGACGACGGAAAAGGACTGGATAGGGAAAAGATACTGGGAAAAGCGAGGGAGAATAATCTGCTGCCCATGAATGAAGCCGATTTGACTGATTCGGAGGTATATAAGCTGATAATGATGCCCGGCTTTTCAACGCGGGATAACGTTACCGAATTCTCAGGCCGCGGCGTCGGTATGGATGTAGTGGCAAAGAATATTGAATCCATCGGGGGAAGCATATCTATAGACAGCGAAAAAGGGAAAGGAACCCAGATAACACTTAAAATTCCACTAACCCTGGCGATTATTGACGGAATGAATTTACAGGTGGGAAAGTCAACTTTTACCATTCCGACGATAACAATCCAGGAGTCGTTCAGACCTAAGGGAAACGGGCTTATTACAGATCCTGACGGTAATGAAATGATTATGGTCAGGGGACAATGCTATCCCATTATCAGGCTTCACAAATTGTATAATCTAAAAACCGATGTAACTGATTTGACCAGTGGCATTATAACCATGGTTTCACAGGATGGCAAAACTGTATGTATTTTTTCAGACCGGTTACTGGGTCAACAGCAGGTGGTTGTAAAATCACTGCCCGAATATTTAAAAAGGTTCAAGAAAGTTAATGGCATATCAGGGTGTACTTTGCTGGGAGACGGAAGTATAAGCCTGATTCTGGATATTGCCAGCTTAATAAACAGCAAATAAAGCAACATAAATCTGCACAGCTGAAAAGGAGTGGTTACCGGATGAATGACATTCAAACCAACATTATGGAAGAAGATAATACCCAGGAAGGCAGATTCCTGATATTTTCCATTGATAATGAGAATTACGGTATCGAGATACGGTATGTAACCGAGATCATTGGAATTCAGACAATTACTGAAGTGCCTGAGCTGCCTGAATATGTCAGGGGGATTATTAACTTAAGGGGAAAAATTATTCCGGTCATGGATGTACGGCTCAGGTTCAGAAAGAAAGCCATGGAATATAACGATCGGACCTGCATAATAGTTGTGGAGGTTTTGGGGATGTCAGTCGGTCTTATCGTAGACAGCGTATCAGAGGTGGTTACGATTAATGAGTCGGATATTTCCGAACTTCCGCAGATGAAACAGGTAAGTCAAAACCATTATGTAAAAAATATCGGCAAGATAGGCAATGAAATGCGGCTTCTGCTGGACTGTGAGAAATTGCTGACCGATGAAGACATTGATAATCTGAATGAAATTTTATGAGAATTATTTAGCAACCTGAAAAAAGCAATTTGATGCAGGAGAGAATATATGGAATGGTATAGAAATTCGGATATATCTGCAAAGCTTACCATAGGTTTTCTGTTTGTGACCGTAATCACAGGATTTATAGGAATAGTCGGACAGTTTGAGTAAAATCTCCAATGAAGCGGAGATTCTCAGTACAAATGCAACCGGGCCTCTTGTTCAAAGGTTCGGAAGGTATTGATAGACGGAAGAAAAAATTTCATTGGGTGGGTTAAAACTGTGATTTCAATTACGAAACAGGAATTTAAAAAATTTGCGGAATACATCGAGAATAATTATGGCATACATCTGAAAGAAGAAAAACAGGCCATATTAATCAGCAGATTAAATAACGAACTGGTTAACAGTAATTTTAAAAATTTTACCCAGTATTTCGATTACGTTCGATCTGATCAGTCGGGCAATGCTTTGGTTACGCTGGTTAACAAAATAACCACCAACCATACGTTTTTTATGAGGGAAGCTGATCATTTCTATTATTTCAGGGATAAAGTGCTTCCCTTCCTTGCTTCGACAGTGAAAAACAGGGACCTGAGGATATGGAGCGCCGGATGTTCGTCAGGCCAGGAGCCTTATACCCTTGCGATGCTAATTGATGACTATTTTAAAAATGCCAAATCAATGTGGGATACAAAGATACTTGCTACTGATATCTCAAGCAAGGTACTTGGCGAAGCTGTAGAAGGGATTTACAGCAAAGAAGAGGTGGAATCCCTGCCGGCCCTTTGGAGGCTGAATTACTTTCAGAAACTTAATAACGGACATTACAGGATAATCGACGATATTAAAAGGGAAGTTATTTTCAGAAGGTTTAACCTGATGGAAAAGGTATACCCTTTCAAGAAAAAACTCCATACCATTTTTTGCCGCAATGTTATGATATATTTCAGGCATAACACAAAGGTTGAGCTTATCAATAAATTCTATGATGTTATGGAATACGGGGGATACCTGTTTATAGGACACACCGAGTCCATAAACCGCAGTGATACGAGATTCCAATATATCATGCCGGGGATCTACAGAAAAGAATAAGCGTGCATCGGGAGGTGATTCGGTGGGAAACGGCAGGATCATTAAAGTATTAGTTGTAGACGACAGCATTGTATTTCGGGAAGTGTTGTCGAAGGGAATCTCATCGGATCCGGGTATAACGGTTGTAGCGACGGCAAAGGATCCCTTTGAGGCAAGGGACAAAATACTGCTGCATAAGCCCGATGTTGTAACATGTGATGTGGAAATGCCAAAAATGAACGGCATAGAATTTGTTCGCAGGCTTATTCCGCAGTATCCCATACCGGTTATCGTTGTAAGTTCGATAAGCGACTCTGTTTTTGAAGCAATGAATGCGGGTGCGGTTGATTTCGTCGTTAAGCCTGATATGGGCAATATCAGGAACCTGGAACAGTTTATCTATGACCTGATTGACAAGATAAAGATTGCGTCAAATGCGAAGATAGTACAGGATACGGTTAGGAGCACAATTACAGGCAGGTCATCCGGAAGTTTTGATTCCCGCAAAATAATAGCCATAGGTGCATCCACAGGTGGAACCGAGGCTATAGCCAAAATACTGAGCAATATGCCCTCCACAATACCCGGAGTCGTGATAGTTCAGCATATACCACCGGTATTTTCCAGGCTTTTTGCCGAAAGGCTTAATTCATCAACCAATTTACATGTGAAAGAAGCAGAAACAGGGGATTATGTTGAACAGGGAAAGGTTCTTATAGCGCCCGGGGAGAAACATATGAGAATAAAAAGGGTATCTGACAGGTATAAAGTGGAATGCTTCACAGGTGATAAGGTAAACGGTCACTGCCCGTCGGTAGATGTGCTGTTCGAATCGGTTGCGAAGGAAGCAGGTAAGGATGCAATCGGAGTTATCCTTACCGGAATGGGCTATGACGGAGCCAAAGGCCTTCTGGCAATAAAAAGAAGCGGGGCGCAGACAATCGGCCAGGATGAAAAATCATCTGTGGTCTACGGCATGCCAAAAGTGGCCTATAACATAGGTGCAGTGTGTAAACAGCTTTCATTGGACAAGATTCCATTCTCGATAATGGATATGTTAAAGTAATGTCAATAATTTTGCCCCGGAGGCAGGCGCGGGATTGTGCCCGTTTCCGGGGCTTGTTGTTTAAGGGCAGATCACGTCAGGCATAATGCTGTTTGGATTTGTACAGCGAAATAATCATTGATACGAAACCAACCAACATTAAAACAAATCTCCCGGCAATAAAGGCAGCTGAAAAAGCATGATCATGTCCCTCATAAAGCGCCTGAACGGCAGCGGTTCCGATGATGTCCATCAGGTCCGGGAGAGGTATCTTGAAAGCACTGAGAACTAAAACCCCCACCAGCATAATGTATATAGCCGCAGGTTTCCGGTTTCCAAAAAGCATTGATGCACCAAATAAAAAGACTGACGGTGGAACAACAATAAGCATGCCTGGTAAAAGCAGTATTCCGAAATCAGTGTAGTTAAAGATTAAATTATAAAACAAAAAGCATGCCGCGAAAGGAAAAACCATTGCAAAAAGGTATGCGCATGCAATTGCACCGTAACGTACCAGCCTGAATATATGAAACGGCATGCATGTTGTTTTGATGATAGCCTCTGCGCCCCTTTCCGATGTTTTGAACTGTCTTGCGCACAAAACAAGCAGCAGGACGAAAAAGAAGGGGCACAGGGAATAGCAGTAGGTGCTGAAGGTCAGTAGCGAGAACGGCGCGGTATAATTTACACCATAAAGTACAAGCCCCCGCAGCAGGGACACACTGTATGCTGTTACCGCTGCAAGAAGCAGCAGGTATTCTCTCGAGAACAAAAACCTTTTTAGTTCATACCTGAAAACAGTAATTCTATTCAAGCTCAATCACCTCCCTGTCCAGTCCGGTTGCAGCCAAAAAGTGGTCGTATGTTACCGGTTGGCCTATACGTGATAGATACAGTTCGGAGAGTTTCTGCTGAAAAGCCTGTGTACCGCCAAGAACCTTCTCTCCGTTCAGCATCATGAGCGGCATTATGTTATAAAGCCTTATGCTTTGCAATGAACCGGTAATATTGGATATATCATTATCAGACAGCTTTACCATGTATTCAGGGCGCTGAATGTAAAAGGCGTTTTTGTAAGTGTTCCAGCCTTCACTCCAGACATCAGTAAAATGTTTGCGTGCATACTCTTCGCCAAAATATTCCTTCATGAAACAATAGGTACTGTAACAGGTGATGCCCTCAGCCGACCAGCAGGATGTGCCGTCCTGCAATGGAATAGTGGCAATTCCCCACCACTGGTGGGCAATCTCATGAACTAGAACATCTATTCCACCGCCCGAATGCAGCGAAAGGGCTTCGGTTGGAAGGTAATCTTCAGTGTTAAAGCTTGTTTCATCCATGGCGCTCATGTTATTGCCTGCAAAGCCTCCGCTTACGTAAGCAGGAAGTTCAAGGATCGTAAGGCTGTCCCGGTAGATTAGCGGGCCGTAAGCTTTTGTAAAGTAGTCTATGGCTGCTTTTATCACGTTTATTGCATCCATATCGCTGATGGACTTGTCATGCTTTGCAAAATGCTTTAATTCAATATTGAGTCCTCCGGCTTCAAAGGTTCTGGTCATATACACGGCGGCGAAAATACTTGTGTTCTGAGTACCCGTAACTCCCGTGTACATCCATTTCGTTCTTCGGTTAACGGTTTCACCTTTTACTGTGGTTCCCCTGGTAAATATAGGCTCAAGTTTTTCATCCAGTAAAAGGGTGCCGCTAAAAACACAATCTTCTGATACATTAATATCAAAACCCGGAACAGCACCGATTGGAGGGAGCCAGACAAATCCTTCCGCAATGCCGTATGTAGCTTTCTGAAGGATTGTGTTGTCATTCAGCATCCGGCCTGAATAGTAGATCTCAATTTCATATTTTTCCCCCGCAGGAAATTCAATACTCCAGTTGGCGGTACTGCTTTCCCCGGTTTCACCCCTGGTGGCTTTGGCTTCAGCGCCGTTAACCAGGACTTTATTGATTTTTATGCCTGTGTTTGTCTGAACAGGCAGTGTCTGAGTATTTCGGGTTTCATTTTGAACCTTGTATTTTGCTGTACCTGAAAGCTTGCGTCCCTTTGCTTCAACATCAAGACTGAATACTTTTTCGGTAAGTGTAAGGTTGGGATTTCCGGTTTCGATGCCTATAGAAAAAGCAGATATCCCGGTGCCGGAACTTACGATATTGCTGAAATCCATTGGCCTGCTGTCGTCAAATACCGGCTCAAACGCATAGCTTGCACAGGAAAGCAGGATGGTTGCAATTAAAAGAACGGGTGACCATACACCGCGGCAGTTCACGCGAAAAGATCCAAACAGGCTGCAGCCATAGCGCCTGAGTGAACACAGCCCCAGTACCCATATAGACAAAGATACGAGCAGACAAAACAAACGGTTCCACAGGAGCATATCGATTTGAAACCGGTTTGTCACCAGGTCGGAGAAATTATTCGCGGTGGTCTGAACCCAATAAAAAAGATAGCAGGGATTCAGGGTAAACATGCTTTCAAGCAGTTTTGACAGAAAAATCAGGCCGGCCATGATGACCAATGCTGCTTCAAGGCGCGCAGTCATCATATAAAAGCCTGCTGACAGCAATATGGCGAATACAAGTGCAAAAAGAAAGATTACATACCATGCTGTAAAAAAGGTGGCAAACTGAAAATAGTCTCCGGTTTTTATAATTCCATAGGGAAGAGCGAAGAGTGATACCAGGAGTGTTGTGATAACAGCGGTGCAGATTAGTGCCATCGTTCTGCGTACCTGGTGATGCAGCGGGTCGGTGCTTGTAACGATGATAACATCGGTATTGTTTTTAAAGTCCCTGTGGAACTGCAGCAGCGAAAACAGCGAAAAAAGGAGGGCTCCGAAAAAAGCGCTGTTTTTTGCTGCATTTACGATATATATGTCGGATGCGGTTGTCCCGGATCCGTTCAGGCTGAACCATACGGCACCCGCTGTCGCCATTGCCATAAAGATTTGCGTCATACGTTCGCACAATAGTTTCCGTACTTCGTGCAGGAACTTTGAAGCTGCATTCAAGCGCTGTCCCTCCCTTCCATAAGGGACATGTAAGCCGTTTCAAGCGAAGCTGTATTTTTCTGCTGCATCAGTTCGCCAGGAGTTCCGGTAAAAAGTATCTCACCATTGTTAAGAACAATGAGATGATCACAGGCCGACTGCACATCTTCAATGATATGCGTGGAAAGGATTATCAGCCTGTTCCCGGACAATTCTGCAAACAGGTTCCGGAATGCAACTCTTTCTGCCGGGTCAAGCCCGGCGGTGGGCTCGTCGAAAATGAGCAGCTTCGGATGGCCAATCAGCGCTTGCGCAATACCCACGCGCTGTTTCTGCCCTCCTGACAGCGTCCGGATTTTAGCTTTACGCTTGTCCTCCAGGTGTGTAACCTTGATCACCCTGTCAATTTCATCCCGGGCATCTTTCCTGTTAATGCTTTTCAGGGCTGACATGTAGTCCAGGAACTGCTCGGCCGTCAAGTCTTCAAACAGGCCGAATTCCTGCGGCAAATATCCCAGGCTTGATTTGAGCAGCTTTTCCTGCTTCAGAAGGGGCAGCCCGTCAATTAGAATTTCTCCCGAACTGGGGAGGAGGTTTGCGGTAAGCAGATTCATAAGGGTGCTCTTACCTGCGCCGTTTGGTCCCACAAGGCCGAACAGGCCCGGGCCTGCCAGTGTCAGGCTGATCTCCTTCAGTGCGGCTTTCCCGCCTTTGTACTTCTTATGCAGATTTCTCAGTTCGATTTTCAAAAAAACCACTCCTTCCACGGTATGATGTAAAAATAACACCCGTGATTGGAGTGGTTATGGAGCCTGTGTGTAGAAGATATGAAATTCAGAAACTGATGGTAAATCGCATTCCCCCCGGCGATGTAACAGGCTCGAAGCTTTAACGGGAGCAAGAGTCATGGATATGGTAAGAGTACCGGTTTCATCTCCCATCGTGAAACTGCATTGTGTTTCAATTGTCTGAAACATATTCAAAAAATTATGCGACACAGGAAAAGCATTACCGTCCGAAACCTTTATGACGTTGCCATGTTCGCTGCCGGTATCGGTTATTATAACATTGAAAACCTCGTCTTTGTCAGTTGAGCAGGGTATTGCCGTGGTGGTAACAGAAAAATAGGAAGCCGGGGTATTGCCCGAAGAAGCGTTGCTCCACGTAATCAGTGCATACTTATCTTCCCCTATATTAATGGTAATATTTGATTGCCCGCCTGAGGCATAACTGCCGATAAGATCAACAATATCCTCACGCCTGGCTGAGCTTAGCTTTTGCACCAATTCTGCTGCCTGTGAATACAGTTCCAGCTGTTTCTGCTTTGTATAGAAGGATGGCATGAGGGTATATATCAGCCAGTTCGCCAGCAGGGCAATCAATACCAGCAAAGCCAGCGTATACAAAAAGGTTTTCTGAAAAATTTTCATCACACTTCCTCCAGTTTATATCCAACACCGGTAACGGTCACGATGCAATCCAGATTCAGCTTTTTACGCAGATTTTTAATATGAGAGTCTACAGTCCGGTCAAAAACCGGCCTGTCATCACCCCAAAGCTCGTCAAGTATTTGATTGCGTGTAAGCACCTTTCCTTTATTGTTTACAAGAAGCTTAAGAAGCATGATTTCTTTCGGGGTGATGTCTATCGGACCGTTTTCCCCCTCGGCCGTGAAGCCTGTGAAATTAACCGTGATATTTTTATAATGCCATATGTATGGTGTATCGCCTGACTTTCTCCTGCGGAGCAGGGCTTTAATACGCTTTTCAAGCAGTATGATTGAAAAGGGCTTGGTAACATAATCGTCCGCCATTCCGTCGAAGCTGGCTATTTGCATATGCTCGTCCCCGATAGCGGTAAGCATGATGACGGGTACGACGCTTGTCCTGCGCAGCTCATGGAGCACAGTGAGCCCATTCAGTTTTGGCAGCATAACATCCAGCACGATTAGATCAAAAGAATTTTGCCTAACCAGGTCCAAAGCTTCCCCACCATCATAAGCGGCAGTTACTTCGTATCCCGCTTCCCTGAAATATTCACAGACTCCTTCGCTGGTATCATGGTCATCCTCGACTACGAGAAGTTTCAAGTGAAATCACCTCCAATGACAGTTTAACATAAAAATGTGTAGCAGATATGAAATATTAAATCTCACCGGAAGGAATGATTGCTGCTTGGAACTGTGCAGGAAATCCAGGCTGTTTCAGCCGGTTTGGCTGTTCGGAAAACCGGCTTGCGGGAACGGTTTATCGTCTTAAAAATAAAAAAATCGGGAGCATATCGAGGTCTGAGAAATATGCTCCCATAGGGTTGTTGTTTTTATATGTATTTATTTATCCGGAAATCCGGTTGCCCGGAAATCCGACGGTTATCTGATTGTTTTTATTGGGCAATTTTCCTGTATTGCGCTTTTATTCGTCTTCTTCATCCTGCAGTGCATCGTAACCTTCTTCACCGGTTCTTATCTTGATTACATTTTCAACATCGTAAATAAATATCTTGCCATCGCCCACATTGCCTGTGTACAGCGATTTCTTTATAGTATCTACCAATGTTTGAGTTGGTATTTTGCATACAACTATATCTACCTGGACTTTCGGAAGAAGTCTTGTCTTCACCGGAACGCCACGGTAATACTCCAGGTGCCCCTTCTGCATGCCGTAACCGAGAACGTTCGTTACCGTCAATCCTGTAATACCGATTTTGTCAAGGTCTGTCTGGAGTTTTGCAAATTTATCCTGGTTGGTGATTACTGTAACCTTGGTCATTTTTGCACCCGGGCGTGACTTGTTGACGACCGGTATTGCTTCGTCCGGTGTTACCGCTGCTTTAGTGGAAACCGGAGTTTTAGCGGGTATTTGTACGGGTTTTTCATCATATGAATATCCGTTCGTTGTAGCCATGATTGGAGCAACGAGTGCAAAATCAGGGTAAGCAGAGTTTCCGTGTTCACCGATGTCAAGACCCTGGATTTCCTCTTCAAGGCTGACACGGATACCGATTGTATATTTAAGAAGCAGCCAGGTCAGGGATGATGAGATAAATACAAACAAACCGACTGCAATTACACCAAGAATCTCAACCCCCAGCAGAGAAAATCCTCCGCCATAAAACAAGCCATTGACCGTCGAAAGGCTGGTTACACCTTCCTGGGCGAAAAGTCCCACACAGAGAGTGCCGAAAACGCCGCAGACCAGGTGGACAGAGGTGGCACCAACGGGGTCGTCAATTTTAATACGGTCAAAGAACAGTACAGAGAATACGACAATTATACCTGCTATCGCACCTATAATAATGGAACTTTCAACACTTACAAAGGCGCAGCTTCCTGTAATGCCAACAAGTCCTGCAAGACATCCGTTGATTGTCATACCTAAATCGGGCTTGCCGATAAAGAGCCACGAAGTTGCCGTACAAGTAAGAATGGCTGCAATGGCTGCGGTATTGGTGGTTAATACTATATGCACAACATCTGCGGGATTCTGAAAGCTCATGGTAGACCCGGGGTTAAAGCCGAACCATCCCAGCCACAGTATGAAAAGACCGATAACTGCCAATGACATGTTATGACCGGGAATTGCCTTTGGTTTTCCGTCCTTGTCATATTTGCCATAGCGGGGTCCGAGGATCATAGCTCCGGACAGGGCAGCCCAACCACCAACCGAGTGTACAACGGTGTCCCCTGCAAAGTCCAGGAAACCGAGATTACCCAGCCATCCGCCGCCCCATATCCAGTGACCTACAATCGGGTAGATGACAAGTGTAAGTATGAAGGAAAACACGATAAAGGAAATATACTTGACACGCTCTGCAACCGCTCCGGATACTATGGTCGCTGCAGTACCGCAGAATACCAGCTGGAAGAAGAATTTACCCCAGAAAGGTACATTTGATGTCAAAGTATCTTTATAGAAATCGAGGTTGGAATTACCTAAAATAAATACTTGTTTCGTACCAATAAACGGATTGTCACCACCAAACATCAATCCCCAGCCAAGCAACATGAAGCCGAGCGAGGAAACTGCAAAAACAATGAAATTCTTTGACAGAATGTTGACTGTATTTTTTGATCTGGCAAAACCAGATTCAACCGCCGCAAAACCAAGATTCATAAAGAACACCAGAAGAGCTGCAAGTACTACCCAAAAGGTATCAACGATCATTGTAATATCCATAATTCATTCCCCCTTAAAATATTTAAGGCGTGTATTCCATCATGGCATCCTGGATGCTCATGATAAAACCACGCCTTTGTGTGCATATAGCTTTGACAATGGATTGTTTTGCCTATACCGGCAGGTTCCGTTGCCACAATCTCTTCAATTTAATCGGCCGATATGTGGAGCTCCGCATTTTCATTCTTCCGAAAGATCGGGCATCTCTTAATCCTACCATATTTTCATTATATAAAACTTAAGGCGCTATGAGAATTTTCTCACAGCGCCTTTGCTATTAAAAATATTATAGCTATAGATGACTTATTTGTCAATAGCAATCATATAAATTTTAAAAACAGGACAAGCAGGTGGTTACTGCTCATACCAGGTGAAAAACTCACTTGATTTTTCTAAAATTTCCTTTTTTCAGTAACAAAAATCTTCTGTGAAAACCCGCATGGATATGCCCTATATCTATAAACTCCATGGCGATTTCAGGTATGATTCCATAAAAAGCACCTTGGAGGAAGTACAAAACCTGGAGGAATTCCTGCTGAGATATTTCCTGTATAAAAGTGAAAGTTCAGGATTGGTTGTTTTGGGGTATTCAGGGTCCGATGAATCCATCATGAACACCCTGGAAGCAGCGGTTGACAAGGAAAACTCGTATCCATACGGCATATATTGGACGGTTAAAGACGGGCATGAGCCTAATGAAAGGGTTGTTAAATTAATCAAGGAACACGGAAACAGGAATATGGCTTCAGGATTTATTATTATCAATGCTGCAGACTGTTTTTTATATGATTTTTACTCCATAAGCGGAGAAAAAAGCGAGGAAGTTGAAAACCGGGCGGTAAAGCTCCTTAAAATGAAAAAAGTATATATGGCTTCGAAAGCAGGAAAACAGATAGACCTGGTAGAGAACGATTACGGTTCTGCCTATTGATTATTGCATATTATGCCTTCCACTACGCAAGATTAATAGGCCAGGCATTGTTGATTCCTTCAGACTGGTAGAATAGACTGGGTAATTTATCCGGCGAAGCCTGATTATATAGTTTTATACAGTCAAATCATTCATATGGCTTGTCGCATAAAAACGTGGCTTCGCCATATATTTTTATTCAGTGCTGACTGTCAGCATTGCACTTTTTAATCAGGGACTCAAGAAAATCAATGGAGTTTTTTTTATTCCTGTTTTCATAGGGGATATGATTCCATATTTTCAGGAAGTAATCATTAAAGGCATTGACTATGCTCTTTTCAGTTATACTGAAGTTCATTTCAATATGATTGTTATTTTCTGTTTTATCCTTGGCCAGGGTTTCAATAAAAACACTGGAATTTCTCTTAACCAACCAGCAAATATCGGACAAATTATTGAAATTTTGTTTGCTTATAAAGGCAATTTCATAGTTATCATATTTTTTAAGCATATGTATTAAATATTCAAGATGATAAGCAATGTCTTCTTTGCTTGGAGTCCCGTTTTCAAGCATATAGTATTCATCAAATGTGTATTTTTTGTCATTAACCAGCCTTTCCAATGACTCTATGAAGCATATATCCTTAAACTCATAATATTTTACCTGGGTTTCAAAAGATTCGAGTCTTTTTCCATGCAAAAATATCCTGTAGGACAATTCCTGGCTGGTTATGTTTCCGAAGTTCAAATATTTTTCATACAGGCTCAAAGGTATGGTAGTCGTACTTAACCCGTTTTTAAAAACATATTTGTCACCGGGAACCTCATCTGCTTCAGCAAGTGCCTGTTGAAATTCAACTGTTTTATGTGACGGGTATGATTTTAACAGCGGTTTGGCAAAAGTCAGTTGCTGAAAAAAGAATGAGGTTAATATGTCTATACTTTCTTCTTCATGATACCAGAAAGCTCTGTCCACTTTATGTCCTATTTTTGAAGAAAAGCATAACAGTGCACCTTTATTGGACACTATGCATAAATCGTTTAATACATAAAAATCATCATTAGCTTTCTGATAATATATAGTGAAGTCCCCCATGGAAAGCAAAAGCTGTAAATCCTCTATGATTTTAATGGTTCTTTGCATATTATTGTTCAGCCTGATTAGAAAGATAATACTCCATCCATGACTTAATGCATCATAAAGTGCTTTTATCCAATTGTGTCTTAAACCCATGTCATCAGGCAGAATATCGACTTCACTGTTGAAGGTAATCAATATCCTTTCATTATTCGAACAGGGTTTCCTGTTTGCTTGTTTCAGCAGCTTAAGTGTTGAATATAAAACTTCTGAATGGCCATATATAACCTGGATATTATCACTGCTGCAATACAGGTTTTTATTTAGGCTGTATTCGTTATTCGTCATGGAAGCATAATGATTCCATTTTGCATTTTCATCAATATTCTTGAGAAAGCCGGAAATGCTTGATTCATTGTCCAGGTGACCGGTTTTTTTAGTTTTTGCTTTTTTCTGCATTTTTAATTTTTTTTGCAGATTAACAGAATAACCCTGGGCTTCCTGGAGCCATAGCCTGATTCTGTCCTTAAGATCAGCACTGTCAATATCCGGTACTTCGGTACTATGCTTGTCCAATAAATCTGATATGGCCTTCCTTTGATATTTATTGATGATCTTATTGGAGATGAAATTACTTATAAGCTCTATGTAGGGAGTATCATAGGAAGGTACTCTTTCCCCCCGAAGCCATTTGTATACCAGGGAAGGGTCAACATTTATTTCCTTAGCCAGTTTACTGCATTTCAAATCCAGCGTATTTAATATAGCAGCAAGGCATTCTCCAAAGGTTAAGCATGTTTCCATAAGTCTAACACCCCTAAAATCTCATAGTAGGATATAATTCCAAAGATTATAATATATACAACATAATCCATATTCAAACTTTGTCTAGGGTTTTGTCAAAGAATTGTACCGGACAAAATCGACATAATTCAATATAATTCCATTTTTAATTATATAATTATTTCAAGGTTCTCTCTCATATAATCCGTGTAAAAATCATGAAAAGCTATAAAAAATCAGCAAAATGAAACTGACAAGGAGTAATCTTGAATATGCATGAAAATGAAACCCTTTTTGAAATGTTTATTTTTGAAACGCTGGAACTAATATCACAGCTAGAAGAAATAGCATTGATAAGCGAGAAGGGGAACTCCGTTAAAAACAGGATCAATGAACTGTTCAGGATTGTGCATACGATAAAGGGTTCGGCTGCAATGATGAATTATGATAATATTGTAACCCTTTCCCATTCCTTGGAAGATGTATTTTGCTATATGCGTGAAAACCGTCCGATAAATGTGAATTATTCGGTTCTTACGGATATTATCCTGAGAAGTGCTGGTTTTATTAAAAATGAAGTAAATCAAATTCAGGAAGGGAATGTACCATACCGGGATGCCTCTTTTATAGTCCGGGAAATAGAGCAATTCCTTGCTGCAATAAAAAACGATGAGAAATTGATTACCCAGGAATCAAATGATATTCCGCCGGTAGGAGATGATAGTAAAGCAGAAAGCAGTACACCTGGAAAAAACCGTTTTAAAGTCGTGATATTTTTTGAGGACGGTTGTGAGATGGAAAATATCCGGGCGTTTAATGTTTTGAATAATCTTGAGAAATACGCAGATATAATTCGCTATTCTCCAGGGGATATCATTGAAAATCAAAAAACAGCGGAAGTGATTAAAACAAAAGGATTTGAAGTGGAGTTCAGTACCGAGCTTGCCATGGACGACATGAAGACAATCTTTTCTGAAACCGTTTTTTTGAATGATTTTAAGCTGGAACTGGCGGATTCAGCCGGATTAAATGATGCTTTTACCGAAAAAAGCAATAATGATATGGAATTTGCCGGGCCGACTTTAAAGCAAAGCATGATAAGTGTCAGTGTGGCAAAGCTGGACAAGCTGATGGATTTGGTTGGTGAGATTGTTATCTCGCAATCGATGGTTATCCAGAATCCTGAATTGGTGGGCCTGAACCTAAGCAGTTTTTATAAAGCTTCAAACCAGCTTCAAAAGCTGAACAATGAATTGCAGGATACGGTTATGTCGATGCGCATGGTGCCGCTGTCTGCAACTTTCCAGAAAATGAACCGGATTGTACGGGATATGGAGAAGAAGCTTAATAAAAAAATCAAGCTGGAGATTATTGGAGGGGAAACCGAAGTTGATAAGAATATCATTGAGCATTTATCAGACCCTTTGATGCACCTTATACGCAACGCTGCAGATCATGGAATAGAGCCTGCTGAGGAAAGAATTGAAAAAGGTAAGCCTGCATCAGGAAAAATTACCCTGGAGGCAAAAAATGAAGGCGGAGATGTATGGATTTACGTAAGAGATGACGGAAGAGGGATGAATAAAAAAAGTATTCTGCAGAAAGCAAAACAGAAAGGGCTCCTGAAAGTACCTGAGAATGAACTTACCGAGCGGGAGATTTTTTCTTTTGTTTTCCATCCCGGGTTTTCCACCAGGGAAGAGATCACCGAGTTCTCAGGCAGAGGGGTAGGAATGGATGTGGTAAGTAAAAACATAGAGAAGTTAGGTGGAGTAGTCCAGGTAGAAAGTGTTTACGGGATTGGTACCACCGTATCCATAAAGATACCCCTGACCCTGGCAATCATTGACGGAATGATAGTCAGGGTGGGCAAATCGGTTTATGTTATTCCCATAACTTCAATAAAAGAGTCTTTTAAGGTCCAGGAGTCAGCCATATTCAGGGATGAAACCGGCAATGAAATAATAATGCTGAGAGGAAACTGCTGTCCAGTAATCAGGTTTCATGAGTTTTTCAATATAAATTCCGATGCTGTAAACCTGACTGAAGGCATAATTATTGTTGTTGAAAGCGAAGGCAGGACGGTCTGCCTGTTTGCGGACGAACTGATGGGTGTGCAGCAGGTGGTTGTAAAGGCTTTACCCGGTTATATCAGGAAAGTTAACGGTATTTCTGGCTGTACGGTCATGGGTAACGGGCTTGTTAGCCTGATTGTTGATGTGCCGGGTATGATTAACACTTCGTAATTCATTAAATGCTTATTTATATTTATATGGTGATTGATAAAAGAACGGGGGTGAGAGTAAATGGCGGAAATGTATGAAAAAACTCGGGAAACCGAGGATACTCAAAAAGGGAAATACCTTACATTTTTGCTTGATAACGAGGCATATGCCATAGAAATTAAATATGTAACTGAAATCATTGGAATACAGCCTATAACAGAAGTCCCGGAGCTTCCGGAATATATTAAGGGTATTATCAATTTACGTGGCATAATAATCCCGGTTATGGATGTCAGGTTAAGATTCAAAAAGCAGCCTGCAGAGTATAATGACAGGACATGTGTCATAGTCATTGACGTTGAAGGTATATTAATTGGCTTAATTGTTGACAGTGTATCAGAAGTTCTGTCCATTTCAGATGACAGCATTGTTCCACCGCCGGAAATAAAGAAAGGATCTGAAAACAGGTACATACAAGCAATTGGCAGAGTGGAAAACGGAGTAAGATTAATCCTTGACTGCAGAAAACTTTTAAATGATAACGAAACGGAAGAAATTAGCCGGACGCAAAACTGATATGATTAAAAAGGTCTGTTAAACCCTGAGAAACGGGATTAATAATGTAGGAGGAAAATATAGTATGAAAAAAAAGGCAGTTAAGCAAACTACCATGTTTTATATTATCGGAGGAATAATACTGTTGCTGTCTGTTTTATTGGCGGTTTTTTCGCTGAAGGTGGAAAAATGTTATAATGATGCAATTTCAGCCCATGACAAACAGATGGAACTCACGCAGCTTGGCAATAGTTTGATTAATGCTTCTGATTTGCTGACTAATGAAGTGAGAAAATATGTCCAGTTTGGCAATAAAGCAAACTATGATAATTACTGGAAAGAAGTAAATGAAACAAAAACAATGGAAAAAATCATAGCCAGGTTTAAGGAGCTTGGTATTCCCGAAGATGAGCTTGTGCTTATAGAACAGGCAATAAATCAATCCGATGCTCTGACGGAAGTGGAAAAAGCTGCAATGGACGCCATAGCGAAAAAAGATTTTGAGAAAGCACGCAGACTGGTTTTTGACGACGAGTATGAAGAACAGGCACAGAGTATAAAAAACTCCATAGAAACATTTCATGATAAAATGAGCAAACGGCTTGATAATGAAGTAAACCTGGCAAACATGAAGCTTAACAGGTATATAATCTTAATCATTATTTTAATTTTATTAATACTTGTATGTGCTGTAATTAATTTCTTATACCTGTACATAAAAATGATCAGTCCGGTTATACGGTTGAAAAACACCATGCTGGCCATAGCTGAAGGCAACCTGGCATATAAAATGGATGTCCCTGTGGACAGTTCTGAAATAGGCCAGTTGTCAGGTTCCATAGTAAAAACAATCGAGAGCCTGAAAATGCTTGTAGCAGACACCGGTACATTGCTGAAAGCGGCAAGGGAAGGCAAGCTGGATGTCAGGGCGGAGGTTTCAAAGCATAACGGCCATTACAGGCAGGTTATGGAAGACATAAACAATTTGCTGGATGTAATATCCGCACCGGTTAATGAGGCAGGGAATGTGCTTGGCAGGCTGGCAAATAACGATTTTACGGTTGAAATGGCCGGAAATTATAAAGGACAATTTCTTGAGTTTTCAAATTCCATAAACGCTGTCCGTGATCAGCTTATGAAAATAGAGAACGTGTTTATAAGAGTATCAGACGGAGATACCGGTTTACTCGAGGAATACATTAAAATCGGCAAACGCTGTGAAAACGATAATATGGTTCCTGCGTTAATCCGCATGATGAAGGCAATCCGGGATTTAACCGATGAAGTTGACAGGATTACCAGGGAATGTGTTAATGGCAATATTAATAATACGAAAGGCAATGCTGATATTTTCAAAGGCGGTTATAAAGAAATAATCAACGGTATCAACAATATGCTTGCAGCAGCTGTTGAACCATTAAATGATGCAATACGGGTACTGAATACAATGGCATTAAATGATTTTACAATGCAAATGGGCAATAAATATAAAGGTGACTTTGCATTATTGGCCAACTCGATAAATGATGTACAAATGAGGTTGCTGACTGTCCAAAATATTGCGGTCCAAATGTCCCAGGGAGATTTCAGCGAACTTGATAATTTGCGCAGGATAGGGAAGAGATCGGAAAATGACCGGCTTTTGCCCGCATTTATTAATATGATGGAAACCATACAAAGACTTACCGACGAAATAAAAACACTTGCGCATGCGGCAGCCGAAGGCAACCTGCATGTAAGAGGGGATGCCGGCAAGTTCCGGGGTGAATACGCAAATATAATAACCGGTATCAATGATGTTGTTAATTCTGCAGCGATACCCATGCAGGAAGTCAAGAACGTTATGGTACAAGTAGCCCAGGGGAATTTAAGCGCATCTGTAAGAGGAAACTACAAAGGTGACTATTTAATACTGACAAATTCAGTGAACGAAACAACGTCAACACTTAAGAATGTTATAAATGAAATCAGTAATATCCTGCTTAGAATTGGACAGAACGATTTAGACATAGAAAATATCAGGACATACAAAGGTGATTTTGCATTAATTTCTGATTCATTAATTAAAATAATAGATTCATTAAACATGACGATGAGAGAAATAAATACGGCAGCAGATGAAGTAGCGGCAGGTGCGGAACAAATCGCCGATGCCAGCCAGAGCTTATCACAAGGTTCGGAAGAACAGGCAAGTTCCATTGAAGAATTAACGGCATCCATAACAGAAATTGCTGAACAAGTTAAGCAGAATGCCGCTCATGCATCCCAGGCAAATGATTTAAGCATATTGGCCCAAAACGATGCGATAAACGGCAATGAACAAATGAAGGAAATGCTGCAGGCAATGAATGAAATTAATGAATCATCGGCCAATATTTCAAAGATTATTAAAGTAATAGATGATATAGCTTTCCAGACAAATATCCTGGCTTTGAACGCAGCGGTTGAAGCAGCACGGGCAGGACAATACGGCAAGGGTTTTGCCGTTGTAGCAGAAGAAGTCAGAAATCTTGCTCAAAAAAGCGCAAACGCGGCAAAAGAAACCACAACGATGATTGAAAATTCAATTGAAAAGGCCCGCACTGGTACAGAAATTGCCAATAATACAGCCAGGGCACTTAATGAAATTGTTGAAAGCATAAGCAAGGCCGCTGAGCTCGTCAATCAGATTTCTTCCGCATCTAATGAGCAGGCTGTTGCAATTTCACAGATTAATCAGGCTGTCGAACAGGTATCCCAGGTCATTCAGGCCAACTCGGCAACTGCTGAAGAAAGTGCGGCCGCCAGTGAGGAACTGTCCGGCCAGGCAGATATGCTAAAGCAAATGGTCAACAGGTTCAGACTAAAATCTGAAAAGAACGTGGGACTGAAAAACTTCGAAAGACTAAGTCCGGATGTCCTTCATGCAATTGAGGAACTGATTGAAAAAAGGAAAACCGAAAGCAAAAATAAAAGCGGTTTAGCAGGAAATTTGGCACAGGAGAGTAAAGATAATTTGAAGGAAAATCAAAACACACCGGATAAGCCGTTAATTATGCTTGATGATACGGAGTTCGGGAAGTATTGATACTTTGATTTTAAGAAAATTTTTTCAAAAGATAAATTCTGAATTCACAAAAGTTGAATTCCGGATATTTATGTCCCGCCAAAAACCGGCCTCCAGATTAGTCAGATTCATGACATGACTTTTGTAGGCCGGTTTATTGCTGTGCTTCTTTTTTATATTGTGATGCTGTTTTTCTCTAATGAAAAGATCCAGCCATATTAATGCAGGTTTCCGCTCTTTTGTAGTTTCTGTCAGAGCAATAGATTTTCTGTTTTCAATGTTCCGGATTAATTATTTAAAGAAAAAAAGAATTGTTAACAGTCAATGGACAGGATAATAAACAAGTATTTGATATAATAAGTGTGATAAGGTAATTAAAACTGATCAGCAGGCAAGTACATAATACTGTAACCCTGCAGGTCATTCTAAACTCAACATTGTCAGGAGGTATTGCATGCGCATACTACACACATCCGACTGGCACCTGGGCAGAAATCTCGAGCACATCAGCCGCATTGACGAGCAGCGTGAGTTTATTGATTGCCTGTGCAGAACGGTGGAAGAACAGGATATAGATTTGGTACTGGTTGCCGGTGACATATACGATACATATAATCCCTCTGCTGCAGCAGAGGAGCTTTTTTATGATGCTGTTGACAGGCTTAACGACAAAGGCAGGAGAGCTGTTGTCGTGATAGCGGGAAACCATGACAACCCTGAACGACTCTGTGCCGCAAGCCCGTTGGCATATAAGAACGGCATAATACTTCTGGGGTATCCCGGAAGCGATGCAGGCCTGTATAAAACCAGCCCAGGAAATATAAAAATTGCAGATTCCGGGCCGGGATGGCTGGAGCTATGCGTGCCGGGCTGCGGGCACAATGCTGTGATCATTACTCTCCCGTATCCTTCCGAATCCCGCCTGGAAGAGGTTCTGTCGAAGCAGGCCGATGAAGAAATTATGCAAAAAGCATACTCAGAAAAAATAGGCAGCATTTTTTCCTCACTAAGCCGGAAATTCAGAAATGACACGGTAAACCTGATAGTGGGGCATATTTTCATCAGGGGAGGAAAGGAATCTGATTCCGAAAGGACACTGCAGGTTGGCGGTGCTTTGACGGTAGAGCCCGAAATATTGCCCCCGAACACGCATTTTGTTGCTCTCGGGCATTTGCACCGCCCGCAGGAGATAAGAAACGCGCCATGCCCTGTGTTTTATTCCGGTTCGCCCCTTGCTTACAGTTTTTCCGAAGCCGGGCACAGCAAAGCGGTGTATATAGTTGATGCAATTCCGGGAGAAAAGGCGGATATAAGGCCGCTTTACCTTGATTGCGGCAAACCGTTGAGAAGATGGATTGCTGAAGAAGGAATCGCGCAGGCCATTAAATGGTGCGAAGAAGGCAGGGATATGAATGCATGGATTGATCTTGAGATAGTAACTGACAGGATTCTGACGCTGGAAGAGCAGAAAACATTGAGAACGCTGCACCCAGGGATTGTTAACATCCGTCCCAGGTTAAAGACCGAAACGGTTGATGGGGAAAGTTACAGGAGCAGGGAAGGGAAAAAGATTGATGAATTGTTCAGAGATTTCTACAGTTTTAAAATGCAGGCCGAAATCCCTGATGAGCTGATGAGCGCTTTCATTGAAATCATTAACGATGAAGATGAGGAGGACATGGAGGATGAGACCGAAGTATCTTGAAATTGAGGGATTACAGAGTTTCAGGGAAATTCAGAGGATAGATTTTGAATCTTTGGGGGAAACAGGCCTGTTTGGAATTTTCGGACCAACCGGAAGCGGCAAGTCCACCATTCTTGACGCAATCACCTTTGCTTTGTACGGCAAGGTCAAAAGGGCGGATGGAGGCACACAGGGCATAATCAATGCAAATATGAACTCCGTAAAAGTGGCTTTTACATTTGAACTGGCCAAGGATGGCAAAAGGAAAACTTTCAGGGTGGAAAGGGTTTACCAGAGGAAAAAGGGTACTGCAAATTCATGCGAACCAAAGGTTGCCCGGCTGATGGAAATAACTGATGCGGGTGATATCCCGGTATGCGACAAGGCGACCGAGGTAAGCAGCCATATTAAAGAATTACTGGGCTTAAGCCATGAAGATTTTACCCGTGCTGTCGTGCTGCCCCAGAACAGTTTCCAGGAATTTCTTCTGCTTGGCAACTCCGACAGGAGGAAAATGCTTGAACGAATCTTTTACCTTGAAGAATATGGGAAGCAGCTGCAGGAAAAGCTGAACAGGAGGATGGCAAAGCTGAAGAGCATGTTGGTTTCTCTTTCGGGGGAACTTAAAGGGTATGCCGATGCCACCGATGAAGCCCTCGGGAAGGCTGAAAAAATATTGGAAGCTGCCGAAACCGAAAGGACCAGGGTGGAAAAAGAACTGAAACTGCTGGAAATGCAATATAATGAAGCCAGGGAGGTCTGGACCCTTGTTCAGGAATTGTCATTTATAGAACAGAAAGAAAAGCAGCATTTGTCTCTTGGGGAATCAATTGCGGAGAAAAGGGTGAGGTTAGAGAAGGCTGTAAAGGCAGACGGGCTGGCGGAAATGATCGTGAAAAACAGGAAACTGGCCGGGATGTTAAACGATACTGAAAAGAAATTGCAGGAAGTTTTGGACAGTCTTCCGGGCATCGAGGCAGAACTTAATGAAACAAGGCAAAAGTATGAAGAGGTAAAGAATGAAGCCGCTGAAGAACAACCTAAACTGGTGGAGTTTAGGACAAGGCTTGTGGATGCGTTGGGCATAAAGGCCGAGATTATGGAAATCTGCGGAAAAATCAATGAGGCGAAAACCTATCGGGACAAGCTCATGCTTGACATTGCAAGCAAAAATGAGTCTGTAGCGAAAGGGACGGAGGAGCTTGAAACGCTGGAACAAAGCCTGGAAAGCTTGAAAAACGAGATGGAGCCTTTGAAAACCGATCCAGCATACAGGCAGCAGATACAGGCGGGAGTGCAGCTTGAAAACAAAGTTGAAACCGGGAAAAGAAACGTAAAAGAACTTGAAGGCAAAGTTTCGGTGCTGAACGGTGTTATTGCTGATCTTGAACGAAAACTGGAACAGGCAGGGAATGATATTTCGCTGGTGCAAAAGTCAATGGAGTATTTAAATGAGGAAAAGCTGAAACATGAATCAAACAGGCCTGAGGATAAAGCCTCGGTCCTGGGTTGTATGGACCGGATCCGTTCGATGCAGGTCCTGGTTGATGTCCTGACTCTCAGAAAAAGTGAATTGGATGAACTGGAATCCAAAATTGCAAACAGCAGCGAAATGCTTATTAAACTCAGGCAAAAAGCAACGCTTCTGAACGAAGAAAAGGAAAAAGCCAATGCGATCCTTCAGCAATGCAGGCTGGAGCTTGAGAATGCAAACAGGGAGAAAGAACAGAATGTTGCCATGATTCTTTCGAAAAACCTGAAAGACGGCGAACCCTGTCCTGTGTGCGGTTCGAAGCACCATCCGAATCCCGCCGCCCATGACCAGGGAACCGAACTCTCAGATATTGAAGAACGCCTGGAGGCTGCAAGGGCAAAGCTTATTGATGCCGAAAAGAGGTTTAAGGAAGCGGAAACCGAATTCCTGATTGCAGAAGAACAGGTGAAAGCACTTGCAAACCAGCTCGATCAGGCTGAGCATGATTTTAGGGGTAAGAAAGCAAATTACGACTCTGAAAAGCAAAAACTGCCTGAACAGTTAAGAGACCTTGATTTGGAGCAAATACGCATGGAACTGGAAAAGATGAACGGCGCCTGTGCTGATAAGCTTTCTGCCATGGAAGAGTGGGAGAAAAAACTGGAGGAATATAAGGAAGAGTATCAAAAATTAAATGAAAAAATATCACAGCACAGGCTTTTGGAAAACGGGATTGCTGCAGAACTGAAGGTGAACAGGGAAAACCTGCGGCAACTGGTTGAATCACTGGCCGAAGCATGGGACATATTCAATAAATTGCAGCACAAATACCTGGATTTTCTCAAGTGTTACAAAATTGAAAGCGCGTCTTCCGAACTTACAAGGCTTTCGGATAATGATCACAGGTTAAATACACTGCAAAAGCAAATGGAGCAAATTCAAAACTCAATTATTAGTAAAAGAAATATTCTCGAAAAATGGAAGGAAGAGCTGCGTGCATTACAAACCGGCAGAATGAAGGCAGAAACCGAAATAAGCAACCTGGAAATGCAGAAGAACGGGAAGGAGGACAAGCTTAAGGAACTGGCAGGAGATGCAGTTATTGAAGAGGAAATAAAGCGGATTGATGAAAAGCTTGATATGTATAAAAAACTAGAAAAGAAATACCACGAAAGGCTACAGGCCCTGGAAAAGCAGCATAATGATCTTCTTACGCAAAGAACCCTTCTTGAGAATCAAAAGGGGATTTATTCCGAAGAACTGAAAAATGAAGAAGCAAGGCTTAATAATGCCCTGGTGGAAAAAGGCTTTGATAATATAAATGAAGTTGAAAGCTCAATTCTTTCGTCCGAAGAACAGAAAGCCCTGAAAAATGAGATAGACGAGCATGATCAGGAAGGAACAAATATCAGGGCTCAGAAGGATATGGTGCTGAAAAAACTGAACTCCCGCAGTATCACCGAAGAGGAATGGAACAGGATCAGCAATTCCTATGAGGAGTTGGTTTCATATAATCAAAAATGCGTTGCTGACAGCGAAGTTGCAAGGAATACCCTGGAAAACATCAAAATCAAGCATGGCAGATGGATTGAGCTGAACAACAGCTTTTCGGAGCTTAATCATAAACAGGATCTGTTTGAGCAAATACAGAAGCTTCTCAGGGCAAACAGCTTTATTGATTTTATAGCCGAGGAACGGTTGCGTTACGTCGCCACCAGGGCTTCCGAGATCCTTGGCATTATGACAAAGTACAAGTTTGCGCTGGAGCTGGACACAGATGCAGGATTTATCATCAGGGACTATGCAAATGGAGGGATACACAGGATGGTAAATTCCCTGTCAGGAGGGGAAACCTTCTTAACATCATTATCCCTGGCTTTGGCGCTGTCAGAGCATATACAGTTGAAGGGGCAGAGCCCGCTGGAATTTTTCTTCCTGGATGAGGGTTTTGGAACACTGGATAACAACCTGCTGGATAATGTGATAGATTCCCTTGAACGGTTAAGCAGGAGGGAAAGAGTTATAGGGCTTATCAGTCATGTCCCCGAGCTCCGCTGCAGGATTGCCAGAAGGCTGATAGTTGAACCTCCTGTATCGCAGGAAAACGGCAGCAGGGTAAGAATTGAGAAGGCATAATATATTCTTTGGCCATAATTGCATTTAGGTTTTCAGGGTTAATTAGGTTGTGCGGAACTATTTTCGGAAATCAGCCTTTTATATGCTTTATAGTAAAATATTTCATTACTTACCCGGGCCATTTGCTTTTTCCATGGCAGCCGGAAGAGTTTTATTTGAAGTCTGAATTAAACCAATATGCAGTAAAAAAGCCGGACAGGGTTTACTCGCTCTGTCCGGTTATTCATAAACATAATACATGTATTTCGTTCCCTACTCATATAATATTATTCCTGCTTTATTCGCTATATCCCTTAAACCCTCTTCAATTTCCTCCCTGTAAAATTGCTCTTTTCCAGGAATTCATCATCAAAGCTGTTTAACCTTCGATAAAAGTCTATAGCTACCATGATTTGCCTTTTGTCATTAGGATCAAATCTGTCGAAAAGCAGATTTTCTGCTTCGTTGATTTCTCCTTTTGATAATAACTCCAATAACTCTTTATGTAAATCATCGCTTGCCTTGAATTGCACGTCTTCCGATATTTCGTATACAGCATTGCTTTTTCCAAAGACAATCTTTGCCAGAAAATTTACCAGATTTGATATGATGCGCATAATATAGTCTTTTTCATAAATAATCATAAATGAGATTTCAACCTCCGTAACTGAAAATTTATTAACACAGGACCGTTAATCCTGAAGAATAAACTGATAAGTATATTTTATCAGTTTTGTCACATAGTTTCCATTTCTCTTTCATTTAATGTTTTTATATTCACTAAATTGTATATAAAATGTAAGATATGAAATCATTGAAAATATATAAGTTCAGAGTATAATTATTATCAAACACTTTCTGAACTGTTATTATATTCCTGCTTTGCTTAAAGGGTTTTCTTCGTAACATGTTTGCAGGTTTATTGCAAATATAAAGCAATCCGGATAATCTGCGTACCGGTTTTATGTTTTACCTGGGAATGATTTAAGTGGCAAGGGTATGAAAAGTGTGCAATCATAAAATAACATGAATAATAACAATAGTACATTAACATAAGCAAGCCAGGCATCCGGGTTTAAAAGGAAAATACGGCCGGTTTGCAAGGGTAATGTCTGCGGGAGGTGTTGTTTGAATGGATATTATAAGGGCGACGATTGAAACAGCAGAAGATTTGGGATACGTTCATGCGACGGCATGGAATCATGCATATCGCGGGATTGTTCCGGATGAGTACCTTGACAAGTATTTCATTCCTGAAAAACGTGCGGAAAAATTCAGAAAAGTATTACCCTCCACTGATAATGAGTATTATATAGCCTATTTTGACGGCAAGCCCATGGGGATGGTGGTGCTGGGAAAATCCGGGGATGACGACGCAAAGGAAAATGCAGGGGAAGTCAGTGCCATTTATCTGCTGTCCGGTTACTGGGGTAAGGGTTATGGCAAAAAACTAATGGATTTTGCCGTGAACAGGCTTAAAGAATTTGGCTGCAGTACCGTTACATTATGGGTTCTGGAAGAGAATAAAAGGGCAAGGACTTTTTATGAAAAATACGGATATGTATTTGACGGTACAAAAAAGGAGTTAAACCTGGGAAAACCTCTGGTTGAAATGCGGTATGTTTATTCAATTACATAACTTCATATCCAATATTCAGCCAGTCGGGGCAGCTTTCATATCAATCACTGAAAACAGGCTTTAATTTTTTTACAACCATAAAGAACCGGTATAAAAACCCAATTCGGTAATATTTGTTTTAAGCCTGATTTCATTGGTCATTTCTTTAAAATTATTCTGGAATCTGGGTGAGTACGCAGATGAATATGGTTCATCTGCCATCGTTGTAGCCGGAGGGAAGTTTTGGTTTCTTATGGACTGGATCAGGCAGGGGTTGCTTTTCATTCTCTGTGTTATTTCGGGAATAAAACTGGTTTTACGGAGAAATTCAGAGTATGATGGATAAGCGGGGAATTGCCCCGTCTTCAGCCATAAATAATCCGCTGCCATTGCATTTATTATGCACAAAAGCGGCATTCGGGTGACCAGGATGCCGATAGATTAGTTTTTCCGATCGGGAGAATACGGGCAATGGTTAAGCACCTTCCCGTCATAAAGATGGAAACCTGCTTATACCGGAAAGGTTACCGTGATTTGCAGCGAGCGGCCGTCCTCGGATGTTCCCTGGATTTTGCCGTTATGTGCTGAAACTATGGCTTTCGCTATCGATAGGCCTATTCCGTAACCGCCGGTTTGGGAATTCCGGGAGGGGTCGATCCGGTAAAAACGTTCGAACAGCTTTGGAAGGCTTTCCCCGGGTATGACATTTTCGGTTGTGTTATATACCGACAGCAATACAGCCCCGTTCTGTTTATGAACATTAAGCGAGATTTTTCCGTTTTCGGGTGAATACTTCAGTGCATTGTCGAGCAGGATACCCACCAGCTGCCGGATGGATTTTTCATTCCCGTTCAGGCTCAGCATGGGCTGAATATTGCATATGAATTCCTTGTTTTGGGCTTGCGCCAGTACATGGAACGATTCAGCCGTTTCGCTGACAATGTCGGAAAACGGAAATTCCACCATCTGGAGCTGATTGTCGGATTCCTCCATACGTGCCAGGAATATGAGGTCATTCGTCAGCTCTGTAAGCCGTTTTACCTGTTTTTTAATATCTTCCAGCCATTCGTTCTTTTCCAGTTCCATTTCAAGAACATCCAAATCGGAACTTATGACGGTGAGAGGAGTTTTAAGCTCATGTCCCGCGTCGGTGATAAACCGCTTTTGCTTCTCGTAACTCTCGGAAATCGGTTCGACAATCCTGTTGGAGAAAAGCACAATCAAAGTAAATACCAGGATCAGACCCGAAAAGGAAATGGCAATGCTTGCCAGCAAGAAGCTTCTGAATGCCTCCAGCCTTCTGCCGCAATCCAGGAAGACAACACGCACATTATCACCTTCGGTTTGCATCATGAAGCGGTAGCTTTTTACGAAACCTTTGCTCCGGTTGTTTTCCAGGATTTGCCTTGCATAGGCAATGGCGTCGCTCCGATCAACAGAAATAATCCTGCTTGTTTCAACCTGCACAATATTGCCTGTTTTTTGGGACAAAACCACCGAAAAGAACCTGGTTTCATAAGGGATCTCGGGGGACATGTGCGGTGGAAGCTGCCCGCGGCCGCCCCGTCCTACCGGGAATACGCCTTTGTTCCTGGATAGAATATCAAGAAGTTCATCTGCTTCATGTACAACTTTTACATAGTTTGCAATATTTATACCTGCAATAATGATGGTAAGCACAGCGAGAAAAGCTGCCATGGATACCAGGATGAATTTCCGCTGCAATTTCCTTATCATGGTATTACCTCCAGGGAGTATCCGGCATTTCGGGCTGCCTTGATTTGAACATTTGCATTCAGGGCAGAAAGTTTTTTCCTCAGGTAAGAGATATAGACCCAAACCACGTTAATCTCGGCTTCGGCATCAAATCCCCAGATCTTTTCCATGAACCGTTCGGTGGAAACCAGGTTTTGCGGGTTTTGCATGAGCATTTCCATCATCTGGAATTCCTTGTTTGCCAGGCGGAAACTTCCTGAGGGTGAAGAAAGCTCGAATGTAGCCCGATCCAATATAATATTTCCAAAGGACAGTTTGTTGTCAGTTGCCAGGTGCCCTCTTGTCATGGCCCGGATCCTGGCCAGCAGTTCCTTTGTATCAAAGGGTTTTGTCAGGTAATCGTTGGCACCGCTGTCAAGGCCTAATACTTTATCATCTACTTCGGATTTCGCGGTCAGCATGAGAATGGGTATATTGATTCCTTTTTCCCGGACTTTATTCAAAACTGTGATACCGTCCATCTTCGGCATCATGATGTCAAGGATTGCAGCATCGTAATCCCCGGTTTCCAGGTAGGAAAGGGCATCCTCACCGTTATAGACCGCTTCGGCCGTATAATTGTTCTTCTCCAGTATCTTCAAAAGTGCACGTGCGAGAGAACGTTCGTCCTCAGCCAGAAGTATTTTCATGTCGCACCTTCTTCCTTATTTATTTTCATATATCATATCTCACAAACATTAAGTGGAATTAAAAACATTATATATTTTCTGCATTGCCAATGAAACACGCCGTTTGTGATCAAATTATGAACTTTTTGTGATTTTAAAGTCCAATTAGGGTTGCCACGATAAACTTGTTGCTGTGAAGGAGGAAAACTTATGGCATACCAGACGGTTTTCATGCGCTATGAAATAAAATATCTTATCAGCCGGGCGCAGAAAGAAAAGGTTTTAAAAGCAATGGAACCATATATGGCGATGGATGAATACGGGCGCACCACTATAAGGAACATATATTACGATACAGACAGTTACCGCCTGATCCGTCATTCCATTGAAAGTCCTTCCTACAAAGAAAAGCTTCGCGTACGCAGTTATGCCAAGGCAAGCCCGAAAAGCCCGGTGTTTGTGGAGCTTAAGAAGAAATATCAGTCCGTTGTCTACAAACGCCGTTTACTGCTTCCTGAAAATGAAGCTGTGAAATGGCTGGCGGGTGAAGAACCAGTAAGGGAAAAAACACAAATTGCTGACGAAATCGACTATTTTATTGCCTATTATAAAACGCTTCATCCTGTGTTGTTCCTGTCATATGAAAGAGAAGCATATTATTACCGGGATGGAGGAGATTTCAGGGTTACATTCGATGAAAATATCCTTTGCCGGCAGAAGGAACTTTCTCTGCAGGCCGATGCCTGGGGTGTGCCGATTTTGCCCGAGGGCAAAGTTCTGATGGAGCTGAAATGCTCCGGCGGCATTCCGTTATGGATGGTTGGTGTACTATCTGAAGAGCGCATTTATAAAACATCATTTTCCAAGTACGGCATAGCTTACAAGGATGTTATTTTTCCTCAACTTAAGGAGGTTGAACTTTATGCTTGATACTGTTTTCAGAGGGCTTTTTGACACCGACATGACAAGTATAATAAGTATTTCGGATTTTTTGCTTTGCATTGGCAGTTCCCTGGTGATCGGCCTGATTATGGCATTTGCATATATGTTCCGCAGCAGATATACTAAAAGCTTTATCGTTACCCTTGCCCTGCTTCCGGCAGTTGTTTGTGTGGTAATTATGATGGTAAACGGAAATGTGGGTGCCGGAGTTGCGGTGGCAGGGGCCTTCAGCCTGGTCCGGTTCCGCTCAGTTCCCGGTACCGCGAAGGAAATAACCATGCTGTTTCTTGCGATGGGTGCCGGCCTTATTACAGGTATGGGCTACCTGGCATTTGCGCTGTTGTTTACGGTAATAATGTGTGTATTAATCGTACTCTACAACCAGTTGGATTTCGGCTCAAAAAAGAATGCCGCAGCATATAAAACACTGAATATTACCATTCCTGAAGACTTGGATTACACCGGGGTTTTTGAGGAAATACTTGAAAAATATACTACGTCGTATGAGCTTGTTAAAGTCAGGACTACGAACATGGGCAGCCTGTTCCGTCTGACTTATAACCTGGTGCTCAGGGATACAGCAAAGGAAAAAGAAATGATCGACAAACTGCGCTGCAGAAACGGCAACCTGGAAATTACCGTATCCAGGCAGGAAAATGCTACAGTGGAACTGTAGGAAAGGAGGAGTTTAAATGAAAAGATTAATTACGGCATTATTTCTGGTGATTGCGCTGCTGATCCCGGGATGCGGACAGAACGGTGGTGTGGTTCGGCCTGACAACGGTACTGATAACCAGCAGCACACCGGCACCTATAGCGTAACAACAGGCAATGATACTTCCAATGATTCGTCAAACCTGTTTTCCTCCCGTGATTTCGAGGTAGGATATGATGAAACCACAAGTGCCGTCATACAGCTTGAAGGAGATGCCGCAACCAGTACCTCCAATGCTGTTCGGATTTCCGGAAGAACGGTCACAATAACCGATGAAGGAACCTATATCATTTCGGGGACTCTTAATGATGGAATGATCATTGTTAACGCCGATAAAACAGACAAGATCCAACTGGTGTTTGACAATGTTTCAATTAACAGTGAAACAACTGCTCCTGTTTATATCCTCAAAGCAGACAAGGTGTTTATCACTCTTGCTCATGATACTGAAAATACCCTGTCCAATGGTGGCACTTTTACCGCCGTAGACGAGAATAACGTTGATGCAGTAATTTTTTCAAAGGAGGACCTGACGCTGAATGGTTCGGGAATCCTGACAATTAATTCTCCGGCAGGACATGGTATTGTTTCAAAGGATGAGCTGGCACTGACGAGCGGAACATACCATATTACCGCTGCCTCCCATGGCTTGCAGGGTAAAGACAATGTTTGCATTGCCAACGCGGACATTAACATCACATCGGGCAAAGACGGCATCCAGGCAGAAAACGCGGATGATACCAACCTTGGCTTTGTATATATTGAAAGCGGGACTTTTAATATAATTTCCGAAGGTGACGGCATTTCGGCCTCGGCCTATATGCAGATTGATGACGGCACTTTCAGCATTGCCTCGGGTGGCGGAAGTGCGAATGCCGTAATGAAAAGCAACGATTTCAGGGGCGGCTTCATGGGCGGCGGCCGCAGGGGCCCGGGTTTTAACGCCGGTAATATTGCAGGTGGTGCGGCAAGCACAAGTACGGAAGATAACAGCACCAGCAGCAAGGGAATTAAGGCTACCGGAAACCTGGCAATCAACGGAGGCAGTTTTAACATAGATGCCGCAGATGACGCAATACATTCAAATGCTTCAATTACCGTAAATGGCGGCACCTTTCAGATTGCCACGGGTGATGACGCTTTCCATGCCGACGACACTCTGACGGTAGTTTCGGGTACGATAAATATTACGAAATGCTATGAAGGGCTGGAAGCATTGCATGTGAAAATCTCGGGCGGAGATATTACACTGTATGCAAGCGATGACGGGCTTAACGCAGCAGGAGGGACTGATCAGAGCGGATTCGGCGGAATGCGCGGCAATGACAGGTTTGGAGGTGGAAGGCCTGGTGTTTCTTCATCGAATGGCAGCATTGTCATATCCGGTGGCAAACTGTATATTAACGCAGGCGGAGACGGTATTGATGCCAATGGGACACTGACAATTTCCGGCGGCTATACCGTCGTATGCGGTCCCACTGTTGGTGATACTGCTACTCTGGACTTCGATGTCAGCGGAATTATCACAGGAGGTACTTTCATCGGTACCGGTGCGGCAGGAATGGCCCAGACCTTCAGCGATTCCGAACAAGGTGTTATTTCTGTACGCGTGGGAAATCAGCCTGCGGGAACTGCCATAACGCTGACAGATTCAAACGGTAATACGATAATACCATCATACACGCCCGAGCTTAACTTTGCGGTTGTTATTCTCAGCAGCCCTGATATTGTCAAGGGCGAGACCTATACCATTTCAATCGGTTCCAATTCTGCTGAAATCACCGCAAATTAATATAATGGAACTGTCAGTTATGGATTATATCCGGTCGGCAGTTTCTTAACATATATTATATGACGGGGCTCACCTGTGAGCCCCGGTTCAACTCATGCAGCGGGTGAGTGCCTGGTCGTATTCCTGTCTCGTAAGGCTATCAAAGAAGATATGAAATTCAACGTCGGATTGATAATCCTCTCCCAGACTGCGCATTTCCGGGCTGCGTTCCGCTGAAAATCTCCTTGCACCGCACAATATCTTTGCAGCAGCTGGTGTTAAATAATATCAGGAATAGGTTCTGCTTGTGCAAAAGTAATAAATGAGATGCTGCGGATTCAGGTGATAAAACTTAGAATAATTTTACATTTTGGATATTAAAATAGATGACGGTTTGCTATAATAACTTCGTAGGAAGGATTTGTCTCCAAAAATCAAAACCGGTGAAATCATGAAAGCAATGAAAGAGGTATTTATGGGTAAAAATCAGATTTACACGACAAGTTTTTCAAAAGTTTATCCATTATATGTTGCAAAGGCTCCCCAAATGAACCCCAACAGAGCTTTGATCAAAGGGGTGATATGCGGTGTACGGGTTGAAAATATCGAAGAACCGCTCATGCGTGAAATACGTTACCTGGATAAGCTGATTGATGAACTGGCAAAAGGTAAAGCAATGGAGAAGATTCTAAGAGAATAAGTTCGCTTTAATTTTTGCCAGATGTATATCCAAAGTCTGGTTATAAGTGTTTGAAGTGTTCCAATATAATAAGCATGGCTGGCAATATTATAAATTTATCCTTTGAATATGTAAAATATTAAGTAATTATGTCATAATTGTATTAGTTCGAAATACGCAAAGGGGATTGTTGTATGGTAATTGTTTATGAATCCAAAACAGGCTTTACCAAAAGATATGCTGAAATGCTCGCTGCAAAGACCGGATTTAAGGTTTTCCATGTAAAGGAGCTTTCCAGGGTTAATCCGGATGAAGAAATCATTTTTCTTGGCTGGATGAAAGCCGGGATGATACAGGGGCTTGGCAAGGTGCGAAAATATAATGTTGCGGCCATTTGCGGATCGGGTACGGCGCGGACTCCCGAGCCCGATGAAGAAACAGTTGCCGCCAGGAACAACATCAGCGGAAAACCGTTTTTTTACCTGAGAGGCGGCTGTTTACCCCTGAAAGAAATAAAGGGAATGGACAGGATTTTACTGTCCATGTTTGTTAAAATCCTAAAGGCGCGCAAGGATAAGGACGAAAGGACGGAAGAGTCAATTGCTATCATTGAAAACGGTTTTGACGGCGTAAAAGAGGAAAACCTTGAACCTGTGCTTGAATGGCTTAATGCAAGATAAGGCGGATAATTGCAGAAACCGGACGGTTTTTTTCATATAACACAAATGACAGATCCGGGATGACCTGTCAGATGCGGAAGAATATAATAATAAATACTTTTTCATTAGTTAAGCCATGAAATGAAAACTATTCTGAAGGATCATACCCGGTAACTGTCCATATACCGGTACTGTCCTGCCGGATGAGTTTTTCAAGGTAAACTTTTCTGAAAGGTGCCTTGCAGGTTACTTCAATTATTGCCTTTACACCGTCGTTATATATAACCTTCAGTTCGTCATATTCCACCGGGTAGTCACCTTCTGTTCCATCGGGGGACATTTCAAGGCTTATAATAACCTGCGCAACGAATACAGGATCAAGCTTCCACGGTGTATGCCCGGCATCAACCGGCCGGGTATAATAAACCGGGGATTATATTGACGAAAGGCGAATTAAATTGGTACCATTATTAAAGTAGTATAATAAAACTGCAATCAGAAAATATAACCGGTAATAACATGTTTAAGGAGTGGTATCGGTGGATGCAAGGTTCAATGACAAAGTTGTTGTAGTAACAGGAGGTGCATTGGGTATAGGGAGGTGCCTTACGCAGGAATTTTCAAAGAATGGTGCCAAAGTAGCGTTTGTTGATATGAACAGGTCTGCAGGGGAGGAAAACCTGGATATTATCAGGAAAATGGGTGGTGATGCCCTTTTCTTCTGTGGTGACATATCCTCAGAAGAAGTGCTTAAGGAATTTGCACAGCAGGTGGTGGATCGATATAAAAAAGTTGATTTTCTTATCAATAATGCTTGTATAAGCAAAAAGGGCATACTTGAACCATGCGGTTACGAGGATTTTAACCATGTATTGAAGGTGGGAGTTACAGCACCGTATTACTTGACATACCTGTTTCTGCCTTATTTCAGCAGCTGTGCTTCTGTAGTCAATATAGCATCCACACGCGCGTTCATGTCCCAGTCGAATACGGAAAGTTATTCGGCTGCAAAAGGAGGTATTATTGCATTGACCCATGCCATGGCCGTCAGCCTTTCAGGCCGTGTAAGGGTAAACTCGGTATCTCCGGGATGGATTGATACGGGTAAATATCATGATAAAGATTACGTTCCAAAGCATACGAAAGCCGATTTGCTTCAGCATCCTTCGGGAAGGATTGGAACGCCGATGGATATTGCACGTGCTGTTTTCTTTTTGTGTGATCCCGAAAACAGCTTTGTTAACGGTGAAAATATTACAGTTGACGGTGGAATGACGAAACTGATGATATATACGGGCGATGAAGGATGGTCGCTGAACCTGGACCGATAACTCTTTATTCCCCTCTTATACAGACGATCCTATTGGATCGTCTTTTGTTTTTTCTCTGAAAATTCACCATCCATTATTGACAAAAAAGTAACATTGTGATATCACTAAGTTAGAGTTTTCTAACTTAGATAAGTCTAACTTTTATTTTGACCGGATATGAACTGTAAGGGGAGAGGTTGAGTGACAGAAAAGGAGAAGATGCCAAAGACAAACCGGAGCATATATTATGCCGAAGACAATTCCCAATATATTGTTAAAAGTACACCTGATCTGGGTATTTTAAAAAGCCTGGGCATTGTTGAAAATGCCAGGATACAGAAGTTGTTTACCCACCGCCTGGGAGGACCTGTGCTGGTCAGGGTTGGATCAAGCGAGATAGCGATCGGTAAGGATATAGCAGAAAAGATTATGGTGGGGGGTAAATAAGGTGGCTGAATGTCATGGAGTAAATGAGGAAACACAAGTGCATGAAAAGCACTGCAGGGTACTGTTGATGGGTAACCCTAATGTAGGGAAAAGCGTATTTTTTTCCAATATGACAGGTATTCACGTAATCAGTTCGAATTATGCCGGAACCACTGTTTCTTATACCGAAGGAGATATCAGGCTGGGCGATGCAACCTATACTTTGACGGACGTTCCCGGTACATATTCTCTTGAAGCCACATCAGAAGCCGAGGCTGTTGCAATAAATTTTTTGAACAGCAATCCTGTTGCAGTTATATGCGTAATAGATTCCACCAATCTGGAAAGAAACATTAAGCTCGCACTGGAATTGCAAAAATATAATGTTCCTGTAGTTTATGCGTTGAATATGGTTGACGTTGCAAAGCGCCATGGTTTTGAAATAAATGTAGGACTGCTTTCAAAGGAGCTTGGAGCACCGGTTATCCCCACCGTTGCGGTAAAAGGTGAGGGCCTTGATGAACTGAAGGAAGCATTGCAAAAGGTTCTGAAACAGCCGAAAACCGGTTGCAATGATTGTTCTTCCTGCCGGCAGCATAAAGGCGGAGAAATGGATGTTTGGGACAGGGCTGCGGAAATCGCCGGGAAGGTGAGGATAAAGGTTAATGGTGAATTCAGCTTTATGGACAAGCTGGGAAGGAGTATGCTGAAGCCGTGGCCCGGTATTCCCATTGCAATTCTTGTCATTATTATTTCGATGGGAGTAATTGTCGGTGTCGGCAAAGTATTGAATGAAATCATATTGCTGCCATTGGTGGACAATGTACTGGTTCCTTTTTTCAAGAATTTATTTTCCCTTGTAATACCCGAAGGGGTTTTTCTTAATATCCTGACAGGTGAGTATGGTATTTTCGTTATTGGATTTGAATGGATTATTGCATTGATTCTTCCGTATGTATTTTTGTTTTATGTTGTGTTTTCATTCCTGGAGGATTCGGGTGTCCTGCCCAGGATAAGTGTTTTATTTGACAGTATAATGCGGAAGCTGGGAGTCCAGGGAGGCAGCATAATTACCATTTTAATGGGCTATGGCTGTGCCGTGCCTGCCATAATCGGGTCCAGGACTGCAACAACGAAAAAGGAAAGGCTGATTATATCTGCAGTTGTATGTTTTGCAGTACCCTGCATTTCGCAAACAGGGGCGCTCATTAGCCTGTTTGCAGGATTTTCACCGGTGCTGCTGGTGTTAATGTTCCTGTTGTCTTTCGCTGTTATGATGACAGTATCCAGTGTCCTGGGGCGCATACTAAAAGGCAACGTTGATCCGATGGTTATAGAGATTCCAAATTTATTGATGCCCAATGCCAGGGCATACGGGAAAAAACTGATGCTGCGCATGAGACATTTTCTGTTGGATGCAGAAGTACCAATGCTGATCTCAATTATAATTGCAGCATTGCTGAAGGAAACAGGATTGTTGAATTATATTGCCGTATACCTGGAACCGGTGGTCAGCGGATGGCTTGGATTGCCGAAAGAAGCAGTAATAGCATTGATACTGGGAATCATTCGCCGTGAAATGGCAGTGGCACCCCTGCTGGAAATTGAAGGTTTAACTGCATTGCAGGCTTTTGTGGGCGGAACGGTGGCATTATTGTACTTGCCATGCCTGTCTGTATTCGGGATACTCACAAAGGAATTCAATACAAAAACAGCACTTGCCATTGCAGGTGCTACTGTTGTTAATGCTTTAGTTGTGGCAGGATTGATAAATCAAATTGCGCATTTATTCATATAACCCTGTGCAGGCATTAACGTTCCGCTGTGAATGCACAAGAGCTGAAATTCCATGCATGGAATGGAAGGTATTGAGCCTTTATCAATTTCAGCAGGTTATTCTGACTTGTTTGCTTCCATGAATTTCTGCATGGCGCTTATGGAATCGCTGCTGATGACATGTTCTATGTGGCAGGCGTCCTTGTCTGCAATGTCTTTATCCACTTTCAGAACATCCATTAAAAACTTCTGAATGATTTGATGTTTTTCGGATGTTAACCTGGCTTTTTCAAGACCTGCGGGGGTTAAAAACACTTCCTTGTACTTTTCACTGATAACCAGACCCTTTTCGGCAAGTGTGGACATTGCACTGTTGACGCTTGCTTTTGAAACTCCCAGCCTCTCGGAGATGTCCGAAATCCTGACACCGGAGTTTTCACTGGAAAGTTCATATATTGCTTCCAGGTAGTTTTCCATTGTAAAAGTCAGTTTTGACATAAGAACACCCCCTTGGCTGTGAACAGGCTTTTAAGCATAACCATGAGTTTATCTCTGCCATATATTATTATACACATAACTTAGCAAAAAATAAAGCAGCAGGAAAAACCCGGATCTGTTTGAACAAAAATGAAACAGTTATATTATATTTCAGCTGAAGCTGCTGTTAAAGAGTTTCGCATAAAAACCGCCTTTTTTAAGCAGCTCTTCGTGGGTTCCGGTTTCAATCACTCTACCTTTATCCATAACAAGAATCATGTCTGCATCCAGTATTGTTGAAAGGCGATGGGCAACAATAAAGCTCGTTCTTCCCTGCATCAGCTTGTCGAATGCTTTATTGATGCGCATTTCGGTGTTAACGTCAATTGACGATGTCGCTTCGTCAAGTATCAGCATCGATGGCAGCGAAAGCATTACACGGGTGATGCACAGAAGCTGTTTCTGTCCTTCGGAAAGAGAACCCCCGTCTTCGCTGATGAATGTATCAAGCCCGTCAGGCAGCCTTTTTATGAAAGAATATGAATGAGCCTTCTTTGCTGCATCTATTATCTCTTCATCGGTGGCATCAGGTTTTCCGAAAGCTATGTTTTCGCGTACCGTTCCGGGCTTCAGCCATGTATCCTGCAGAACCATCCCGAAGGAAGAACGCAGTGAATGCCGGGTAATATCCCTTATATCCATGCCATCAACTGAAATGCTGCCCTTGTCAACATCATAGAATCGCATTAATAGATTTATCAGCGTGGTTTTACCGCAGCCGGTAGGACCTACAATGGCTATCTTCTGTCCTTTTTCCACGCTCAGGTTCAGATCTTTTATGAATTCCCTGCTCTTGTCATATGAGAAGCAGACCGAAGCAATTTCAATATTACCCTGCGGATTGTTCAGAGTTTTTGCCGTATCGGAATCAGGAACCTCGGGAGCCTGCTCAAGGATATCGAAAATCCTTGCCGCACAGGCCAAAGCATTCTGAAACTCGGTTATAACTCCTGAAATTTCATTGAATGGTTTTGTATACTGGTTGGCATAACTTAAAACACTTGTAAGCATGCCAACGGTAAGCATTGTGTCGGGGGAGATGACGTCCATAGCTCCAACAAAGGCGACAGTGGCATAAACAAGTGCATTAACAAATCGTGTTGCAGGGTTTGTTATAGACGAATAAAAAATGGCTTTAAGTGAAACCTTTTCAAGATTTTTGTTTGCTTCCGAAAACCTGTTGAGTTCGGATTTTTCTCTGCCGAAAGCCTTTACGGTCTTGAGGTTTCCTGTTACTTCGTTAATCACCGATGTCAGGTCGGCTCTTAACCTTGATTGCTCGCTGAAAAACCGGTACGTGTGCCTTGCTATGAACCTGGCAGCGAACATCGAAACCGGTGTAAGCAGCACAACAACCATGGCAATCTTCCAGTTGATTCTGAGCATGAACACAAGAGTTCCGATTATTGTAAGAACACCAGAGAAAAGCTGTGTAAATCCCATCAGCAGGCCATCAGAAAACTGTTCGACATCTGAAACCATACGGCTTACCGTTTCGCCCGTGGGATGCCCGTCAAGGTATTCAAGGGGCAATACATTAGTTTTTTTGAAAATATCATTGCGGATATCCCTTGCGGTGTTGAATGAAATACGGTTGTTTATCAAATTCATTAAAAGAAGAGCTCCTGCACATATCACCGAAAGCACGACAGCCTTGACAAGGCCGGGCTTTATGCCTGCAAAATCAACCATTCCCTTGCCCGCAATCAGGTCTATTATTTCACCAAAAAGCAATGGGATGTAAAGTGTCAGCATAACATTAATAAAAGCAAGCAATAATGACAGGAGAATAAAAAATCTATATTTTGATACATTTTTTAACACCTTTTTTATCGTACCTTTCGGGGCTTTTTCAACCGGCATGGCCAACACCCCCCTTTGTCTGTGCATGATATATTTCCCTGTAAGCATCGCATTTTGCAAGAAGTTCGTCATTGGTGCCGATTCCGGCAACAATGCCGTCGTCCAGGACTATAATTTTGTCGCAGTCAATGACAGAGGATATGCGCTGGGATACAATAAACACTGTCGGCGAATATGGCAGGTTGGACAGGGCTTTCCTTAGATTCCTGTCGGTTGCCATATCCAGTGCTGAAGATGAATCATCAAGAATCAGGACAGGAGCTTTTTTGACCAGCGCTCTTGCAATGGTAAGGCGTTGTTTTTGTCCACCTGAAAGGTTTTTACCGCCTTCTTTCAGCATTTCATCAATGCCGTCCTTTTTTGAAGCAATTATATCAAGTCCCTGGGCAGCTTCAAGCGCTTCGTGCAAATCCTCGTCCGAAGCATTACTGTTGCCCCATAGGAGGTTTTCCCTGACAGTGCCGTTGAAAAGTACCGCTTTTTGAGGCACAACCGCCACCAGCTTGTTAATGGTTTCAGGGGAATATTCCTTGACATTTTTCCCGAAAAGCAAAACTTCACCGCTGTCTACGTCATAAAAACGCGGTATAAGATTTACAACGGCAGTTTTACCGGAACCTGTAGCACCTATAATACCTATGCGTTCACCCTTTTTAACGCTGAAGCTGATGCCTGTAACAGCAGGAGCGGAAGATGACGGATAAGTAAAGCTTACATTTTTAAAGCAGACTGCAATGTCAGATGTCATATCGGGTTCGGTACCCTTTTCAGGAAAGGTTATCGAAGGTTTTGTATCAAAAACCGCTGCAATGCGTTTAGATGATGCCACCGCCTTTGATATTGTGACAATGAGGTTGGCCAGCTTTACAAGTTCGACAAGAATCTGGGACATATAGTTGTACAGCGCAACTACCGAGCCTTTCGTGATAATACCGCTGTCCACCCTCAATGCCCCGATATAAATGAGAACAATAACAGCCATGTTTACCAGGACATATGTCAGCGGATTAAGCAACGCTGAAATACGCCCGGCTTTGCGGGAAGCAATATTAAGCTCTGAATTGGTTTTCTCAAATGCATTAACCTGCTCCTGTTCCCTGCCGAACGCCCTTATAACCCTTACACCGTTAAGTGCGCTTCGTGTGGATAAAAGCACATCGTCAAGTTTTCTCTGCACAACCTTGTAAAGGGGCATCGATGAGAGCAGAATGGCGAAAACCACCGCAGAAAGTGCAGGTATGGTAACTGTAAATGTTACGGCAGACACCTTGTCAACTGTGAAAGCCATAATCATTGCACCAAAAACAACAAAGGGAGAACGGAGCAAGAGCCTTAATGTTAAATTTATTCCGTTCTGCACCTGGTTTACATCACTTGTCAGACGGGTAATAAGCCCTGAAGTACCCAACATGTCTATATCTGGATAGGACAGCGTGCCAATATGCTCAAACAGGGAGTGCCTGAGCCTTGTGGAAGCTCCTACGGCAACCTTGGCAGAAAAATACTGTGCCGTAATGGAGAATATAAACCCTACCAGCGCCAATAAAAAAAGTATCACACACATTTTCAGGATGTACGCCGTATCCGATGTGGCAATACCTATGTCTATTATTTTCTTTACAATTACAGGTACAAAAAGCTCAAGCAGTGCTTCGAGCATTTTGAAAAGAGGGGCTAAAACAGCCTCTTTTCTGTAGCCGTTAATAAAAGATAATAGCTTTTTCACGGTTCCTCCCAGGCAGTGTATTTCATTGTTTTATATAATACCACAAGCATAATTATAGTGTAAACCAAAAGGTGCAAGTTTTACAGGACTGCCCGTTTTAATACCTTGACACAAAATAAACATGGATTATAATACATTTGTTATTGCATAGAGGCTGGTATTACACCGAAGCAGGACCCGCAGATGGACATTGAAATCCGGTTTTTCTGAGTAATAACTGATACTTCACGGTAGTGTTGTATACTTAAGTTACTGCATGAAATCTCATAAAATTGGTGATATAATAACCTAATGGGGACAGCAGTTATATTATGCGTTGAAAGCGGTTCTATTATTATTTCAATGGAGCAAATTAAGGGAGATGATAATTTGAAGAAAATAAAAATTCTGGCTATTGCAGGCTCTTTACGGAAAGAGTCATTGAACCGCCAATTGGCGCTGAAATACAATCACTTTTTCCCGGGAGTCCTGAAGAATCTGATCGATTGGCTGTCCAGGCCGGTTAGCGATGAAGAACCGCAGGTGCTCGACGGGAAACCGGCTGCAATAAGCGGTGTATCTCTTGGCATGTCCGGGACCGGGATTGCCCAGGATCACCTGGTAACATTGATTAGTTTTCTGAACATGGACGTTATGAATGTTCCAAGGGTGACAATTCCCAATGCCATGCAGCAACTTGACAGCCAGGGGAAGCTGTCGTTGACCGGCGAAAGCTATTTCTACCTGAAATTACAGGCCGACGCTTTTATTGATTTTGTCCGGAGACGCGTTAAAGAATAACCGGTCGAAATGTTTTGAAGTTAAATTTGGAAGGCGGTAATCTTTATATATCCGGTAAGTGCAAGGCTGGCAAATTTACAGGGAGAGCCGGGATATAAAGAATGCCGGCTGTTTTTATTTTTTATAAGCTTGTCTTACGGGGGATCCAACAGCTTGAACTCTGCTTCTGATGGCGGCTGAAAATATTACTGAAAGGAACTGTAAAAGAGAATAACAGCTATGAAAAAGATGGTAAAGAAAAATCAACTATTACATACCCTCCTGGAACTGCGTGGAAATCCGCGCGCCTGTATCTATACCGAACCTATGTGGGGTCTTTCACTTAACCTGTGTATTCCATATGCAAGTGTTTATATGCTTGCGTTTGGGTTAAATGATGTCCAGGTGGGAATTGTCACATCAATTTACATGTTTTCCCAAATGATCTTTGCCTTTTTGTCAGGTGCAATCATTGATAAAATGGGGCGCAGGAAAAGTACGGCGGTATTTGATTTTCTCGCATGGAGTGTACCGTGCCTTATATGGGCTTTCAGCCGGAACTTCTGGTTCTTTGCCGTTGCTGCATTGTTTAACGGAATGATGAAGATAACTACGGTATCCTGGGACTGCCTGCTGGTGGAGGATGCGCCGAAGGATAAAATAACCCAGATATACTCATGGGTTTTAATTTGCGGAAACCTCTCGGCACTGTTTGCACCAATATCTTCAATTCTTGTATCCAGGCTGACACTGGTGCCGGCCATACGAATTCTTTATATTAACGCATTTGTAGTTATGACCGCCAAGATTCTGATTCTGTATAAATTCTCAACCGAAACGGCTGTTGGCGTAATCAGGCGCAAGGCATCAGAAAATATGTCGTGGAGCGGGAGATTGTACGGATATAAAAAAGCAGTCAAGAAGATACTGAACTCGAAAGGAACGAAATTTGCAATAATTATCAGCATTTTGGTTGAAATTGCAGCCATGATCGGTACAACATTCTGGCAAATTATCGCATCCCGCAGGATAGGTGTACCCGATGCCTTGCTTCCCGTCTTTCCGATGGCAAAAAGTATAATGGCCATTTTCCTGTTTTTCACCGTTATATCGAAGATTGATCAAAAAAAGCTGAAAAGACCGCTTTATGGTGGATTCATCAGTGCCATAATCGGTTGCTTGCTGCTTATTTCCATTAAGAACACCGGTGCCTGGGGATATGTAATACTGTCGGTATCATTGTTCTTTGAAGCACTGGGTATGGCTGTCCTGGGTACGCTCAGGGAATCCCTTGCCGCAATATATGCCGATCCCGAAGAGCGTTCGGTTGTTCTGGCCATTCTTCAAACCATAGTAATGATGGTAAGTATACCGTTTGGGTACATAGGCGGAGTATTAAGCGATATTTCAAAGGTGCTGCCGTTTGTACTGAGCATTGTATTGTTGCTGCTGGGTATCCTGGCAACTGCCCTGTTTTACAGGAACATACAGGAAGACCTGTCAAGCGTGAACATCACGGTGGCCGAGGACAACCCAGTGTTATAACTATAAATCAAGCATAAAGTAACTGCAGGATAGATGATTCTTCCTGCAGCTAACTTTTCATATTATCTCATAAACTTATGCATTGGTTGACGCAAAGAATAATATACCATATAATTTATATATGTAAGATTAATTTTTTTCCAATGAATATCAGCATACAGGTCATGGACAGATCAGCTGTTTCTGTAAACAGAGTTAATTTTCCTGATTTTGCATTCCCGGATGTTACCGTGTAATCTTGGCAATATAATCAATTGAATATGGCGAAAGAGAACATCATGAGAAGTTTTTTGGATTTACGAATTGTAGTTAACTTTTGTCAAGCTCCTGTTTTTTCTAAATGTCATTCATGAATTATCTCATTCCAATACGGCTTTAAAGCAGCTTATCGGCAATTTAACGGTGCGGCATTTGAGAGTCAAGGAAATACTAAAGCTTTACTATAATAGTAATATAAAGGTTTTTCATAAATCATTTTAATTAGAAAGGAGGCAAAGTAATGACTACCCAGGGCTTCACGGTCGCATTTCCCAAAAATCCGTCAATTAACCTGAAAGTCATTCCCGGACATTTTACAACCAATCACTTTCACACAAATAATTATCTTGATCTGGACAATCTGAAAACCAATGCTTCCACAGCCAAAAGTGTTGCAGCAGAACTGTCACTGCCGTATTTGGCAAACACACTTGTTGATACCATTGTGTGCATGGAAGGAACCGACGTAATTGGAGCATATTTGGCCGAAGAACTTATAAAGAATGGAAATATGTCTGTAAACAGTGGCAAGGAAATATATGTGGTAACACCGATCAGCAATGTTCATAGAAAATTGATATTCCAGAGCAATACACAGGAGTTGATTGTAAATCGAAATATAATTTTACTGGTGTCTTCGATTTCCAGTGGGATTACCCTTTATGGCGCATTGGATTGTCTTGCCTATTATGGCGGCAAAATAGTCGGGATATCGGCTTTATTTAATGCATGTCCCGAAAAGCACGGGCATGTGATTCATGCCATGTTTACGAAGGAGGACATCCCCGGCTACCTAATTTACAGCCCTGCTGAATGCCCAATGTGCAAAGCAGGACGTAAACTGGATGCAATTATCGTTCATGACGGGTATATAAAAATATAAAAAAGCCCCTTTTTACCGCATGTCAGGATCCCGGACAGAACCCCTTGTACGGTGTACAAGGGGTCTATTATATTAGTACAGCTTAATTCCTGGGTAACTGCCAAATGCTTTTTCACAGGGGTATAAAACTCATTCATGTAAAATTAGCTGAACCAGGCAATTATAGGGTTGATGGAGTCAGTTCCTTAAATATCAGCCTGCTGTTTTACTGCATATTACATCAAGCCGGTGTACCCGGTGTATTATATTGTTTACTGTTCGCCTGCATTCACCCGGAAAACCCGGTTTCTCATGAACTGACAGGCTTTTTTATTTACTTTTATTATAAAGTAAGTAAAAATACATTTATCAGCAATTTTTATCAATCCCCGGATAGTTGTTTTTGATATGTTAATATCGGGAGGTGCGGGATGGAATACAAGGAACACATTCAAAAAGCAATTGACTATATTGAAGATAATCTGAAATATGATATTAACCTGTCTGACTGCGCTAAAGCAGCAGGCTATTCGCTTTATCATTTTTTGCGCATATTTAAAGAAGTAACCAAACTTACGCCTGCTGATTACATAAGAAAACGCAGATTATCAGAAATAGTTAAAAATATTGATGGCTGCAGGAATTTAGCGGATATTGCTTTTGAATATGGTTTCAATTCCAAGGAGAATTTTATAAGGGCATTTAAAACAGAGCATCATATTCTCCCCACCGAGTACAAATCATCAAAGAACAGCTTGAAACTGTACGAAAAACTTAGCCTGGAGGTTAAACCGTTTTATATTACCCCCGAGATAGTCCGGATTGAGCCTTTTTCTCTGACAGTTTATAAAAGTGATGAAGAATATCCTCCGCATTTTTGGAACAAATATAATTGCAAAAAGCTGTCAAAAAAATTGACGGGCGGGAAAGCTTGCTGTGACTATGGAGTATCGGAATATAACGGAAAGCTTGACTACTATATTGGTGTTCGAACTGAGGATGCAAAGGGTGACACAAGCGGCACAATCAAGTTGAGTATTCCCGGGGGTATTTATGCCGTATTCACAACACCGCCATCCAACACTTATGATTTTGTCAGTTCAATTCAAAGGACATGGCAGTTCATCAAGGATGTATGGCTTCCGAACAGCGGTTATACCAGGAGAAACACTCCTGAGTTCGAGGTTTATAACGAGGAGAGCAGGTGTTTCCAGGAAAGAATATTCATACCGCTGATAGAGAAGCCAGGAACGGCAGCTTGGCCGAAATCCGGCAGAGCAACGGCAGGAAATGAATAAAATAGTAACCAGGTTTTCCGGTTATTAGCCGGAAAATAATTAGAATTATACTAAACAATTATTCAAGAGGTGATTTAATGAAAAAAATAAGTGTTGACTGGAGCGGAATTGAAGACAGAACAGGATTTATGTTCTCATTTGCGAAGTCTTTATCAGCAGCTGTAAAAAACAGCCCGTGTTCCGAATTGTATGAAGACATTATTGCGACTAGCGGATTTGCATTCAGGATGTGGGTGGATCCCAACGGACTTTGCCCGAGCGCCACAAGCATATGGGATTTTGAATCGCAAAAGAAGTGGGTTGAAAACGGCGGAATTATATGCGATTATGTAGGAAGATACTGGGAGCAGGATGATATTGAAAAGGAACGCAGGGAAAAAGCAATTGAAATCATTAAGAAATCAATTGACAAAGGGGTACCCGCTGTTTCATGGGATATTGGTATTCCCGAGTGGGGGCTGATTACCGGATATGACGATAAGGAAAAGACTTTTGAAGCCCTTTCAATCCAGGGCAAGTACTTAAACATGCCTTATGATACTTTGGGGAAGAGAGAAATTCCTATTTTGTCGGTATTAACGGTGGAGGGAAAATCGGATAAGCCACGGGAAGACATATATTACGATACATTGAAAACAGCAGTATCTCATCTGAAGGGTCAGGAATGGTGTGAGAACAATAAATCGGGACTTGAAGCTTATCTTGCGCTGATGGCTTTCTTTGATGAAAAATTCTCTCAGGATCTGTCATGGAACATGGAATACTATCTGGGAACTTATGGCGCACTGAAGCAGTACGCTTATAAATATTTTGAAAAAGTCAACTCATGTGATTTGGCCCTGATTTACAAGAGAGTTTATGATAACTGGATAAAGGCTTTTAGCTTAAAAAGAAGTGAAGATGTAAACAACAGGGATGTAAGAGATGAGATCATCGGTTTGCTTAAGGATTCCTATGATTGCGAAATGAAAGCTTTAGAAGTTATGGAAGCGGGATTGAACGGATAACGAAACATCAAATTATGTGCAATAACAACCATTGTCTTTGGACAGGATTGCAAGAGATCAAATTGCCACCAATCACATTATTGACATCTGTGAAATAATAAAATAATATATTATAAAATAAAAAACGAACACGGACAAAATGGCGATGATAAGGAGGAGTATATACTTTCCTGAAGCATAGAGAGAAGATGGCCGGTGTAAATCTTCGTGACGGAAGTATAGAAGTAGCCTTTGAGCTGTGAACCGAAAAGGAGTATTTCCCAAGTAGGCTTCAACGGAATTTTCCACCGTTAAAAGGAAAGCAATATCGGATAATTCAGGAAATTATCCCGTATTGGCAGAGTGCAGATAGTCATATCTGAATTTAGGTGGTACCGCGGATGCAATAGTTCGCCCTAAGCAATTGTAAAAAGCTTACGGCGAACTTTTTGTTTGTGTTCGTAAAACAAGGGAGGTATTACCATGCAGAAAAAATATGACTTCAGGCAAGTTGAAAAGGAAATGCAGCATTTCTGGAAGGAAAACGGAATTTACAGGTTTGATCCTGAAAGCGACGGCGAGATCTATTCCATAGACACGCCGCCCCCAACCGTCAGCGGCAGTCTGCACATCGGACACATATTCTCATATACCCAGGCAGAAATGATTGCCCGCTTCAAACGGATGCAGGGATATAATGTTTTCTATCCCTTTGGCTTTGACGACAACGGTCTGCCGACAGAAAGGCTTGTTGAAAAAGAAGAGGGTATAATTGCCAGGAATATGAACAGGAGCGAATTTATCAAAAAATGCCTTGAAACCACCGGGAAATATGAAAAGGAATTCAAGGAACTATGGCAGTCTTTGGGCTTCTCGGTTGACTGGTCGCTTCAATATGAAACGATAAACCCGATGGTTCAGCGGATATCACAGAAATCCTTCATAAGGCTGTTAAAGGACCAAAAGGCTTATATGAAGGAGTCGCCCGTTCTCTGGTGTACCGAATGCCGGACTTCAATAGCACAGGCTGAGCTGGAGGCGGTAGAAAAGGAATCGGCTTTTAATTTCGTTAAGTTCAGAACAGGCAGTGAAGACCTGGTAGTAGCCACAACAAGACCCGAACTGCTTTATGGCTGCGTATGCCTTTTTGTAAATCCGGATGACTCAAGGTACAGGAACCTGGTTGGCAAAAGTGCGGCTGTTCCGTTGTATGACTATGAAATACCCGTTTTGGCAGATTACAGGGTTGATATTGAAAAAGGGACAGGAATAGTCATGTGCGCAACCTTTGGCGACGGCACTGATGCGGAATGGTATACGGAACATGGGCTTCCTTACAGAAAAGTTATAATGCCCGACGGCACTATAGAGGAAAATGTTCCGTTTGTTGGAGGATTGGATGTTTCAGAAGCAAGGCAAAAAATTACCAGGCTTTTGGCTGAAAGAGGGCTTTTGTCAAAATCAGAGAAAATCACCCATACCGTATCGGTACACGAACGCTGCGGGAAGGAAGTTGAAATTATACTTTCCAAACAGTGGTATATCGATATTCTTTCGAACAAAGAATTGGTTTTGAAAGCGGCAGACAAAATTAACTGGTATCCGGCTTACATGAAAAACAGGTTAATTTCATGGGTTGAAAATCTGAAATGGGACTGGTGCATATCACGCCAGCGCTATTTTGGTGTTCCTTTTCCAATATGGTACTGCAAAAAATGCGGCAATATCATGATCGCCGACGAGGATATGCTGCCCGTAAATCCTCTTGAGACAACTCCAGGCAAACCATGTTCGTGCGGATGCAATGAATTTTTGCCTGAGAGTTCGGTATTTGATACATGGGCGACGTCATCGCTCACTCCTGAAATAAACGCCAGGTGGGGTGAGAAAAATGATATCTCGGACAGGATACTGCCGATGAGCATGCGAACCCAGGCCCATGAGATAATACGCACGTGGGCGTTTTATACCATTGTAAAAAGCCTTTATCATAACGGTGACATTCCATGGAAGGATATCATGGTCTGCGGCTTTGTTCTGGCGAAAAAGGGAGAGAAGATCAGCAAGTCCAGGGCAAATTCGCAGCTAACACCCAAAGAGCTCATTGAAAATTACTCTGCCGACGTTTTAAGGTATTGGGCGGCTAATACAAAACTTGGGACAGATACGTTTTTCTCTGTTGACGAGCTGGATGCAGGAAAACGGTTTATAACTAAATTATGGAATGCGTCAAGGTTTGCCCTTTCACATTTGCAGGATATTGAAATCAATTCACATGCAGGGTTGATGCCCGCAGACCGGTGGATAATGGAACGCTGCAGGCAGACTATGATTGATGCGGCAGATTATCTTGAGAAATATGAAATAGGAGCTGCACGGCATAAGTTAGATGATTTTTTCTGGAAAGACTTTTGCGATTATTATCTTGAGATTGTCAAAGAACGCCTGTACCAGCCTGAAAAACATGGCTGCAGGCAGCGTCAGTCGGCACAGTACGCCCTGTATTACTGCATGCTTAATCTGCTGAAAATGTATGCCGTTTATGTTCCGCATATTACCGAGTATATATATCAGAGTTTTTTCAGGCAGCATGAAAAGGTAATATCGTTGCATAAGCTGCGCTGGGATAAAGGAGGTACGATAGATAATGACATTATCCTGTTCGGAGAAAAACTAAAAGAGGTTATTTATAATACACGAAAGTACAAAACAGAAAATGCACTGTCAATGAAGACCGAAATAGAGAAAGTCATTATCAATACCGAAGAAAAATTCGCAGAGCTTTTCCGGCAATCCATTAATGATATTAAAGCATGCTGCCATACAGATACGGTGGAAATAAATGCAATGGGGCAAGATTCCTGAAGAAAAGCCATATAAAACGTGATTAAGCTCCGTTTTGATCCACATAAATTGTATAATACAAGATTCCTTTTGAAAGACGCCGAAAACGGCGTCTTTCTTGTGAAATGCCAAAGGTGTCTGCCGGCTGTTTCGCTTAAGAGATTAAACAGAAGAAACAGTTCCGCACAAAACTGTTGAATGCCTGCAGGCATATTCCAGTTGATAAATGAAAAATTCCAAAACGGTAATAAATAAGAAATGCTATATAAATATCTGCAATATACTGAGGGTGTTATTCTGATGAGAATAGGTTATGCATGCAAGGTGATTGGAGTAAAAGGCACGGATTTTAAAAGCTGCATGTTAAAAAATGCCGACAGCGAAAAACTGACTGAATTAATCAAACATAACATCAGTTCACTTGATAACATAATCGACTATAACATTGAAAACGATATAAAGCTTTTCAGGATTAGCTCGGATCTGATACCATTCGGTTCTGCTGAAGTAAACAGTATAAAATGGTGGGAAGTTTTTTCGGATGAACTGGGTGCCATAGGGGGTAAGATTAAAAAAAACGGCATGAGGGTTTCGGTTCACCCGGGGCAATATACAATTTTAAATTCATATAACAGCGATGTTGTTCTGAAGGCAGTTAAAGATTTGGAGTACCATGCACGAATCCTGGACAGCCTGGGTGTGAATTCTGAACACAAGGTTGTGCTTCATATCGGAGGGGCTTATGATAACAAGGAAGCTTCAATTAAAAGGTTTATTGAAAACTATAAGCTCCTTCCTGATAATATTAAAAAGCGCCTTGTAATAGAAAATGACGATAAAATTTATAATATTGAAGATGTCCTCAATATCGGGCTTAAAGCAAGCATCCCGGTTATATTCGATAACCTGCATAACGAAATAAATCCGCCCGACGAAAAAGTGAACGGGGCATACTGGATTGAACAGTGCAGGGCGACATGGAAGAAAGAAGATGGAAACCAGAAAATACATTATTCAGAGCAAGCCGGGGATAAAAAAATCGGATCGCATTCGGCTTCTATAACCATAAGCAAATTTATGAACTTTATTGACAGGATTAAAAGGCACGATATTGACATTATGCTTGAGGTTAAGGACAAGAATCTTTCTTGCATCAAATGCATCAACTGTATTGCGGGAATTACTGATATCAATGAACTGGAAAAGGAATGGAGAAGGTACGAGCTTGCAGTAATGGAAAGGTCATACCAGATATATGAAAAAATAAGCGAGTTATTTGATGGGAAGAAGGACATTACTGCAATCGGGTTTTATAATCTTATTGAATCGGCGCTGGAAAGCGAAGGCGACATGATAACCCATATAAATGCTGCTTACCATGTATGGAACCATTTAAAAGATAATGCAACAGGGAAGGAGAAGGAAACTTTTTTTGACATCATAAAAAGGTACCAGAATCAAGAGATTGGGGTTAATACAGTTAAAAACCATCTGGCCAGGCTGGCCGGGAAGTATAAAAAGGATTACCTGTCAGAATCGCTGTATTTTTATATTTAGCTTTAAATATCAATGATGCCCATGATAATGCAGGCTTCTTACTTTATTAAAAGTCTGTCTGAACTTTTCCAATATTAGTTTTTGCAAAATTTTGGCATGCAACCACTGAAATACGCAACTAAAATTAACAAAAGTTGTTTATGTCGGTTGGTTCAAATCGGGTAACTATTGCTTTATTATAATATCTGTGAGGTGTGAAAAAATATGAAAAGTCCGAAAAGTAACATTGCAGCGAACCTTCGTTATCTGAGAAATATAAGCAAACTTTCGCAGGAAGAAGTGGCAGAACGCATCGGTGTAAGCCGCCAGGCTGTGGCCAAATGGGAAAACGGTGAATCGCTGCCCGATATTCTTAACTGCGAAGCATTGGCAGACCTATATAATGTGTCTTTAAATGATTTGGTCCGTTTTGATCCCGAAAAGGAGGGTTTCCACATTCCGCCTAAGAACAAGCATATCTTTGGCACGGTTACGTTAGGGGACAGAGGACAGATTGTACTTCCCAAAAAGGCCCGTGATGTTTTTAAACTTAAACCGGGAGATACACTGGTGGTATTGGGAGATACCAGTCCCGAAACGGCCGGTATTGCTTTGATTGAAAGCAATACTTTTCTGAGTATGTCCGGACATGTGAAGGATATTTTATCAAAATTTCACGAAGATTGAACCTTGCTTCATGATTTGATTCATATTAAAGGATATTTGGTGGTGCTAATGCTTGTTTGACACAAATTTTACCAAAACATCATTGAAATCGTCTTTCTGGTCATAAAAAGAGCCATGTCCCGAGAATTCAAAGGGGACCAGCACCGAATTTCTAATCATCCTGTGCTGTACTTCAGCGAGGTGGAAAGGAACAATTTTGTCATGAATACCGTGAATTATCAGTGTAGATACATGGATTGATTCCATATCAGCAAATAATACTTCGTTAATCCAGGTTTTTGCTATCGCTGCGGTTGCCCAGCCTGCCGCCTGCAAACCCAGATGGAAGAACCATTCTGAAAAAGGCTGCGATATACGCCTGAAGAAAAAGTTTTCCCCGAAGTCCCGAAGCATTTGAGGCCTGTCATTATAGGTTCCTTCAATCATCTGCAATACTCTTTCCTTGTCAATACCGTACGGAAAATTGGGTCGCTGGATTAGACTCGGAGCAGCAGCGGCGATAAGAATCAGCCTGGATACCCCGTACCCTTTGTGGCGTCCCATGTACCTTACTGCTATTGCACCACCGGTGGAATGCCCGGCCAAAGCAACATCTTTTAAGCCCAAAGCTTCCACCACGCATCTTACGTCATCCGACAAGGTATCATAATCATAGCCGTAAAAAGGTTTGCTTGAGTTGCCAAAACCTCTCGTATCTATTCCAATGCACCGGAAACCCAACTGTGGGAGCTTGTCGAACTGGTATTCAAACAGGTTATGGTTCGCAGGCCAACCATGTATAAAAAGAATTGTTTTTTTGCCTTCAGGATTTAAATCCTCAACATAAATGTTCACATCATCTTTAACATTGACATAATAACCCATAGATAAACCTTCCGGGGAATAATTACAAGATATATTATTCACCAGGGAAGGTTAATATGCTAAAGCCAAAATATTCACGTATGATTGAACAAAGTAGAGAATAATCACAAATGAAAAGTTAATAACCGTAAACTTGAAAAGGTATGACTTAACTTTTTCAGGATTATGCTTTTTAAACTCGCTGAAGGTAATCAGGCTTGCCAGCGATGCAATCAACGTACCGCATCCGCCGATGTTTACAGCCGGAAGAAGGGATTGGTAATTATCGGTAAAATGAGATAATAATACTGCACTGGGTACATTGCTCATGAACTGGCAGGACAAAATGCCAAAAAGGAGTGTGTTAACAGGAAGTACGTTTGAGAAAAAAGCATTTACGGCGGGTATCCTTGCCATGTTTCCGCTGAAAACAAAGAAGGCGCAGAAAGTACCAAGCAAAGGATAGTTAACTTTCTTAATTGCTGTTTTGTCAAAGAGAAGAAGCACCAGGGTAACGAAAACCGTTCCAAACAGGTGCGGAACAATTCGAAAAACCTGCAGAATGCTGATTATAAACAATATTGAATAAACAGTGGTCAATTTCCTGTCCAGAACATAACCATCGTCTTTTTTCAAGGCCAGCGGTGTGGGTTTAACAAAAAGGCACATTATGAATATTATCGTAATTGATGTTATGAACGTAGGGAACATTATCCTGGTGAATTCCACCGTATCAATATTGTAAAATGCATATAAAAACAGGTTTTGCGGATTTCCGAATGGAGTGACCATGCCGCCCAGGTTAGCGGCAATATTCTGCATTATGAATGTAAATGCCATGGCCTGCTTGTTGTCGGTGCTGCTTAATACAAAGTAACCCAGGGGCAAAAATGTTAGCAACGCCATATCATTTGCCAGAAACATCGAACCGACAAAAGTAATAAAAACAATCGCTATGGTTACGTTTCGGAGATTATGAAGTCTTAATACAATGCTCTTGCTGATAATCTCAAACACGTGAATATGCGACAGCGCTTCAACCACTGCCAGCGTGCAGTATAAAGTTGCCAGCGTAGGCCAGTTGAAGTAGTCCAGGTAACCTGAATCTACGGGAACAAAGAAGCATGTAACAAGCATGCACGCAATGGAAATGGCCAGTAAAGGCTGTTTTTTTATTAAACTGATAAATCTCGGGATAATACTTGATAATTTTTCTTTTCCATGTCCTTTTAGAACCGGGATTGGAAGCTCATAGCCACCGGCGTATAAATGGTTTTTCATAAGTACCTCTTGCAAGCAGAAATATGACACAAGCAAGAATTTTATCAGATTTTGCAGGAAAAGCAATTATTTTTTTGACGAGAAAAATAAGGCAAAAGGTATTTGATTTAGTAGTTTTGACCAAACATAATACGGGATATTATAAGCCTTGCCGTATCATAAACTATTATGGTATAAATAATATTGTAACTTCACATAATTCTCCATTTGAGATGATTTTTTACCCGGTTCATGATGCATTTATAAGGTTACCAACTTGATTGGAAAAGGATATGGGAGCGATTCTATGACAAATAATGACAGAAAAATACTTGTACTGTATAATGTTGCATTTACACCCGATAAAGAATATTTGGAACGTTTGATTTGTTCTTACGGGTTTACATGCGATATAAAACCCACGGGAGAGTCTGTCCAGGAAGACTACATGGATGCGGAAGTTATTATAGGGCAGCCTAACCCGAAATATCTGAAAAAGGCTGTGAAACTGAAATGGATTCAGCTAACCAGTGCAGGAGCAGATCATGTTGCAGATGTCAATCTGTATGCAACAGATGATGTTATCCTGACAAATGCCAGCGGAGTATATGGAAAACCCATTGCAGAACATGTTTTTGCTATGATCCTTTCCTTCAACAGGAACATTATCCGGTATGAAAGGAACAGGCAGAACTGCAAATGGGCTCCGGCATTGCCAATGCGTGATTTATACGGTTCAACGCTGTGTATTGTCGGCCTTGGTGACATAGGAAAAGAAGTTGCCGTCCGCGCAAAGGCCTTCGGAGCCAAGGTGATTGCAGTAAAGCGCAGTGTTGGTGACTGCCCTCCGTATGTAGATGAGTTATACCCGACGGATGAAATCGACCGGGTTTTGCCTCAGGCCGACTACCTGGTACTGGCGCTTCCAAATACCCCGGAAACCAAGGGAATACTGTCTGAAGAAAGAATAGCAAGGATAAAGCCCGGGGCTTTTATTGTAAATGTGGGCAGAGGCACGGCCATTTGCCAGGAAGCCCTGATAAAAGCTTTACAGGACGGAAGGCTTGCCGGCGCAGGTTTGGATGTTACCGACCCCGAACCGCTCCCGGAGGATAACCCATTATGGAAAATGCCTAATGTAATTATCACATCGCATACATCAGGCTTTTCAAAGCAGAACTGGGACAGGCATGCCAGGCTTATCCGGGAAAACCTATCCCGTTATGTTGAGGGGAAGCCGCTTATAAATATTGTGGATTTCAGAAAGAAATACTGAAAAATAGATTATGGTAAATTCATACTGAGATCATTTATGCATTATTGACATAAAACCTTAATTATAAGTCAGGTTCCGGAAGCGGGATTGAGCAGTTCATTAATTCCTGCTTCCGGAATGATTATGGCACGTCCGTCCGGCAACAAGACTGTCATTTGCATGTATCATTACAAAGGCTGTACACGGTATGGGTTTATGTAATTCTGGAAAAAAGGCCGGGCTCCTCTGGAACCTGGTTTTACATGTAAATGCGATAAATCCCGGCAGATCGCAAAGCAGTGCCGGTTCGATTCCTGGTAAAATTAAAGACAGGCATCCCAAAATATGTGTGCTGTTTCAATGCTTTGAAAAATTTGTTCCATGTAAATCAGGTTAAGCATTTCATTGTATTCCATGCAAGGTATATCATATTTGGTCATGAAAAAATTTATCATATATATGCCGAATGTAAAATAATTTCTAAACGTTTTTACACCCTCAATCGTATTGTCAGTGAAAGGGGGAAGTTAATTGAAAAGTTCTTTATTGCGTACGAGTGAAGAGCTGTTGCAAATCTATAACCGCCATGTGGATACTGTTTACCGGATCTGTTTTATGTTTATGAAAAATGAATGCGATGCTGAGGATATGGTTCAGAATACGTTTATCCGTCTGATGAAGGACAAGACTGTTTTTCAGAGTGAAGAGCATGAAAAAGCATGGCTTATACGAACAGCGACGAATCTATGCAGAGACCATTTCAGGCATTGGTGGTCAAAGACAGTAGGTATTAACCAGGTTCCGGAAGCCGGGGCTGAGCAGTCCTTCGAAACCGACAGTATCATGGACAAGGTTATGGCGCTTCCCTCAAAGTACAAGACTGCCATTTACCTGTATTATTACGAAGGGTATTCAACCGTGGAAATCGCTGAAATCTTAAAGAAAGATCCGTCAACAATCAGGGGTTATCTGCATAACGGCAGAAAACTGTTAAGAATGGAAATGGAAGGTGATATGGAATGAAAAGGGAAGATTTAAGGGCATCCTTTGACCGGATAAAACCGGATGAATCTGCTAAAAACAGGATGCTTGACAATATTATGAATCAATATGAAAGCAAGAAGGGAATTCATATGCTGCTTGGCTTTAAGAGGGCAATTCCTGCTCTGGCTTTGGCTGTTGTGATATTAGGAGGATTAATGACTTATAAAAATATAACGGGAAACAGCAACAACAGTTTAACCCGCGGCAATAACAGTCCAATGCAGGAAATCAGTAATGCCGGCTATGCCGGCACGGGAAGGGAGGATGCGGCGGCTCCAATCCTGGATCAGTTCCGGATCGGCAACAGGTATTATATTTTACTGTCCGACGAGTTAAGGGAAGATTTTGGCCTGCCTGCTGAAATCGATGAAAATGATATAGGCAAAAAGCTCACCGAGATTGAAAAAGCTCCCGATCCCAGCCTTATAGGCTGTGAAGTGTACAGCTATATCCCTGCAGGCGGGGAAGCAATTGTTGCAATAAAAAAGGATAATGAATACAGGCTCTTCAGGTTTTTCACCTTTGAAAGCTATAACAACAACCAGGATGAAGATGCAATAGAATACCTGAAACTGTACGGTATTAACAATGCAGAGGACATGGCGAAAATTCAGTTTATTATCTATTCCGAGCGAAGCAAGATTGAGGGATATGCCGATATTGTTGCCGAGATAACAGACAGGGTGGAAATCAACAGTTTCTACAGCATGTATTCAGTATTAAAGAATTCCAGCGACAAGTATTTTGAATCACTGTTTAATTCGTTCGGAAGGTTTCCTGACAATAGACCGGTTGAAATCGGTTATGTCGTACCCGGTGCGGTTGTTCCGGAGCAGGCAGCACCCGATCGGATTGGCTATGGAACCGGCCGGCCATTGGAAGGACCGGCAGGAAAATCCGAAACTGCAAGCGATTTACCGCTGGCGGCAACAGATGATGGCGGAAACAGTGCAAGTGACGCATCGGTGTCAAACCGTCCTTCAACGGTAAATTCCCATCCAGGCATGGTGGTGGATACGGGTATTGCCGGTTCAGGTTCAGTAGAGCCCGGCAGCGGTTCTGTCGGCGATGCACTGGCAAACCCGGTGACAATAAGGATATATAATAAAAACGGTATCTATTACGATTCACCGTATTACAGGAACATAGGTTTTATATCAAGATACGAGGCAAGTGAGGAACTGGAAGATTTTATAGCCAAATATTTGAATCAATAAAACCACGGGACGCTGAATAAAGAGCGACGGTTTCAACATATGGCAAAAAAACTGATACCGGTTTGCGGTATATTGAATAAAGGGAATTAAAAACAATAACAGCAGACCTCTGAACCTATTTAAAACAGAGATGAAAAATGATAAAATAAAATCATGTAAGTGTTTATTGCATGGAAAGAGTGTTGATAAATGAAATCTCGAAGGGGTTTAGGGTCTTGAGAAGAAAAGCTTATATGGGATTATTGTTTTTAATTCCCGTTTTGGTTTGTGTTCTCATATATGTTTCAAGAATGCAAAACAAGCCCGTGGACAGCGGGTCCTTTGAATATGAGGCAAAAACTGCTGAGCAAATTATATCTGTTCCGGTATCGGTCATACCCACTCCGGTTATGCCCCCCACTATTTCGGAATTATTGGCAGAGCTGGAATCAGGCATAAAGACTGCCGAAGATGAAATGCTCATGCTTTTGACCGGTGAAGAGAACGCTTTGGGATATTATTCAAATCTGATACTTGCGAATCGTTATGACTTGGATAACAAGGATGCTTCCGAATATTTTAGAGCAGCTCTTGCACTTTATTATACCAATGAAACTCATTTCAGGCTGGCAGACCATCTTTTAAAAATTAATAATCCAGAAGAAGCTGAAAAAGAGTATTTGCTTCTTCTTCCCGATGAAAAGGCGTTACAGGCGTTAACCGGGCTTAACACAGGGCTTGAAAAAATATGCGAGGCATATGCAAATAAAAAAGCATGGAAAGCCTTGGAGGAAATACTCCGACCCGTTTTTGAGAAAAATCCCGGTGAAAATGAAAATACTTTGCTTATGAAGTATTATGCGCAGGCTTTGATTGAGCAGGGCAATTACAAGGGAGCCATACCTTTTTATAAAAAATTGCATGAACTGGATACCACCGATACAAATACAGCATGGCTTTATGCGCGATGCCTTGAAGGTACAGGCCAAAGATCAGCAGCACTGAAGATATATTCCTCTTTAGGTGAAAAAGGTGCATACAGGCAGGGAATAATCCTTCAGAAACAGGGAAAAGACGCCGAGGCTGCCGAAGTTTTTGCAAAAAGCAACGAAGCCGTTTCTTTATGGCAGGCGGCACGCATATGGGATTCTGTTGGAAACACTGAAAAGGCTGTGGAAATGTACGCAAAAATAGCGTCAATTGCAAGTTCGTACCAGGATGATGCAGCTTACAGGGCATACATTTTATCAAACCGGCTGGGCAAGAGCGATGTAAGCAAACTCATGGAAGTGCTTTCCTATCATCCTGCATGGATGACAAGAATAGGAAAAGAATCGGTTGTTCCGCAGTTGAGCAATATCAGTTATCAAAGGCCGGAGTACCTGAAACAGGCAGCCATATATGAGGCAGACGGATATAAAGATGCTGCACTGGTTGAAGTGGCGATAGGCTCAAAAACCACCAATATTGAGGAAAAACTTGCTCTTGGCGACTGGTACATGGAGCGGGGGGAATATTATAATGCAATTCTCTGGGGAATCAGGTCATTGAGCGAACAACCGACAAGAAGGGGTTATGAGCTTGCTTATCCCCAGTTGTTTGAAGAACTTGTTCTTGAAGAATCTGAAAAATATAATCTGGAACCGGCGTTATTATGGGCTGTTATAAGGGAAGAAAGCCATTTCAGGCATGATGCCGTATCCGCTGCAGGGGCTATGGGGTTAATGCAGATAATGCCTTCTACGGGAAAAGATATTGCCTCCCGCCTGGGAATGACCATTACCGATAATGATTTGCTGAACCCCGAAATCAATATCAGGTTTGGTGCCTTTTACATAAATTCCATGCTAAAAATGTTCAATTCCGATATAGACAAGGCAATGGCAGCGTACAACGGAGGTCCGGGAAACGTCAAAAAATGGCTGGAAAGCGTTTTCATGACATCGGATGAAGATTTCCCAACGTCCATCACTTTCCTTGAAACACAGGAATATATCACGAAAGTACGAAATTCCTACCATATTTACAAATGGCTTTACGAATAACCGGGACAGGGGGGATACACGTTGAAAATTGCAAATTATCTTGAGCAGGAGCCTATACTGACAAGCAGCCATAATGGCAATGGACTGTTAAAAGATGTAGTGTTGTTTCAGGGTGATGACTTTCAATCAAATATCAGGTTTTTCAGATATATGGTATTGCCTGCGGGTACATCCATCGGGTTTCATAAGCATGAGGATAACGAAGAGCTTTATGTTGTTTTAAAGGGAACCGGGCTTATGAAAGTCAATGAAGAGGAGATTGAAGTAAAACCGGGTGATGTAATTATAAATGAGCCATTTGACAGCCATGGACTGACAAATACATCAGGCAGTGATATGGAAATACTCGTGTTTGAAGTAACAAGGTAATCGATTACTGTTCCTGGAAGTAAAGATTGATTATATTGAATCTTTCTGTTGATGGTATTTTTGAAATTTTCATATAATGTAAATTGGCATTAAGCCAAAAAAACGCATCAAGGTTCGAAAGGGGTGTTTATATGTTAGCAAGGAACACAGAGGTGATTTTGCAATAACTTAATATTGGCACAGGTGCACGTGTAAGCCGGAAAAAGGGTTGATTTGTGTTACCTATGCAGCTTCTTTCGGGCAACCAGGCGAAAACGAACCGTTTGAGTTATCAAACGGCTATATAGTCCATGCAATCATTAACACGCATTGGTAGCGTGTTTTTTTGTTGCATTTTTGCACAGCTTGTTAAAGCTGATAAAAACCCGCAGGTGTTCGATATCTGCGGGTTTTTTACAAGCACAGTGAAAAATATGATAAAGGATGTGTATAAACAATGGATATAAAAGAATATGGTTGGGATGAGCATTTTGAAAATGAATGGAGAAAAAACTCCAATGATTGTTTGTTCCCGGGGAGAATAATTGCAGATTACGGTCAGAAGCTTCGGGTAGTATCCGAACTCGGAGAATTGACAGTAAACAGGCCTTTAAACAAGCATGGAAATTTTGTTCAGCCGGCAGTCGGGGATTGGGTGGCATTGGAAGATTCCGCTGAAAACCAACTTGTCCGGATGAGATTTGTTCTGCCAAGGAAATCGAAATTCTCCAGGCTTGCCGCAGGAATTGAAGTGAAAGAGCAGGTCGTTGCTGCAAATGTTGATACGGTTTTCCTTATACAGTCGCTTAACAGGGATTTTAACTTGAGAAGGCTCGAAAGATACCTCGTTTCAGCATGGGAAAGCGGTGCATTGCCCGTTGTAGTGCTAAGCAAGTCTGACTTAAGCGATAATGTGGCAGATAAAATTGCTGCCGTATACAGTACTGCACCGGGGGTTGAAGTTCATGCCATCAGTTGTGTAACAGGGGAAGGAATTGAAGGGCTTAAAAAATACTTTACAAAGGGAAAAACCGTAGCATTACTTGGTTCTTCAGGTGTCGGGAAATCTACATTGGTTAACACACTGGCAGGAAAAGAGATTTTTAAAACCCAGGCAATACGTGAAAGTGACAGCAGAGGAAGACATACAACCACTCACAGGGAGATTCACCTTTTGCCGGAAGGAGGTATGATTTTGGATACTCCGGGTATGAGGGAATTATCCTTATGGGAGGCAGATACAGGTATGGAAGTAATGTTTGGAGATATTGAGGAACTGACCATGAAATGCCGGTTTAATGACTGCAGGCACCGGAGCGAACCAGGGTGTGCCGTTAAAGAGGCGCTTAAAACCGGGGAACTTGATATAAAAAGGTGGGAGAACTGGGTAAAGCTTAAAAAGGAGCAGGAATACCTAGAAGGCAGGAAAGATGTCAAATATCTGCTTCAACAAAAAAAGCGGGGAAAACAGCTGGCAAAATTCCAGAAGAATTTATAGAAGAAGTGGGACAAGGTACCTGTCCCACTGTTCCCAAAAATTAAATATAATAATCTGGAACAAATAAGAAATGCATCATGTCTAATTACCAGAGAATTTTACCTTTGCAGATGGGTGATGCATTTGATTATATAATTGTCTCATCCACATAGGGTATTTGCTGGTGGTTTTATATTGGTATTTATTTGCACTGGCGCAAAAATACAAAGATGAGGTTCAGGAATATGAAAAAGGTATTGTCTTTAGCAGTAATTTTTTTTGCAATAACATCTTTGCTCATACCGGTACCGGTTTTTGCGGATGCCGGTCCAAAACCATCCGTTGTTGTAGGTTTTAAAGGACTTGAGGGAACCAGGTTTTATGTGACTTTATTATCTGAAAAAGATTCCACCGGCCCTCATAGTGTATTGGGAAAATACCAGAATAATCAAAAATATCATGATGGTGACGAGGACTATGAAATCTGGAAGAAGTTTATATCCTACCAGGATGAAGACGGATTCTATTTTTTGCAGTATTTTCAGAACTGTACCGATACATTGAAGTTCACATGGGGGTATTATCCACCGTTAAGATTTAAGATTTTATTATATTTTCCCGACCAGGACACATTCATTGCAAGTAATGATATATACGAGCGATATGCCTTTGACAGCTATTATAAAGTTGATGCAGGGAATCTGGAAATAAGTTCGGGAAAAGTAACTGGTAATATTACAGTGGAGAAAGATTATGATTATACCTGGGAACTTGTTTCTCTTTTTGCAAGAATAATCATAACCATATCAATCGAGGTTCTGATAGCTGTATTATTTGGCTTCAAAGCCAGGCGACAGCTCTATGCCGTGGTAGCAATCAATGTTGTCACCCAGTCAGTACTTAATATCCTGCTGAATATTATAAATTACAGGCAGGGGAGTCTGATGTTTGTATTCAATTATATATGGTTGGAATTCCTGGTATTGATAGTTGAAGCTGTTGCATTTTCCATTCTCCTGTATAAGTATCGAGGTGAACAAAAGACGGGAAAATGGCTCGCTCCTGTGTATGCTCTGGCAGCTAATGGTATATCCTTTGTTGCAGGCTTCTTTATTGCATATCTGATACCGGGTATATTCTAAGCTGCATATAGAAGTAAATAAACACCTTAATAAATGTTTATGTATATAATGGGACAATGTACCTGACCCCCTTGTCCCATTTATAAATTTTTAAGTCTAAAGTGGGACGAGATACCTGTCCCATAATTTGATTATTTGTTTTTCATATGTAATAATAATCAGGGATGGTAAGGATTTGGTATGGAGTGAAAAAACTGATTTCCTGATCGCTTGTCCTTAGGAGGTGGGTTAATATTTCAGGGAAAAAAACAGGGATAATATTATTTTTGCTGCTTGTAATATTAGTGGTTATTCTTGGAAGCTTGGATTTACAGACTCTTGCAATTGTAATAATTCCAATACTGTCGGTGCTGGTTATCTACATAACGATATCTTTTATAAGAAGCAAAAAACGATATAACCTTTTGGATACTGACTGTGACCCGGAAGCATTTCTATACAGGACAGAAAAACAAAAAGAAATAACGGGTAAAAATCCGAAGCTGAATGCCTGCCTGGATATAGACAGGGCTGCTGCATTAATTGCGTCAGGACAGTTTGAGAAAGCAAAAGAAATATTGCTTTCGATAGACAAAAAACTATTATCTCATAAAAACGGTACTTTGCTTGTTTACACAATCAACCTGATTAGCTGTTTATATGAGCTGGGAGAAGTTGATCGTGCGGAAGAGTTGTTTGAAACCCAGATACCAATACTCTCCCCGGTAACCAAAAAGATGATGCTTGCCGTAAACATGCTTGTTGCTGAAAGATTTTTCCACTTAAAAAGATATAATGAAAGCCGCGAACATTTTAAAAAATTATGGAAGGATAAATTAAGCATACGCAAACGTTTGGAAATTTTATACCGTCTGGCGCAAATAGACGAGATTGAGGGAAATACGGAAGATGCACTAAAAAAATACAGGAAGGTCGCTGATAACGGTAACAAGCTGTGGATAGCAGCCATGGCAAGGGAAAAGTGCGGGGAAGCAGAGAGCAGGCAAGGTTTTTGAAAAAGTGGGACTAGGTACCTGTCACCTCGTCCCGTTCTTGTTTATTTAATTTATCAATGGGTATATAATTGATTATGTAAATCATTTTTATTAACGGCGTGTAACTGCAGTATTGCTGCAGTTGCAGGTATCCTACAGAAAAAATTAACAGAGCACAGGAGGAGAAAATAATGGTAAAATATCGTTGTTCAGTATGCGGATACATTCATGAAGGAGAACTGCCTGAGGGTTTTAAATGTCCCAGGTGCAAACGGCCTGCTTCTTTTTTTGTCAAGCTGGAAGAAAATAAGGAAAGCACAAATCCGTACACAGGAACAAAAACCGAAAAAAACCTGATGGAAGCTTTTGCAGGTGAAAGCCAGGCCAGAAACAAGTATACATATTTTGCCCAGGTGGCACAAAGGGAAGGGTTCGAGCAATTGGCAGAGATTTTCCTCAAAACTGCACGGAATGAGCAGGAACATGCGCGCATCTGGTTTGAAGAGCTTGGAAAACTGGGGAATACTGCTGAAAACCTTTTGCAGGCGGCAGAGGGAGAGAACTATGAATGGACCGATATGTATGATCGTTTTGCAAAAGAAGCAGAGGAAGAGGGTTTTACAGAACTGGCTGAAAAATTCCGTAAGGTTGCAGCCATCGAAAAAGCACATGAAGAACGTTATCGCAAGCTTTTGAATAATGTACAGATGCAGCAGGTGTTTGAAAAAAGTGAAGAAACAATGTGGGAATGCCGTGTCTGCGGACATATAGTTATTGGGAAAAAGGCTCCCGAAGTTTGCCCGGTATGCTCGCATTCAAGGAGTTACTTCGAAGTACGAAAAGAAAACTATTAAGGCAAATGAACCAAAAAACAGTACCTGGTGCCGGTTTGCGCCAGGTATTTTATTTAGCGGCATTTTACACTTCAGGTAATAACAACGAATGAAAAAGAGTATTAAGCAAATAAGAAATTTGTTGAATCAACTCGAGAAAGGCCAAATTTATTGTTATATCTGGTATAATGATATTTAATCATATTGTATGGAGGCAGAAACTGTGAGACCACTGTATTATGAAAATGGAGTTCTGAAGCTGATTGATCAGACGAAACTGCCGGGTGAAATAGTCTGGCATGAATATAAATCCTATGAGCAGGTTGCAAAAGCAATAAAAGATATGATTGTTCGGGGAGCCCCGGCCATTGGCGTAACGGCTGCCTATGGAATGGTGATTGGCGCGAACGGCATAAAAGCCGGGAACAAGGATGAATTTTTCAGCGAGCTTGAGCGTATTGCGGTTGAAATGAAAAATACAAGGCCGACTGCAGTTAATTTGTTCTGGGCCGTAGACAGGATTGTAAAAAAAGCTTGCGATAACAAAAACAGGAGCATTGATGAAATAAGAAAGGAAATGCTCGAGGAAGCCCGAAGAATGGACCGGGAGGATGTTGAAAACAACCGAAGGATAGGAAACTTTGGCAACCAACTTGTAAATCCGAACGATGCCATTCTGACCCACTGTAATGCGGGAAGCCTGGCAACATGCGATTATGGAACCGCTTTGGGTGTTATTCGTGCCGCACATGAAGCAGGGAAAAGGATTCGGGTATTTGCCGACGAAACCCGCCCGTATCTGCAGGGAGCAAGGTTAACAGCTTATGAATTGATGCAGGACGGTATTCCGGTTACGCTTATCTGTGACAATATGGCTGGATATTTTATGCATAAAGGTGAAATAAACTGCTGTATTGTCGGCGCCGACAGGATTGCTTCAAACGGGGATACCGCAAACAAGATTGGAACCTATACAATTGCGGTGCTGGCAAAGGAAAACAACATTCCCTTTTATGTGGCCGCACCCACTTCCACCATTGATTTTGAAATAGCATCGGGTGATGAGATAATCATTGAGGAAAGAAACCACACGGAGGTTACTCATATTGGAGGAATTAAGATTGCACCCGACGGGGTTGACGTAAAAAATCCTGCTTTTGATATAACACCAAACCGCTATATCACTGCCATTATAACCGAAAAGGGAATCCTGTATCCATCTTTCAGTGATAGTATTAAAAAGCTGAAGGAAAAATAGGCTGGAAAAGACTATAAACCACAGGCAAAGACAGGTTGAAGGAGGAGTACTTATGGACAAGCCGTATAAAACAGTATTAAGTATTGTTTTGGCTTTTTCTTTAATATTAGCCCCAGCCTTTGCTGAAGAGAATACCGAGTTCCGTTTTAAGGATGTACCACAGGGCCATTGGGCTGAAAAGGCGGTGCATGACCTGCGTTCGCTTGGAATAACCGAAGGTATTGGCAATAATAAATATGGTATGGGTCTGGAAGTAAAAAGAAGTGAGTTTGTAAAGTTCCTGGTAAGCCTGATGAAATGGGAACTGATAACGCCTGAAATCGGCAGTTTTGTTGATAATATGGATCCTTCAAAATGGTATTACTCCTATATCGAAACAGCTTACAGGAATGGTGTGATATCGGATGATACCACGAAGTTTCGTCCCGATGATCCCATCACCCGTGAAGAAATGGCAATAATGCTGGTTAACACTCTGGGTTATGGCACACTTGCACGGCAGATTTCAGATCTGGGAAGCGATTTTAACGATGTTTCAAACAATACGGGGTACATAACTATTGCAAAAGATTTTGGAATCATCAAAGGTGTAGGGAATAATCAGTTTAAACCTGATGCCACGGCAAAAAGAGAAGAAGCCGCTGTAATGATGATGCGGATGTATGATAAGATTAATAATCCCGTTAAAGAGTTGCATGCCTTTTATGCGATTCGATCTTATCCGCAAATGGACTTTATTCCCGAGTTGGATTCGGTCAGTTTCGGCTGGAGCCGGATTGAGTATGATATCAATAACAATCAGGTTGTTCTGAATATTACGCAGAATAATAAAAATGACTTCTATATCCCGCCCGGTTTCACAGAGCCTGTTAATCTTGCCAAAGAAAACAATGTATCAACTCAGCTGATGGTGTTTGCAGACAATAGCTCATTTATAGATTTAAACAATGAAAAAATATCACTCCCCGAATACATATTGACACAGCCTGAATTAAGAAAGCAGGCCATTGCTCTTATAGCTCAACAGGTTAATAACACAGTGGCGGATGATATTTCAATATCCTTTGACGGTGTGGTGATTGATTTTGAAGGCCTGAAGGGTGAAAACGCAAAATATGCTTTTAATTGCTTCCTGGAAGAGCTTAAACAGGAACTGGATATTACGGGCAAAAAACTAATCGTTGCTGTTCATCCTGAAAGAAAGCCCGGACAGGAGTACTTTGACGGGTATGATTATAAAACCATTGGACAAATAGCAGATAAAGTTATTTTAATGGCGCATGATTACTATTCCAAAAAACTTACGGACCTGGATATGAAAACCGGATATACTGTTACGCCTTTAACCCCTGTTGATGAAGTATATTATGCTTTGAAGGCCATTACCGATGAGGAGAACGGTGTTGAGAATCCGGAAAAAATCTGGCTGCAGATCTCATTTGATACCGTGCAATGGAGTCTTCAGAACGGTGAAGTAAAAAACAGGGAACCATTCAGACCAAGTTATGAGCAAATTTATCAGAGACTTATGAACAACGGAGAAATACATTATTCTGCCCGAAACCGCAATCCATACATGGAGTATGTTGACGAAACAGACCAAATATATAATATCATATGGTATGAAGATTCAAGAAGTGTCCGGGATAAGATTAATCTCGCCAGGATGTTCGGTATTAACGGAATATCTCTCTGGAGACTGGGGAATATACCGGATTATGAAGATTTCAACGACAAAATCCTGTATCTCGATATATGGCAGAAACTGCTTGAAGAAACCCGAAGGCAGAACCAATAGATTAACTTGATATTTGCATGAAAACCTGATATAAAATGATTAACAAGACTCCGGAATTCTCCGGAGCATTTTTTAAGCTTTAATATTATGACAAATCATTATGAAAGGCATAAATATGAAAGCAAAACAAATAAGGAACAGCTATGAGCACACAATCCGCGCCTGTTATTTCGGTTATATAACACAGGCAATTATTAATAATTTCGCTCCGTTGTTATTTTTGACGTTCCAAAGTTCATACGGGCTGACTCTTGACAAGATAACCTTAATAACCACCATCAATTTCCTGGTCCAGCTGCTTGTTGATCTAATTTCAACAAAACTTGTGGATAAGATCGGGTACAGGATATCTGCAATCTGCGCCCACTTTTTTGCAGGTGTCGGGCTGTTGGGAATGGCGTTCTTGCCCGGGTTGGCAGGTTCGGCATATACAGGCTTGATTGTATCTGCCGTTCTTTATGCCATAGGCGGAGGCCTTATTGAGGTAATTATCAGCCCCATTGTTGAAGCATGTCCTACAGAAAAAAAAGAGGCTGCAATGAGCCTGTTGCATTCATTTTATTGCTGGGGACATGTGGGTGTGGTTCTTGTTTCCACGGCGTTTTTTGCCCTGGTGGGTATAGAAAACTGGAAATTACTCTCATGCATTTGGGCGATCATACCGCTTGCCAACCTGGTATACTTTACGAAGGTTCCGATATACCCGATAGTGAAAGAAAATGAAGGACTTTCGATAAAAGCCCTTTTCAGTCGTAAGATCTTCTGGCTGCTCATGCTTCTGATGGTGTGTGCAGGAGCTTCCGAACAGGCAATGAGTCAATGGTCCTCGGCATTTGCGGAATCAGGGCTTAAAGTATCGAAAACAGCGGGTGACCTGGCAGGACCATGTATATTCGCGGCATTAATGGGAACAGCCAGGGCTCTTTACGGAAAGTACAGCGATTACATACCATTGAAGAAAATGATGATTTTAAGCGCGGTATTGTGTATTGCCAGCTATTCGTTGGCCACACTGACGGGAAATGCTGTCTTTGGATTTATAGGCTGCGCCCTGTGCGGCTTCTCGGTGGGTATTTTCTGGCCGGGGACATTCAGTATTGCGGCAAAGGTTATACCAACCGGAGGCACGGCGATGTATGCCCTGATGGCTCTTGCCGGAGATTTGGGCTGTTCGGCGGGGCCAACCCTTGTAGGATTTGTGGCAGATGCAAAAGGTGGAATGTTAAGTGCAGGATTGTTAACAGCGATAATATTCCCGGTTTTTATGCTGGCCGGGTTATTAATATTAAAAAAAGCCAGGTAATAATGCCTGGTAATTTTCAGCTTGAGGAGGAGTTCTATGAAAAATTACACTACATACAGGGACCCTGTTACGGGTTATGAGATACGCCAGTATACACATGGACCTGAACGGTATACAAAGCTGTATTTTACATCCGAAAATTTTACAGCGGATGATCGATATTTCTTCTGCAACAGGCAAATGCCCGAAGGCGCAAATGAAGTATACAGTGGAAAGGGCGAGCTGCTGAAGGTTGAAGTTGAAACCGGAGAGATGAAAGTGATAGCAGGCGGCGAATACCGTGGATTCGCCCTGGACAGGTCGGAAAATTTTGGTGTAATGGTTAAAAACAATATTGTATACCGTTATGATTGCGACACCGATCAAATTACAGAATTGGGTGCTCTTCCAGAAGGAGGCAGCATTACCGGCCATCTGACCATCAGTAGGAGCGGTAAGATTGTCAGCGGTTATAAGCAAAGAAACTGTATATACGCATTGGTAGTGTTTGATCCTGAAACCGGGAAAAGTGAGGTGGTTTACCAAAGCGATTATAATATAGGACATGCCCAGGTTTGTCCTGCAGATGAAAACACTATATTTTTCATTCATGAAACAGGCGGAGATGCATTGCAGCGTATGTGGATGTATGACGTTAAAAGCTCCACAGCCAGACCGTACTACGTCGAAATGGAAAATGAATGGATTACCCATGAAGTCTGGACTGCTGACGGTGAAAACATAGTTTTTATGAAACTGCCCAGGTATATGATGATTGGTACCAAGGATGGCCATAACTTCCGCGTGGTTACCGAGATAGAACAGATTCTGCACCCGGGTGTATCCCACGATTCAAAGTGGTTTTGTGCCGACCGTATAGGTTACCTGGGGGCTGAAAGTCCAAACCTAATCTATCTGATAAACGGCAAAACCGGCAATTACCTTGCAGTTGCCAGTACCGACACTCCGAGAACAGGTGCTGATCATATGCATCCTTCGTTTAACAGGAAAGGAGATATGATCCTTTTTAACCGTCCTTTTGATAATGGTACAACACAGGTCTGCCTGGTTGATTTGAACCAGCTTGAACGCCCGTAAATGCACTGATTTTGAAACATATTGTTCTGCATTGCGGAAATCACCCGATTCGCCCCTGTTGTACTCTGAACAGAAACGATTCGACTTTGCAGGAGCGGGTAATGTATATAATGAATATTGTCACGTAATGATGATAAATATATAATTTATTCAAAAGTAATAAAGCATTGGGAGGGGTTAATTATGATTAAAAGGATGGCGGAAATGAAATCAGAAATCAGGGAGCAAATGAGGGGCGGCAAAGGAAGCGTTGAACTGATTCATATATTGAACAGGGAAGAGATGAAAGGAAAGGTCCGCCTTTTTGCGAAGATAGTTCTTAATCCTGGTTGTTCAATAGGATTACATGAGCATGTGGATGAGGAAGAGGCTTATTATATTGTTAAAGGAAATGGAACGGTGACCGATAACGGGAAAACTGCCGAAGTTCAGGCTGGAGATGTTATTCTGACAGGGGACGGAGCGTCCCATTCCATAGAAAATACAGGTGATGAGCCTTTAGAGTTCATTGCGGTGGTTATGCTGTACAATTAAGAAGTTTACTTCCTTGCTCATGGAAAGGACGATAAAATGATATTTTATTTTTCAGGCACGGGGAACTCTTTGTCGGTTGCTGACAAAATAGCAAAAGTACAGGGGGAACAGCTTGTCTCTATTGCTTCGGAGCTTGACAGGAAATGCTCTGTTTTTGAATACGGGTTCGGAGAAAATGACCTACTGGGTTTTGTCTTTCCTGTCTATGCCTGGGGACCGCCTGAAATAGTCCTGGATTTTATATCAAAGTTAAAAATCAATGGAAAGCCCTATATATTTTCTGTTGCTACATGCGGCGATGATGAGGGATATACAACGCGTATCCTGCAAAAGGAAATGAACGAAAAAGGCCTTTCGGTTGACAGTGCTTTCACCGTAATTATGCCAAACAATTATATTATTGGTTTCGATGTTGACGATAAGGAAGTGGAAACCGGGAAATTACAGAGGGCAAGGCAAAGGCTTGATTATATAAATTCAGTTATTTCAAAACGGCAGAGGGGAGTGTTTGATTTATCACGCGGCAAATTCTCCGGCGTTAAGTCTTATATTATTAATCCGCTGTTTAACCGTTTTGCAAGGGATACCAAGAGCTTTTATGCGACTGATAAGTGTACGGGCTGCGGGACTTGTGAAAAAATCTGCCCGGTACATACGATAAAAGTTGATGGAAAACCTGCCTGGGGCAAATCGTGTACCCAGTGCCTTGCCTGTATACACAGGTGCCCGGTTGGGGCAATCCAATACGGAAAGAACACCGTTAAAAAAGGAAGGTATGTTAATCCTGATATTGCCGGGATTTCATAATTATGCGTAAACCCGGATATTTTATTTAAACCGCGATGCACAACAATTGCAGTTGGTTTCAGCAAGCGTACGTACCGGTTCATTTTCTGCAGTATTAGTTGCCAATTTGCTTTTAGTGTACCACTATTCCTGCAGATTACCCGGTTGATTTCAGTGTATAAACAGGAATTTTCGAAACGGTGACCCCGATAATTTCGGGGTTTTATTCTGCATTTTCATAAATCAGGTTTATACTGTTGATTTTATCAGGAGAATCATCGCTCCAGTATTCTTTGATGGCTTTCTGAAGTTCTGCAAAAAACTCCGATTCACTTTCATTGTCCTGCAAATCCGTTGTTATCAGCGTCTGTATGAAAGATGACGTATTCCTGTCATATGTATGCAATAAGTTGCCGTTCACAACGCATACGTTGTTGTTTGAATCAAAGGTAAGATCTCCTGAAATTCCAGCGGGAACATCAATGCAATCAATATTCCTGATTGCTATGTTGTCTTTGTCAAAATCAGCCGTTATAATCCTGCAAGCTGAGCTTTTATCACCCGGTCCGGGTAACTGCTCCATAAATGCAATTTTCGTAAGGTCGCCTGAAAAAACAGGTGGACATAATTTTGCATTTAAAACATCGGACGTATACACTGTTTTCCCATTTACTTCAAAGGAGTGGCAAACTGGTTCATCGGACCAATGAGGAACATTTTTTGCATGAATGATTATTTCTGTATTGGGAACCTGGGCAAATGAATAACCGATATAATGGCCGGTCATTTTTCCATTTGCGGCATCATACACAAAAAATTCCGATGTTGAAGGGTTAACGTGTGTAGTTATACCGACAGCCGTATCAGACAGCCATTGGCAGCCAATAATATCATTGCTTGTTCCGGAATCAATAGCAATATCCAGGATGGTTTTGCCGTTTAAATCAATTATTCCAAACCGCAGGACATTTCCTTCAGTTTCAGAAGCAGATCTGCGATAAAGTATTCTTGTTTTATCGGGAGATAAAAGGGGATTATATTTTCCACCGCCGTCTATAATTGTTATTTTCCTTTCGGAGTAATCAAAGAAGCATATTTTTCCTTCCCTTTCAAATATGGCGCCTTTCAACTCATTATTTCCGGCAGCTGTGAATAATGGCGTGATATTAATACGCGACAAGATTATAATGGCACAAGTTATACAGAGTAATATAAAGGTGGTTACTATAAAACCTTTTTTTATTTGTTTCATTGTTTCTGCACCTTATACAAGATAATTGATGTAAAAGTGTATATCAATCTGCCGGGCAATGGAGGATGCTTTGAAACACATGTTTTATATTTTTTACCGTTAAAGCAGCCAGCATGCCAGGAATGCAGATGCCCTGGCATGTTGGCACACCAGTTGCAATTTATTTCTCCAACGTGCTTTGCAACTCAATAATACAGGTCACGGACTTTAAACCTTGATATCAAAGTCCCAGCATTTCATATGTAAGATCTCTCACTTTGGGATGGATCACACTGTAGGCATACCCGCAGTTCAGTACATGCTGGATATAAAATATTGCCAGGTTATTTGTCACATCTATTAATGCATACGCACCTGCCGCGCCATCCCAGCCGAACTCGCCCAAAGGACTTCTTGCACCCGATTTCTCCTTTTCTACAAGGGTACGCACACCAAGACCATAGCTATAACCGTACCTGTTCCATGTATCAAAATCTTGCCTCGAGGCTCCACTCAGTTGATCCTGCCGCATAAGATCGATGGATTCCATAGAAAGAAGCCTGTAACCACTTTTACTTATGCCACCATGGCACATGGCATCCAAAAACAGCAGGTAATCATCAACTGTTGAGATTAGGCCTGCACCACCGCTTTCATAGTTTTCTGTCAACACGTAGCGGTTTTTGTTCAATACGGGTTTGGAGGTCATGGTATCAGTATCATATGTAAACTGTGTGCTCATGTTGGCTTTGCGTTCGGGTGTAAGTTCAAACCCTGTGTTTTTCATGCCCAACGGCCTGAAAATGTGATCGGCAAAATACTCTCCCAGCCTTTGTCCTGAAACAACCTCGATTACCGCACCCAGCACATCATGGCTCAAGCTGTACTGAAAGCGGGTTCCCGGCTCGAAATCCAGGGGTTCGTTTGCCAGGGCTTCTATAACCTGCCTGGTGGTGGCTTTATTGCTTGTTTCCTTCTTTATTTCCAAAATTGAAGGTGCATCCAGGTCGTAATTGAGTCCGCTTTGCATAGAAAGGAGATGCCTGATTGTTATTTGGTTTTTTGCCGGTACCGTTCCATTAGCGGTTTTTACCTTCATATTCCTGTACTCGGGAAGAAAATCCGAAACTGGAGAATCGAGGGAAACAAGACCTTTATCTGCAAGCTGCATAACTGCTGTACAAGTAATCAGTTTGGTAGCCGAATAAAGCCAGTATGTATTCTTATCGGATATTGGATTCTTCCTTTCGGTATCAGCGTATCCCGCGGCATGGCGGAAAACAACCTCATGATTGTGTACCACGGCACAGTCGCATCCGGGAATGCCGCATTGTTCAAGTGAGTTTAAGTAATCTGACAATATTTTCCGGTTCATAGAATATCTCCTCTGTATTCATGAAATTAAACATCTCTTACCTGTTTTAAGTTGATTTTATACCAAATCAGCCATTTTTTCAATAGTGAATGGCATATTTTTTTGCTTGTGCTATAAAATTACAGAAGTGTTGTTCAACAAGCGCAGTAACAATGAATCCATCATCCTTATGCTGCAGACGGCTTGATTCAGCCGGTAAACATTATCCACCTTGCTGCTTCTGAGTGCTGCAATGCAGGCAATCATTTTCGGTTGCCAGGAAACTTCTAGCTTAATACGTGTTAAGGTTTTTGTAACAAAATTGTTAGATAAATAATGGTAGAAATAAACAGATTTATGATATATAATATATTTCCGCTTATCCGGATCTTTTCATTTTTTAAAGGGTTAGTAATATGATTGAGTTGAAGAATATTAGCAAAACATTCAAAGTTGCAAGGAGAAATGCCGGGTTCAGGGAAGCTTTAGGTGCCCTGTTCAGAAGAAATTATACATATATACAGGCTCTTCGTGATATATCCTTTACAATAAAAGACGGTGAGATGGTAGGCTACATCGGCCCCAACGGAGCAGGAAAAAGCAGTACAATAAAAATAATGAGCGGAATTCTTTATCCTGACAGCGGTGAATGTATAATAGACGGTTTGGTCCCTTACAGGAACCGCCGCGAACATGTAAGAAACATTGGCGTTGTATTCGGCCAGCGTTCCCAGCTTTGGTGGGATGTACCCGTAATTGATTCCCTTGAACTTCTGAAGGATATTTACGATATTGATGAGCGTGTATACAAAAACAACCTGGAAGAGCTTGTCGAGCTTCTGAACCTGGGTGAAATCATAAGAACACCGGCGCGCCAGCTTAGCTTCGGGCAAAGAATGCGCTGTGAAATTGCAGCATCATTCTTTCACAATCCCAGGATATTATTCCTGGATGAGCCGACAATAGGGCTTGATGCCGTATCTAAAATAGCGGTACGGGAATTTATCAAAAAAATGAACCGGGAAAAGAAGACCACGGTAATTCTTACAACCCATGATATGCAGGATATTGAGGCAATTGCCGAAAGAATCCTGCTTATAGGCAGAGGCCAGATTTTATATGACGGTTCTCTTTCCGAATTAAAAACAAGGAATTCGAAAAAGAAAACAATAACCCTGGAATATGACGGCTCAGGCCGCTTCAGTCCGTGTGACGGCATTGCTTTGGTAAGCCGGGTGGATGGCCATGCAGTATTCGAAGTTGATACTTCCGTTGTCTCGGTACAGGAAGCAATCAAGGTAATTTCCCAATATGCAGATATCAAGGACCTTTCGGTAACAGGTGCAAGCATAGACGAAATAGTTGTGTCACTTTACGAGGAACTGAAAATATGAAAAAATATATTAGTTTTTTCAGGATAAGGTTTATTAACGGGCTTCAATACCGCATAGCAGCGTATGCAGGGGTTGCAACCCAATTTGCATGGGGGTTCATGGAGATACTGATATTCAAGGCATTTTATAAAGAAAACCCTCACGGTTTTCCGATGGAATTTTCGCAACTGGCGTCATATGTATGGCTCCAGCAGGCATTTCTTGCTTTATTCATGCTGTGGATGTACGACAATGATATATTCTTGTCAATTACCAGCGGGAATGTTGCTTATGAACTCGCAAGGCCCCTGGACCTGTATAACATGTGGTTTACAAAGAATCTTGCGGTACGCCTTTCCAGGGCTGTTTTGCGCTGTGTTCCGGTTCTTGCGGTTGCGGTTCTGCTGCCCGAACCTTATGGAATTGCTCCGCCCGTCAGCCTGTTTGGCTTTTTTATGTTCATCATATCCATGATCCTGGCGTTTTTGTGCCTGGTAGCGTTGAGCATGCTGGTATATATTTCAGCATTTTATACACTGTCGCCAATGGGGGTCCGCATGGTAGCCGCAACCTTGACCGAATTTCTTACCGGCTCAATTATTCCGCTCCCGTTTTTCCCTGAAAAGATTGTGAAAATAATATCCTTTACACCGTTCGCATTCATGCAGAACATCCCGTTCAGGATATACAGCGGTAACATTGCCGGCAGCGAAATGCTTTGGGGGATATTAATGCAGCTGTTCTGGGTAATTGCCCTGGTATCGGCGGGAAGGCTCTGGATGGCACGGGCGGTAAAAAAAGTGGTGGTACAGGGAGGGTAATATGAAATTATACTTTCGATATCTTTCCATACATGTAAAAAGCCAGATGCAGTATAAAACCTCTTTTTTCATGACGGTGCTGGGACAATTCATAACTTCGCTTTCGGCCTTTTTAAGTATTTATTTCTTAATGTCACGCTTTTACACGGTTAAAGATTTTTCATACAATGAGGTTCTTTTGTGTTTTGCCACCGTCCTGATGGCATTTTCCCTTGCCGAATGTTTTGCCCGCGGATTTGATACGTTTTCCGGCATGATAGGCAACGGTGAATTTGACAGGATAATGGTGCGTCCCAGGAATGAAATATTCCAGGTTCTGGCATCAAGGATTGAGCTTACAAGAGCGGGAAGGTTTCTTCAGGCCGTAATTGTTTTTATATATGCAATTCCCACGAGCGGGATTACATGGACCTTCGGTAAAATCCTGACGTTAATGCTGATGATTATAAGCGGAATGGTTATATTTTCAGGGCTTTTTTTGATTTATGCCGCACTGTGTTTTTTCACGACTGAGGGACTTGAATTTATGAACATCTTTACCGACGGAGGCAGGGAATTCGGCCGGTATCCGTTATCCATTTACGGCGAGGAAATTCTGAAGTTTTTCACATATGTAGTGCCGCTGGCGCTGTTCCAATATTATCCGCTGTTATACCTTACAGGCAGAAGTGAAAATATTATGTACATGTTTTTTCCTGTTATCGGCTTCCTGTTTATATTGCCCTGTTATTTTATCTGGAGGATAGGAGTAAGGCATTATAAATCCACCGGATCGTAAAAAATTTTTTAAAACAAATCAACACTTTTCATGTTTCATTCGTTATATATACGAAAACCGATGACGATTTTGCATGCAAAGTCCGAAACTAAATATGGGAGCGATAAAAGGAAGCATTACATTATGAAAAGATATTTGGTTATAAACGCATGATGAAGGGAGAGCAAGTATGATTGATCTGCTTTATTCAAAATTTTACTGTGAGCTGCTGCATTTCTGCATTTCGCTTTCCCATGATTATGCGTTTGCAGAAGACATTGTCCAGGAAACGTACCTGCGTGCCCTTGCGAATGCCGATATTCTCAATGATTTACCTGAAACAAAATGCAGAGCATGGCTTTACCGGACCGCAAAAAACATATTTATTGATCATGTCAGAAGATTGTCAAAAAATTCCGAGCCCGTTGATGAGCCTGCCGGTGAAGACGACTATTCAAGAGTGATGGTGCAGATGATGTGTCAGCATCTTCCCGAAAACGAGCGCACATTATTCATGCTAAGGTATATGAAAGGCTACAACTCAACCGAGCTTGGTGAAATGTTCGGCATACCGCCGGCTACGGTAAGAGCAAGACTTGCTTCTGCAAGGTTGAAACTGAAAAAATACTATAATGCAGATTAATTGGAGGTATCATTATGTCAAAAAAGAAACTTATGGTCAATGCAGCTGTCTGCGATGCAAGAAATGTAAATGAAGAAATCCTTGCAAACTATGAAAGCATTACTATTAATTCGGCAGTGCTTTTTACCACCCCCGAATCACATAAACTGCTCCATAATTACAATGTAACGCTCAATTGTGCGGACGTTATGGAATTTGACAAGGATTCAGATGTGGATATTATGATTCAAAACGGGCGTTTTGTTATATCTGCGTCAGAAACTGCAGGGAAAAAAGCTTTTCTGATGGTAAACGGTTCATTGGAGATAGAACCCGGGGCTGAAAATGCGCTCAGCCGTTTTGTGGGATTTTATGTCAACGGAAGCGTTACTTATCCGGATAACATGGCTCCATATCTGGCTTCAATGAGAGTTAACGGTGCAACCAACACTTATCCTGCTGACGCCATCCTGCTCAAAAATACGTTTATAGTTGACAAAACATTTATAAAACGGTGTAACAGCACGAAATATTTTGCCAGGAAGCGGGTGGTTTTGATTGATAATTCCCTTGATGTTGCACAGATGGTTGACAAGGGAGCGATGTTTCTTACAAAAACCGCAATAATTTCAGAATCGCTTGTTGATACGGCTTTACCGCTGTTCCAGGATACAACCGAAATAGTCACTGTCCCGGACGGCTGCAGTTTCGTAAACGACAGTGCCGAGCTCAGCAAAGCACTGCTGATGAAACATGGTTCGAAACTCTTTATCAATGGAGATCTGTCGATAGATTCAAACGCACGGGATCTGCTTGAAAAGATTGAATATCTTTATACAACCGGAGACATAAGGCTGCCTAGATTGCTGGAAGAGGCATTTTCCAAGGTTAATGCCCATTACAGTAACCTGACATTCGTGCGTGGAAAATGCATCATTGATAAAATCAGCCTGAAAATTGACAAACACCTCCTTGAACAAAATCCTGAAGGTATTACTATTATTGATTGTGTAAATGTGACCATAACCGAAGACGTACCGGCAGAACTGATACTTGAACGTCTTGAAATAAAGGATTGTGTCAATATCAGCTGCTTCCCTGAGCAAAGAAGCGCTGTTGAGCAGGTAGCTGACGATATCGTTAATATCGATGATTCGGGCAAGGGCCTTAAGGGTATAATCAATAATTTGATACCCCAAATTGGGAGCCTGGAGGATGTAAAGATGGTCAATGCTTCCACATATACGTTTTAGTGGCGTAGTTACTGTTCAGCGGTTAGTATAACACCCAAAGCAGGATCCGCAAATGTATATTGCAAACCTGTATCCCTGAACAGTAACGTGGTATACCCGGAAGGCAGGAATTTACCTTTACCGGGTAATGTAATATGATTAAAAGCTGGGTATTCTGCGTTGTACGACCCAGCTTTTCTGTTTTAAAATTTCCATGATGAATACGGTACCTCAATATGGGAATGGGCTTTTATCAATTCATCATCCTTAACAGCCTTAAATAATAATTGGCCTCGCGGAGCACATGATCTGCCAGCAGCGGAATAATTATGGATTTTATACCGCATCTCAGTATTCCTTCGGTTGCCGATCTTTTAAAATTCCTGATTTTTTCTGTAAGCTGCAGGCTTTCGCGCTTGATTTGATTTTCGGTCGATCTGGTGCACCCTTTAACCAACCTGTCAAAACCGTCAATGAATGTTCTTGCAGTCTCTTTCAAATTCGTTTCGGTAGGATCGAGCAATCCGTCAATAAACGATGCATGACCTGCCATTGTATAATTCCAGAAATTCAGTTCTTCACAAACAGTCCTCCCAGGAAGGTCCTTATTGCGGAGAGCTTTTAATAATTCCAGGTAATATTCCGCTTCCTGGGTAATATGGTCTATAATCTCGTCGTACAGAACAATGAATATTTTGCATTCGGCAGAAAGAGCCAGTAGTTTCTTTTTAAAGCTGATTACCTTTTCAAGCAGGTTCATTGATCTTTGGTTCAAATCTCCGACGATTCTTTCGGATGATTCCCTGAAATAACCGTCCGGAAAACTTTGAAGACCTGTTAATTCATATTCTGCCTTGGTAATTTCGGTATTTATACTTGCTCCTGTAAATTTTGAAGTTAATTCCTCGGCCTTTAATGTGTACGGAGTCACAAACTCGTTTGAGTTGATTGCGCTTATGGATATAGCCCTGTCAGCATAATGCACCGTTTCGGCCAGGAGTTGTTCAAAACCTTCCTTCAGTATTGCTGCTTCTGCAATGAGAGCCGTTTCGACAGGAGTTAAACTGGTTTCAATAAATAACAAATGTTCTTTCATGATCCTTTGAAAGAAAAGGTTTATCTCCAGTGAAAATCTTATGAAATCCTGGTTTGAAAGCAATCCGGTACTCTCCTTTACAAAAAAATGCACATTAATATAATACTTAAGATTTGGCAAAAAGTGTTTGTCTGTATTCGGTTCATGCAAATACAGCATGGCTTTAAAGCGTGCCGCCATGTGCCGGATCACCCGAATCCCGCTGTTATACCGACCAATTAACTGTAACTGATTCAACTCTTTTGTCAGAACAGTGATTTGATATCGTTGCCGCTGCAATATTGTAGTGGTATAATTGATCTGAAATAACAAATCTTTCATCACAGTTCTGTTTTTAGTCCGGCACAAAAACCAATGATAAATATAAACGTGTAAAATATATTATTTCAAAGGGGAGGTAAAAATGCAGCACGAAATTGTAAAACAGGCGCCTTTACTTGACGAACAGGGCAATGTGAGGGAAGCGGGGTATGCAAAAAGGCTTCTGCCTGTTTATAGCCGTCAGGATATCAAGGCAAACAGCCTTCGGATCAAAGAATGGGATTATTACCTTGTAAATAATGACCACTATGCCGTGGCATTGACCATTGCCGATAATTCGTACATGGGTTTTGATTCCATATCTTTCTTGCATTTCGACGAACGATGGGAAAAAACCAAAAGTGCCATGCAGGTATTGACCAGGGGTAAAAAGAATCTTCCTTCGACTTCTGCCGAGGGTGATGTGGAAGTACATAACAATAATTATAAAATTAAATTCAGCCATAAAAACGGCAAGCGCATTCTGGATTTTCACATGGAACGTTTTATCGATGATACTCCAATAACGGGGCAGATTATTCTTACCGATGAACCTGATGAAAGCATGGTGATAGTGACCCCGTTTCACAAAAAAAAGCATTTTTATTACAACCAGAAAATAAACTGCATGCGTGCTGAAGGTACGGTTACAGTTAACGGCAATGACTACATATTTGATCCGGGTGAATCCTTTGCCGTGCTTGACTGGGGGAGAGGCGTATGGACTTACAGGAATACATGGTACTGGGGCAGTGCTTCAGGTCTGGCAGACGGTATTCCGTTCGGGTTCAATATAGGTTATGGTTTCGGAGATACTTCTGCTGCAACAGAGAATATGCTGTTTTATAACGGAAAAGCCCATAAACTGAGTCATGTATATTGGAATATTCCGCTGAATGAAAACGGCAAAGAGGATTATTTAAAGCCCTGGACATTTACCAGCGATGACGGCCGCTTTGAAATGGAATTTGAGCCCATACTTGACCGTGCATCATGTACGAGCGTTATTCTGATTAAGTCGGATCAGCACCAGGTGTTCGGGCGTTTTACAGGAAAAGCCGTACTTGATGACGGAGCTGTAATTACGGTAAAGAACCTGACAGGTTTTGCCGAGAAGGTTTATAACAGGTGGTAGGGTTTATGACTGATATAACCGGTATTTTGCCTACCTGTAACAGGTAAAGGACTGTTCCGGGTGGAGCCGCAGACTGCTTCTTTTTTGCATAAAACGCAAAAGACAGGTCCAAAAGGCCTGTCTTTTGCGATAGAACAGATAAGATGATTATTAACAATATGCACAGGATCAGGGCATGGATAGCTGGGCATTACAATTCCATGATACATTAATCCATGATATATTTTGGTATTCCCATGTCGAGCTCGGGCTTTATTTTTTCCAGGAAACTTTCCAGTGTCATAAGTCCAAGGTTGCCTTCTTTCCTGGAGCGCACAGACACGCTGTTCATTTCGATTTCCTTGTCTCCGACGATAAATATGATTGGAATTTTTTCCAGCTCCATTTTCCTGATTTTTGCATTCATTTTATCATCAGCCTGGTCGTAGTTAACTCTCAGCCCCAACTTTTTTAATTTTACAGCCAGTTCCCTGCAATAGTCGTTGTGGCGGCTGCTGACCGGAACCACCCCGATTTGAACGGGTGCAAACCATAGCGGAAAGTCCCCGTTATAATGTTCAATAAGCAGTGCGAAGAACCTTTCAAGGCTTCCGAACAATGCCCTGTGCACCATCAGCGGAGTATGCTTCTGTCCGTCCGCACCGATATATGACATGTTGAACCTTTGAGGCAGGTTGAAGTCGTACTGGATGGTACTGCACTGCCATTCCCTTCCCAATGCATCGCGAAGCTTTAAATCTATTTTGGGGCCGTAAAAAGCTCCGCCACCTTCATCGATCTCATATTCCAGTCCGGCCTTTATTACAGCATCCTTTAGCGTATCTATTGCATTGTTCCAGTCGTCCGTGCTGCCTGTTGATTTGTTTTCAGGTCTTGTTGCCACATAAGCCTTGAAATCATTCAACCCGAATGACTGCAAAATATAAAGGGAAAATTTCAGTACCTTGAAAATTTCGTCGTAAGCCTGTTCGGGTGTACAAATTATATGCGCGTCATCCTGTGTAAGTCCCCTGACCCTCGTAAGCCCCTGCAGTGTCCCTGAAAGCTCATACCTGTACACCGTGCCGTATTCTGCATAGCGTATCGGAAGATCCCTGTATGAACGTATCGAGCTGTTATATATCATTATGTGGAAAGGGCAGCTCATTGGTTTCAGGTAGTATTCCTCAGTGTCAATTTCAATGGCATTGTACATTGTATCTTTGTAGTATTTGAGGTGTCCGGAGGTTTTCCACAGCTCCGACCGTCCTATATGCGGTGTATACACCCATTCGTATCCGTTAAGAATATGTGCCGACTGGCTGAATTTTTCAAGCAAGTATCGTACCATTGCTCCTTTTGGATGCCATAGAACAAGTCCCTGCCCGACATCCTGGGAGAGACTGAAAAGATCCAGCTGCTTGCCGAGAACCCTGTGATCACGTTTGGCTGCTTCCTCAATTCCATTAATATATGCTTTTAATTCTTCCTCATTCTCCCAGGCCGTTCCGGAAACCCGCTGAAGCATTGCATTGCCGGAATCTCCTTTCCAATATGCCCCTGAAAAACTCATAAGCTTGAAAGATTTTAAATCCAGCTCTTCCAGTGATGATAAAACAGGACCTGCATACAAATCAATAAAGCTTCCGATTCTGCATATCGTTACAACAGGGTGTTCTTCGCTTTGAGAAAGCTCTTCAATAAGTTCAAGTTTATAGGGCTGGTCTGAAAACATCCTGCGGGCCTCATTGATACTGACAGATTCGGATTTTACCCGGTATCCCTTTTTAATCAGTTCCCGTATTTTATTTTCTATATGCTTTAAATCTTCCAGGGAGAAAGTTCCCGCAAGTTCAAAATCGTAATGGAATCCATCTTCGGATACAGCTCCCGTTCCAAGTTTCACATTACTGAATATTTCATTGACTGCATATGCCAGAACAAGAAACATGGTGTTCCTGATTCGGTATAATTTTTCATTGTTATTGCAAGGCATGGAATAACACTCCTTTATCGTTTATATTGTTTTCAGTTGAAATCAATAAGCCTTTTGTCCATATAATTCAGGACAGAATATCCAATGCTGAAGCAGCGTAATCATCGCCGCGGCAAAGCGTATGATGAGAAATTCAGTGCATGGCACATATACGCATTTAAGCGGGAGTTGCGCACAAATCAAATATTTCCGATAAAGAAGCGACTAGTTATACTACCCGAACTGTCTGAGAAACATATTATGTTGCCATCATATGAGAGACAGGCAGTAATATATAACATTTTTCTCACAGTTTCCGCACCACCTTTCGGGTATAATAAAAAACTCCCATCCCGCTAAGGGATGAGAGAATTTCTCATGGTTCCACCCAAATTACAGCTGAAAAAATAAACAGCTGTCACTCATTGCGATTATAACGGAATCACCGGTTGTACTTACTTAATGTTCGGTACACTGCTCGAAGGGGGTTTTCAATTTTCCATGTTTGGAAGTGCTCTCAGCCGCCGGCACTTCCTCTCTGATAAACTGGGCAAAATCTACTCGTCCTTGTCATCGCATTTGCCTTTATATTTTCGAATATTATAGCAGATTTGCTTTTCAAAAGCAAAGCAATTTTTCGGGATTTTTACCGTATGCAGTAACATTCTTCATCTAAAATTTGAAATATGCGAAATAATTACTGTTCAAGGGTTCGTAAACCCAGGACATGACACGCAGATGGATATTGTAAACCGGTGCCTCTGAATAGTAACTTGAATTGGAGCTATCAAAACGCTATTTATTTTATTGATTTAAATTTCAAGCTGTGCAATAATATACTAAGTAATGCCTGGCATTTTCTGAAACATGCAATGGCCGGCTTCAGAGGCTTTTGGAATAATTCAGAACGGTATAAGAAAAATTAACATTATTAACATAAGATCTCATACCAAAGAAAGGGATGATTTGCTTGGGGCAGAAATAAACAATGGCAATATAAAAGTTACTGAATGTGAAATGGAAAGCAAAGAGGACTGTAAGGTTATGGAAGATAGTAAAGTCGATTCAGGCAGGCCAAGGTTTCCTAAAAGAGCGGTTATTACAGCAGGAATGCCATATGGAAACAAAGAACTGCACCTTGGCCATATAGGCGGCGTTTTTGTACACGCCGATACATTTGCACGGTTCCTGCGTGATCGTATAGGAAAAGAGAATGTTATCTTTGTTTCAGGCACAGACTGTTATGGTTCTCCAATCCAGGAAAACTACCGCCAGCTGGTTGAGAGTGGTTCGTTCAGCGGAACCATAGATGAGTTCGTCAGGCATAATCATGAGCTCCAGAAAGAGGTATTGGACAAGTATTATATAGATATTAACCTTTTTGCAGCATCAAGTTTCGGTCCGGCTGCTGAAAATCACAGGAAGTTGTCCAGTGATTTCATATTAAGATTGTATGAAAACGGCCACCTGGTGAAAATGACCACATCCCAGTTCTATGATCCTGAGCTGGGTGTTTTCCTCAACGGACGCCAGGTTGTGGGAAGGTGCCCTATTGAGGGCTGTAAATCCGAAAGGGGCTATGCTGATGAATGCTCATTGGGACATCAGTATATGCCTGCCGATCTGATTGACCCGAAAAGCACGCTTACAGGCAAAAGACCTGAAATGCGGGATGTGACCAACTGGTACTTCAAGCTCGACAGCTTCCGGGATCTCCTGAACCAGTGGGTGGAAAAGCTTGAAAATGATGAAAGCACAAGAAAGTTCGTCATAAACAGCATAAAAGAATTCCTTGAACCTCCGGTCATTTATGTAAAGAGGGAATTTGTAGAAACCTTGGAAGCAATTAAAGACAAGCTTCCCGGTTATGAGCTTGTTGACGAGGGCAAATCCTCTGTCGTAATGTCATTTGACAGCCTGGAGAAAAGAGAAAAGGCTTCTTTAATACTTGCTGAGAACGGAATACGTTTCCGCACAGGAAAAACCCTTGTACCGTTCAGGCTAACAGGCAATATAGAATGGGGGGTACCGGCACCATGCATCGAAGGACTTGATGGTCTTACGGTATGGGTCTGGCCTGAGTCCCTGTGGGCACCGATATCATTTACAATGACATATCTTGAGATGAATAATAATGACAGGGACAAGTGGAAGGAATGGTGGTGTTCCAAGGACGCCCAGGTCTACCAGTTCCTCGGGGAGGATAATGTATATTTTTACGGTCCCGCTGAAATGGCAATGTTCATGGGTCAGCAGGGCAAAGAGCCGTCCGTTGACCCGCCGGAAGGTGAATTGCAGTTACCGAAGCTGATTGTCAATAATCATATTCTGTTCCTGAACAAAAAGGCGAGCAGCAGTGGCGAAATCAAGCCTCCTTCTGCAAGGGAACTGCTTGAACATTATACACCCGAACAGCTCAGGGCACATTTCCTGGGATTGGGACTTGGAATAAGAAGTGTAGGTTTTCAGCCAAAACCATTTAATCCTGCAGCTTCGGAGAGAGACAGCGATCCCGTCTTGAAAGAAGGTAATTTGCTGACTAATGTTTTGAACCGCGCTGTCAGGTCCTGTTTTTACACAGCCCAGAAATACAGCGACGGAAAAATTCCAGTGAGAAGCATAAGCGAAGAGGTTATAAAAGAAACCAATGAAACCATCCTTGAGTATGAAAGATTAATGTACAGGTTTGAGTTCCACCAGGTTATGAACTTGATGGATACTTATATCCGCTTTATAAATAAATACTGGTCCAAAAATATCAAGGATGCGGAAAACGAAAATAATGACGAGTTAAGGCTGCAGATCCTGGCCGATACTTTCCATATGGTTCGTACGGCAGCTGTGCTTATGCATCCGATAGCCCCGAAAGGGACCGAAATGATACGGGAATACCTTAATGTAGGGGAAGAGCTTTGGAGTTGGGACAGAATATTCGACCCGATATATAAATTTATGGACAATCCCGAAGAACACAGGCTTAAATTCCTTGAACCCAGGGTTGACTTTTTCAAAAAGCATCAAAGTCAAATCAGCCAGTTTGAATAATTGTTGTGTAACTTTTTTGCTGCATGCTTTTAAATACGAAAGCTATTGATATAATTTCAGTTTTCAGCCTGTAATATATTCGGAATAAAAAAACCGGAAGAGAAGTCTCTCCCGGTTTTTGTCTTATTGTTGGCTATATTTTGAAAACACTGATGGATTCCTTCATCCTGTTGGACAGCTCACCAAGCTCTTTTGCCAGTGAAGCAAGGTGTTCGATGCTTGCCAGCTGTTCCTGGGTTGATGCGTTGACTTCCTGGGACGATGCTGCGGTTTCTTCCGATACCGCCGAAATGTTCTGTATTGATGACAGTGAATCGGCTTTGCATGCATTCATCTCGCCGGTTTCTCCCCTGATTTCTTCAATCCTTTCGGCAAGTGCCTGCATTGAAGAAGTTATTTTCCTGAAGAACTCAATGGTGTTATTAACGGTTTCATTCTGAGCCCTTAATGATTCCTCCATTTCAGTCGAGCGCATGACCGTTGCCTGTGTCTGCTTAAGCGTGTTGTTTATTATTGATGAAATTTCCTTTGTAGCTGCCATGGATTGTTCGGCAAGCTTCCTGACTTCATCGGCAACCACTGCGAAACCACGTCCTGATTCACCTGCTCTTGCCGCTTCAATTGCAGCGTTTAGTGCCAGCAGGTTGGTTTGATCGGCAATCGACCTTATAACATCCACGATTTTAACAATGGATTTCGACTGCTTGTCAAGGGCTTGTATGTCATTGGTAATTGCTATGGTATTTTCGGTTGTCTCAACTGTTTTCTTTTCCAGTTCTTCCACTGTAACCAGGCCCTGGTTTGTAACATCGATTGCTTCTTTTGACAGTGTTTCAATTTCGTTCGTGGTATCAGATACCTTGTTTATTCTCATTGCAAGCTGATCCATCAGGCTTACGCTTTCTTCGGCGTTGCTGGCCTGATCGGATGCTCCCTTTGCAATTTCCTGTATTGCAACGGTGATATCCCTTGAAATTTCGGAAACATACCCGGTTGTTTCGGCGACCATTGTGGCTGAATCGGCTACTTTGCCCGAGATTTCAATGGTGTTTGCAATCAGGTTCCTGGTATTCGTAATCATGGTGTCAATGGCTTTTGCCAGTTGGCCAAGCTCGTCTTTCCTTGTTGAAGTAAATTGAACCGATAAGTCACCCGAAGCTGCCTGACGTGCAGTATTTATGATTCTGTTGATGGTCCTGCCCATGCCCATTGATATG
>Ga0134093_1000084_pt1 | contig 106922 bp, 82 predicted proteins | sample 4_1taG_FD_94452 | JGI IMG/M metagenome (GOLD analysis project Ga0134093, IMG submission 94452) | Switchgrass degrading microbial communities from high solid loading bioreactors in New Hampshire, USA - 4_13_20_68_A1 metaG | ecosystem: Engineered > Bioreactor > Semi-continuous > Anaerobic >...
AATCATTCGAAAGCTATATGAGGACAATGTGATGGGCAAAATTCCCGAAGAGCGTTTTTACAAGATGTCGGCTGAATATGAAGCCGAGCAGAAGGCTCTGGAAGAAAGGATAACCAAATTAAAACATACCATTGATATAGCAAATGAACAGTCCCTCAATACCGACCGCTTTTTGGCACTGGTTAAAAAGTACACAGAAATTACAGAATTGGATGCAGAGATTATTAGAGAGTTCATTGACAAAATTATAGTATTTAAGGCTGAAAAGGTAGATGGCCGCAGAACTCAGCGGATTCAGATTTTTTATAACTGCATTAGCGCTATCGACTTACCAAAATAAACGAAAAACGGCATAGCCGAATTTCAACGACTATGCCAAATTTTTCAGGAATTATAAATCCCTATCTGACCGCTCCTAATGGCCCCCTCTTTTATTTTATTTTTAAATTTATTTTTTCATTGTTCTGGTTATTAATTTTACTATTTCAACAATAGGTATTATTGAAAAAGAAAGCAACAATGAAATCAACAAGTTGGTGCCCGACAGCGGAGTAAGTTTGAAGACTGTATTCACACCCGGTATATATATTACGCACAGCGACAATACAAAGGACAATACCATGGCACCGAGCAAGAACATGTTTTTGGTCTTCAAGGTGAATATGGATTTTGTCATGGACCTCAAGTTCAATGACTGAAACACCTCACAGGTGGACAAGGTTAGGAATGCCATTGTCATTCCTGTGACAGGTCCGACTTTGTTGCCGATGATGAAGGATATCAAAGTCAAAATAGCAATTGCGACACCTTGATATATTACACTAATTCCGAGTCCACCGGCAAAAATTCCTTCTTCCGGGCTACGCGGAGGTCTCATCATGATATCGTCTTCAGCTTCTTCCATACCTAAGGCAATGGCCGGAAAAGAGTCGGTAATTAAGTTAATCCACAATATATGTATGGGTGAGAAAAGCTGGAAGTTCATTATCGTTGCTACAAAGAGGGCTACAACTTCACTTAAGTTCGATGACAACAGGAATTGTATAGCTTTTCTGATATTGTCGTATATTCTTCGGCCTTCCTCAACCGCATAGACTATGGATGCAAAGTTGTCATCAGCCAATACCATGTCCGATACATTTTTTGTAACATCGGTACCTGTAATACCCATACCTACTCCTATATCCGCCGATTTGAGTGCCGGTGCATCGTTTACTCCATCCCCGGTCATAGCAGTGATTTTACCATGTTTTTTCCACGCATTTACAATACGAACTTTGTGTTCGGGCTGAACGCGGGCATATACCGAGTAGTTGTTAATTTTCTTTTCAAATTCGTCATCCGGGATATTGGACAGTTCCGCTCCCGTTATAGCCTGATTCTCATTGGATATGATACCTAGTTCCTTGGCGATGGCAACAGCAGTATCCTTGTGGTCACCGGTAATCATTATAGGTCGTATTCCGGCATTACGGCATTTTTCAATAGCTGCTTTAACTTCAGGACGCACAGGGTCAATCATTCCGGTAAGGCCTATAAAAGTTAAGTCACGTTCAAGGCTTTCGGGAGAAACGTCCGAAGGCAATTCGTCTGTCTGCTTGAATGCCGACCCTAAAACACGCAGAACTTTGTTGGCCATCTTTTTGTTTTCCGCCATAATTTCCGAACGATGGGCATCGGTCAATGGAACGGCACCGTCTTTGGTAAGTATGTGCGTACAGGCTTTTAAAAGCTCATCGGGTGCACCCTTTGTATATTGTATGAACTTGCCGTTCGGTTCCTTGTGAACAGTGGACATCATTTTGCGGACAGAATCAAAAGGTGCCTCGGCAACTCTAGGAAGCTGCTTAACCAGTTCGTTTTTATTTTTTCCCGAATCATAGGCATATCTCACTAAAGCACTTTCGGTGGGTTCACCTATTACTTCATTTCCGTCTTCGGCAAGGGAAGCATCGTTACAAAGTGCCATGGATATTGCCAGTTGATCTTTGTCGCCTAGGGTGTATGTTTCCACAACCGTCATTTTGTTTTGGGTTAGGGTACCGGTCTTGTCTGAGCATATTACTTGCGTACATCCTAAAGTTTCAACCGCTGTTAACTTTCTGATTATGGAGTTACGTTTGGACATTTTTGTAACACCTATGGAAAGAACTACAGTGACAACTGCTACCAATCCTTCCGGGATTGCAGCCACCGCAAGACTAATGGCCATAAGGAAAGATTCCAGCACATGTCCACCTTGAAAACCTCCATTTTTTATTACTCCAAAGGCGAATATAAAAACGCAGATTGCAAGTACGGCTACACTCATAACTTTACTTAGTGACGCTAACTTTTTTTGTAAAGGAGTTTTTTCATCATCGGTGCTAGAGAGAATATTTGCGATTTTACCCATTTCGGTTGACATACCGGTACTTACCACAACACCTTCTCCACGGCCGTATACTACGTTGGTACCCATATAAGCCATGTTTACACGGTCACCGAGAGGTACGTCCTTATCCTTTGCGGATATAACTTGGGAAGTTTTCTCAGTGGGTATGGACTCCCCGGTAAGCGAAGCTTCTTCAATCTTTAGGCTTGAAGCTTCAATGAGTCTCATATCGGCAGGTACCGAGTCGCCGGCTTCTAAAAGTACAATGTCACCGGGTACAATTTCCTCGGATTTTACCTGCATAACCTGGCTGTTTCTCCTGACCTTCGAATAGGGAGACGACATTTTCTGCAGGGCTTCAATGGCTTTTTCAGCTTTACCTTCCTGCACCACACCAAGGATTGAGTTTAGAACGACCACTACCAATATGATGATGGAATCTACTATCTCGTGGGCCAGACCTGAGATGACGGCTGCTGCGAGAAGTACTATAATCATAGGGTCTTTAAGTTGTTCTAAAAATTTTACAAAAACAGATTTCTTTTTACCCTCGTCAAGTTTGTTGGGGCCGAACTTTTCAAGTCTCTCTTGTGCTTGTGACGAGTCAATACCGTTTTTTGAAGATTCCTGCGATTTTAAAACAGTTTCAATTTCCTCAAAATAATGTTTCATTTACTCTTTTCCTTTCCTTTCAATTTTATATTATAAGTTTGTATTGCTTTTAATTATAAATATCATGCAACTATATTTTACTCTTCCATGGCAACATTAATGTCCTTTTAACGGGATGTACAGCAGAGTATTGCATGTTTACCGATAAAACCACACCTCCAATCCGGGAAATTGAGCTGTATGCTTTTATAACATCAAGCCCTAACCTTTACAAATAATCTATCATATTATAAGATGATAAAAAACCACTATTTGAAATTGTGTGTCCGATTTTTACACATTTCATTGCAAATGGGAAGTTTTTATCTATGAGTTGTATTACTTGGGGTGATTAAAGATGCCGAAACCTGAACTTACAAAAAAACTAATTGCAGATACGCTGAAAAAGCTTATGATAAATACAAGTCTTGATAAGATAACTGTACAAGATATAGTTGATGCCTGTGGCCTTAATAGGAAAACGTTTTATTATCATTTTAAAGATAAACAGGATTTGGTTTGCTGGATTTTTGACACCGAGTTTGCTGCTCTTACCGATTTAAACCACGATAATTCTGTTTTTGACGAGCTTGTGGAGCATTTGTATAACAATAGGGACTTTTATGTGGAGGCTCTTTCTTCCGATGTGCAGAACAATCTGAAAGAACATTTTTTTAATATTATATTTGATTCGAGTATGATTAAAATAAAAGAGATTTTAGGCTCAAATGAACTGGAAATGGATGAAATAAAACTTATAGCAAGCTTTTTTTCAAACGGAATTGCGGGCAGTATAACTCAATGGGCAAAAGAGGGAATGAAGTCTTTTCCCTATCAATACAGTGCAAAGCTCTATCCTATAACCGAAGAGTGTATAAAATTTGTAGTTAACAGATATATAGAAAAGAAATAACAGTTTTAATTAAAATTAAGTTCTTTGAAGAATTCAATTTTAATTTTTTATTTCCATGAGTAAAATTATAAAAAAGTCTTATAAAATTTTCACTTCTGAAAGTAATAGTAATAAAGAGTTATAAAAATACCGAAATATTATAAGTATAGTTTTTGGAGCAGAAAGTAAATATTTCAGTGACTTGCAAAGAGATATGTGATATATTAGTAAATGTAAAGAAAAATTAACATTTTTTCTAAGGATGTGAAAATGATGATGGCAGGAAAATCAAGGAAGATTACTATATTATTGTCGGTAATAGCAATGGTGTTCTCACTGCAGATGGGTGTTTCTGCACAGGAAAAATTGGAGATATTGCCGGGTAAAGAGCCTAGTGCATGGGCGGTAGAAAGTGTGGAATGGTCTAAGATATATGGTCTTGCTCCGGAAGATATGTATAAAGACTATAATTCAAAGGTAACCAAAAGTGAGTTGTATAGTATATGTGTAAGTTTTTACGAAGCGGCTACGGAACAAGCCATTATACCTTCAGACAAAAGCTTGTTTGGCGGTACCGGTGAAGAAGCTGTATTAAAGGCGTATTCCATCGGATTGATTAAGGAAACGGACAAGTTTGAACCTCAAAGAGAAGTTACAAGGCTGGATATGGTTACATGCACCTATGAAACGATAAAAGCTGCTAAACCGGGCTTGGATTTCCAAACGGATATTGTACTTACATATACCGATGCCAATTCGATACCTAAAGAGTCTCTTGATGCAGTAAAGTATGTTGTATCGAAAGGAATACTCAAAGGAAGGAATGAATACGTTTTAGATCTTGAGAGTTTATGCAGCAGACAGGAACTCATAGTGTTTCTAAAAAATGCTTATGAATTTGTAAGGTACGAATCGGGGAAATACTCCAAAGGGGCATTTTGGAAAGTAAGTGACGAAGACAGCTGTGTTTATTTGCTAGGCTCCATACATATAGCCGACTCTTCCATGTATCCTTTATCCAAAGAGATCCTAAAAGCTTATGAGGAAGCCGATTACCTTGCGGTTGAGGCAAATGTGGCCAATGAGCAGGAAGTTTCTTTGTATATGATGGAAAAAGCATACTATACCGATGACAATACTCTTTACAAAAATGTACCGAAAGAAGTGTATAACCGATTTGTAGAGGTTATTGAACCCTATGGCGTTAAACCTAAGATTTACAATAAGTTCAAACCGTGGTATGCCGCATTGCTTGTACAAAATTTGCTTTATGCTCAAAATTCCCTTAGTGGAGATATTGGAATAGATATGGTTCTGTTGGAAAAAGCCCGTGATAAAAAAGAAATATTGGAAATTGAAGGGGTAAAGTTCCAGGTGGATTTGTTTGATTCCTTCTCAACGGAGCTTCAAGTTGAGTTTTTGGCATCTTCCCTTGCTTCTGACAGCGAGACTCAGAATAAATCGGTGGATACGCTTAATGATATGATTAATTGTTGGAAATCCGGCGATACGGAAGGATTGGAGAAATTGCTGGTTTCAAGTGAATATGAATCCGATACCGGCAAAGAATTCAATGAAAAGTTGTTTATATCAAGAAACGATAATATGGTTCAAAAGGTAAAAAGCTACCTTGCAGACCCGAAGAGGAAGACGTATCTTGTTGTAGTTGGGGCCGGACATATGTTGGGCGAGACGGGAATTGTCGCCCAATTAAATGGGGAATATGAAATAGTGCAAATAAAGTAACGAAAGTCAATGCCTAAGGTTACAAAGCAGGCTTTATACTGTCCATTATATAACGGGGTATGATTTCCGAAACGTAAGGTGCAACTGAACATGTTGCACCTTTGCTGTTTCCATAATGGTAAACTTACGGTTTGCATAGGGCAATTAGTGAAAACAAAAAAATGTAAAAAAATTATGAAATTAGGGAACGAAATACTTAATTATTTTGTCTAATTACTATATAATTATTTTATACTTAACAAAAGTTGTAAAAATATATATGAGAATTTAAAAAAGTCTTTACTTGGTAAATATAGGGAGGTTGCAATAAATTGTTTATATAAATCATTTTAAAGGGAGGAATAGAAAATGAAAAGAATTTTTGCAGTAATGTTAGTATTAACCTTATTGAGTTCTGTTTTTTCATTTACTTTAGCACAAGCTAACGGTAAGGCAGATTCGTTGACAGAGCAAATTACTAAAGTCAACTTGGGAGATTCCAAAAAAGCGGACGATGTATCGGTTGTTAAAATTAAGGATGTAAAATTAACGGGAACTCTAATTAATGATGTTTCTTCAAAAAAGAAATTTCTGTTGAAGACTGAAAAGGATATCTATGAACTTATAGGGAATACTAAAGGTTTAGAAAAAGAGTTTGGAAAAACCGTTGTAGTTACCGGAAGCTACGTATATACGTTGATAGCTACTGAGTATCCTTTATTTGATGTTAAGTCCTATACTGTAATAGATGTTCCTGAGGTAACACCGGAACCTAATCTGCAGACCATAACAGGAACTCTTACAGTTACTAAGCTTGAAGTTGTACAAGAAGCGGCAGTATCATACGGTTATCTTTTGAAAACACAATCCGGGCCGGTAAATCTTAGCGGAAAAACGGAAGGATTGGAGAAATACGACGGATTGGAAGTGGAAGTTACCGGTACATACAGCATGCTAGAGATTTATCCGCCAATATTTATTGTCGAGTCCTATAAGCTTGTTTCAGTTCCTGCACCTACTCCATCAGTAACGACAATAACAATAGATGATAATGGCGGATATGTTTATGCTAAAACCGGTGATGTAGTAAAGTTGGTGCTTGAATCAAATCCTACCACAGGATATATTTGGTCATATATTACAAAACCCGATCCGGATGTATTATTAGAAACTAATTATGAATATATACCTGACAATACCGATGAAAAAATAGTTGGCAGCGGTGGAAAAGAAGTATGGACATATAAAACTGTTAACAATGGAACTGCGTTGATAGAGATGGTTTATTCAAGACCTTGGGAATCTAAAGTGCCTGCTAAAAGCTTTACAGTGAAAGTAGTCGTTGAGGAGTTAGAGACTATTAGCGGGACTCTAATAGTTACAAAGATTGATACTTACGAAAAAGATTCCGTTGACTACAAATACCTTCTGAAAACACAATCCGGGCCGGTAAGTCTTAGCGGAAAAACGGAAGGATTGGAGAAATATAACGGATTGGAAGTGGAAGTTACCGGTACATACAGCATGTTAAAGATTTATCCGCCAATATTTATAGTTGAGTCCTATAAGCTTGTTTCAACTCCTAAACCTACACCAATACCGGTGCCGATAGAGAAACCTATACCGTCAGTAAGACCGGTGCCGACGGAGAGGCCGATACCTGTGCCGTCAGTGAAACCTATACCCACAGTAAGACCTAAACCGACATTGAAACCGATACCGACATCAATACCTGTACCGACAGTAAGACCTGAGCCTACAGCATTACCTTTGCCAAAAACTCATACGGTAATATCGGAAAAGATTTTGAGTTTCGCTTTACCGAATGTTAAAATTGACGATTTTTCGGGTTACACTACAATAAGTTGGACCGAAGGTACAGAAAAGGCATTTTTCAGCTCGAGAATAAATACGGGTAGTGATGTATATGAGTTTGAACTTGTATCAGTTAAAAAATCCGATGCAGAAAGAATTGTAGGACTGTTTAACATAAAGAAGAATGGCGAACTGATGAGAAAGGAAATAAAAGGAGAGCTATACGGACTAGTCTATGAAGAGGGAGAGTATTTTAAATTCTATTCGGAAGATGAGAATTGCCATATCAGTGCATTTATTACAAAAAGACTGGATTTTTAGCACTTAAACGATTTTCAAAAGGACAGTTGAGGATTTTTCCGAACTGCCCTTTTTATTTAACTTCTATCAAACAAGGTGAAAGACGCAAAAAAGAAGGGGCTCGACGCCCCTTCTTTTGTAGGGATAAGCTCTATTTTAAAATCAAAAAATTGTAAGGAAAAATAAATTTTAAGGGTAGAAAAGGGTTTAGAACTTATCCCTTGAAAGCTTTTAGTACAATTGTTGCATTGTGGCCTCCGAATCCGAAAGAATTCGACAAGGCATATGTAATATCTGCTTTCCTGCCCACGTTAGGTACATAATCAAGGTCACATTCAGGGTCCGGAGTTTTATAGTTAATTGTTGGAGGCAAGAATCCTTCCTTTAGGGCAAGGGCAGTAACAATGGCTTCTACAGCACCGGCAGCACCTAAAAGATGTCCGGTCATTGATTTTGAGGAGCTGACAGCAAGTTTATATGCATGTTCGCCAAAGACTGTTTTGATAGCAGTTGTTTCATTTTTGTCATTTAATTCGGTTGAAGTACCATGGGCATTTATGTATCCTATATCTGATGGAGCTAAACCGGCATCCTCAAGAGCAAGTTTCATACATCTCGCACCGCCTTCGCCGCCTTCAGCCGGTGCTGTGATGTGGAAGGCATCGTCTGTGCAGCCATAACCTACTACTTCGGCAATTATTTCAGCACCTCTGTTAACAGCATGATTATACTCTTCAAGTATCAGAACACCTGCACCTTCACCCATGATAAAACCGTCCCTGTTTAAGTCAAAAGGTCTACAACAAGTTAAGGGATCTTCGTTTGTCGATAATGCCTTACTTGCACAGAAACCGGCATAAGTTAATCGTGTAATGGGGGCTTCAGAACCTCCGGTTATGATAACATCCGCATCGCCACGCTGAATTATCTTGAAAGCATCTCCCACTGCATTTGTTGACGATGCACAAGCAGTGACAACACATTCACAAAAACCTTTGGCACCGAATCTGATTGCCACATTTCCCGCAGCCATATTGGGTATCATCATTGGAACAAGAAATGGGGTAACTCTTCCCGGACCTTTTTCTAGAAGTACACCATATTGGTTTTCCAATGTCTCTATTCCGCCTATTCCGGAAGCGATTATTGAGCCCATCCGCTCTTTGTTAACCTTTTCAACATCGAGTTTTGCATTTTCAACTGCCAATTGAGCTGCTGCTACGGCATACTGAGAGAATCGGTCCATTCTCTTAACTTCTTTTTTATCGATAAAATCCGTTGGGTTAAAATCTTTGATTTCAGCTCCGACTTTAGCGGGCATGTCAGAGACGTCTATTCTCTCGATTTTACTTATACCGCACTTGCCGTTCTTGATTGATTCCCAGAAACTGTTTGTACCAATTCCAAGAGATGTAACTACTCCATAACCTGTAACAACTACTCGTCTTTGCAATTTTTATACCTCCCTGCGTTTTTACTCAAATAATTCCATTGAAGCTTGAATTATGTAGATAAATCAATGGTCTATCGAATTGTTTACTTTCATAAAAATAACATATATAATAATTTAAAAATGAACAGGAATTGCTTTTTTTAATGAAAAAGGTGCTAAAAAATTATGATAAATGCGAAGGAAATTATTTCCGAATGTGTGGACTATATAGAGAATAACATTTACAATAAGATTACTTTAGACGATATTTCCAGCCATATAGGGGTATCGAAGTACTATCTTCATAGGCTGTTCAAATCTCTAACCGGTGAATCGCTGATGGAATATGTGCAGTCGAGGAAGCTTACTCAAAGTATAAGGGAACTTATTTCCACCAATATGAGAGTGATTGATATTGCCTATAACTATGGGTTTGAGTATGAGCAGTCGTATATTAGGGCATTTAGAAAGAAGTTCGGGTATACTCCGCTAAAAGTTAGATACGATCAAATTTCCCTGGTAATAAAAGAAAAGATAAATGTTAACGATATATTGTCTATCGATAAATCCATAGCATATAAACCTTTCTTTGTCTTTAAAAACAAATTTAACCTGGTGGGCATGCAGCATAAAATTTTAAGCAAATCCGGGGACAACATTGCCAATACTTACGGTGTGGACTTCTTTTACAACCATAGAGGTAAAATACCGAATGTAGTAAATCCCAATATTTATTTTGGATATACCGATTGGAGCAACGAGGATTATATTTATTATACTCCTTCAGTTCAAGTATCCGATTTAACTTCAATTCCGGAAGGTATGACGGCTATTTCCATACCTGCCCATAAATATGTTGTATTTAGATTCGTAGGATTTTTTCACCCTGAGGAAATAAAGGGAAGGCAAATAGGACGGCTGTTGGTTAATCTCCATAAAAAGTGGATTTACAATTCCAACTTCAAGTTTGCCGATACCTTTAGATTTGAATATATAGATGTTTCCCTGGCAAAGGACGATTACTGCGAACTTGATATATACCAACCTATAGAAGATATTGCCGATGTGAAGAAATATGATTAATTAAATTGCAGCTTGCAGCATGAAGAATCAAGAAAATAAGAGAAATCGGAAAATAATTTGAAATAATCCAATCTATATTTTAAAGAGCATAAATATAAGTATTTGCTTAAAACCTAAACAAGGGTTTATTATAAATTTATAGTCAAAGAAGGTCAAAGTCAGTAAATTTTTAATAGTGAATTTTTGCTTTTTGGATTGTGTAATTTAAGCGGTAACTGTTCGATACCATGGCTGATGTGATGGTATAAGATGCGGAAGCGGTTTTAAAATAATAGAAGGGTAAGAAAAGGTGTAACCGTAGGAAAGGTGGGATTTAAATTGAAGTACAAAGATTATTACAGTATTCTTGGATTGAATAAAAATGCTACCCAGGATGAAATAAAAAAAGCTTATAGAAAACTGGCCAAAAAGTACCACCCCGATGCCAATCCAAATAATAAGAAAGCGGAAGAAAAGTTTAAAGAAGTGAATGAAGCGTACGAAGTATTGGGGGATCCCGAAAAAAGAAAAAAATACGATGCTTTCGGAAGCACCTATAATTTTGAGGACGGCTATGATTTTGATCCCGCAAGTTACGGTTTTGGAAATAATGTAAGATATGAATACAGGACTAATGTAGGCGGAGACTATAGTGATTTCTTTAAAAGCTTCTTCGGTGATGACGGCTTTGATTTGGGAAGTATATTCGAAGGTTTTGGAAGTCATCGCAGGAGAAAAAGTTATCCTGCCAAAGGAAGCGATATTGAATCGGTAATTGAGATTTCCCCGGAAGAGGGCTTTGCCGGTGCCGAAAAAAGTATAAGTATAAGGACGCGTACCGGGGACAGAAGCCTGTCCTTCAAAATCCCAAAAGGTGTAAAGGACAGAGAGAAGATCCGGCTTAAAGGCCAGGGTGAGCCTGGAACCAACGGCGGTTCAAATGGAGACTTGTATCTCACTGTAAAGTTTAAGAAAGGCGGCAAATTTGACGTTGAAGGCATGGATTTGGTGACAACTTTGGATGTTTTACCCTGGGATGCCGCATTAGGCGGTGAAAAGCCGGTGGAAACACTGGACGGAAAGATTTTGATTAAAATTCCTCCGGGTATTCAAACCGACAGTAAAATACGTGTGGCAGGTAAAGGCTATATAGATAGAAGCGGTTTGAGAGGAGATTTGTTTATAAGAATACGTATTGTCAACCCGAAGGTTATAAATTCGGAGGTTAGAAAACTTTATGAAAAATTGAGGGATGCTGCAAAAGCGATCACATATTAAAAGTTATGGTGTTATTGGTTGTATGTCACTGTGGAGGAGGGATATTGAATGAATATCGATAAATTCACCGAAAAGGCACAGGAAGCTATTTCCCTGTCTCAGGAGATTGCCATAAGAATGAGTCATCAGCAGGTAGACGGTGAGCATTTGCATTTGGCCATGTTGAATCAAGAGGATGGTTTAATACCGAAACTCATAAGTTATATGGGAATTGATGTGCAAATGTACATTGGAGATGTGGCAAGGGAGCTTGAAAAACTGCCTAAAGTTTACGGCAGTGGTGCATCCGGTATGTATGCCACACGCAGATATAACGAAATATTAATTCGTGCTGAGGATGAGGCTAAAAAGTTTAAGGATGATTACATCGGAGTTGAACATATATTTATTCGTTTGATAAAAGAAAAGGATTCGCCCTCCCAAAACATTTTCAAGCGATACGGTGTCAATCTGGAAAAGTTTATGGAAGCTTTACGTAAAGTTAGAAGCAACCAGAGAATCACATCTAAAAACCCTGAGGACACCTATGATGCACTGAAGAGGTTTGGCAGAGATTTGGTGGAACTCGCAAGGCAGGGAAAAATTGACCCTGTGATAGGCAGAGATGCTGAAATACGAAGGGCTATACGAATTTTGTCTAGAAGAACTAAGAACAACCCGGTATTGATTGGAGAACCTGGAGTAGGTAAAACTGCCGTTGTGGAAGGACTTGCCCAAAGAATACTTAAAGGGGATGTTCCTGAAGGACTAAAAAGTAAGACAATATTTGCATTGGATTTGGGTTCTTTGATAGCGGGGGCAAAGTACCGGGGTGAATTTGAAGAGAGATTGAAAGCTGTACTAAATGACGTTAACAAATCCAACGGAAGGATTATACTGTTCATTGACGAGCTTCATAATATAGTTGGTGCAGGCAAAGCTGAGGGTGCAATGGATGCAGGAAATATATTAAAGCCAATGCTTGCCAGGGGAGAACTTCACTGCATCGGTGCCACAACTTTGGATGAATACCGCAAATATATAGAAAAGGATGCGGCACTAGAGAGAAGATTCCAGCCCATTTTGGTCGATCAGCCGACAGTGGAGGACACCATTTCAATTTTAAGAGGATTGAAGGAGAGGTTTGAAATACATCACGGTGTCAGGATAACCGACAATGCCATAATTGCCTGTGCCGTATTGTCAAATAGATATATCAGTGACAGATTTCTTCCCGACAAGGCCATAGACCTTATGGATGAAGCTGCGGCTATGATTAGGACTGAAATTGACAGTATGCCCTCGGAGCTTGATGAAATAAGCAGAAGATTAATGCAGCTTGAAATAGAACGTCAAGCACTGAAAAAAGAAGAAGACCCGTTATCCAAGGAAAGGCTTGCAGCCCTTGAAAAGGATATATCAGCCTTGAAGAACAAGGCAGACAGTATGAAAGCCCAATGGGAACTTGAAAAGCAAAATATAAAGAGGGAAAAGGATATCAAGCAGCAGATAGAGGATGTAAAAAGGCAGATTGAAGAGGCAGAGAGAAATTATGACTTAGATAAGCTGGCGATACTTAAGCACGGAAAACTGCCGGAACTTGAAAAACAGCTTGAAGAGGAAAAGAAGAGAATAAAATCCCGTGAAGGAAATACTTTGCTAAAAGAAGAGGTTACCGAGGAGGAGATTGCTGAAATTGTTTCGAGATGGACAGGAATTCCGGTTACAAGGCTTGTGGAAAATGAAAAGGATAAGCTGTTAAATCTCGAAGAAATACTTCACAGGAGAGTTGTGGGACAGGATGAGGCGGTAACTGCCGTAAGCGATTCGGTCATAAGGGCAAGATCGGGACTTAAGGATTTGAGAAGGCCAATAGGCTCGTTTATCTTTCTAGGACCTACCGGAGTGGGTAAAACCGAACTGGCCAAAGCCCTTGCACAAGCATTGTTCGATACTGAGGACAATGTTGTGAGAATAGATATGTCGGAATACATGGAAAAACATTCCGTTGCAAGACTGATTGGCGCACCTCCGGGATATGTGGGCTATGAAGAAGGGGGACAACTTACCGAAGCTGTAAGAAGGAAGCCCTATTGTGTAATACTCTTTGACGAGATTGAAAAAGCCCATCCCGAAGTGTTTAACGTACTGCTGCAGCTCCTTGATGACGGCCGTCTTACCGACAGCCAGGGAAGGACAGTTAACTTCAAAAATACTGTTGTAATTATGACTTCAAACATTGGAAGCCAGCACCTTTTAAACAATATTTCCAGGGATGGCGAGATTGACGAAGAGGCAAAAAAAGAAGTCATGAATGAACTCAGCAGAAGTTTTAAACCGGAATTTTTGAACCGTATTGATGAAATAGTATTATTCAAACCTTTGAGGAAAGAGGAAATCATTAAGATTATCGAACTTGCCTTGGAGGATATTCAAAGAAGACTGGACGACAGAAAAATAAAGCTGAATGTAACGGATAAGGCCAAGGAATATATCGCCGAGTCAGCCTATACACCGGTTTATGGTGCTAGACCTGTAAAAAGGTATCTCCAGAAGTTTGTTGAGACAAGGATAGGTAAAATGATAATTCAAGGAACACTATCAGACAGAATGGAACTAAAAATTGACTTTGACGGTAAAGAGCTTGTTATCGAGGCAATATAGTTTTTATTGAGGCAGTATATTTTTAAGTGGCCATATCGGCTATTGCTTAATAAGGTTACGTGCTGAAATTCTTGGCATGTAGCCTTTTTTCCGTTTACGACACTAAACATATACCTCACATTTTGTCACTATATACTTTAATCGCTTTTAATATCTTTGGTAAATCTTAGCATATTATTTATAGTGAATTTTATATTTACCAAGAGTATTCCAAGTGATACTAATACTGCCAATATATTAAATAATTCAAACATCTCAAACTTATACCATTTATAAAAGAAGTTAATGACATTTGACCAATGAAAAGGGAAAAGCTTAAATTGTCTAAATCCCATTATCGGTAATATCAGTTTATCAATCAAATCAGGTAACACTCCTCCAAAAAAGCAAGATAAAACGCAAAGAGCATACTCTTTTTTTACAAATACTATCGATAGTAAGAAAATCGCAAACGAAATGAAAGCATCAGTATTTCTTGTTAAGGGATAATCATGTGGAAGTATATCCATAACTCCATGTGCAATTATATTTCCGACAAATCCTAATGATAAATACAGTTTTTTATTTTCTTTAATTTTTTTAGCACATATCGTTGAATTTGAAATACTAAATACTGTATGAAATACCAAGTTCATTAACTTTCCCCCATATTTATGTAACTATGCTTATTATAAATCATACCGAAATTGATATAAAGATAATTTTGATAACATTAATAAAAAATTTATAGAAACTTTCCTTAATAAAAAAGTGTTTTTATAAGAGAAACAAGAATTGGGAATACAAAATAGTTAGAGAAAATAAAACAAGGTGAAAGAAGAAAAAGCAAAGAAAGTTGAATAGACCAAGCTTTTTCTTCCTTCTCATGTTGACGATAAATAATACAAGGTGTATAATGCTGCTTAAAATCGGTAAAGGATAAGAGGAATTGATGAAAGGAATATTTTACAATCTTGATTTCCCTCACATATGCAATGATGGCTCGATGATTATTAACGGCGATTGCATGACTATCTTGCCGAATATAAAAGATAAGTCTGTGGATTTGATATTTGCAGACCCTCCCTATAATTTGGGCAAAGATTATGGAAATGGCAGCGACAGTTGGAAAGACAAGAGTGAGTATTTGAATTGGTGTTATGCTTGGATTGACGAGTGCTTCAGGGTACTCAAGGACAACGGTACAGCTTATTTTATGAATTCAACTCAAAACATTTCCTATATAGATGTCTATATTCGTGAAAAATATAATGTAATCAATAATATTGTGTGGTATTACGACAGTTCGGGAGTGCAATCGAAACACAAATTCGGCTCATTGTATGAACCGATAATTATGGCAAACAAATCACCTAAATCAAAATACACTTTTAACGGGAAGGACATAATGGTAGAGGCGAAGACCGGAGCTGTCAGAAAGCTTATTGATTATAGGAAAACACCACCTCAGCCGTATAATAGCATGAAAATTCCGGGAAATGTTTGGGAATTCCCTCGGGTGCGTTATAGGATGAGCGAATATGATAATCATCCTTCACAGAAGCCGGAAGTATTATTGGAAAGAATTATCAAAGCATCGAGTAATCTTGGGGATATTGTGTTGGACCCCTTTTCAGGAACTTATACAACTTCAGTGGTGGCAAAAAGGTTTGGACGTAAGACTATTGGTATAGAATTAAGCGAAAGATATTATAAAATTGGTCTTAGGCGTGTACTTGGTTTGAGTGAAGATATGAAAGAATGATGATATAAGTTTAAATTATAAGAAAAGTATAGATTATTTAGCGTTTTATGTAAATGCACAAAAATAAAACATGAACTTTCTTTTGCGGTATGATAAAACGTTTTCTATAGGTATTACAAATTAGAGATGTTCACTTAAGGTTCATAAGAAGGTGAGGCTATGGAAGATAATACGTTTAAAAAGATTATAGAATCCGAAATAGACTATCATACTCCAGGCTTTTATTTTAAAACTTATGGTAGATCGGGAACAATTTATTTTGTCGAGGATGATTCTATTGTTGTGCCGATTTATGCAGAGTGGCCTGCGATTGAGGAACTTGACATCCTTATATTTGGTGAAAAAAAACACATTGATAAAAGGTACTATATCAAAGAGCAAATAGTTGAAGTTATCAAATATGAAGATAGAGTAAGAATTCAAGGGTTATTAGTTAAATGGTTGGATGAAAAAGGATGGCGGTATTATTTACATGGTTATTAGCTAAGTAGTTGGCAAAAAGTTTAGATGTAAGTCCATTAGCATAGAACTAAGCGAATGTTATTATAGAATTGGTCTTAGGAACGCATTTGGTTTGAGTGAAGATTGGAAAGATTAATAGTTAGTAGTGCATCTTTATAATAGAAAGGGTAGTTTCAATGAGTTTGGTTTCCATAGTAAAGGCTTCCCAGTACGATAAATCGACAGTTGGCAGAGCATTGGAAGAGTCTTTTAAAAACTTAGGCGGTGTCGAGAAATTTGTCAAACCCGGAATGAAGGTTGCACTTAAAGCAAACCTTCTGATGAAGAAAAGTCCTGAGGAGGCGGCAACTACACATCCTGTCTTGGTGGGAGAGCTTGCCAGGATAATAAAAAAAGCCGGTGCAGATGTACTTATTGTCGACAGTCCGGGAGGACCCTATACCCGCTCAAGATTAGAGGATATATATGTAGCTACCGGTATGAAGCAGGTGGCTGACGAAGTTGGAGCACAGCTGAACTTTGACACTTCCGAAGTCGAAGTCCAAAATCCCCACGGTAAATATATCAAAAAGCTAAAAATATTAAAACCCTTAGTGGATGCTGATTTGGTGATAAACCTTCCGAAGCTCAAAACTCATGGGCAAATGGTTTATACCGGAGCTGTCAAGAATATGTTTGGGGCAATAGCAGGAATAACAAAGGTGGAGTATCACTTTAACATGAAAGAATACAGCAGATTTGCAGATACTCTGATAGATATTTTTCTCAGTGTAAAACCTGCTTTAAGCATCATGGATGCAATAATCGGCATGGAAGGCCCGGGACCTTCGGCAGGAAATCCAAAAGAAATAGGAGTCATACTTGCCTCGGAGAATGCCTTTAACTTGGACATAACAGCTGTAAATATTGTAAGCATTGATCCCAAAAAAGTTCCTATTTTAAAGAACTCCATCGAAAGGGGATTGTGTCCTGACGATATAAGTAAAATCGAACTTGTAGGCGAACCTCTTAATAATGTTATAGTAAAAGATTTTGACGTACCTGCTTTAGAAGGACTTAAGGAAATAAGATTTGTAAAAAATGATTTTCTTAAAAATCTTACGGGGGTTATACTTCCAAAGCCCGTGTTTATCTATGATAAATGTATCGTTTGTGGGGACTGTAAGAGAAGCTGTCCTCCAAAGGCTATAGAAATGATAGATAAAAAGCCTAAAGTTAAACTTTCCAAATGTATAAGGTGCTTTTGCTGCCAGGAATTGTGTCCCGCCAAAGCTATTGAAATAAAGAGGAACAAAGCAATCGACAAAATAGTTAAAGTTGCAGCGGCTATATATATGGACCTAAGGGGAAACAGAAAACATTAGGTGCTATAGTAATCCAAAAAAATATTTCCACAAATAAACAATAAAAAAATATATAAAATACTATTGACTTTTTACCTGTGTATCTGCTACAATGTTAAAGCGTGCTGCGGATGATATTGTCAGCACAGGCAAAGATGGCGGCATAGCTCAGTTGGCTAGAGCATACGGTTCATACCCGTAGAGTCGTTGGTTCAAATCCGACTGCCGCTACCACTATATGGCCCATTGGTCAAGCGGTTAAGACACCGCCCTTTCACGGCGGTAACAGGGGTTCGAGTCCCCTATGGGTCACCAAACGGGCGCTTAGCTCAGCTGGGAGAGCATCTGCCTTACAAGCAGGGGGTCATAGGTTCGAGCCCTATAGTGCCCACCAATAGAGAAACTATACCTTTGAGGTATAGTTTTTTCTTTTTTTGTAACCAAACAAATAAACCCAATTAAGATATTATCCTGTTTTAGCATCAAAAAGACGAAATTTCTTGACCTGAGCATTAGAAGATCACGTAATGGAGGCTTTTGATACTAAAACACAATAGGCACTTTCTCCAAACTGGCTATTTTTTATCTTATTTTATCGTCTTATAGTCCTTTAATATTATTCTATAATTATAATTCTATAATCCAAACATAGCCACTTAACAAAAAACTTATTGACTAAACTCTACAAAATTCCCGTCGGTATTTAAAATTTCAAACTTTACTTTAGAATTTGAGCAGGCTAATCTAACTTGTTTCTACGTTGTTCAAAGTTATGTTTTGTGGATAAGTGTCAGAATAATTTTAGTTTACCACAACTTTATTTTACAAAAAAAATTTTTCATATCCTCTATAATCAGTCTTGCAAAACAAAATCAAAATGTATATGGGAGGTCACAAAAGATGAAAACACATGCTATTGCTTATCCAAGACTAGGTAATGTAGGAAAGGTGTATGAAAGAACAAAAGAAGGAATGTCATTAAATCTACCCATTTCAAAAAGCAGCATTCTTATTCTTCTTATTAGTTTTATGTTAGGAAGAGTTTCTTTATTCCAAGGTTTTATGCCCTTTGGAATTGCCTTCTTCATGGCTGCATCAAGTACAGGCACAAGCAGAATCTTGATGACTCTTGCAGTTTCTTTAGGTATGATAACAGGTGGGGGTTTTGAACAAGTATATATAACTGTTGCTTCAATAATTATATTTAGTTTAATGGAAATGTTGTTTTCCAATTCGAAATGGAAGAATCCGCTTGGTGTATCGATAATCGCATTTGCAAGTGTTATTATACCTCAAATGGTTATGGTCTATTGGCAAGGTTTCCTATTATACGACACATTAAAAAGTATATGTTATTCCGGACTGGTTTTTGCATTGGTATACATATTTAAAAATACGATATCTGTGATTGAGGGGGCTAAAAGGCGGGAAATTTTTTCAAGTGAAGAAATGATAGGCATGGCAATGCTAATGACTTTAGCCTTTGCAGGAATAGGTAATGTTCAATTGGCAGGAATTCATATCTTGAATGTTATAGGAATACTGGCCATTTTGATGTTTAGTTTGGTATCCGGCCCTGGAGTGGGAGCCGCCGTAGGTGTTATTGTAGGTATAATAGTAAATATTACTAACCCAGGTGTGACAATGGTAATCGCATCCTATGCCTTTTGCGGATTAATCTGCGGAGTATTTGGAAAACTGGGCAAAATCGGTGTCAGCCTTGGTTTCATTGCTGCTAATGCCTTGTTTACATTATATATAAACGGTTCAACCGAGGTTTTGATTTACTTGAAGGATATTTTGGTGGCAGTATCTATAGCTGCACTCGTTCCTAAAAAGTATATTGAAAAAACGGTGGGATACTTTACAACAGCTGCTGTTACAATGAGGGACAAGTCAAGCCATAGTGCAAGGATTAAGGAGCTGACAATAGAAAGACTTAATAAATTCTCGAAGGCTTTCTCGGAACTGTCGAAAACCTTTAGTGAAATATGCGAGACAACTATTACCACAAACAAACAGGACATATCCTCCCTTTTTGACAGGGTTGCAGACAAGGTATGCAAAGATTGCAGCTTATGCCTGCATTGTTGGGATAGGAACTTTTACAACACGTATCAGGTAATGTTCAAAATAATAGAAAAGCTTGATGACAAAGGATACATTGATGAAAAGGATATTCCGGATTACTTCTTGGATAGATGTGAGAGAATAACTGAGTTTGTGAAGCAGGTGAATAATGTTTATGAACTCTTTAAAGTAAGTCTGGTATGGAAAAACAGAGTCGGTGAGAGTAGAGGCCTGATGTCGCAGCAATTGGATGGACTTTCTAAAGTAATTGCAAATCTGGCAAACGAAATCAATTATGATGTGAAGTTCAAGGGTGAGTTGGAGGACCAACTGCTGGTGGAGCTTGATAAAGCCGGAATAAAAGCAAATGATGTGGTGATATTCCAAAATAAATGGGGAAAAAATGAAGTTACAATTTTTCATAAAGGATGTGGTGGGGCAAGAGACTGCATAAATACTATAGAAAAAGTTACAACGGAAGTTTTAGGCAGAAGAATGATAAAAGAGTGCAATGAATGTGTACAAAACCATAAAGCAGGTTTATGCACATTGAAGCTTGTTGAAGAGGAAACCTTCAGAGTAACCACCGGGGTTGCGAAGCTTGGGAAATATGAAGGAAGTGTGTCGGGAGATAATTACACTTTTATGAATACCGGTGACGGCAAATATATTTTGGCTTTAAGTGACGGTATGGGTACGGGGCAGAGGGCGGACTGCCAAAGCAGGGCTGCGATAAGTCTTCTTGAGCAATTTATGGAGACGGGTTTTGACAAAGACACTGCCGTTAAACTTATAAATTCCATACTTGTGTTGAAATCCGATGACGATTCTTTTGCCACCATAGACCTGTCAGCAATTGATTTGTACGATGGCAAGGTAGAATTTGTAAAAATAGGAGCGGTTTCTACCTATATAAAAAGACCGGATAGTGTGGAAACGGTGAAAACTGTATCGCTGCCGGCCGGAATATTAAGCGATATAGAAACGGAGTTGATTTGCAAAAAAGTTGACAATGGAGATTTTATAATAATGGTAACCGATGGTATCATAGATGCTTTCAAAAACAATGAGGGAGGAGAAAAATCTCTTGTTAAATATATTGAGGAAATAGATAATTTAAATCCCCAAGGGATAGCGGATACCATATTGAACAAGGCCTATTCGAATTGCGGAAACAAGGCGGTGGATGACATGACGGTTTTAGTGGCGAAAGTTTGGAAAAAAGTTGGATAGAAATATGTATATTTATAGGCAAAATGCTGCAAACTATCTCCGAATATATCTTTTGGAGGAAGTTTATGGTCTGTGATGATACAAAGCGGGTTGTAATAATAAGAAATATATCTTCAAATATTGTTGAGGAAGCGATACTTGTATTGAAAGATAAGAAGACTAGCAAGAATAAAAATGTAATGATTTCATCTGCAAACAGCTCTAGAAAAGCTAACAATTACTTGTTGCGGGAAGCTGAGGACATAATCAATGACTATATAAAAGAAAAGAAAATAAAAGGCGGTTTTGTCAACGAGTTTTATTTTAAACCGTTTGTGTTCAATAAGAAACTTGTAAATACAGTTATTAATATTGCTCTAGTTGCAAGTATTGCACTTTTACTCTTTATCGTTGTGAAAATTTTTTAGAAAGTATTTGTTAGCTTAATATTATTTCATTGATTTTATATCGGTTTAGTTGTATTATTAATAATAAATAAAAGGGTACAAAAGGTAACAAACTATTGCAAATGGTTGTTACAATCCAATATCCTAAGGAGAGTTTATGTGGAAAAACCAACTTTACTAGATATATTGCTTTTTCCGAAATCTTATTTTGCAAAGATAACGGATAAGCTTCCGACATTATTTTTAGGAATTATATTTGTGGGTTTATCCAATGCGGCATTTCTGCTCTTGGATTATATACCCGTTATGTTTTTTGATAAGGAGCTGTCTGTATTAATATTTAACTCTACATTTGCCCTTTGCATTGCTGTTTTGCTAGGGTTAGTGGATATTGTTTTCTTTTCGCTTCCTTTATTTGATTTATTCAAATATTTTAGATTGAAAGAGAGAATAAAAGACATTAACGGACAGTTGATTAAATTGATGAAGGTGTACATATCCTCGTATCTTATTATTGTTCCGGTACAAGCTTTCTTTGAGGCTACTGTCCGAATATCCAGATGGATAGGTATGAATACAAATTTTACTCTAGCCATTGCTTTAATTGAGTTTATCTTGATGCCAATTTGGCTGGGGGCAATAGTGGCTAGAGGAATAAACACCATTTACGATTTTGATGACAGATTAAAAAGTATGATATTTGCAATTGCCTACGGCTGGCACCTTATACTGTCATATGTGCTGAGTTTTTTTGTCAGCAATTGGATTCCCGTGCTTTTCAAATAAATAGTTTTTTCATATATGTGTCAGTTGTCAATTTACCTGTGTTGGAGTATAATATTATGGAATTAATCTAAGTCCCGGTGGTCTAATGGATAAGGTAGTGGATTCCGGTTCCACTGATACGGGTTCGATTCCTGTCCGGGACGCCAAACGGATAAACGCCAGTGTTCTTACGAATGCTGGTGTTTATTTTTAGTAATTATTTTGTTTTGAAAGAAAAATGCAGTACTAAGTAAATATTACGTAAAAAAATTACGAAAATTTATGGGTAAAGCGTAAAAATATTGCGTATAATATGTGTAGATGATATAATAACTTCAAGAAGGTGATACTATGTTGAAAAAAATAATTATAAGAAATTTCACATCCTTCAAAAATGAAACAGTTATTGATTTTTTTAGAACGAATTATAAGTTTCTAGAGAATAATGTTTCGGATGGAGGAATTTTAAAAGGAATAGCTTTTTATGGTGCTAATGCTTCAGGGAAATCAAATGCTCTGTTAGCGATTCGCATTTTAATAGATTTGCTTTTCGGAGAAGTAGATAATTATACATTTTTTTTTATGAAATGTCTTCTTTCTGAAGAACCTGATTTTTCTTTAGAATATTTCTTTACTATTGATAATGAGGAAATTCGTTATCTGGTTGAATATAATGTGGAAAAGGTAATGTTCTGTGAAAAGTTATATTTAGAGGGAGAATTATTGCTTGAAAGATTGGGTTCAACGGCAAAGTCGTATATTACAGAGAGAAAAGTTTATGAAGATTTAAAAAATGAAATACTTTTTTTGAGAACCATTTATTTCAACACCGGATTTTCAAACAATGATATTTTACGTAAATGGTTTGATTATATGAGAAATTCAGTATATGTTAATCCATTTAAAAAACTTGTTATATCATATGGACAACACAGTATGTCTATTAATAAATATATTAAAGATAAAGGTGTTGGAAAGATTAATCAATTTTTTAAGGCTTTTAACTTTGAATATACAGTGGATTATTATAAGGAAAAAGAGAAGGATACCGCCAAACTAGCGGATATGGGCAATGAGTTTTTAATTTTCTTTAAGCGTAAAGGTATAAATATACCAATTCCATATTACCTTGAATCATTGGGAACCCAAAACTTACTTAATATACTTCCGTCTTTTCTTTTTGTTGCACAGAATGGAGGGATGCTTTTGATTGACGAATTCTCGAGTGGATTTCATAATGAACTGGAGCGTTTACTTCTAAAGTATTTTTTTAAAAATGCAAAAAATTCTCAATTGTTTTTTGTGTCCCATTCTACAAATTTGTTATCAAATTCAATACTGAGACCTGACCAAATTTACTCTGTTGAATTTAATGGAGAGCAAGGCAGCCAAGTAAAGAGATTTTCGGATGAACAGCCAAGACTTGCTCAAAATTTAGAAAAAATGTATCTTAGTGGAGTGTTCGGAGGGCTGCCGAACTATAGAGATGAATATGAAAATAAATAAAGATAAAAGTATCGGTAGAGTTCTTTTTATTGTAGAAGGTTCAAAGACAGAATTTTCCATTCTTAAGAGAATTTTTTGTAATGTTTTAGGTTATGAATATATCGAAAGAAGAAGAAACAGAGCTGATTTTTATAAAAATAAAAATAGGAGCACTTCAAAGGTAGCTGTTATAAACACTGAAGAATCTAATATTTCATATATTTACGATGAAAATGATTATATTGAGAAAATAATTGAAGAATTAATTTCGGAGTATGATTTTCCTATTGATAATGCAGCCATTTATTACATTTTTGATCGTGATCCAAAATCAAATTTAAATAAAGAATTGATAGAAAAACTACTAAGTCAGTTCAAAAATGCGTATGAAAACGATGATTGGAAAAGAGGAGGGGTGCTTCTTTTAAGTTATCCAAGTATAGAAGCATATACTATTGCTAATTTTATTGACGATACCTATCTTATGAAATTTGGAATTGGTGATGATGTTAAAGCATATATTGCAATGCAAAATGATCAGATTCAAATAAATAAAATTACCGCTAAAACAATTGAAAAGGCAGCAGTCGAGACGATGAAGTATTTTAAGGCTGAAAAAATTGATTTTTGTATAGACGATATTGGACAAATAAATAATGAAATATTCAAAAGACAGGAAAAAGAATATGATTATCAAGGTGCATATAATTTAGTTAGTCTACTCTCAATTGCATTTATAGACTTAGGAATTATTGAGATAGAAGAGTAGCACAAATTTTATTGATTTTAACCGATAAAAAAACCCGACGATTTATACCGACGGGTTTCTATTGCAGCGAAAAAATGGGTTTGGTAATTTTATTTTTTTCATAGCGGTTATAGCCCGCTTGTCTTGTGGGCTGTGAAAAAATAACACTCGACATTGCTTCGGCAGTATGATATAATGGAATTAGGAAAAAAATACATATTTCTCGAATATCTCATATAACATGTATAGCAACTAATATTCAAATTTATTCTTATCTAATTGGATAAAAATCGGAAAAGTGCTAATAATTTAAAGTATGAGCAATGTAACTATGGAGTTATGTGGTTAAAGTCCGAAGGGGGAGTGCTTATGGGGACTTTTCAGGAAAGATTTACCCAAATGAACAGTAAAGCTACCTTATGTACAGCATCTGTAAGTACGGATATGATCCGTTGGAGAGATGTTGAAGTTGATAATGTTTCAACTTCAGGACTTACTTTTTATACTGACAAAGCTTATAAAATAGGTCAGATACTTAAATTCGATTTAAAGGTATACAGTAAGCTTACTGAGTTTGACATTCCTCTTGAGGCACGTATTGTGGAAGAAAAAAAATCTGTTGATGGATTTAAGTACGTTGTCAAGTATGAAAAAATTGAAGAGCATGTTAAGATTCAATTAGATGAGATCTTTAACGCTAACATTGCTGCAAGTACGAATTCTGAAGTTGCTACAGGGGATGGGATATATTCTTTCATATTGAATCCGAGAAATCGAGCTGTTAAAGTTTGAAGTTTTACCCTTAAATAGGTGTGTTTCCGACAGAAAGATATTAAAATTTATTATGCCATAATAAAAAAAGATTCCTAACAAGAATCTTTTTTTTTCTCAATAGGTAAAGATTTAGTTTAATTTTATATGAAACTTTTTTATATAGAAATTGCAAAAGAGAAGCTTTTTTATTAAACTACTATATAGGAGGAGTAACATGAAGATTGGCAACGTAGAATTGGAAAATAACGTATTCCTTGCACCTATGGCTGGAGTTACCGATATACCGTTTAGAATTTTATGTAAAGAACAGGGTTGCGGACTCTTATACTCAGAGATGATCAGTGCGAAGGGCATTTATTATAATGATGCAAAAAGTTTTAAATTAACGCAAATAGATCCTAGAGAGGAACCGACTGCATTGCAAATATTCGGTTCCGAACCGGATATAATGGCAAAAGTTGCCGATAGATTGAGTCAATTAAATACTGTTTTTATAGATATAAATATGGGATGTCCTACTCCTAAAATAACTAAAAACGGTGAAGGCAGTGCTTTAATGAGAAATCCTGATCTGGTAGGGAAAATTGTAAAAGAGGTGGTTAAAGCGTCAAGTAAGCCTGTAACGGTAAAGATTCGCAAGGGTTGGGACGATAATACCGTTAATGCTGTTGAAATAGCAAAGATAGTTGAAGACAACGGTGCAGCAGCTATAGCGGTTCATGGCAGGACAAGAGAGCAGTTTTATTCCGGCAAGGCTGACTGGAAGATAATTAAGAAGGTGAAGAATGCCGTATCCATACCTGTTATCGGTAATGGCGATATTTTTACCGAGGAAGATGCAAAAAAGATGCTTGAAGAAACCGGCTGTGATGCTATAATGGTGGGTCGTGGAGCACAGGGGAATCCTTGGATATTTAGTAAAATTATCAAGTATCTAAAATTCAATATTAAGCAGTCCGATATAACCTGTGAAGATAAAATTGAAATGATAAAACGGCATATGCAAATGCTGGTTGAGCTTAAAGGAGAAATTTCAGGGGTTCGAGAAATGAGAAAGCATATTGCTTGGTATATTAAGGGAATGAGGAATTCGGCTGCACTTAAAGACAAAGTATTTCGTGCCGTTACCCAACAGGAAATTCTAGATTTGCTTAACGAATATTTAATTGGTATTAATGCGATAAATTGTTAATATATATGAATGTTGAAGATACAACTTTATAAGTTTAGTTAGACATAATATTGATTTTAATACATCAGAGTGATAATATAGATACATAGAAACTCTAATATTGTGTCATAGGTTTATAAATAATACTTAAGGAGTAGATAAAATGGTAACGTTACCTTTCATTAAAAACAGCCTTATAAGTATTGATATCGGTTTCAGAAACATAAAAATCGTTGAAGTTGATTTGGGAAGAAACAATGAAATATTTATAAAAAATTTCGGGATAGCTTCTACACCGAAAGGTTCTATAAAGAATGGTGCTATTAAGGACGTTAAAAGCGTTACCACTGAAATTAAGAAAGTAATGAATGAAATTAACGTCAAAGCAAAGAACGCAAAAATCGTTATGTCCGGTACAAATATCATTTCTCGTATTTTTTTGATAGATAAGATTCCGGGACAAGATTTGTCTCTTGCTGTAAGGAACACCATTTCTCAGAATATGCCTATTGACATGGATGCACATCAGATTGATTACAAAGTACTTCAAGAACTGAGAGAAGACGGAAGTGAAAAATTAAAGGTTTTTGTTACAGCTGTACTAAAAAGTATCATTCAAAGTTATATTGATATTTTGATTGAGCTTGGTTTAAAGCCAATATCGGTTGATATACCTGCAAACAGTACGGCTAAATTTTTTAATAGAGATATTATGGTAACCGAAAGTGAGACTTGGTTCAAGAAGAAAAAATACAGTAAACTTAGTCAAAATACTTTTGCTGTTATAGATTTTGGTTCCGAGACAACTATAGTAAACATTCTCAGGGACAGGGTTCTTGAGTTTAACAAGGTTATATTGAGAGGAAGCAGTAACCTTGATGAAGCTATTGCAGCGAAATTGTTTAAAAAGCTTGATGAATCGGAGCGACTCAAGAAAATACACGGTATGGAACTTCCGGATATAAATGTTAGTGAAGAGCAGGAAATAATATATCACTGCATAAAAGGTGTAATCGATGATATTGCGAAGCAAATTTTCCAATGTTTTGAGTTCTATGAAAAAAGATGTTATGGAGATAAAGTCGGTAAAATCTATATCATCGGTGGAGGTTCCTTGCTAAAAGGACTGAGAGATTATCTGGAAGATTTGTTTACTGTTCCTGTTTATCCCGTTAGCCTTTTGAGCATTGAAGGTATTGAGATAAACCAAGGCTTGGATGGTGAGAGGTTGAATTATTTGATAAACTCCGTAGGAATAACATTGTAAAATGTGTAGACAAATATAAACGGCACATTTATGTGTCGTTTTTTATATATGTACAAAAAGTATGCGTAAAGTGATTAATTAATAGACTATACTAATTTAGGAGGCAAGGAGAATTTATATGCATGACATTTCAAAAGAACATTTAAACAGTATGGTGGGCAAACCGCCAAGAGAATCGGAAGTTGAAATGACTGAATTGGTTCTGCCCAATGACACAAATCTTCTTGGCAATCTTCTCGGTGGAAGGCTGATGCATTGGATTGATATAGCAGGTGCAATGGCAGCTTCAAGGCATTCGGGACGTATTGTTGCAACTGTTGCGTTAGATAGCCTTGATTTCAGGCATCCTGCACGTATGGGAGAATTGGTAATACTGAAAGCAAAGCTAACTTGGGTAGGAAGAACTTCCATGGAAGTAAGTGTTAATGTTTTTGCAGAGAACATAAAGTCGGGTAAAACTATATTGACAAATAAAGCGTATATTACTTTTGTTGCTTTGGATGAAGAAGGAAAGCCGGTACAAGTTCCACCCCTTTTGCCGGAGACCGAAGAGGAAAAGGAAAATTTTGCACAAGCAGAACTGAGACGTCAGGAAAGATTGAAGAGAAAAAATATGGAATGAAACTTATTAAGATAATGAGTGCTTGAAAGAATTAACTGTAAATTTGCAGATTTCAAAAGGAGATAAATATAAAAAGGGGCTTTCAAAGGTCGTGAAAGCCCCCAAAATCTCAGTGTTCAATGCTTCTGGGATTTTTTTGAAATTATATTACTCTTTTGGCACCAAGATATCTTTGTGCATAGTATGACGAATTCAAGTTTGAAATAGTAACTTTACCGGCTCCGGAACTTGCATGGATAAACTGGTTGTTTCCGATATATATTCCTACATGGGAAGGGCCGGACTTATATGTGGTGAAAAACACAAGATCACCTTTTCTAAGATTTGATTTTGATACCCAATACCCTGAATTATACTGGGCACTGGCTGTCCTTGGTATAATGATGTTATTTTTCAGCATGACATAGTGAGTGAACCCGGAACAGTCAAATCCCGACGGTGATGTTCCTCCCCATACATAAGGTACTCCATAATAGCTTTTTGCCTTCTGCAATATCAAGTCCTCTTTTATATTTCTTGAAGTTACAGGTCCTACTATCCCGTCTACTGCAATATTTTTGTCTTTTTGGTAGTTCTTAACAGCTTTATTGGTTATACTGCCGAAGTAGCCTGTGGGATTGACTTGAAAGTAACCTAGAGCTTTTAAATCGTTTTGGAGGTTATACACTTCGCTGTTTCTCATCCCCTGTTTTAAAGTTATGCGATCGGAATGGTAGTCTGCATATACTGTGTTTGCAGATGCCAAAGCATATACAAATATTGACATAAATACGATTATTATAAACACTGTTATTTTCTTCATTGCAATTCTCCTCTCTAAGCCTACGAGGTTAGTTGACGGGTTAGGAGAGAGAAGATTTCCCCCACGGTTATAGGATTGTTAAAATAACCTACCGAATTACACCGGTGAAAAGTATTTAGTCGAATTTTACATAATTGATAGGTTATCAAACATTATCCGTAACAGTTTAACCCCAAAAAGTTATCCCCCGTTCCTTATTTTACTAAGGATTAGGCTAATTATATTTTTGTTTTGCAATATCCGGCATTAACAATATTACCCCTTTGGCTAGCCCTCTTAATTTCAGTTGGAGGTAAAATAAAAAGCTGTCTAGACAATCTATGCCAGCTATTGTATACAAAGCAAGTATTAATACGTTTTCTCATTATAAAGAACGAAACTTAGTAAATCAACCTGTAATATATTCCATGCGGATATTTTATATTTTCGGTAAGAAATTCCCGGGATGTCGGAAAATAAATCAAAAAGTATTTAAATTATAGGTTATAAGTAAATTTGCTGATAAATATTTATAAAAGGGACAATTTTTTTGAGGATGGAAAATGGGGAGAAAATCTTTTGTTGGAAGTGCTATAGTATTGATGATAGCAGGCTTTATAGTAAAAATATTAGGTTTTGTGTATAGAATATATCTTTCCAATCTTATCGGTGCGGAAGGTATGGGACTTTTCCAGCTTATTTCACCTATATATACTTTGGTTATTCTGACCTTGACTTCCGGTATATCCATAGCCGTTTCAAAAATGGTTGCCGAGGAGATGGCCAAAAACCATTTGATAAATTTGAGACGTATCACTTCCTGTGCACTGTTTGTAATAATGTTCTCAGGGCTGGTTGTTTCGGTGTTGATGTTTATATTTATCGACCCTATTGTAAATGTTATATTGAAGGACTCAAGAACATATTACTCGATGCTGCTGTTGATACCATGCATACCGGTTGTTGCCGCAGCTTCCGCACTAAAGGGATATTTTTACGGAATTCAGAATGTGGTGCCTACAGCCTTTTCCCAAATAGCGGAGCAAATTGTAAGAATAACTCTTGTGATAACTATGGCAAGATACTTCTTAAATATTGGTCTGGAGTATGCTTGTGCATTGGCAACGATAGGAATGGCTGTGGGAGAAATATCGAATTTGGGGGTTCTCCTTGTAGTATACAGATTTAAGAAAAAGAAAGATATAACTGCTTCGAAAAAGGGATTTATAAGAAAGAGATATATAGTAAAGGATTTGGTGAAGATATCCATCCCCATTTCGTTCAACCGTTTGATAACATCAATAATGGCAGCGGTGGAAATGATTTTGATACCTAGAATGCTTTTGGCAGGAGGGTTAAATTACCAGAGCAGTATGGAGGAGTTTGGAAAGCTTACTGGTATGGCAATGCCTTTGGTATATTTTCCTTCCCTGGTAACTTCATCGCTGGCAACCACCCTAGTACCGGCGATTTCAGAGGCTATGTCACTTAAAAGCTATAAAACGGTGAATTACAGAATGTCAATGTCCATTCAGCTTAGTGTGATTCTAGGTTTTATATTTACATCGATATTTATGGTTTTTCCCAATGAAATAGGAGATATGCTCTATAGAAGGGAACATATAGGAGATATTTTGTATTTGTTGTCTTTTACCAGTGTATTTATTTATCTGCAGCAAACATTGCTGGGAATAATGAACGGTCTGGGAAAACAGGGAATTTCGCTCAGAAATTCAATGATAGGGTATGTAATTCGAATAGCTTTTGTTGTATATTTTATTCCGGTCTACGGAATTAAGGGCTATATAATAGGTATGATTGTCAGCTCTGCTATAGTTTGTGCCCTGAATATAGGTACTGTAGTCAAAACTACCGGTATGGTTTTGGATTTTAGGAATTGGTTGATAAAACCCGGAATTATAGGGATAATAATGTTTGCCATAGGCAGATATGTGTATTACTTTTTTACAATTTTCAAATTTAGCTCGGTAATTACGGTTCTAATGGCTATATCCGGTAATATCCTGATAGCATTTATATTGCTGTTTGTGTTTGGAGTACTCGACAGGAAAGAGATGATGAAGCTAATTGGCATCAAGTAATCATAAAATTAAAGGTCAAATTTCAAACATTAAAACAGGTTAAATTTTATTTCTGAATGGAGAAAAGAAAGCCAGTCAAATGATTCTGTGAAGACTTAAAAACAGCATCGAATGTTTTGCTTTGCAAATCTATGTATAACAATTCATTAGATATAGCATAATATATATTAGTATAGTATTCTTTTGAAAATCAGAAATAATGACAGATAAATATTGCTAAACGATAGCAATGGTCAAAGATGGTCAAAATCAAATTTTGATTTTTGACGTTTGCGTGTGGTATAAAATAATTGTAAGGTCAAAGAAAGTCAAAGATAAAAATACAATTGATAATAATGGAGGTGTTTTATATGTTTGGACTTACGCCATATAATAGAAGAAATAATGGGATTTCGACAAGAGGAGATGTTTGGGATGTTGGCAGAAGCTTTTTTGAAGATTTTTTCAATGATCCATTCTTTAGGGGAAGTTTTCTTCCCTCAGCCGGCATTAAAGCCGATATTCGTGAAAACGAGAAGGAATATGTTTTAGATATTGAAATACCTGGAGTTAAAAAGGAAGATATTAAACTGGAGCTAAGGGATGACGTCCTCACAGTTTCCGTTGATCACAATGAGGAAGTGAATGAGGAAAGGGACAATTATATAAGGAGAGAACGCAGATACGGTTCCTTTAGCAGAAGCTTCTATGTTGACAATATCAAAGCTGATAGTGTGAAAGCTAAATATGTCGATGGAATTTTGACGGTTACTCTTCCTAAAGAAAAGGAGACCAAGAAAAATACCCACAGAATAGACATTCAGTAACAGTACAGTGAGATTGCTGAATTAAAATAAGAAGTACATTTTCGAAGTTTTGGCGGTATTTAAAATCCGTCAAAACTTCGAATTTTTATTAAGGGTTTTTCGAAAGAAAGTGAAAGACTTAAAAAACCATTATTAAATTGTTGGAATAATTTTTAAATTTTCGAATATATATAATGTGCATTTATTTTTTGGGTTATATTAAAATATTATTACATCTATTGAGAACAATGGAAAATTATAGTACAATGGTTCTACAGACTTTAATTTGGGGGAGTATAGTTTGAGAGGAGGGTTATAGATGGATAATTTCACACAGAAGTTAAAAAGGGAGATTGTTGAGAAAAACTCGCTACTTAATTCCTTCGACCAAAACTATGACTCGGACAAAGAAAGTGCAGAAAATATCAAAATTCAGCTAGATAGTCTTCTTTATCAGTATTACAAGACATTGAGATATGCTGATGAGGAAAGCTGAGAAGGGAACACAACTGAGCGGACTTAAGATAAGTATATAATTCACTAACATATTAACACCAGACTAAGAGCCGGTTAGAACATGCAGTTCTATCGGCTCTTAAGTTTTGTAAAAATCACTGGTATTGGCAAAGGTCAAATGATATAATAAATGACTGATGGTTATGGGAATAATAAGTTAACTATAGGATAATTGAAAACTTTTTTGTATTTTGATTTATTGTTGATTTATCTGAAATAATATGTTTTTTATCGGACTCAATTGTTTATATGGGAATTGGAGTTGGCTATAGAGCAAAAGGATGTCTTTGGGAGTGAATTATATTGAACAATTATTCGGAAAAAATAATTGATGTTGGTGTTATGCAAAAAATTGTGGGATATGTAAAATTGTTAAGGCCCAAGCAATGGATTAAAAACCTGTTTGTAATTGCTCCTTTGGTATTTGCCAAGCACATATTTGAGTACAATTATGTAATAAAAGTAATTGCCGCTTTTGTTTTATTTTGCTTTATTTCTTCATGTGTATATATTCTAAATGACATTATCGATTGCGATAAGGACAGGCTTCATCCTAAAAAGAAAAACAGGCCTATTGCATCGGGTATTATAAGTAAAGTTGAAGGCATCATTGTGATAGCTGTTTTGCTTCCGTTAGTCCTGTTTGCATCCTTTTATATCGACCTGTATTTCGGATTAGTTATTTTGTTGTATTTTACAAATAATTTGCTTTATTCCTTGATTGTCAAGCATGTAGTGATACTTGACACGATGAGTATTGCTATGGGTTTTTTACTTAGAGTTATTGGAGGAGCCCTGATAATACGGGTATATATATCCCCTTGGATTCTTTTATGTACACTGCTTCTTGCGTTGTTTTTAGGTTTTAGCAAGAGGAGAAATGAGCTTGTTGTCCTTGAGGATGGGGCTGAAAATCACAGAAAAATATTGGAGGAGTATTCCCTTGAGTTTATAGACAATATGCTTTCAATTGTTACCGCTTCAACGGTTATGGCATATTCGTTATATACATTTTCCACCAATAGCGGAAACTACTATATGATGCTTACCATTCCCTTTGTTTTGTACGGCATATTCAGGTATCAATATATAATTTATAAGAAAAATGAAGGTGGAAGTCCGGAAGAGACAGTTTTGTCCGATATACCCCTTATTGTTAGCATAGCTCTTTGGGGAATCGTTAGTGTTATTATATTGTATTTTCTGTAATTAATAACTTGGGGACTTCAAAGATCATTTTGTTTAGTATTGTTGATAGTGGCTATTTTATACTGCAGTGTGAGGAGATTTTTACATGAAAGATACCGCAAAAACGGAAAGCACAGTAAAAAAAGTTGGAATAGTAATGATTATAATGGTGTTTTCAAGGCTTTTGTCCTTGTTTAGCGTAATAGCATACACATCGTTTTTTGGAACCGAGGGCATTGAGATAAACATTTATTCCTATGCTACACAGTTTCCCAATATAGTTTTTACCGTGTTTGGAACAGCACTTACCACCGTGGTAATACCTATATTCGCCAGTAATCTCGAGTCGGGAAGCAAAAAGCGGGCATACAAGTTTGCAGACAATGTTATAAGTCTGGCTACCGTATTTACTTTGGGACTTTCATTGTTGGGGATACTTTTGGCACCGCTTTTTCCATTGTTGACAAAGTACAGGGTAAATGGCTATGGCTTTGCGGTAACAGCACTTAGAATAATGTTTCCCATTATGATATTTTATGCCTTAAATTATATATTTCAAGGTATTCTGCAGTCGTTGGGCAAGTTTAACATGCCTGCCTTTGTATCTATACCTAGCAGCATTATCCAAATCGGTTATGTTTATTTGCTAGGTGATAAATTTGGAGTTAAAGGTTTGCTAATTGCAACCTTTATTGCCCTTTCAACACAAGCCTTAATACTAATTCCGCCAATAATGAGGACCGACTACAGGTATAGGCCGTCTTTCAATTACAGGGATGAGGATATTCAAAAAGCCATAAAACTAATGATTCCTATTATAATAGGTACATCTGCCTATCCTCTCAACCTGTTTTTCAATGTTACCATAGCAGCAAACCTCGGTGAGGGGAATATGGTTACAATGCTTACTCTTGTGCAAAATCTTGTATCTTATGCTGTGCTTGCTTTTATTTATTCGGTGACGGCTGTGGCATTTCCGAAGTTTTCCGCGTTAGCATCAAGAAGTGATATCAGTGAGTTTAAGGACAGTGTTGTTAAGGTTCTTACTTCAATGTTTTACTTTTTGCTGCCGGCAACAGCAGGATTTATACTGGTACGAAAAGAGCTTCTTAATCTTATTGTGGGCTGGAAGAGATTCACTCCCGAGGATGTAGAGCTTGCCAGTGTGTTGATGTCATTATATGCCTTGGGCGTAGTGGGAATGGGAGTGAAGGAGGTTACCGACAGAGCCTTTTATTCACTGAAAGATACGAAAGCTCCTGCCATTATAGGTGTAATTGTAATGGCTGTTAATATATCTATGAGTCTTTTACTGTTGAACATAATAGGGGTTTATGGGATACCTATTGCATACTCTGTTTCCGTAATGACCGGTGCAGCGGTATTGCTGTTAATGCTCAGAAAGAAAATAGGACCCTTCGGTGGTAGGAAACTCGGTGGAGTTGTTGTCAAAGTAGTTATGTCGTGTATTGTTATGTCGGCAGTGGTTTTACCTGTGATGTGGTTGTTAAATGGGCATACCTTTGAAGCCGGTCCTATTATCGGATTAATCCGTTTTATCATGCCTGATGCAAAAGGCGGTATCGTTACTCTACTTGAGAAGGTAACGGACAGGGCTATTAAACTTGTTGTTCCGGCTGCTTTAGGTGCGGTTGTTTACTTTGCATCAACCTATGTGTTAAAGGTCGATGAGGCTGTGGATGTGTTTGACAAGCTTAAAACTAAAATAATAAAACATAAGTAATAAGCTGGTTTGGAGGATTTGAGATGAAGAAATTGAGGGCCTTTATATGTTTGATGCTGTATTACTCTATTGCCCGACACCTTCCCGGCTCGGATATGATTTACAGCTTGGGCTCAAAGCAAATACGTCGGTTTTTGTGCAAAAGAATATTTAAAAAGGCAGGCAAAAATATAAATATTGAACACGGTGTTTTTTTCGGTTCGGGTGCAGATATTGAAATTGGGGACAATTCCGGTTTGGGGTTAAACTGCAGGGTTACAGGACCGCTAAAAATAGGAAATGATGTGATGATAGGTCCCGATGTGATGATATTTACCCAAAACCACAGAAATGACAGGTTGGATATTCCGATGAGACTTCAGACCGACCCTAAAAGACCCGTTGTGATTGAAGATGATGTATGGATTGCAGCAAGGGTAATAATACTGCCTGGAGTTACCGTTCACAAAGGTGCAATTGTGGGTGCCGGTGCCGTTGTGACGAAAGATGTTCCCGAATATGCCGTTGTAGGCGGAAATCCGGCTAAAGTTATAAGATACAGAAATATAAAGAAGGTATAAATTATTATGCGTTTGATTTTTTTAAATATATTTAATTTCTATTTATAGTTTGGGATTGGAAAGGAGGAACCATGTTAAAAGTTTTGTATTTGCTTAATCATGCAGGCAAGGCAGGAACTGAAAGATATGTGCAGACATTGGTTGAGAAGCTGAATAACAATAAAATCAAAGCATATTTTGCATATAATGAGAGCGGCCTGCTTGTAGACAGGATGAAAGAACTTGGTGTGGATACCTATAGAATTGTGATGAGAAATCCCTTTGATTTAAAAGCGGTCTTTGAGCTTACCAAGTTATGTAGAAAACTGGATATCGATCTGATTCATACCCAGTTTTTGAGAGAAAACTATATTGCTCTTTTGTCAAGGATTTTAAATCCCAAAGTCAAGGTGATTTATACAAATCATTTTATATTGCACAACAATGTCATATTGAGAATGACCAACAGAATGCTTAATCCTTTAAGGTCAAGTGTTATTGCTGTTTGCAACAAGGGAAAGGATATGATGATTTCAAACGGTATAGACAAAAAGAAGATAAAGGTCATCTTTAACGGTGTGGATATAAATTATTGGGGTGAAAAGGTAGAGTCCACTTTAAGAGAGGAATATGGTATTGGCGAGGATGAATTTGTATTGCTTTGTGCATCAAGATTTGCCCATGACAAAGGCCATAAATTTCTCATTGACTCTATTGCCCAATTAAAGAAATTGACTGACAAAAAGTTTAAATGCATACTTGCCAACGATGGGCCTCTGCTTGGGGAATGCAAAAGCAAGGTTAAGGAATTGGGTCTTGAGAAGGACATTATCTTTACCGGCTTTAGAAAGGATATTAAAAATCTGATTTACGGCAGTGACTTGTATATAAATTCATCAGAGCACGAGGCCTTGAGTTTTGCTATTATTGAGGTTTTGGCCTGTGGAATTCCTGTCATTGCCACCGATATGGCCGGAAATGGGGATATAATAAATGAAGAAACCAAGTGCGGTATTTTGGTGGAATATAACAATCCTATCGGATTGGCAGAAGCAATTAACCGTATAATGGGAGACAGGGAATTGCAGGAAAATTTCCGAAAAAATGCATTAAAAGCTGTGAAAGAGAAATTTAATCTTGATAAGGTAGCATCAGAAACATATAATTTATACATGGAAAGTTTCGGCAAGAGTATTTGAAAAAAATATATGTAGGAGTGTGTAAAAAATGATTATTGACAGTAAAGGTAAACTTTTCGGGAAAATAAGCATTATTGATATTATAGTGGTTTTGGTTGTAATAGCTGCAATTGCAGGTATCGGTTACAAAATGAGGCAGTCAAATGTCATTGTCTTGACAGCAAAAACCGATAAGATAAGATTGACTTTCTATGGCGAAGAATCAACCGAGTATGCAGTTAAGGCATCAAAAGTTGGGGATATTGTAAAAGACTTTGAAAAGGGACCGACTTTCGGAAAAGTTGCAGAAGAGATAAAAACAGGCGATGCTTTGTCCTTTACCGACTTCACCCAATATGTTGATGGAGAGTGGATAGTTGGAAGCAAGCCCGGGTATTGTTCTTATTACATGGTGGTTGATGGAGAGGGAGTAATTAACCCGGACGGAGGAGTGAATTTTGGCGGAGTAAACTATTATGTGGGAAGAACTGTTACAATAAGAGTAGGAAATAACGTGTTTACAGGACGAATTTACAGTATAGAGAAAAAGGAGTAATGCATCTTGCTATATAATAGTTTGTTTTTTAAGCCGATATTATATATGATAAGAGTTATTGAAGCATCCTATGACGGGAGCTTTACCCAAAAGTTTTTCAACTTGATAATGAGAGTGGCAAACAAGGTCAATGATGCTTATGAGAACAGTTTGACTCATAAAATAATCGATAAACTTGTTAAGTTGCTGATATTGCTGATTACAAACAGTGCGATATTCGGGTTTTTTTTAAGGCCTGGAAATCTAAACAAGTGGTGGGAGAACAGCCTTGTATTTAAAACAATTGATGCTATATTGACCGTGCCGTCAAACTTTTTAAAGAAGCTTTACAGAAAGTTTGAGGCTGTATTTGAAGAAAGTATTTTTTTCAATATTTTATCGCTGCTGCTTGAGAGATTTGAAATTATTGTGGCACTGGTGTTGGTAATAACCCTAATCGTACCTCACGAAAAGTGGTCAAATATCTATAGCACGATATTTGCCGTAATACTGCTGGGGCTACTGTTTATATGCACCATTATCAAAAAGAATTCGTATTTTAACTTAAAAGCTTTTGATTTTTCTTTGGTTACTTTTATGCTTTTGGTAGCACTGTCATGGTTTACTTCGGTTAACAGAGGAGAAAGCTTGAGATTTCTTCTTATAAATTTTACATGCTTTTTCTTTGTCATGATAATTGTAAGCTCCATAAAGAACGAAAAATCTTTGGGGGACTTCCTTGAACTGCTTCTTGTTGCGGTGACTGTTATTGCAATATACGGCTTGTGGCAGTTTGTAACCGATTCGGTGCCTTTTGACCCTTCACTTACAGATTTAACCCAGAATGAAGGTATGCCGGGAAGGGTATATTCAACTTTGCACAATCCGAACAATTTTGCTGAAATTCTGGTAATGATGCTGCCTTTTTACGGTGCTGTGGTGTTTAATGCCAAGACCTTTGTGAAAAAGGCTACATTTACCGTTTTGGCACTTCCGGTTTTTGTAGTGCTGTTTTGTACAGGCTCAAGGAGCGGTTGGATAGCTTTCGCCGCATTTATGTTGGTGTACACCTTCCTTAAGAACAAGCGACTGTTACCGTTCATGTTGGCTGCGGGAGTAATGGCAGTACCTTTTCTTCCACAGCATGTTTACAGAAGGATACTTACTTTATTCCGACTCTCAAGTGATACTTCAGCACAGTACAGAATAAATATTATTAAGACGTCATGGCCCATGCTCAAAGATTTCTTTTTGACAGGAGTGGGTTTAGGTACCGATGTTTTTATGGACATAGTGGCCAACTATAAACAGTATGTAACGACTATACCGGTTCACACCCATGTGTTGTATATGCAGATATGGGTTGAGATGGGCATTATGGGTATTTTATCTTTCCTGTGGTTTATGTTTAGAACACTTAAGAGTGCAGTAACAAATATCTTGGAAAAGACGAATGTGTATTTCGACAATGTGCTGATGGCAGGAGTGGCGTCCTTACTGGGGATACTCTCTATGGGTGCAGTTGAGTATGTATGGTACTATCCGCGAGTTATGTTGTTTTTCTGGGTTGATACGGCAATTGTTTTATCGGTTCTAAGCATTATAAGGATTAGGAGGAACAAACTTTCAGAAAATTAAGTGGGGGTTTTATTATGTTAAATCCACTTGAGAAGCTTTTTAATAAGAAGAATTGGAGACATGACAGAAAGTTTGACAAAAAACTTCTAAAAAAGAACGATATACATTTACTTATTCTTGACGAAAGATGGAATGGACTATTTAAGGACACTGATAAAACAGTTGAGATAATCGAATGTGAAAAGAAACTTAAAGATTTGCTTAAAAGAGAGGCACATTTGAATTCTGAATTGAAGGAACTTGCCCACAGGAAAAAAGTTTGCATGGATACTATAATAAAGCTTACTGAAGATGTGTTTGACAAAAATGATGAACAGGCAAAAGAAAAGATGCATAGTTGTGAAAAGGAAATAAAATATATCAATGAAAGAACGAAAAAAATAGAGGAGGAGCTTGAAAACTGTCCTGACAAGATAAGAGATGCAAATCTTGAGCTCCTTGAACATACGGTTAATACCGTTTATTTTAATATGAGAAAAAACCAAAAAAGGTACAAGCAGTTGGAAAAATTAATTGAAGTAACCTCACATAAATTGCAGGAATATACTGAAGAGATGGAAACATTATGCCAGAACGACACCGATGTATATTCTTATTTTCATGACCTATTAGGTGGAGAAGAATTGGAAAAGCTGGATAGAGAATACTTTGGGGAAAGTTTTACTACTTTAAGGCATGATAAAAATGCCGATAAAGATAATAGGCATTAAAGCTTACCCCAAACAAGACGGATTTAGGAAAACTGTATTGGTAGTGTCTGGAGGAGTAAAATGCTTGTAGTAACACCCGATGAAATGAAAACAATTGACAAAACTGCAATAGATGAATTCGGCATACCGGGTATAGTATTGATGGAAAATGCTGCTTTAGGAGTTGTACGGGAGATTGCCGAAATCCTGGGAGATTTATCCGAAAAAACCATTGTTGTACTTGCAGGAAAGGGAAATAACGGTGGGGATGCTTTTGCTGTGGCAAGACATTTGTTCAACATGGGGGCAAAGGTAAGTGTACATGTGTTGGCAAAGCTTGCAGATATAACGGGAGATGCAAAGATAAATTTGGATATATTGCTCAAAATGGGATTAAAAGTAGATGAAGTTACAGAGGACTGCCACATTGACGGGATTAAAGAAATATTGAAATTTAGCGATATTGTGGTGGACGGCCTGCTGGGCACCGGGTTAAAAGGAGAAGTAAAGGGTGTAATGGCAGGGGTTATTGAAGCTGTCAATAGTTCCTGTGTTCCTGTGGTGGCAGTGGATATTCCTTCCGGTGTTAATGGCGAAACGGGCGAAGTCTCGACGGTGTGTATAAAGGCTAGTACTACAGTGACTTTTGGCTATCCTAAGATTGGACAGCTTGTACATCCGGGATGTGAGTATGTTGGGAATTTGGTAACAGTTGATATCGGAATTCCGAAAGCAGCTGTCAATGAAGCCGGGATAAAAAAATATCTGATAGATTTGGCAATGGTATCCGGATTAATGCCGAAAAGAGAACCCGACAGTAATAAGGGCACCTATGGCAAGGTTTTGGTGGTGGCAGGGTCTAGGGGTATGACCGGTGCAGCGTGCCTTACCGGTGAAGCAGCCTTAAGAGCCGGAGCCGGTCTTGTCTATATGGCAGCACCGTTATCGCTTTTACCTATATATGCAAAGGTGCTGGTTGAGGCACTTACGATACCGTTGGAAGATGAAAACAAAGGTTATATTACAAGGGAATCGATTGATAAAATTTTAGTGCAGCTTAAGAATGTTAATGTAGCAGCAGTCGGTCCCGGACTTTCAACTGAGGATGACGTTAAAGAGGCGGTATACAGCATTGTCAAAAGTTCGAAAGTACCTATTGTATTGGATGCCGATGGAATAAACCTCTTAGCGGAGGATTTATCTGTTTTAAAGGAACTTAAAGCACCGATGATTATAACTCCACATCCGGGAGAAATGGCCAGGCTTTTGGGTACAACCGCAAAAGCAGTTCAGGAAGACAGAATTAACATAGCCCGTGATTTTTCAAAGGAGTGGGGAGTAATCACTGTACTTAAAGGCTCAAAAACAGTTGTTGCTTCACCGGAGGGTGAAATATATATAAACACAACAGGCAATGCAGGAATGGCTACCGGGGGAAGTGGAGATGTTTTGACCGGTGTTATAGCGAGCTTTATCGGTCAGGGACTGAAACCTCTGGATGCTGCGATTGCCGGTGTATATTTGCATGGAGTCTCTGGCGATAACATTGCTAAAAGAATAGGTGAGCATGGACTTATTGCCGGAGATTTGGTTCAGGAAATTCCTAAAGTTATAATGGACATAAGCGGATCGAGGGGTTAAAATGGACTATAAATTCAACAGGGCATGGGCTGAGGTAAATCTTGACAACATAGCTCATAATGTAAAAGAGATAAGAAGAATAACCGACAAAAAGGTTGAAATAATGGGGGTTGTAAAGGCCGATGCCTATGGGCACGGAGTAATGGAGGTTGCAAGGACTTTAATAGAAAATGGAGTTACACGGTTGGCAGTATCAATGCTCGATGAAGCGATTCAGCTAAGGCAAAACGGTATTGAGGTACCCATTTTAATACTAAGTTATACCGACCCAGTAAGAGCAGAAGAAATAATTTTGAATGACGTTACCCAGACAGTGTTCAGCCATGACTTGGCGGAGGCTTTGTCGGAGGCGGCAGTCCGACTCAAAAAGAATGTCAAGATTCATATAAAGATAGATACCGGAATGACGAGAGTAGGCTTTATGCCCGGTTACAGTGCCGTGAAAAATGTTGTACAAATAAGTAAATTGCCCGGAATAATTATTGAAGGATTGTTTACCCATTTTGCGTCAGCTGATGAGACTGACAGAAGTTATACTTACATGCAGTTCGAAAGATTTATGAGCATAGTGAGTGAATTGAATCGCATAGGTTTATATATTCCTGTAAAACATGTATGCAACAGTGCGGGAGTGATTGAATATCCGGAAATGCACCTTAATATGGTAAGGCCGGGAATTGCATTATACGGTATGTATCCTTCCGATGAAGTCAATAAGGCTAAAGTGGATTTAAAACCGGCCATGACTCTGAAAGCAAACATTATTTTGGTGAAAGAAGTGGAGAAAGGTACCTGTATAAGCTACGGAAGAATATTTAAAACTGAGAGAAACAGTAAGATAGCCACTTTGCCTATAGGTTATGCCGATGGCTATACGCGGCTTTTGACAGGAAAGGGCAAAGTATTGGTAAATGGGCAATTGGTGCCTATTGTAGGTAAGATATGTATGGACCAGTGTATGATAGATGTAACCGATGTCGAGGGTGATGTCAAGGTGGGCGATGAGGCAGTGCTTTTCGGAAGTCAAAATGGAAACGAAATAAAGATAGAAGAACTTGCAGAAAAGATAGGTACAATAAATTATGAAATAGCCTGTATTATAGGAAAGAGAATACCTAGGGTCTACTGGAAAGACGGAAAACTGTATAATGTACTCAATTACTTGATTTAACCGGATCTTCGTTTGGTTGGCAAAAAATTGCATAAAATTTATTGAAATTTTGGAATTATATATGTATAAGTTTTTGAAAAATATTGAAAACTAAGTTTGATATGATGAAATTGAATCAATGGAGATGGTTAAATTGAGATTTTGAAACTAATTCCACTTTGTGATTAAAGATATAGTCAAGCAATGGGCCATAATATTTTGACATGGGTTGGATAAAGCGAATAGTTTAGTGTTATTTTAAAGGCTTGTAACAGTGAAGTAATTAAATTTTAATTTGACCGTTGCATATGTTGGGATTTATAATTATATATGTAAGTATGTAAAGTTTGTGTTCAAGAGTTGTAAATCCACATGTCAATCATATCACACTGAAGTACAAATAAAATCTTTGGGGGTAATTAACCGCTATCGATTTTGCCTCTGTTGTCTTATGCTGAGAGGCCAAATCTAAGGGTTAATGTACATAATAAATACAACATTAAAAAATTTTAAAGTTTACAGGTATTCATTTTAATTATTTCTTTATATCTTGTAGACCCAAAAAAAAGAAGTGGGGGTTTTATTTTGGCTCAGTTAAAAAAAATTTTGATAAGTCTTCCCGACAATTTGTTGAAAGAGGTTGATTCCATAGTTGCTATGGAGCGAATTAACAGAAGTGAATTTGTAAGGGAAGCTATGAAGCTTTATATACGAGAAAAGAGAAAAATTGAAATGAGGGATAAGATGAAAAAAGGCTACCAGCAGATGGCCGAGATCAATAAAAAACTAGCCGAAATATGGTTTGAAGCAGACAATGATCAACAGCAAAAATATGAGGAAGGACTTAGGGAGTTGGAAAAATAGTGGTTATTAAGCGTGGAGATATATTTTATGCAGACTTGAGTCCGGTTATCGGTTCGGAGCAAGGCGGCATAAGGCCGGTGTTGATTGTCCAGAATGACATTGGGAATAAATACAGCCCTACTGTTATAGCTTCTGCGATAACATCACAGATTAACAAGGCAAAATTACCGACACATATAGAGTTAAGTGCAAAGGATTATGGACTTCCGAAAGATTCCGTAATACTTTTGGAGCAAATCCGCACTATTGATAAGAGGAGACTTAGAGAGAAAATTGGTCATCTTGATGATGAACTTATGGAAAAAGTGAATGATGCACTTAGCATAAGTTTTGGTTTGGTGGATATGTAGTAAGGGGGTTACAAAAGATGAAAACTTTTAAGAGTTTGAGTAAAAAAAGTATAATTTCTGTGCTTATTATTGCATCAAGTATGGTGGCAGTACATATTATACAAGCAGCATCGGCTGAGCCGGGTACAGATGCCGATCCGTTGGTTACAAAAAGTTACGTTGATAAATTGCTTGAGTCCTTTTCCGGTTCAAAGGAGGCGGACAGTAAAATTGCAGCATTAACGGCCAAAAACGATGAGCTTGCCAAGACTATAGAGGCTCAGACCAAAAAGATTGAAGAGTTGACCAAAGCCGTAAATGACCTGTATGAGAAAAATGAAAAACTTGAAGAGAGACTTACCGACATTGAGTCTTACGGAAAGTTCATAGCTTTGGAACTTACTGAAAACCAGAAGCTTATGACAGGGGAGAGTGCCGAAATAATATTAAGAGGCGGCAAGGCAAAGGCAATTGGAGGGCAAGGCGGAGGTTTGTCGGATATTACTTCCGGAACCGGAGCCGATATCAATACAGACCAGGATGTGCCTTTGAATCACTTGCTCATGGTTTCAAGGGATGACGGAAGAGGAATAAAAATTGTAAGTAAAAAAGCATGGGTACTTGTAAAAGGTCCCTATAAAATAGTGGAAAAGTAAATAAGAGTTAGATAATTATAAAATAAAAATTCTGTTGCATTGAAATTCTATGCAATGGAATTTTTTATTTAGGGTCTTGGAAAGCCTTTAATGATGAGATGTCATATCAATCAATAATTGCTTTGGAAAACTTTTTAGATTGGGAGTTTATCAAAAATTCCTTTGGAAACCTTCTAAGGAATGAAGAATTAATGAGTTTTATTAAAGAAAAGTCCAAGTCAACTGATGGATGCTTGTCGAAATGTGCAAAAAGAGTACCGGGTAAATTATCCGGGATGAAGCAAATCTGATATTTTTGCTGAAATAGATGCAGAATTTTGAGTTTTCGGCAAAACTTATTATTCCTAACAACAATCCCTGCACAAGTAATAAAGATTTTTATGCAGGGATTTTGATTTACTTCTTCAATCCTAATTTTTTGAAAGTCACTAGAAGAATAAATCTTGGTAAGTCCATCATTCGCTTATATCTCCAAGGCTCTTTGTATAAGCGGTATAACCACTCCAAGCCGTACTTCCTGAAAAACAGAGGGGCTCTTTTGGTTTTTCCCGAAATTCCGTCAAAGGTACCGCCGACACCGATGCATATTTTTACTTTCAGCTTGTCTTTGTTTTTATATATCCATTTTTCCTGCTTTGGGGCCCCTAATCCTACTAAAAGCACATCGGCCCTGGAAGAGTTAATGCATTCAATTATGCCCGGTTCCTCATCGGGAGAGAAATAGCCGTCCCTTATGCCTACCACTTGGATATTGGGATTGTCTATTTTTGCTTTATTGGCCGCTTCTTCCGCAACTCCCGGTTTTCCTCCCAAAAAGAAATAGTTGATGTTCATCTTTGAAGACAGCTTAAAGCATTCAAGGGTGAAATCGAAACCTGCAACGCGTTCCTTCAAAGGAGTACCGATGATTTTGGAGGCCAATACCACACCGGCCCCATCGGGTAAAAGCATGTCTGCTTCTTTTAAAATTTTTTTCAGCTCGGGATCCCTGTGGGCAGCCATCATTATTTCCGCATTGGGTGTATAAATTGTGTGAAGCTTGGGTTGGTTCAACAAATATTTAAACCTTTCCACTGCTTCTTCCATTGTAACATTATCCACAGGTATATCTAAAACACTAACAGTCTTTCTCATACAAACTCCTTCTAGCTTTGGGTGATTATCAAAATTATCGGCCTTCAATAATTTTAACCGCAATTTCGGCATTATTCAATGCTCTTTCTTTCAACGATGCCGTGGTTGTTTTCAATTGCTCTTTAATGTTATCCCTATTGTTCCAGGTGTCATCGATTATCTTTTTTGCCTTTTCAAATTCAAGAGAATTTACATGGCCTAACGATGCTTGATTCGAATACTTCAAGAAACCTTCCACCTTAGGTTCGTATACGATACCTACGATTGGCACGCCGATACTTGCAGCAAAAATTAGGGCGTGAAGTCTCATTCCTATTAACATTTCTGTTTTGCCTATTATTCCTAGAATTTCAGATACCGAATGTTTTTTGCTGACAGCATAGCTCTTATTTTTCATTTTAGCCCGGATGTTTTCGATGATTACCAGGTCACCGGGATAATGCATAGGTATAAACAGTACGTTTATGCCGTAATTTTCTATTATATAATCGGCTATGTCGGCAATAGTCGCTTCATACTTATCGTGGCCCGACCATTTCCTGACCGAAATTCCTATGTAGGAAGAGTTGGGATCGATTTCCTCGTCGAGCAGCAAATAATTGATATGTTCCTCATCTTCCGGTTGTATTGTAAAAGCCGGATCGGCAGTTACATGGATTTGAGGTTTGTTAATGTTCAAGTCTGCAAGCTCCCTGTAGGACAATTCTTCCCTCAATGTGATTACATCCACCTTGTCTACCACATATTTTGTAAGGCTTCTGTTGTTCTTTTTGTTTAACGGACCGATTCCATTTGCATAGATCATGACCTTCATCTTCATCTTTTTGGCAAGCCAGATCATGCCTAAATAATATATGAGAGAGCGGGTACTCGTATTGTCCTGTATGAGACTTCCTCCACCGCTTATAAAGAGTTTTGAATTTTTCATTATTAAAAGTATGTGAATGAGATTAATCCTGCTGATGGAATCCACATTATAAATACGGCGTGTCTCAATAGGATTTTTGGAAAGTACCAATATCCTAAGGTCTTTCTTGTACATTTTGAGATTGTCTATAATTGCCATGAGCATTGCATCGTCACCCACATTTTTGAAACCGTAATATCCGGAAATAACAGCGTCATAGTGGTTCTTGGGAACTTTCTCAGCAGTTCTTCTGCTTAGAATGGTCTCATATATTTTAAGCTGGGTATTGCACATGTTTTCAAGGGAAAAATACTTGCTGGCCTTTTGGTGAATTCTTTCCCCCATTTCATGTCTAAGTGTTGGATTGTTAATAAGGTTAAGCAAATGTTTGGCCAGGGTTTTATAATCCTTAGGCTCAAATAGAAAACCGTTTCTGCCGCTTTCGATAAGGTCGGAAATACCGCCTACATTGCTGCTGACGGTGGCCTTTTTAAATAGTGTTCCCTCCAATATTGAATAGGGAAAACTTTCACTAAGGGAGGTCAGTACATTAATGTCAATAGTGTTGACAAACTCAAAGGGATCGTTAATAAAGCCCAAAAAAAAGACATTTTTTTCGAGGCCTAAAGTTTTGGCTTTCTTTTCTAGCGATTTTCTTTCTTCCCCATCCCCCGCGATTAAGAATCTTGCATTGGGTACTTGCTTAACAACTTCAGCAGCGGCTTGCAAGAATGTACTGATACCCTTTACGGGATGAAGCCTGGCAAGAATTCCGATTATAACATCATCTTTGCCGAAATTTAGATTGTATTTTACCAAAAATTCTTCTTTCGTGAGCTTCAATTCTTTGTTTTCAAAATTAATACCGTTGTAAACGGTAAATATATTTTGAGGATTGAATCTTCTATCAATCAGCATGTCTTTGAAGTTCTTCGATACACCGATATAGTAGTCTATAAATCTAAGAGCCACAGTATTTATCATACCGAAAGAAAACATTTTAAAAATGTTTTGCAGGTAGTCAAGCCTGTAATCGCTATGAACTGTTGTTACTACAGGAAGTCCGGTTATTTTTTTCACCGCCACTGCAACCATGTTTGCTTTTGCACCGTGGGAGTGAATAATATCGTAACCTTCTTTTTTTATTATTTCGAGCACCATTTTAATGTCGGAAAGTATGGTGCCTGTCCTGACGATTTCTGTATTTATACCTAGGGCATAGGCATCATCGGCGAATGCTCCGGTTCTGAAGCTGATTAGTTTGACATCTATATGCTTTCCGAGCTCTTTTACCAGAGAGAGAACATGGCTTTTGGCACCGCCTATATCTCCCCCGCCAATCAAATGAAGAACTTTCATCATAATCTCCTTTTTGGTGTTTTAGAAACAATTATTTTATGTCCATGATATTATAGCATAATTATGTTATCCAATAAAAGTGAATTACATAACTTTTAGCGTCCATATCGCCTTGAATAATGCCATTGGAATTTGCTATTTTATGTGTAGCTTTTTGTGTGGTAGGATATTATTATATTAAATGGGGAAATATAAAAAAAATTGAAGTTATTGAAGAGGTAGAGGATGATTCCTAAAGAAAAAGCATCTAAACTCTGGTTGGACTATTTCATGATAGTCATCGGAACAATAATATCAGCTTGTTCAATAAATATTTTTTTGGTTCCCTATAAGATTGCACCGGGAGGCTTAAGCGGAATTGCAACCGTTTTATACTATGTAAGCAATGGTAAGTTCCCCATAGGTGTCACCATGCTTGCACTAAATGTGCCGCTATTTATTTTAGGCATTAGGTTTATCGGGAAAAGATTCGTGCTGAAAACCTTTTTCGGAACCATTATGCTATCTGTTATAATTGATTTGACGGAGCCGTTCACCAGCGATCTTACTCAAAAATTTGGAAGTATGTCCGAAGGTATGACTTACTCGCAAGATTTGCTTCTGTATTCCATTTTCGGAGGATTTTTAATGGGATTGGGTTTGGGACTTGTATTTAAGTCCGGTGCCACCACAGGTGGGACAGACCTTGCAGCTAGAATAGTAAATCATTTTTTGCCGGTATTTACGATAGGGGAAATTCTTTTAATTATCGATACCAGTGTAATAATAGTTGCAGCTATAGCGTTTAAAAGCTTTCAATTGGGGTTATATGCAATTGTAACTTTATTTATCAGTTCTAAAGTAATAGATGCTATTTTGGAAGGTGTAAATTTTGCAAAAGCCGTATTTATAATTTCTGACCATTCCGAGCAGATTTCCGATAGAATTCTGAAGGAACTCGACAGAGGGGTTACAGCCCTAGAAGGTACGGGTATGTATACAGGAAGCAGCAAAAAGGTTCTGCTTTGTGTATTAAACAGAGGACAGATACCCGTATTAAAAGGCATAGTAAAAAACATCGATCAAAAAGCTTTTATAATATTGGCAGATGTGAGAGAGGTTTTGGGAGAAGGGTTCAAGAACTACGAATGAGGGAAATAGCTAATAAAAATTAAAAAAATGAAAGTGCATTATAGACGAAATTTCATTATTGTAGTATAATAATCAGGAAAAATTTATTCATAGGAGATGTATCCATGAACGAAAGTCAGATAAAAGAATTAAAGAAGTACTCAACTATACTGAGAAAACATATAATTGAACAAGTTTTTAGCTCTCAGTCAGGACACCCGGGTGGTTCGCTCTCTTGTGCAGATATCTTAACAGTGCTGTATTTTAAAGAGATGAGAGTAGATCCTAAGAATCCAAAGTGGGAGGACCGGGACAGATTTGTTCTTTCAAAGGGACACTGCTCTCCTGCGTTATATGCAGCGTTAGCCGAAAAAGGATTCTTCCCCAAGGAGGAATTGGTCAAATTTAGAAATATAGAAAGCTTTCTTGAGGGCCATCCCAGCATGAAATACGTACCTGGGGTTGATATGTCCACAGGATCATTGGGTCAGGGAATATCCACCGCCGTCGGTATGGCTATAGCAGGTAAATTGGATAACAAGGATTATAACGTGTATGCTATTTTGGGAGATGGTGAAATTCAAGAAGGTCAGGTTTGGGAAGCGTTAATGTCAGCTGCTCACTACAAGTTGGACAATCTTATAGCATTTTTGGACCACAACGGTTTGCAGATTGACGGAAAGATCAGTGAGGTAATGTCTCCGGAACCTGTAGATGAGAAGATTAAAGCATTTGGATGGAATGTAATTGTGATAGACGGACATGACTTCTCACAAATTATTGAGGCTATTGATGAGGCGAAGAAGACTAAAGGCAAGCCTACTATGATTATTGCAGAGACTGTTAAGGGTAAGGGTGTTTCCTTTATGGAAAATCAAGCCGGATGGCACGGTTCTGCTCCGAATAAAGAGCAGCGAGATATTGCTATAGCTGAGTTGGATGCAGTTTTAGCTGGAATGGAGGTATAATTCAGATGTCAAAAGGTATTGCTACTAGAGAAGCTTACGGAAATGCTCTTGCTGAGATAGGTGGAGATCCGAGGATTGTAGTTCTTGATGCCGATCTCTCAAAGTCTACAAAAACCGATGTATTTAAGAAAAAATATCCTGAAAGATTTGTAAATATGGGTATTGCCGAATCGAATATGATGGCGGTGGCAGCAGGAATTGCTTCCTGCGGTAAGATAGTATTTGCCAGTACTTTTGCAATGTTTGCAGCAGGTAGAGCTTTTGAGCAGGTGAGAAATTCAATATGTTATCCTGCATTGAATGTAAAAATAGGGGCTACCCATGCCGGACTGACTGTTGGAGAGGACGGTGCGTCCCACCAGTCGATAGAGGATATTGCACTGATGAGGTCAGTACCGAATATGACAGTTATAAGTCCTGCCGATGGTGTGGAAGCAAGATTCGCAACAATAGCGGCTGCTAAAATAGACGGTCCTGTGTATTTAAGGTTTTCACGTATGGTATCCCCGGTTATATTTGATGAAAGTACTTATAAGTTTGAAGTCGGAAAAGGTGTTACTGTAACTGAGGGTACTGATGTGACAATTATTGCTACAGGATATATGGTATCCGAAGCAATTAATGCTGTTGAACAGCTTAAGAATGATGGTATCAGTGCAAGATTGATTAATATTCATACAATAAAGCCGATAGATAAGGATATTATAATTAATGCAGCCAGGGAAACCGGAGCCATTGTTACCTGCGAAGAGCACAATATATTCGGTGGCTTGGGAAGTGCTGTGGCAGAAGTGCTTGTAGAAAATTGCCCTGTACCGGTAAGAATGGTAGGAGTTCAGGATAAGTTCGGTAAGTCCGGTAAAGCACAAGAAGTTATGAAATTATACGGATTGACTGCTGAAAATATTGTAGTTAAAGCAAAAGAAGTTATTGCAATGAAAAAAGCATAAGTATTGATAAAATTCAAAGCAATTATAATAGGTGCTGTTAGTCGGCACCTATTTTTGCTTAGGGGCTTTCAAAGGTCGTGAAAGCCTTAGAAATCGAAAGGGCTCGATGCCCCTTCTATTTTATTCTAAGTCAATAGTTGGGTTGAAGCTAATATAGAATGAAATATTGCTATACTTTTACCAGCGAGTGGTTGTTTGATTGCTCGCTGGTTTTATTTAGGGGCTTTCGAAGGTCGTGAAGACCTTAGAAATAGAAGGGGCGTAGATAGCATCTTCAATTTTATTTAGAGGCTTAAGTCTTAGAAATCGAAGGCACGGTGGATAATAAAATTAATAAATTATTAATATTTATAAATGTTTACTAGAATATAAATAATTGTTACAATTGGATAAAGTAAAAATATTTATTTAATTTTTATTTATTGTGTGTTTTCCGATTGAAACTTTTTTGATTTTACACAGTCTAAATTTCTAGAGGTGATTTGATGTTTAAATTTAAGGGGCGAAGAAATATATTTATAAGTTTGCTTTTGATTGTTACAGCGGTAATGCTGCAATTTTCATCTGTTTCGGTTGCAAAACCGAATAAGCCTGAAGTGGATATGAGTATTGAAGCTGGATATGATAATATAGCCAAAATTGGAACCAGTACACCGTTTTATATAACCCTTGCAAATAAAGGTAGAAGTTTTTCCGGGGAGGCACAGGTAATAGTTGATACCGGTTACCAGACTAAAACGGCATATGCTGTAAAATTTGACTTGCCGGAGGGTTCTACCAAAAAATTGGCTCTGAATATATCGGTAAACACAGCTAACAAAAGGGTCCGTGTAAAGATTGAGGGGGATGGATATACAATTAAAGATGAGGAACACTCCTTTAATAAAATTCTTTCACCCGAAACACCTGTTATAGGGGTGTTGGGAGAAGCCTACAATCAATTGGGGATTTTGAAGTCGATAAGAGTTAAACAAAGGCATTTGGATGGATATAATGATAGGTATTATAGTACCTATAATAATGAAATTGCTCAAGGGACTATAATCGAGAATTCTGCTGAAGTGTTTCAACTTAATGAGGATACTTTACCGGAGGAACCGGATGTTCTTTCAACTTTTGATTATATAGTGATTGCCGATTATGATACTTCCCTTTTGTCCGATGGACAGGTACGAGCTTTGGAAAAGTGGCTTACCGAGGGAAATGCACTTATACTGGCCGGCGGTGCAAATGTGAAAAAAGTCTATTCCGGTTTGAGTAATTATCTTAAGCCCTTTGAGGTATCGGGAAGTAAAAAGGAGTACATTGCTGAGGCTCTTGAAAAATTTACGGAAAGAAGCGCACCGGATTCATTAGTTGACGTATCTACAGGAAACACAGGCAACGGTAAAATTTTAATAGGCGATAAAAATACTCCTCTTGCAGTATCCTATATAAAAGCTGACGGTAAGTTACTGTTTATTGCTTTTGATCCCACTATGAGCCCTATTTCTACTTGGGAACACAGTGGGACAATGTGGGAAACGCTGATAAGCGAGAGTATTCAGCCAGTATATCTCAATGCCTATAGCAAAAGTGATTTTTACCGATATAATTCAGTAGTGTATCAGATTCGGGAGGATCAATCACCGCCATATAAAATCCTATTGTTAATTATTTTGCTGTATATAATAATAGTCGGACCGGTGCTATACATTATATTGAAACGTAAAGATAAAAGAGATTACAGCTGGGTTATTGTTCCTGCGTTGTCTCTGATATTTGTTGGAATAATATATGTCTTCGGTTTTAGAACCAGATACACATCAGCGGTTACAAATAATTTCTCGATAATAAATCTTGATTCGGATAGTAAAAAAGCTGAGATCAAGACTTATTCGGGTATATTTAACAATAAGGCAGGAACAATGACGCTTGAGTATTCAAAGGATTATAAAGTTGATGTGATTCGTGAGAACGGATACAATTACTCATACAACTATACTGAAGAGGATTACAAGAATGCTCATATAAAGAGCAAGATTTATCAAAACGATCCGGTACGGCATGAAATTTTCAATGTAGGATTATGGGAGCCCTGTGTTTTAATAGCAAATCAAATCCAGAATTACGAAGGGAATTTGTTTAAAAGTGTAAGTTTTGACGAAGATAAGTTTTTTGTCGAAATAGTTAACAACACAGGCTTTGCCTTTGAGGATTCTCTCTTAATTATAGGGAATAATTATGTAGATGTTGGAAATATTCTTCCGAATGAAGAGAAGAAAATATCCTTTTCATTAACCGATAATAACGTATATCCAAGTTTTTCCGATTTTATTAGTTCAAAATACTACAGCAGTTCGTATAGAAACGGGTCCAAGGAATGGAGAGAGAACCGAAGAAGAAGTGATGCTTTTGACAATTTTAACGATATTACCAACAGCCAAATTATAAATGGCAATTATACAAGCAATAAGATAGTTTTTGTTGCATTGAATTTTGAAAATGTGGATTACAGCCTTAAAGTAAACGGAAAGAAAACAAAAAATTATAATACCAATGTAGTATATGCCACTGAAAATTTGTTCTTTGAACAAGGGGGAAGGGTTGATATACCGAAGGGGGTAATAGGAGCTATATTTGATGGAGGCAGAGGTATTATAAATGATTCCTTTAGCGGTCCCTATAATGACGGTAGAATAAATGTGATGGCCGATAGTGAAATATATTACAGATTTGAAATTCCATGGTATATTTCTGTTGACAGATTTTTAGTTGATTGGGGTAACTTGTTACCCGATTATATGAATGGTAAGTATTATCAGGAGGATATGGCAGAGGGACAGTTTAACGAAGATATGTTTGAATTTTATGTTTACAATAATGCTCTATCGGAATGGGAAAGAACAGATTCATTTTTTGAAATCGAAGAACAAGCTGAAAATTATATAGACTATGATAATATGATAAAAATTAAAATAAAGATTAAAGTTAATGATTATTCCAGCAGTTATGACTATCTGCTGAAGCCGCAAATATATATAAGCGGGGTGAAAAAGTAATGTTGGTAATTAAAAACCTTGTTAAGAATTACGGAAAATTTAGAGCGGTTGACAACCTTTGCCTTGAAATCGGCAAGGGAGAAATATATGGTTTTGTTGGGGCAAACGGTGCAGGGAAGACAACTACAATGAAAATAGTTGCAGGACTATTAAAACCCACATCAGGTTCGGTGGTTGTCGCCGGGATGGACATATTGAGATATCCGATATCCTATAAAAATAAAATAGGATATATGCCTGACTTTTTTGGAGTGTATGATGATCTCAAAGTAACTGAGTATCTGGATTTTTACTCTGGAGTTTACGGAATAGAAAAGAGTCAGAGACCGAAATTGATTGATGAATTGCTTGAACTTGTTAATCTTACAGATAAAAAGGATTTCTATGTAAATGATCTCTCTAGAGGTATGAAGCAAAGGCTTTGTCTTGCAAGAAGCCTTATACACAACCCGGAACTGCTGATACTTGATGAACCTGCATCGGGATTGGATCCAAAAGCTAGAGTCGAGATGAAGGAAGTTCTCAAGGAGCTGAGGGATCTCGGGAAGACTATAATTATCAGTTCGCATATATTACCAGAATTATCCGAGTTGTGTACATCCATAGGTATAATAGAAAAAGGTAAAATGATTGTAAGCGGTACTGTTGAAGATATAATGAGGCAAGCTTCCCATAAGAAAATTATACGTATGAAGGTTTTGGGAGAAATTGAGGGTGCTGTTAAATTGCTAAAGGAACAACCTTCCATTGGAAATGTGAATGTTCACAACGATTATTTGGAAGCGGATTTCGACGGTACCGATGAGATATTGGCGGAGATTTTGAAGACTGCCGTTAAAAATGAATTGCCTGTTGTTTCTTTTACGGAAGTTGATGTAAATCTAGAGTCGGTTTTCATGCACTTGATAGGGGGAGAGGAAAATGAAAATTAATCCTGTAATCGAAAAAGAACTGAAAACAACCATGAGGGGATGGAGGGCTCCTTTTCTGATATCGTTTTATTTGGGATTTCTCCTTTTGGTTATATATTTATTCTTTTTGGCAAACGATCAATTGTCTTCGTATGGTGTACAAAGTTTTAATCCTAGGGTTGCAATAAATGCTTTTAATACCCTTGCTTTGTTTCAATTGCTTTTGCTGTTGTTTATCACACCGGTTTTGACAGGTGGAGCCATAAGCGGTGAAAGGGAACGACAGACTTTAGACCTTCTTCTATGTACCAGTTTTCCGACCTACAAAGTGATTCTAGGGAAAATATTTGTGTCCATCGCCAATATATTATTGCTTATCACTGCCTCGTTGCCCATTATGGGAATTGTATTTGTATTTGGCGGTGTTGGCATTTCGAATTTGTTATTGCTGTTCGTCTTTTATATAATAACTGCTTTAATGCTTGGAAGTTTGGGTATATTTTATTCAACGATATTCAAAAAAACTATAGTTGCAATTGTTATGACGTATTTAACGATAGGTTTTTTATCGATAGGCACATATATACTAATGGGATTGTTTTTCTTATTTGTGCTTCAATTTAGTACACCGGAGAATTATCAGATCATTGCTTTTTTATTTCCAAATCCGTTGTTCGGATTTGCTGCAATTATTGAAAATACATCTTCAAGTAGTTCCATATTCGGAAGCTTGATGTTTGATGACGGTTTAACTGCCAAATTAGCATGGATGTTGAATTTGGGATTTGACCTTTTGCTTTCGGCTTTTCTAATATTTATCAGTGCTTGGAAGCTGAAACCGGTTAAGTAAGGTTGCTCCTTAAAACCACAAACACCATGGGAAGTGGGAGAAGGTGGTAAAATGGAAATTAATGAAATATTTAGAGCCATAAGACCTTTAAAAAGAAGAATACATTTGAATAATGCCATAATTTGCTGGACCTATGCCTTTATTTTTGCAGGTGCTTTGTCGCTCCTGTTATCGGGTGCTTCACTGTTTGTTCCTGTTTTGTTTATCAATAAAAAAATTATGGCGGTTTACTTGAGCATTATTTTGATTTCGTTGGTAATCTCGTTATTCTTAGGGCCTAAAACCGAGAAGACTATTCAAACAGCAGATTCACTAGGGCTGAAGGAGAGGCTGATAACCGCATTTCAACTGCGAAACGAAGAGGGTAGCATTGTGGAAATGCAAAGGAAAGATGCTCTTAAGGCATTGGCAAATGTGGATTTTAGAGCATTGTATTCCTTAAAAATACCTATAAAGAAAATATTAATAGGCTTTGTTCTATTGATAATGGTTTTTGTAACCTTGCTGATACCCACAAGTGCCAAGGAAAGGGCAGAAAACAATGAAGGTGTAATTAATGAGACTAAAGCACAGGCAGAGAAGATTGACGAGAAACGGAAAGAAATAGAAAAATCTTCTGATGTTTCGGATAAAAAGCTCGATGAGATAAACAAGGAAATCGATAAACTGCTAAAAGATCTGAACCAGGCAAAAAATGAGGAGGATGCACTGAAAGCCTTGTCCAAGGCAAAGCATGAATTGGAAAAATTGAAAAACAGCACTGTACGGCAAGACCTTGAAAAACTGTCGGAGAAATTATCTCGTAATACTCTTTCGAAGGATTTGGGTGAAGCATTGAAAGAAGGAGATTCGGATAAAATTGAGAAGGCCATTGAGGAAATGAAAGCGAAGCTTGAAGATTCAAACAGGGAAGAACTAAAAGACCTTGCAGAGCAATTGGAAGAGGCAGCGGGAGAGATGACAGACAGCAAGCTCAAGGAAGACTTGACTGAACTGTCTCAAGCTGTTAAATCCGGAAATATGAATTCTGTTGCAAACAATCTGGAGGCTTTCTCCGTCGATTTGTCCAATTCTGCTATAAACGGTTCGGATGCCTTAAGCGATTTGCAGCAGAGTGAAAACATGACTATTGACCGCTTAACGGAGCAATTGAACAACTCAAAATATGCCATATCAAGAGAAGCGGGGACCAACTTAAGTGTAGCCCAAAGCAGCGGCCAGCAGGGTGGAAGCCAAAGCGGTAACGGTCAGCAGAGTTCGCAAGGCAATTCGGGAGGACAATCCGGGAATCAAACAAGTAACGGAAACCAGTCTTCACAGAACGGTCAAGGCTTCCAAGGCAACCAAAGCCAGCAAGGGGGTCAAAGCGGACAGAACGGGCAAGGAGGTCAAGGTAACCAAGGTGCTCAAGGCGGTGAAGGAAATCAAGGCGGTCAAAATTCCGGTGGAGGAGCCGGTGGAGGAGTCGGTGGAGGAGTCGGTGGAGGTACGTCAAATGCTGATGGGGGATATAGAGAAGGTCAATCGTCCGGTGGAGGCAAAAATCCCGGAGCCAAAAAAGAAGAGCAATATGAGGCCATATATGCTCCAAAAAGATTGGGAGGAGATTCACAGGCATCCCAGGTTAGCGGTACTAAAAATGAAGGTGGACAAAGTCAATGGTATGATGTGAAGGGCATTCCTTTTGGAGAAGGCAGTAAAGTGCCGTATAGTGAAGTATACAGCGAATATAAGAATGAAGCTATGACAGGCCTTGTGGAGGCACAGATTCCATCGGGTATGAAGGATATGGTAAGAGATTATTTTACTATATTGGAATAGGGAAATATATTAATAATTAATAATTTTATAATTGCTTGAACGGGAGGTTGCAATGGAAATTAACGAGAAAGATATAAAAAACGTTATTGATGCGGCAGCAAGAATAGAAAGAGAAGTTGCCAAGCATATGGTTGGGCAGAGGGATTTGATTCGCCAGGTGCTGATTTCAATATTTGCCGGCGGAAATGTCCTTCTGGAGGGAGTTCCGGGCTTAGGTAAGACAAGGTTGGTTAAAACATTGGGAAAAGTTATGGATCTTCAATTTTCCAGGATTCAGTTCACTCCCGATTTGATGCCTGCCGATGTTGTGGGTACAAATATTATTACAAAGTCCGACGATAAAGGAGGTAGCTTTAAATTCCAGCCGGGTCCGATATTCAGCAATATCGTACTGGCTGACGAGATAAACAGGGCAACACCCAAGACTCAAAGTGCCCTTTTGGAGGCGATGCAGGAAAAGACGGTTACTGTAGGTAATACAACTTATACTCTTCCTCAACCTTTTTTTGTGCTGGCTACTCAAAATCCCGTCGAGATGGAGGGAACCTATCCTCTTCCCGAAGCCCAGATGGACAGATTTTTGTTTAAACTCGATGTTCCTTTTCCTTCCCTGGGAGAATTGGTGGATATAGTATCAATGACAACTTCCAAAGAGGATGAGCAACTTGAAACGGTAACAACGGCAGAGGAGATAATGTCCATAAGACATATAACAAGGGAGATTCCAATTGCAAAGCCTGTATTGGAATATGCCGTTAAATTGGTGCTTGCTACCCATCCGGAAAGCGAACACGGACTTGAGGTGGCAAAAAAATATGTGCGGTTCGGTTCTAGCCCCAGGGGAGCACAGGCAATAGTGTCAACGGCAAAAATCCGGGCAGTCTTGGAGGGAAGATATAATGTTGCCTTTGAGGATATAAATTATGTTGCCTATCCTGCACTTAGACACAGATTTTTCTTGAATTTTGAGGGTATGTCGGAAGGTATAACCACTGATAATGTTATAAGCGAGATAATAACAAGCATTGGGAACTAAGGGAAAGGTGAAATTTAAGTTGAAAAGCCAACTTTTTGATAGCGAATTTTTAAAAAAACTTGAACAATTGGTTATAACATCAAAAATAACTCTTGCTGACGGTGCTTCCGGCAATAGAAAATCAAGAGCCAAAGGAAGTTCTGTGGAGTTTTCCGATTACCGGGAGTATTCCATAGGAGATGATTTTAAACGGATTGACTGGAATGCCTACGGCAGATTTGAAAAGCTCTTCATTAAGCTGTTCATGGAAGAGCGTGAGGCACCAATCCATATTTTCTTGGACAACAGCAAATCGATGGATTGGGGTGAGCCCAACAAAAGCATAGCATCAAGAAGGTTGGCTGCTGCATTAAGTTATATAAGCCTTTCAAGTTACGACAGGGTTTCATTGGTGTGTATGAATAATACAGTGGATAAATATAAACCGGATTTGAGGGGAAAAAACTCTTTCAGTCAGATATTGAACCTTATGGAGGACCTTGAGTACACCGGAACAACGGATATATACAATACAGTTTCAAAGTTTAATTTAAAGGGCGGAAGGGGCATTTCAATAGTGATTTCCGACCTTTTTTCCGGGGGAAAACTTATAGATATGATAAAATATTTGCAGTTTAAGAAGCAAGAGGTATATATATGCCATGTTTTGGCCCCACAGGAGGTTGAGCCTGAAATCGGCATGAGTTTAAGACTTGTTGATAGTGAAACCGGGGAATTTATAGATGTCACGGCATCACCGGATCTCATCAAAAGCTATAAAAAAGTATATAAAAGGTTTATAACCAATATCGAGGAAATTTGCAAGAGTCGGGGAGTAAACTATATATTTTTGGAGAGCTCTTTGCCAATTGAGAAGATGGTTGGAATGGTGGTGAACAGGGTATGACCTTTTATAATCCTTGGGCATTTCTGGGCCTTGTTGCTGTTCCTGCCATTATCATAATGTATCTTTTAAAGCAGAAGCACAATGATTATACCGTTTCAAGCCTCTTTTTGTGGGAAGAGGTATTAAAGGATTTGGAGGCAAACGCTCCCTGGCAAAAGTTAAAGAGAAATCTGCTTATGATTTTGCAAATTATTACAGCACTGTTGTTGGTTTTTGCATTGGCAAGACCTTTTTTAAATGCTGTGGGAAGTGATGTTCCTCATGTAATGGTTGTCATAGACACTTCTTTGAGCATGAAGGCAACCGATGTGGGAGGAAGCAGATTTGAAGAGGCAAAAAGCAGAGCGAATAAACTGATAAGCAATTTAAAACCCGGGACATCGGTTACGCTAATCAGTATGGGAAAGAACGTAAATATAGAAGAAAACTTAAGCACCAACAAGGCACGACTTATTGATAAATTAGTCAAGCTTCAAGTATCAAACAGTACTTCCAATACTGAGGATGCGAAAGATTTAATATCGTCTATCATAAAGCAGAATCCTGAAACAAGGGTTGTTTTATTCGGAGATAGCAGAATGGATATTCCCGGGGTAAATGTAGAATTTTCAAAGATATCCAATAATGGAGATAATTTTGCCGTCACCATGATGTCCCATACCAAAACCGAAAAGGGTATTACGGTACTAAGCAGAATTTCAAATTACAGCAGTGGGGATGCCAATGTTCCTGTGAGTTTATATGTGGATAAAAACGTATTTGATGCAAAAAATGTGTTCATAAAAAAGGGTGAGACGGCAAATGTGTATTGGGACGGAATTTCCCCCGATGTGTCTCTTATTGAGACGAGAATTGACCTTAATGATTCTTTAGCTGTGGATAACAGTGCATGGAATGCAGTAAACAACACAAAGGAAAATAAGGTTTTACTGGTGTCGAAAAGTAATGTCTTTATTGAAAAAGTAGCCGGTTTGTACAACGGTATTGAATTGTACAAGACGGGGTTTGAAAGCATTGATGAATGGAAAGGTTATGATTTGTATATATTTGACGGATTCTTACCGGACAAATTACCTGACGACGGGAACATAATGGTGTTTAATCCGGATGAGAACAAGTTGTTTGAGGTGGTTGAGTCGGTAGAGTATCCTGCGGTTAAAGAAATGGACGAAACTATATTTCGCTATGCGGAAGGGTTTGACTTTTCCATAGGCAAAACTAAAATTTTAAAGGCACCTACTTGGGGCAGGGAGATTTTAGAGGTTACTGACGGTTGTGCCGCCTTTAGCGGAATATTTGATAATAGAAGGGTTATAGTATTTGGATTTGATATTCATAATACCGATCTACCTCTTACACCTGCATTTCCCATTATTATGGCAAATTCCTTCGACTGGCTGCTGCCCGAATCGGTAAACAATGCACAAAATGTCTATTGTGGTGAGGGAATTGAGTTCAACCTGGGATTGAATACCCGTGAGGCCTTTGTTGAGACCCCTTCGGGAGAAATGCTTAAGATAGCTCCTCCGTTTCCGGCAAAGATTTTCGATAGTACCGATGAACCCGGGATGTACACTTTAATACAAAAGAGTGCCGATGATGAGCAGAAGTTTTATTTTACGGTAAATGTACCATCGCAGAGCGAGTCCAATCTTATTCAAAGTGAAACTCTTGATAATGACGGTACCAACCAGCCCTCGAAGGAAGAAGGGGCAAGGACTGTAAATACCGGTATGGACCTTCGATCCATACTATTATGGCTGATAGTTGTAGTTTTACTGATAGAATGGTGGGTTTATACAAATGGCGTTTAGATTTAACTATCCTTTGTTTTTGATGTTGATACCTATAGTTGTGGCTTTGACACTTTTTAGAGCAAAACGTCTCTTTAGGCTTGCCGCATGGAGAAGACGTTTGATTATAGCTTTAAGGGTTGTTGTTGTCATATTGCTTATATTTGGTATTTCGGGGTTTGGACTTAAAACGGTCAGCGATAGTACCACTACTGTCTTTGTAGTGGACAGTTCCGATAGTGCTGCAAACTCAAAAAGAGCAGCGGAGGATTTTATTAAAAAGGCTATAAAGAGTAAAAAGCCTTACGATAAGGTTGCCATTGTCAATTTCGGCACCAATACAGCGGTAGAAACCGTACCTTCGGAAAAGGTGAATTTTACTTCACTTCAGACAGAGATAAACGGCAAGTTTACCGATATAGAGCAAGCTTTAAAGAATGCTGCGTCTTTAATCCCGGCGGAGGACCGGAAGAGAATTGTATTGATAAGTGACGGTGAGGAAAATGCCGGAGATGCTTTGAAAGCAGTCAAAGCCTTGGCCGGACAGGATATAAGTCTTGATGTTTATTCAATTGGGGATGAGATTGGAGACGAGGTTCTGATAAAGAAAATTGATGTCCCGGAGATGCTGAGGCTTAATGACAAATTCGAAGTCTCAATAAAGATTGGCAGCAATGTTAAAACTGCAGGGAAATTAAAGATTTTTAGGGATAGAGAACTGGTAAATGAAATAAATATAGACATTCAAAAAGGCGATAACAATTTTGTGTTTTCGGATACGGCACTTAAAGGCGGGGTTGTGACTTATTCCGTTGAGGTAGAGGCAGTGGATGACACTTTGAACCAAAACAACAAGATGTCCGCTTTCAGCTACATTGAAGACAAAGCTAAAATCCTGGTAATTCATGATAATGATATGGGCGGTTCAGATCTGGCAAAAATAATGGAAACCGATGCAGATGTTCAGGTAACCGAACCGGAAAGTGTACCTTCGGATATGGAAAGTCTCCAAAAATATGACGGGTTTATTATATCCAATGTATCGGCTGAGAAGTTGAGCGACAAATTCTTGGATAACCTTGAGGTTTGCATAAAGCATTTGGGGAAGGGACTTTTGGTAACTGGCGGAGGCGAAAGTTACGCTTTGGGCGGTTATTATAAGACAGCACTTGAAAGGGTGCTGCCTGTAAACATGGATATTAAGACAAAGGAAGAGGACCCAAACTTGGGACTGGTGTTGGTAATAGACAAATCCGGCAGTATGGCAGATGGACAATATGGAGTTTCCAAAGTGGAGCTGGCAAAGGAGGCGGCCATACGTGCAAGTGAGGCTCTAACCAGTAATGATATGATAGGTGTTATCGGCTTTGACGATGCCTTCAAATGGGTGGTAAAAACCAGGAAGGCCGATGATCTGAAAGCGATACAGAATAATATAGCCACTATAAGAGCTGATGGGGGAACAAGCATATTACCTGCTCTTGAAGCGGCATACCTTTCCTTGAAGGATGTCGATACAAAATTAAAACATATCATACTCCTGACCGACGGACAGGCAGAAAAGTCGGGATATAACGAATTGCTGGACAAAATAAGGGAGGCTAAAATTACCCTATCTACAGTCGCTGTTGGAGATGGAGCCGATATACCGCTTCTTAAAACTTTGGCTTCTAGAGGAAACGGAAGGTTTTACGCCACCGATGAATTTACCGATATACCTAAAATATTTGCCAAGGAGACTTTCCTTGCGGGAAAGACATATCTGAACAACAGAACTTTTACACCTAAGCTGTCGGCTTATTCACCGATACTTAGCGAAATAGATTCCATACCTTCACTGGACGGTTATGTGGGTACATCGGCCAAGAGTACGGCAAGGGTGATATTTTCAAGTGATCAGGACGATCCTGTCCTTGCCACCTGGCAGTACGGCTTGGGAAGAACTGCGGCTTGGACATCGGATGCAAAAGGAATGTGGACTTCAAGATGGATGCAATGGGAGCAGTCTCCGAGGTTTTGGAAGAACCTTATTTCATGGCTTATACAAAAGAAGGTTAAAGAGGATTACGCTATCACCGGGGGAATTTTAAACGGTAAAGGGAATTTGGAATTGACGTTGCCGGCCGATGAAAGACTGGAAAATGAAACTGTGGAAGCTGCAATAGTAAGTCCTGAAGGGAAAGAGGAAATAGTCAAGCTCGAACCCATATCCCCGGGAGTTTACAGGGGGAATTTCAAAGGGGATGAAACCGGCGTATATATAGCTAATGTAAGTATAAGCAGTAATGGTGAAACAGTAAAGAATATAAGCTCCGGTATTATGATTCCCTATTCACCGGAATACGATAGGATCGAAAAAAGTAAAAATAATGTTCTGGAAAAGCTTGCATTAGAGGGCGGAGGTAGGATTCTAAAGAATCCGGAGGAGGTTTTTTCGGGAGAACTTAAAAAGACTGTAGCTATAAACGATATGACAAATATCCTGCTGGCTTTGATATTGATACTGCTTATACTCGATATTGCCCTTAGAAGGCTGAATATACCTTTTGAGAAGCTAGAGCCTGTGATGAACAAGATAACCGAAAAAAGTAAAGCGGTGACAGGTTTGGTTGCGAAGCAGCTTAAAAGGGAGAGAAAGTATGTTGCCAAACAGCCAAAACCCGAAAAAGCTGGGGATAAGAGTCAAAAGAATGATGTACAATTAAAAGAAGACTTTGACGAAAAAGTTTCCGGTAAGGATAAAGCTAAAGAGATTGAGAAGAAGGATGAAGCTGATTCGGATATTTCAAAGATTTTAGCAAAGAAGCGAAACCGCAGAAGATGATATAATAATATATTAATTAATTTTCAATACATTTTATATTTATGTATTTTCCTTCATTTTTGGCTATACAAATCTTCCGCATTTCTTTGCTATTAGCCTTTTTAGCAGTGTTGTCCGCCTAAGCCTTTAGTTTATTTAATTCTTTTGCATATACGTTTTTAAAAACATTTTGGTCTTAGAACAAAGAGTTGCTTTTACATCTTCGAGGATAAGCGGGATAACCTCATTATTGTTACACTTTAAACCGATAGCCGATTCCCCATATGGTTTCAATGTATTGAGGTTTTGAACCGTCCGGTTCAATCTTTTCCCTTATTTTTTTAATATGTACCGTCACAGTGGAGACATCACCAACAGCGTCCATTTTCCAGATGTTATCAAACAATTCATCCCTTGAAAAAACCCGGTTTGGGTTTTCAGCCAAGAAGAGCAAAAGGTCAAATTCCTTGGCGGTAAAGGTGATTTCCTTGCCCTCCACCCATACTCTCCGGGCATCCTTGTCAATTACAAGATTACGAACAGTAATTGTATTGGACTTCTTCTCGTTATTTCCCACAAGTCTTTCATAACGTGAAATATGTGCTGCAACCCTTGCAACAAGTTCGTTGGGGCTAAAGGGTTTGGTTATATAGTCATCGGCACCGAGTCCCAATCCTCTTATCTTGTCAATGTCTTCCTTACGGGCCGAAACCATAAGTATGGGAGTATCTATGATCTCTCTTACTTTTCGGCATATTTCAAAACCGTCTATATTGGGCAGCATCAAATCCAATATTATCAGGTCGAAGTCTTCCTTTAACGCTCTAACAAGACCTTTATCGCCGGTCTTTTCTATGGCAACGTCATAACCGTTTATTTCGAGATAATCTCTTTGAAGTTCAGCTATTGACACTTCATCCTCAATTATCAATATCCGCTTTTTCATTATCCTTACCTACCTTTTCCAATTCAAAATATATACTGGTTCCGCTTCCGAATTCGCTTTCAGCATAGATTTTTCCTCCATGCTCTTCAATTATCTGGCTTGCTATGGCAAGCCCCAGACCACTGCCGCCTTTTGTGGTGTTTCTTGAGGGGTCAGCCCTGTAAAATCTGTTGAAAATATCTTTGATATGCTCTTTCCTTATCCCTTCGCCATTGTCGTGAATACCTATCAAGACTTTATCCTGTTTGTCTTGTACATCTATTCTAATTTGTCCTTCTTCCTTGTCCATATATTTTATGGAGTTTTCAATTATATTTGAGAATACTCTCTTTAGCTTTTCCGCATCTGCTCTTACCCGTGTGTTGTCGGGTAAGCCATATTCATATTTCATGCTTATTCCGAGCTTTCCCAGTTCAAACTCATACTCTTCGGACATATCTTCAATAAAAGTTTTTAAGTTTACTTCCGAAAAGTTAAAGGTAATTTTCTTCAAAGTCTGATTTGAATAGAAAGTCAAGTCGTTTATTAGCCGATCCATATCCTCAACCTTTTTGTAGATGATATCCATGTATTTGGCTATTTTTTCGGGGGTGTCGGCAATACCGTCCCTTAAACCGTCTATATGACCTTTAATTGAAGTTATAGGAGTTTTTAAATCATGGGAGATGCTGGCTATAAACTCATTGCGTTCCTCGTCATATTTGATCTGCTGTTCTATGGCAGCTTTTAGCCTTTGTCTCATTTCTTCGAAAGCTCGGCAGGCCTCTCCAACTTCATCGCCGGATTTTTCATCTATTACAAAGGACAAATTGCCGTCTTTTATCTGCTCGGCACCGTATTTAAGCTTTTTTAGCGGTTTTATTATACTTGAAGATACAATAAGAGTCAGTATACCGTTGGTTAGAAGTATAATTATCAAAAAACAGAGCAGAAAATCCGATATGAATCCGGTAACAAACTTTTCTATCGGACTTGTGTCGAAAAAAATGTACATTACGGCATCTTTTCCATCGGACAGTTTGAATTTGTAATTTATATAATTATGTTTGCCGAAGGTATATTCATTATCGTCTTCGTTGTTTACTACATTTAAAAATATGTGTTTTTGAAATTCCTGACGGTCAATAGTATCCGATAGATAATAGATGTTGTTGTCTATCGTAAGACTGAAGCTAAAATTCATTGTTTTTAACTCATTGTCAATGTTTTTCAGGTATTCCAAGTCTTCGAATTTATCGGGAAAATTAAGGGCGTCATTCAAAATGGATACCAATTCTTTAAAAGTTTCTTGGGAAGTACTGTCCAAAATTTCCGGTGAATCTTCCTGGTCCAGCCCGGATTTTTGAAGGTTGATTCCAATTAAAACAATTGCGAGAACAACGGACAAAATTAGTGGAATTATAACCATTAGTATATTCGACAGTATAAGTTTAAATCTTATGGACATTTTAACATCCCCCAAGAACTCTAAAAATAATAAATAATTTTTGTTGTTTAAGTGTTAAAACATCTTATATATCCCTTCGGTAAAACAGGTACGAACCTGTAAACATAAATATTATACCATAACCTAACATATATAGAAGTTCATTGACAATTTTCGATATATTCAAGTTGCTATAAAAATTCTTATGCCAGGTAAGGTATGTTGTGGGTACAAAAGGCTTTATTTCCGGGAAAATAATTGATGCTGCCGATATAATTATAAAACTTAAAACCATTATTACAACAATTAGACTGCCGTTTTTGGTAAATTGGGCTGCAAAGGCAGTAATAACGGCTATAAGAAACATAGGTACAAAGGCGGAAACATATGCCGTGAAATTGGAAGGAAGCTTTATTAGACAGGAGTTGATATTTCCGCCCATTAAGCTTGCAAGTTCCGATAACACAAAAGTTCCAAACAAAAGAATAAGTATACCGACACCCATTGCAATAATTTTGGAGATATAGAGTTTGCTGCGTGTTATCGGCCTTACCAATGACAAAACAATCGAGTTGTCGGAGAATTCTCCGGAAAACAGGTCACTTGTAAGCATAAGTATGAATAAAGGAAGAAATGCTGAAGTCAAAAAATCCAGAACGGTAACCGGAATTGTTGAGTAATTCAGAATAGGTCCGCCCAATCTTTTGTCAGCTGCCAAGTTTGCCGATACAACCGATAGTGTTATAAATATGGATAGTAAAAACAGTAAGGCAAACTTTTTCTTTGAGAATATTTTAAAGATTTCGTTTTTTATACCGGTCAATACTGCATTCATTTTAGCTTCCTCCTGGCTTTGAACTCAATTTTTCGATAAAATAGTCTTCCAGCGAGAGTCCCGTCTCTTTTACGTTTTTTACATTGCAGAAATCGATAATATTGCCGTTTTGAATAATCAGTATTTTGTCGCAAAGCATTTCTATTTCATGGACTTGATGGCTGGAAATCAGAAAGCTTATCATAAATTCTTTTGCAAGATGGGATACAATCTTTCTTAGTTCTTTTGTACCTTCTATGTCAAGTCCGTTGGAAGGTTCATCCAGGATTACCAACTTGGGTTTTTGGTAAATTGCCGTTGCTATTGCCAGTCTTTGCTTCATTCCCAGGGAGAAAGTCTTAACCTTGTCGTTCTTATAGGGATAAAGACCGGTAATTTGAAGTACTTCGTCAATCCTGGAGTCATCCATATCGGTGTAGTACCTGGAAATATATTTGAGGTTGTCATAGCAGCTCATATTTCCCAAAACTGAAGGGGTTTCTATCAGACAGCCCACGTTTTTTATTGCTTCTTCGAAATTATCCGATAAATCTTTTCCGCAAATTTTAACGGTCCCTGCGTTGGGCCTTACCAAGCCTGTTATTGATTTCATTATGGTGGTTTTGCCCGAACCGTTGGGGCCGAGAAGACCTACTATTTCACCTTTATATATATCAAAACTTATATCGTTAATGCCTCTACCGTTCTTATATATTTTCCTAAGAGATTTTACTTCCAATATTTTATCCATGTTTTCACCCTTTCCGGAAGTCTGTAGCACAGGACTAAACATATATTGATTGAATTTATGGCCTGTCGCTTTTGGCAATGTCAACTATGGGAGCAATTGCATTTTTATTGGTGAAATCGACTACTTTCCCGTAGGTGGCGAGAATTCCCTTGGAGTCGTCATCAAGGGTCTCGGGATCCTTTTTCTTAATGGATTTATACATAAGGTACATCAAGAAACGATCTAAAGCGTTCATTTTCTTGTAATTCAAGCCGCCTCTTAAGACAAAAAAGTGGACCTTGTTTTTCATTTCATCGGTTAAATTTTTATTTTTAAGTTCTTCTTTGACTTCTTCATTTTTCAAAGTTGCTCCCACAGCTACTACAATAATTTTCTTATTTTGGAGTTTTGAATAGTTTTTTTTTATTAGTGAAAATCCAAGGATGCCGCCGACATATAGCCCTCCGCAATATATTATGGTGGTGTAGTTTTCCAATTTGTTGGGGGTTATTTCATTTGCTCCAAAAATATCTGCAGATAGGGCTTCTGCAATCCATTTTGCATATTTTTCAGTACTTCCGTATTTGGATTTGTAAACAACAACTATGTTTGACATGTTTTTAGCCTCCTTGGATTTCACAATTTATTTTAGTAAAGGTTAAGTTCTTCAGATGAAAATTCCTTTACTTCTTTTCCATTTAATTCTATTATATCAGCAGTGGTTGAGTAAATGTCGAAAATATCATAATTAATGTTAAATTTCCGATTGTGGATGTTGTTTTGTGCATCATTACCGCTAATTTCAAATTCCAACCCCATTTCCTTTATTGTGTTGTTCCTATCAACTATTATTTCTATATTTATTTTTTCTGCTTGTATATTGCTTGTAAGTTTCGGGAATTCAAAATCCTTAAGGGTGAAGCCTAATATTTCGCTTATCCTGTTGTTTGGCTCAATTTCAATGTTATCTTCGGTTTGTCTTAAGTTTAGAATTAAATTGAAGAGAGCAGGTATTTCATCTTTTTCTAAATTGATAGAAATTTGCTTTTCATCATCTCCGAGGTTCTTTAAGATCACCTGGTTTTTAAGATCGCCAACCAAATTGTCCACGATGCTTTCTAAAATTGCTTCTGCTTGCGGATTTTCATATTTGCTTGCTTTAAGTTCATTTTCCTTTTGTGTGAGGATTATTTTGCTATATACATCGGAAGAGTTATCTTTGAGAACTGTAGTTTCATCCTGCACAGAAAAGGTATAACTTCTACCGATTTTACCGGTTTCGATAGAAAAGTTGCCACTTACTAAGTTCTCCGCTTGGACTTTAAGGGTCGAATTCAGTTTCATCATTTCCTCATCATTGTCGATTACTGTTCCGGATATTCGGTATGTTGCATTTTCAATTTTATCCGAATTTTTTAGGGCTGCTTTGAGAGCCTCATAGCCTGTTGGACCTGATGCTATTCCCATTATGGTGGAAGCAATCAGAAGTGAGACGCCGACTGTTAAACCGATACATGTTCTGAAAAAGTTTTTGTTCATTTTTTTTACCTCCTTAAGAATCAATTTGTTCTGCACTTTTATATTAGCAGCCGAAGATAAAACAACAGTGAAAGAACAATTAAAGGAAAATGAAAAAATATTAAAAAAATATTAAATTTATAAAGTGTTGAACGTCCACTTTCAAAATGTTATATTATTTGTAAAGCAGCGGTTCTATGTGGGAACTCTGTGGGAGAAATGCAAGGCTGGTGATAAAAATAAACCAGAGGTGATTTGCTATGAGGTATATTGTCAGACAAAAGATATTCTCAATTGGAGATAAGTTTACCATCAAAGATGAAAATGAGAGAGATGTGTACATTGTAAAAAGTCAGCTTTTATCCTTTGGTAAAAAGCTAAGAATCTTCGATCTTAACGAATATGAAATGTGTTATATTGAACAGCAGCTTTTTACGTTCATGCCTCAATATAACATCTATGTAAATGGTGAAAAGATTGCACAGGTGAAGAAAAAGTTTGCACTGTTCAGAAACGATTTTGAAATCCTAAGTAATAATGCTAATTATTATGTTGAGGGAGAATTTTTTGCCCACGAGTTTAGGATATTCCATGATAGGAAGATGATTGGCCAGGTCTCGAAAAAATTGCTTTCACTTTCCGATACCTATAGTGTTGAAGTGGATGATAATGAAGATCAAGTCTTGGTACTTGCTTTAGCTATTGTAATTGATATGGTGTGCCATGAAAATGATAGGTAAATTGCTTGCTATAAATAAAATCTCAGGGGCATCGAACCCTTCGAATTTGCGGCTTTCACTTCGTTCGAAAGCCCCTAAATAAAAATACAGGGGCGTTGAGCCCCTTCGAATTTGCGGCCTTCAATTAGCATAATTTATTATGTTTTTTTATGTTTACAAAATACAATAATATAAATTAATAGCAATATTATTTACACTCTCAAAAGCAATTTCCTTTTCTCCTCTTCAGAAAGATATTCCGGATAATTATTTAAAGCTATTTCATTTAACTGGGGATCATACCAACCATTTATACCTTGGATAAGATACTTTCTTTTCTCATCCTCAGAAAAATATTCCGAATATTCAGTTAAAGCTTTTATATAAAACTCAGGAAGATCAAAGCTTTTCAGACTATAACGAAGCATCTGTATTTTTTCATCTTCAGAAAGATACTCTTCAAAATCATACAGCAACCTTAGATAAGCTTGATAATAATCATATGTTACAATCAGTTTCTTTAATATCCGACAGTTTAATTCATTGACTTCAAGTCTATCAATCCTTTCATCACCTATGTCTCCCGCATGAAATATAAATATATCGCATATCGAGTCAATTATATCGTTCAGAAGTTCCCGGTCTAAATAATCTTCTATGGAAATATTGAAAGCAACTAAATCAGAACGGATTTCTTTAAGTATATCATCAATTCCGTAATTTTCATCGTAGTAGTAATATTGAATTTTGGCACAACAATATAGACCGGTTAGCCACTTTACATAGGAGCCATTTTGCTTCATATTGGATTGATTTGATTGGGATAAGTCCAAATCTTTACAAATATTAAACAGATGATGAATGGCATTTTTGTCGGGCATTATTTTTTCTAATAATAGATTTATATAACTGTCATCCCGGTTTAACAATTTTTTATAATAATGTTTTGAGTCATTAAATAATTTGATTTTACTATTTACAGCAGTTTTCATGTTGGATTTATCAAACAATGAATATTTTTTGGAAGATTGGATTCGATGAGCTTCTTCTAAAACTTCGGTTAAATACTTTCTATAGTTTTTATCGCAATCAATTTTCTTGAGGTTGTCTTTGAATTCCTTATCAAAATATTCGGATGCAAAAACATATGCGTTAATGGTTTGTGCAACGGCTTCCTTTTTACCTCTGTCAGTAATTGCTTCGTATAAGGCAGCTATTATTTTTAAGTTATTGTGTCGAGGTGTTGCAGGTGAGTTTTCTGCCGTCCATTTATCGATTGTACCTTTACTGATGCCATCTTTATAGTAGAAATATAAATGTGATGTTTCAAGTTTTTTTATTTTATCTTCAAAGCTTTGCGGTGTAATTTCAGCTAAAATACTGCTCAATATATCTCTAAAAACTAAAATTTTATTGTTTGAGCCCACATTGTGTTCCCCCCATACTCAAAAAATTCCATTATATATTTTCTATTTTATCATCGATATCCAGATTTTGAAAGCTCCGTTTATAACTTTGATATCTTTTTGATGAATTGATATCCCTTTGTAGAGGCATCGAGACTCCTTCGATTTCTAAGACTTTTACGACCTTCGAAAGCTCTTAAAAAATAAAGATTGCACAAAAAGGTTTAACTTTCGGTGCAATCTTTTATTTGGGTATTTTAACTTTATTATTATGTTATAATGCCCTGAATATTTTAATTGTTACTCCGTTTTCTGCAGGATAACCTTCACCTACTAATAAGTCTCGATTTAAGAAGTCCAATGCCTTACTGTCGGTAATTATTCTAGGATAAGTTCTAAACATGATACCTTCAGGAGCATTGCCAAAATTACCGTTATTTTCTATGAATATTCTGCAGTTTTCTCCGGTGTGGTCCTTGCCCTCTAGAATATATCTCGCCGATAAAGTATGTTTGTAACCGGACTTTCCGATAATTTGAGTGTCCACTCCGCCGGGTAATACCTTTCCTTCAAAGTACTTGCCTGTAACATCGCCTGTGAACAAAATCATTACAGCAGAATCGCCATTTTCATTTTTTACGTCGAATGCACTTTCAATTTTAACGTTTACCGTTAATACTTCTTCGAATTTCATCTTACCCCTCCTTGTTTTTTTGTACCGTACTCTCATTACTTGCTGTATAGCAGTGAAAAAAGTAAATTACAATTTGCTCGGACGTTTTATATGGGTAGACAAAAATTTCTCGGTTAATTTTAGAATTTGGGGGCTCCATATACCTGGGCCATGGCCGGCACCTATAACCTTGTAAAAGAAAACATTTTGCTTGTGTTCCTTTAATGCCTTGTACATTTCAATACTCTGATTGACGTGAACCACTTCGTCATCGGTACCGTGGACAATTAAGAAGGGGGGAAGTTTTTTCCAAAGGTCCATATAAATTGGACTTGCCTTCTTTGCCAACTCGATATTGTCTTTCACTCTTCCTCCCAGAAACAGGCCTTCAGGGGAGTCTTCCGAGTCATGGTCGAAAATATTATTGTACCTGCCTAAATTAGGTATATCTGTAACTCCATAATAATCTACAACAGCCGATACTTCATCCGATTGGTCTTTGTATAGTCCGTTGTTGTACTCGCCTGCTGTAAGCCCGGTCATCAATGCCAGATGTCCGCCGGATGAGTCTCCCCAAACAGCCACTCTAGTCGGATCGACTCCATAGTTGTCTGCATTTTCCCGCATAAATCTAACGGCACATTTGACGTCTTCCAAAGCCGACGGGAATTTGGCAATATCGGTGTTTCTGATTTCAACACTGGCTATTACATATCCCCTGGAAGCAACATGTGACAGGCTGGGGATAGCTGTGTACAATTCCTGTTTTCTCCAAGCGGAACCTTGTACGTAAACTATTAAAGGAAATTTCTGGACGTTTTCGAACGGTTTGATAATTTGCAATTTCAGTTTGATGCTGCCGTATTCGGCATAAACTATATCGGGGAGATATGTACACGGATAGAATCCTTCCTCTCCGGAAAATTCGGCAAATAAAACCTGTGTTCCTTCAGGAGTCTCATTAGCAGCAATTTCAGCTTCTCTTACATTCATTCTAAACACCTTTCTTCTTACTATTTTATAATTTTTGCTTTAATGATGATAAAAATGACAAGATATTTATTAAATAGCCAAACTATGAAGTTTGAAACAAAAAATTCTCCTTCAAAGCTTTTTTAATGATTTTTGCCAAGAAAGAGAACATTCAAACATCTCTATACACAAGTTCTTTTGAACTTATATGTATTGCCATGGACAATAAGAACAGTTCAAATCGTATCTTGACATCAATGGAAAGTTCAACCGAAGCAAGAAAAGCCCTCTGTCTAGATTAACTTTTTGCAATTTCTACTTTGCTCAGTAACATGAAAAGACGTGCTTCATCCTTGTATTCAGGCTTAACCATATAGTAGATATAACTTTCCAGAACGCTGAAATAGGGAAGGGAACGCCCTTCAATTTTGAAATTTCTAAAGCCCATCGGTACATACTTTTCATAAATATCCTTTGGTGTAATGTGGGTACTGTGCTTTGTTGTCCTGTAAAAGTGTGGAGTTATATGCTCACAGTAAAAAGGCTCATATTCAAAAGGCTTGTTCGGATATTTTTTCAAATGCTCCGATAGGGCAATATGATATCTACCTATATAATCATAATGTTCCTTTCTGCGAGGACATTTCGGTATGCAGCAGGGATTGATAAGCAGCTCACACCGTTCCTTTGAGGGGATTTTCTCAAGTTCTTCAAATTTATTGTTCCAATTATAGTCTAACACCACTAGACTGTAATCCTTGTCCAATTCTTCCTTTAAAGCCTCCAGATCTTCAATTTGCTTGCAGGTTGAGCTTATTATTTTATACTTAGGATAATTCTTTCTTATGTATTCTTCCAATACGGGAGAAACTACTATAACTTCATTCATTCCGTTGTTTGCCATTTTAAGGCACATATTGCAGTAGGAGTCGTTTAAGTGTTCCTCTCTAATGTGGGGATTGCTGAAGGTAAAGCGACATGGTATGCCACGTTGGTTGAACTGTTTTAAAATTTCTTTCATGGATTCGCGATCTATTTTTCCTTTAAAGGTGCGGCCGCCATTCCACAACGATGAGGGAAATGTGCCGTAAACGGAGCCTATTTTTATATCATCGTAGAAAAATTCAGGCTTCATTTGCATTGTTTCATAAAGAAGTATATTCAGTTCAAAATTCTCCGCAAAACTCGGTATATGAAAATTAATACTCATTAATATCCCCCTAAGCTGTGTTTCATCAATCAATTATAAAAGTGGAAATTTATGCAACAAGTATCAATTGAAGTAGGTTTGCAGCTATGATTGAATATTGACTGATGCTGAATAGCCGGTTCAAATGTATCTATTTTATTTACTTTCTAAGACTTAGACAAATGTATTATTTTTCCTATGAATTAGCAACTGCAAAGAATGATTGACATTACTATGATAGCACTATTAGGCTAAAAGTTCAATATGGGCTTTAGCCGGCATTGACTGAAAAATGTTAATTTTCAGTGAGATTCAACACTGTTGTTTTTAAAGTCAATTTAAATTTTAGCAGCAAAAATCAGAAAATTGACCCCTTGAATAATAAAATAAACCCATGTATAATGTTCTAGTAAACGCGCGTTCATGGGGGTGAATATGAAGAGTGAAGACATAGCCCGGTTGGCAGGAGTGTCTAGGAGTACAGTGTCTAGAGTCATAAACAACTATCCTAATGTTCCCGAAAAGACCCGGGCAAAGGTTCTGAAAATTATTGAGGAATATAACTACGAACCTAATACTTCCGCACGAATACTTGCAGGCAAATCCAACAATACTTTAGGATTATTCGTAATAAGCATATCTGAAAACGATGGACCGAGTAAAATTTATCAAAGTGCATACTATTCCACTTTTATCAATACGGTAGTCGATGCGGCAAATACAGTGGGTTACTATGTTTTGGTGCATACCATATATTCATACAAGGATTTCAATAAAATCAGCCAGTCCTTTTTGCAAAAAAGGATAAGCGGCGGAATTCTAGTCGGAAATGAAAAAGACTTGGATACAATCAAAAAAGTTACCAAAATGGGGTATCCGCTGGGAATAGTAGATTATGATGTTGGGGAAATAGAGAAGAATAAGCTGAATAATTCGGGGTTGATTGTTGTCAATTCCTCCGATTTCGAAGGTACTGTTGAAGCACTCAACCACTTAATTAAGCTAGGACATAGAGATATTGGAATTATAACGGGCCGAATGGGAACCTACTCCGGGAAAGAGAGATACAGGGCGTATGAATACACCCTTAGGGAAAACGGTATAGATATAAAACCAGAGTTTATATTAAGGGGAGAGTTCCTGAAGAAGAATACCTACAATGAAGTAAAGAGGCTTATCAATTCTAAAAAACTTCCCACTGCATTGTTTGCGTGTAATGATGATATGGCAATTGTTGCCATGGAAGTATTTATGGATGAAGGCATAAGAGTGCCTGAGGATATATCGATTATAGGATTTGACGACATACCTATGGCTTCGCATGTCAAACCTGCACTTTCGACAGTGAATGTGCCGTTTTACGATATGGTTACACAGGTTACCGAAGCACTTATAGGCAAAATTGAGCAAGGTACAAAAACCTTCAGCAATTATACATATCCCGTGAAATTTATTAGCAGAGATACATGTGCGGTAAAAAGTTCAGGTATATAAGAAGTTTTATAGAGAAATGATATTTAGGTCAGGTTAATTGAAACACACTGGTTGCGGTTGATTAAAAAATTATATAAATAAAGTATTAAATACAAGGGAGGCTATAAAATGAAATTCGGTTTTTTTGATGACGTGAACAAAGAGTATGTTATAACTACTCCAAAAACTCCATATCCGTGGATAAACTATCTTGGAACCCAGGAATTTTTCTCGCTTATCTCAAACACAGCAGGAGGATATACTTTCTATAGAGATGCCAGATTAAGACGTATAACAAGATACAGATACAACAATGTTCCGATAGATATGGGTGGACGCTATTTCTACATATATGACAACGGTGATTTCTGGTCACCAGGATGGTCACCGGTTAAGAAAGATCTTGACAGCTATGAGTGCAGACACGGCCTTGGATATACAAAGATAACCGGTAAGAGAAACGGTATAAGTGCACAAGTAACTTTCTTTGTTCCTCAGGATTATAATGGAGAAGTTCAAAAGGTAGTAATTAAGAATGAAGGAAATGATACAAAGAAAATAACTCTCTTCTCCTTCATTGAATGGTGTTTGTGGAATGCCCAGGACGATATGACAAACTTCCAGAGAAACTTCAGCACAGGAGAAGTTGAAGTGGAAGGTTCGGTTATATATCACAAGACAGAATACAAAGAGCGTAGAAATCACTATGCGTTTTATTCGGTAAATGTACCTATAACAGGATTTGACAGTGACAGAGACAGCTTTATAGGACTTTATAATGGATTTGATGCACCTCAGGCGGTAGTTGCAGGAAAATCAAACAATTCTGTAGCTGACGGATGGTCTCCTGTAGCATCCCACTCTATAGACATCGAATTAAAAGCAGGAGAAACAAAAGAACTGGTATTTATATTGGGTTATGTTGAAAACAACCCTGATGAAAAGTGGGAATCAAAGGGTGTAATTAACAAGAAGAAAGCAAAAGAAATGATCGACAAGTTTAAGACTGTGGCTGATGTGGACAAGGCATTCAATGAACTTAGAGATTACTGGAATTCTCTGCTTTCACAATATACATTAAAGAGTCATGACGAAAAACTTGACCGTATGGTAAACATTTGGAACCAGTATCAGTGTATGGTTACCTTCAATATGTCAAGAAGTGCCTCCTACTTTGAGTCCGGTATTGGAAGAGGTATGGGCTTTAGAGATTCCAACCAGGATTTGCTCGGATTTGTTCATCAAATACCGGAAAGAGCAAGAGAAAGACTTTTGGACCTTGCTGCAACACAGCTTGAAGACGGTGGTGCATATCACCAGTATCAACCGCTCACTAAGAGAGGTAATAACGAAATCGGTGGAAACTTCAATGATGACCCATTGTGGTTGATTATTGCAGCTGCTGCATATATCAAAGAAACTGGCGATTATAGCATACTTAATGAGCAAGTACCTTATGACAATGATATGAGCAAGGCAACATCCTTCTTTGAACACTTAAGACGTTCTTTCCATCATGTAACAAACAATCTTGGACCTCACGGCTTGCCGTTGATAGGAAGAGCAGACTGGAACGACTGCCTCAACCTCAACTGTTTCTCAAGTACTCCGGACGAATCCTTCCAGACTACCACAAGTAAGGACGGAAAGGTTGCAGAATCGGTAATGATTGCCGGAATGTTCGTATATACCGGTCCTGACTACATTAAATTGTGTAGATACATGGGCTTTGAAGATGAAGCCAAACAAGCTGAGAAAGCTGTTGAAGATATGAAGGAAGCTATTCTCAAACACGGTTATGATGGAGAATGGTTCTTAAGAGCATATGATGATTTCGGTAGGAAGGTAGGAAGCAAGGAAAACGAAGAGGGTAAGATATTTATTGAGTCACAAGGATTCTGCGTAATGGCGGGCATAGGCCTTGAAGACGGCAAGGCAGAAAAAGCTTTGGATTCCGTTAAGAAATATCTTGATACACCATACGGAATAGTGCTTAATAATCCTGCTTTCACAAAATATTATATTGAATATGGTGAAATTTCAACTTATCCTGCCGGATATAAAGAAAATGCAGGTATATTCTGCCACAATAACGCATGGATAATCTGTGCTGAAGCCGTTTTGGGAAGAGGAGATATGGCTTTTGAATACTACAAAAAGATAGCTCCGGCTTATGTTGAGGAAATCAGTGAAATTCACAAGACTGAACCTTATGTTTATGCACAGATGATAGGCGGAAAAGATGCAAGACGTATGGGAGAAGCAAAGAACTCATGGTTGACCGGAACTGCTGCATGGAATTTCGTGGCAATCTCACAATGGATTTTAGGTATTAAACCCGATTTTGACGGATTGAAGATTGAGCCATGCATTCCGAAGGACTGGGATGGATATACAGTTTCAAGGTTCTTCAGGGGAGCAACTTATGTAATAGATGTTAAAAACCCTGATCATGTTTCTAAAGGTATTAAGAAAATTACCGTCGATGGTGAAGTAATTAGCGGAAACATCCTTCCGATATTCAATGACGGAAAAGAACATAAAGTAGAAGTTATAATGGGTTAATTCAACGAAATGTCCACTTTTGAGCGAAGTGAAATGGACAAGCAAAAGGGGTTGATACCCTGAAGTTTAGCTGATGACAAAACTAAAACAGCTTATGCGGTTTTAGTTTTACTTGGGCAATACTTATTTTTATTTATTCACAGTTGATAAGTACAATTACTAGGTGAAGAAAAATATGGAGGAAACATTGTAAAGCAGGCTCTAGACTGCGGAACTTAAGTTTCCGGAATTTTTTTCTTTGACTTTTTTCTATAACCGCTAATATAAAGGAGGGTTCACATGTTTGAGAAAATAGTTGCAAGGGGAGTTAAGGTAACTCCCGAGTCGGTATTGAGAAACAGCTTTAAAAGCTTGAATGAAAACGTAAAAGTAGATGCAATGTTTACAGACACGACTTTTAAGAGCGTAATAGGAGTATCCGGACTACCGTTCAAAGTACCTGCCGTGTTACAGCTCTTAAAAAGCAGGGATGTGTCGGAATACCTTCTTACTCAAGCAGTAGACGGTACTTCGGTAATGATTGAAATTGAAAGCAGCGGAAGTGTTGCTTTATATAAGAGTGTAAATGGTGAAGCTCAAAAAATTGAACTGCCGGCTGACATAAAGGGAGAAATTGAAGTTCTCCTTTCCAATGTTAGTACCTGGGCAGGCCACTTAAATGAAAATGGTGAACATGTTATAGATTTACGTACCCCAGCTCCGGGACCTCATTTCTATGTAAATCTCCTTTTGGGAAATAGAATGGGCTTTGACCATGCCCTTCAAACAACTCCAAAGAGTGTTGTGGACAGGCTTGGAAGGGGTGCATTCAGATCCCATGCTGCCACTCAGGTGCTTGCTACACGCTGGGATATGAGACAGGAAGAAGGGGGATTCCCTGCAAATCGCCAGTTCTATCTCGTGGAAAATTTTAAAAAGATATTCTATTCTGCAGATCCTAATGACAGTAATATTGAAAGTGCAACTTGTACCCATTCACAGAACCATACCATTATCGAATATAGGACAAAATGCGGTCTTTCCATAAAGAGAACCATATTTTTGCTTCCCCAAATTGAAGGTTTGCCTTTAGCAACAGAAGTTCAGAGGATTGAAGTGACAAACCTTACAGACAGGGAGAGGGATATAAAGTTAATATATACCGGTATGTTCGGTACTCCTGCAACCCATGCCGTATTTGAAGATGTGCTGTACACAAATGTCATTATGCAGTCATCCATATTGAGAAAAGAAGACGGCTCAATAATTGCCATAACCCCTGACTATTATCCCGAACCTTTCAGGGAAGATATGAGGTTCCATACTATGATAGTCAGAAATGGCGAAAGTATTGAGTTCCCTAAGGAATTCTGTGCAAACTACAATGAATTTGTCGGAAACGGTACTTTGGAAAATCCCGAAAATATCAGCAAACTCAGCAACCACTTCTATCGGAAAGGACCGGGTTTCTTTGCATTAGGTGCCGAAATTAAGTTAGAGGCAAGAAAGACTGTAGTTTTTGACAACTTTACAGGACTTTCTTCGAACAAAGTTAACCCTAACTTCAATGAAGAAGTATTTAAGAAAGAGGTTTCCAACCTTGTGGATAAATTCTCGAAAGCTGGAGAAGTTGAAAAAACTCTCAAGCAGGTGATCGATTTTTCGAAAAAGTACTCGAGCTTTATGCAGCTTAAGACTGAAGATGAGGAGTTCAACACTTATTTCAATAAGAACCTTCCTTTCCAGGTGCTTTACCAGACTTTTGTTTCCAGGTCCTTCTGCCAGACTCAGAAAGGATACAGGGAAATAGGTTTTAGAGAAATACAGGATCTATATGCTTCAATGTACTATTTTGTAAGCATGGGAGAAGGAGACTTTGTAAAACAACTCCTTAAAGAATGGTGTTCGATGATATTTGAATTCGGATACGCTTATCACAACTTCTTCTGGGTAGGTAAGGAACCGGGTAAGTGGTCCGATGATGCCCTTTGGTTTGTACAAGCAGTATACCGCTATATCAGCTTGACGGGAGATATAAAATTCTTGGATGAAGAAGTCGAAGTGGCCGGAACTAATCCTGTGTCTAAGAGACCTGTATATGAAACCATTAAGGCACTTATAAAATACTCGGCACAAATTTCGGTTGGAAAACACGGCATGCCTCTTTTGGACAATGCTGACTGGAACGACTGTTTGAAGCTTGACAATGATTTTATAGACGGCATTACAAAAGAGAAGCTTTATAAAGAGCAGATTGCCAAGAGCGGAAAAACCGATGAGCCTTTTGAAAGTGACTACTCCGAAAGTGTCATGAATGCCTTCTTGCTAAAGGTTGCAATTGATGAGATGATTCAACTTTCAGCCGAAAAAGGCGATGCAGAGTATAAGGCACAGCTTGAAAACATGGCTTCCAAGTTGTTTGACAACATCCAGAAATACGCTTGGAAGGAGGATTTTTTTGCAAGGGTATTGTTCAATAGGTTCAAAGACGGCAAGTATACTTATCTTGGTGCAAAAGGGGACAATTTATCTGCAGACCCTGAAATTGACGGATCCTACTTCCTCAACTCCTTCAGTTGGTCAATTCTTTCCGATTGTGCAAGGGAAGAGCAGATTTCAATTATGCTTGATGTAATTGATAAATATTTAAAAACTCCTTATGGAATTAAGCTTGTTACACCGACAGATCTCGGCAAAGTGGCGAATGATACAGCTACAGGCCATTATTTCCCGGGTGACAGGGAAAACGGAGGAGTATTCAAACATGCTACAATGATGGCTACAGCTGCTATGTTTAAGGCTGCAAAGACTGTGAAGAACAAGGAACTTGCTGCAAGGCTTGCTGATATGGGATATTGGATGGTGGATTTGGTGGCTCCATTCAGAACCATGTCCAATCCTTTCGAAAAAGCAGGTAATCCAAGGTTCTGTACCCAGTATAACAACAGTAACAATGGCGAAAATATCGGTCCTATGTTGAGCGGAACCTCTACTTGGCTCACTCTGACCCTGATGAGTGCTTTCGGAGTCGAGTATACGACTAAAGGTCTGATAATAGACCCGGTTATAAGGAAAGGGGAAAAGACCACATCATACAGTGTTAACACCGGCAAGGCTGTTTACAATATAACTATAAAGAAACCGGAAGGCTTTTACCGCAGTGCAGACGGAAATGTTAAGATTTCCGTTGACGGCAAAGAAATTGAAGGAAATCTTGTGCCATTGTTCAGCGACAATAAGGAACACAACGTAGAAGTGATATTTGCCTAATATGGATAAAAGCACATCCTGTAGATTTCGGGATGTGCTTTTTTATATGTTATAATATAATAAAAATTGAAAGTTACTGTTGAAGCTCAAACTATGGGAAAGGTGGCTTGACTGTGCCGAAGCAAATTCTTTTTTTTGCCACAAAGGCTGATTTGATTCCCGTCATAAAACTAATAGAATCTCAGAGGGCTGTTAAATATGTGAATTATGAAAACTCCGGTTCATCCAGAATCTCATACTTGGATTCATTGCTGAGCTATAAGGAATTGGGAATTAATAAGACAGGGGCACATATCACTGGTGTTATGTTCTTTGTACTGGATAAGGAAAAAACATTGAATTTAGAGAAATCTTTCGGCTTATTTGGAAGGGCAAGATACTCATTTAGCCATCTAAACAATCCGGATACAATTATATTTCAACCCGGAGGCTTATATAAGGGTAAGCACTTGATTTGCGGACGAGTTGGAACAACATCTGATTCAAAGGAATCGCTGGAACTCTATGAACGGTTTTTAAAAGCAATAACTAGAGAATTTAAGAAAGTAAAAAGTTATTACGTTGGAGATGAGGCTTATAAAATGTTATTGGAAGGATATAGATTAATTACAATGGGAGTTGATTCTCCTCCCGAATATGATTTGAAATTATCCGGTTCAAAATGAGTTTATCTGTAAAAAAGTGTTAAATTGCAAGCCAACAGAATATTATCGATGTTACAATTGAGTTGAATATGGTTTCTCAAAAAAGGAAATATTCTCCTTTTTGAGAAACCTGTATCTCAAACTTCGATTAAACCAAACTTTCTGACCAACCATATGCACAATTTCTGTTTTCTACTCTTTGGTTTTTCTAAAGGTACAATTATTCCGTTGAGGACTCTATAACATAATTCTGCAGAAACAAAATGAGTAGTTCCGGTAGACTCAAATTCTATCCTAAAAAATTGGTGATCATCTTTCATTTGTGAATCTAAAACTTTAGCCTTTCTGTATACGTCTCGGGCTGCGGGTGCAAAGATAGCATCTCCTGGAAAAACAGGAATTTTATATGTATTTTTCTTTCTCTTCTTTTTAAACATTATTATTCCCCCTCATCCTGTTTAGTCTACTTTATGTATATTACCACACTTTAGTAAATTTAAAGCAAGTAATAATAGCATCAATGTAAATTATATGTAAACATAATAGCTTTAATTTCGAATATTTGTAAATTGTTGAATATTAGTTTTTTACATTTCCGGGAAATTATAATTTAAGTCGGCTATGGCTGATTTTTTCAGTATTGATAAAATATCATAATAAATACTGTTAATTATCATTTTGAATGCAAAAAAATTGAAGTTATGTATATTATGGTTATATTCTACATACAGAAATAAAATCCTCTTTTTTTAAAAAAATTATAAATTGTAATAGGCTTCCTATGATTTTGTTATTTTATCATAGAAAGCCTATATAAGTCTACATTAAAATATTATTAAAAAGCTGAGTAATTAGTTATTTTTTTCAGGAAATTTTTATTTTCCTGTTATGTGTTGTATTATTGCAGTAAAGTCAATACTTTAGCTCTTGTTTTGAACAGGGAATTTCTTGATATAGCCTAACAAATACCTTCTCATTAGTGCCAAATCAAGAGAATCCACATTTCCGTCACCATTCAAGTCACCATATTCATCGGGCATTGTAAGTTTAGATCTACGTCCAACCAAGTACATTCTCATCATTGCAAAGTCAATTGAGTTCACTGCATTGTCACCGTTCACATCGCCATACAAAATGTCTTCTACTGGAGTGGGAGTAGGCTCCGGTAAATCCTCGATAGGTGTCAATATCGGTTCAGTTGCCTCAATAGTTACTGTTTCCGTTTTGCCTATATTTATGCTGCTTGTGGAAACCATGCTTTGGATAGTCGGTCCCTGGGCTGTATAAGTTCCGGGACTTATTACCCTTGCATAGTATTCAATATATCTGACCGAAGAACGGTTGTATGCATAGAAACGTATCATCTGACCTTCGGTGTTCCAGTAGGAGTTGTAAGGTTTCAAACCGGAAGGTAGATAGTCGGTTATTAGATAGGAACCGTCTTGAGCCGTATTGCTTATATTCCATTCAAGTTTTACCTTAATGATATCACCCTGTTTTAATGTGTTAGATGACAGAGGAATGCCATTGGTATGTAAATAAGTTCTCTTTACTGTTATTTGCTCATCTAACTTGCTTGATTCAAGATCATCATCCTTAAATATTGATACCACAGACACTTTTCCTTCAACGTCGGTTATCTTGAAATCAGCCAATTGTGAAGGTAATAGCGAAATATAATGGGATGCACCGTTGCTTAATGTAACGGTATTGGTCTTGCCGGCTAAAGAGTATGTAATTTTACCTTCCATAGATTCTTGATTTTCCAAAGCATTTGAAATATACAACAGCTTTTCTACACTTATGAGAATGTCTTTTGTATAGTTTTTCAGACAATACTCATATAAGCCTTCACTTTCCGGAGCTTTAATTTTGGATGCAAGATAGGCACACAATGATGTTACTTCAAGGATATCGTCCTTGTCCCCTTCGGTATTGACTCTATAATACGGCTCGAATTTTTCTATATAGGAACCGATACGGTTTTGGAATATCAGCTCTGCCGTTGAAATGTCTCCAAGCTCACAGTAAGCCAAAGCAAGGTATATAAGATCTTTCACTCTTAAATTATCTATATTTGTCACTTTTTCCAGTTCCAGTAATACCGGTTCTTTTAAAACGGAAAGTCCGTATAAAGCTTTTATCTTATTTGAAACAGTTTCGGTTTCAAGGCTATTATAGAAATATTCCTTAAGTTGTGTTGTATTCACCATGCCCTTTACTAGGGAAGCAAGCTTGGCGGTAAGTTCAAGATCGCTTGAAGAATAAGGCAACAGTGAAAGACCTCCGTCGGACTGCTGATACTCTGCAAGTGACGGTTTTGACAGTTGGTTGTCAGTGAAGACGTCTTTAAAATATTTCGATATCAAAACGGAAGCAGTGTAAGTGGATACAATCTGGTCGATTCTGTTTCCGTAGTAAAATCTTATACCTAAAAGGTCACTAAGATACATGCCCGAACTCTTGTCTTGGAATACCAAATTCGTATAACCGGATTTTCCGCCGGTAACGGTCATATTCGGTTCCGCATCGTAGAATAATGCTTTTTCAATTTGATAGTAGGATTTTACCACGTTGAAGCTGTGTTTTACAGCATCGGAGTATCCTTTATCCGAATAAGCCTTTATTGTTATATCCTGCTTACCCTCTTTTAATGTCCAAAGAGGAATGTTAATTCTTTCAAAAGCTTTACCTTTAACGGTTAATTTTGGACTTGATTCATCGGAACCGATTACCTCAAAGACAATTTCATCGTTTTTATCAAGTCCGTTACCGTAAGCATTAACACCCAAGATCGGTTTGTCACCTTCTAAGTATGTTGTATTGAAGCTGTAGTTTATAAAGAATGGAAGGGTAACAATTATATTCGATTTGTCAACTCCGGCATACAAGTCCTCTGAAATGGCTGAAAGAGTTACTCTCCATGATGTAATGTTATCGGGGAGTTTGAAGGTGGCTTGACCTCTTCCCTTATCGTCGGTTTGAATTGTAATGAATTTTGCCGTATCTTTAAAGTCTTCTCTAACATTTGGCTCGGATTTGTCTCCGCCGCCCCAGCCTCCTTCTGATGCATTCGGAGCATCTACTATCCTGCCATAATCATAATAGGTCTGATTTTTCTCCAGGGAATGGGAGTTGCCTTGGAAATATACGCCGGAACCTACATAGGTATATAAGGTTTTTAAGAGGTCAACGTTCTGGTCTTTCAGATAGAAGAAGGCCTCGTCAACAACGCTTATATTTACTGATGATTTTACGCCGTTTCCGTCCGGATCTTTAACATTAACGTAAACGGTGGCATTATCTCCGGGTTTATAGAAATCCTTGTCGGTTGAGGCTTCAATTGTGAGATTTTTTTCCTGTATATCATAAGAAGCATTGCAGGAACGGTATACATAGGTCTTTCCGTTGAAGTAAACCGCATAAACTGTCGTGTTGGGGATATCCCTTTCACTGAAGTTGAAGGAGTAGGAGGATGAAGTTCCCAACTCATAATCATATATGCCGTTTTGTGATTTAAAGTATAAGTAGCTTCCGTCAGCAAGGGGATTACCTCCATACATAAAGGTCATATCGACGCTTTCATCCAATCTGTAGGAGTCTTTGCTTCCCTCAAGGGTGTAATTGTAATTGTTATATTTTGAGTAGTCATAAACCTTGCCGCAATATAAAGTATAGGATATTTTTCTTCCGTTACCGTCAATACTTGATATCTCCACGGTATAGTAACCGGACGAAAGTTCCGGTGCATTGAAACTGTAGGATGCGGTTCCGTCGGAAGATGTAGTCATTGAAAAATCACCGATACGATCTTTTTGCAGTTTATATGAATATATTTTGTGGGTAGTTTTGCTTATATAGTCATAATAAGTACCTGCCTCTGTTTTTACCCAGACATTTTTATATATTGTACCGTTGATCTTTTGATTGGCAACAGGATCTCCAAGATAATCGTAGCTGTTCTCGGCTGTTCCGTTGTTAATACGGTCGAGAACAATTTTATTGACTTTGGCTGAAACAGTGGCTACATCGTCTTTTATTTCGGCATTGCCTTGGATGTTTATATCGTTTATAAATACTTGCAAACTGTCGGAAGCACTAATATCTCCGCTTTCAGGCAAAGTTGCCCTTGCATAAAGAGTGGCGATACGTATACCTTGAACATTTTCAACTGCGGTCGGGGAGTATTCAACACTTAAATTACCTTTTGAATCCGCCTGTTTTGTTGTATAGGATATGTTGCCGTTCAACTGTGAGCCGGATACATTGTAGGTGATATTAACATCGGATACTCCGGTACCTTCGAAGAAGGCAGCCTTTATATTGAAAGTGGCTTTTTCATCCACAAAAATGGCCTTCTTGTCCTTTGTGATTTCCAACTTGTAGGACGGCTTGATGTAGTTTTGTACCGTTAAGTATTGATTGACGATTATTGCATCACCTTTTTTTAGAGTAATATAGTAATAGCCCTCAGGGAGGTTGGGAAGATCTATTGAAGCTTCAAAGAAAGAGTTGTTCAATTGTATGTTTTTCTTAACAATAGGTGTTGAATTGTAATATCTGCCGGAATTCAGTTCCAATGTCAAATAGTCGATTTGCTCATCGGTATAGCGATTTTTAACCAAGCCCCAAATATTGATTGTGTCGTCGGATTTATACATACCCCTGTCGGTATAGAAATAGGTCCAGTAGTTGTTTTCATTGAGATAAGCGTAGCTGCTGCAATCCAAAACGGAAGACTTTCCTTCTTTGGTGGTAACTGTCATAAGTTTATTATATCTATTGTATACATAAAAATCATAAGTGTAATTATTTTGAGAAGGAACACCAATGCTGTCAAAGAAAGCCACACCGTCATTTCCTGTATAATAAACTTTGTCATAACCTATAAACTTTATACTCGCACCCTCTATAGGTTTTTGCGAGGACAGATCGTTAAGCCATACCAGAGTTTTGGTATTGCTTTCGGCTATATATATTCCGGTGTTCGTTATTTGAAGGAAGGTTTGGAATCTTGCATCTTCCCAGTTACCGTCAAGTATGTAATAACCTTCCGGTAATTCTTTAGGCAGTTTTAGGTAGAGTTGACCGTAATTACTGTTACTGCCTTCATTCAAAACCTGTTCAAAAAAGAGGACTTTTTCCAAATCATCCACCGGGACGTATTTTTTAAAATAGCTTTGTGCCCAATAAGGTGTGGTGTTCTTTTCTTCAATAGCTTTAACAAAGGATTCAAAATCTTTATAAGCATAAACACCGATTTGGGCATTTATTTTAGGAGGTGTAAATCTGGTGGTGCTTGTGTTGTAAATAGAATAAGAAACCAATATTTCCGGTATTTCGTTGGGGGCAAAGTCATAGAGATATCTTCCGGTGTATATGGTAGTGATAATTTCATTAGGTGAAGGAGTATAATTTGTGTTTCTGCTCTGCGTTTCAAAGGAGAAAACATAATCTTCGCTTATTTCTCTATCGGTACCTTGGAGTCTTATACCTTTTTTAATTCTAACAGTATATACAGTGTCATATTCAAGTCCATCCGGGACAAAAACGGCTGTTTTCTTGCGAAATTCGAATCGGCCTTTGACAGCCGGTGTGATTTCGAAATGCTTTTCGAAATCGGAAAAGTTTTCATGGCTGAAGTAGATTTCTATTCCGGTCCTTACTGGAACATTTATTGATTTTTCTGCCGGAAGTGATCCTGTTATTTTGAAGGTTGCCTGTGTTTGAAATACCCAGGTAGTCTCTTTATCCGTTTTTAGTCTAAAGGTATAGAGACTGTTTTCCATAAGAGGTCTAGCCAACTTGATGCTGAAAAAGTTTTCGTCCAATTCTTCGATGGTGGGTGCCGGTTCTCCGTCAATGGAGAAAGCATTACGAATTTCTTCGAGGGAATAATTATCTTCCGTTTCAAGAAGAAATTCCGTGTCCACTGCAATTCCTGTAGAATCGGAGTTTTGAGGCACAAGACGGAACCCGTTCTTAGGATAGGGCTCAATACCCGATGCAAAGCTTGAGGTTATAATTGAAACCAGCATTGCCACGATTACGAGGACTATCGTAGCTTTTTTTAACATAATTTTTCTCCCCTTTGCTATTTTTTGTTGTAAAATAATTTGCACTAAACCAGGAATTTAAAATCGGTATGGATGCTGTGCGAAATAGAAAGAAGCTTGATATGTATTTGTAAAGAAGTTTACAATATTGAATAGATAGTACGAGTGGCTTTTATAATTGGAAAAAGAATGCTAATAAATTCCAAGCTTATAGGCATTTATTTAACACGATTTCATTAATTATAGTATATCATAATGCAGTATAGAACTTCAACAAAAGTAAAATTTATTTACAAAAAAATCCACAAATCTGATGGATTTATATTTCTGTTTTTTTATAAATTGGTAACAATTAATCGCAAACAACTTGTTTTTCCGTTTTTTTGACATTATACTTGTATTCAAAACAATTACTGATTTATTAAAAGACATATTTTTTATCAATACTTATTATTATATGTATATTTTTGTTATAATTAAATTATTGCTTTAGGGGAAAGGAAGTATCGTTATGGGTGCAAAAATATTAGTAGTGGAAGATGAGCAGTCTATAAGGAGCTTTATTGTCACCAATCTAAAGAGAAACGATTTTGAAGTCTTAGAGGCTGAAAGAGGGTCTGAAGCACTGAGACTTGTGAAGCTTGAAAAACCTGATTTGGTTATATTGGATGTAATACTCCCGGATATAAACGGATTCCAGATTTGCAAGGAAATATCCGGTTCTTGTCCTGAAGTGTCAATAATAATGCTTACAGCATTAGGGCAAGATTTTGATAAAGTTAAAGGTCTTGAGTTGGGTGCAGATGATTACATAAGAAAACCCTTTAGTCCCATTGAGCTTGTGGCTAGAATTAAAGCAATTCTAAGACGAGTGAACAAGAGAAATCAAGAAACGGAATTGCACATAGGTCCCTTTAGAATTGACTTGCAATCACAAGATATTTATAAGAATGATAAGCAGATAGCATTTACACCGAAGGAATTTGAACTGTTGAAGTTACTTATAAACAACATGAACAAGGTATTGACCAGGGATGAAATTTTAAATCTTGTTTGGGGCGAAGATTTCATTGGTGACCCGAAAACTGTGGATGTTCACATAAGGCGTTTGAGAGAAAAGCTGGAGGATAAACCGTCAGAGCCCAAATATATAGAAACTGTACGGAAACGAGGCTACATGTGGAGAAAGGGTGACTGATTTGAAAAGCGTCAGAGCCAGGTTGGTGGGGAGTTACCTTTTAATTATCCTATTGACTGTTACTATTTTTACTTGTATTTTGGTGTTTTTATTAAGGCAGTATTATTATGGTGATGTGGAGACAATTTTAAGTGAGCAGGCAGTGTTTGCGGCAAACTCATACAACAGTTATGCCGATTTTGGGATATTGGATAAAAATGCGAAAAAGCTGTTGGATAACATACTGGTAAATACCTATGCACAGGTTCAGATAATTGATAATAAAGGAAAAATTCTAGCCGATTCGGAAGATAGCTTGCCGGTGGGAACTACAGTTAATTACGTCGATGTAACGAATGCCTTGAAAAGTAAAAGCAAGGCAAAATGGATAGGTAAGATACCCATAACGCAAGAACGTGTATTTTCCATATCACAGCCTATAATTGTAGGTAAGGAAACATATGGAATTGTCCGGTTGACTTCGACCCTTGCAGAAATAGACAAAATAATATTAAGAATGGCTTTGTTTTTTGTAATAATAGGGGTAGTGGTTGTAGTACTTGTACTTTTTGTCAGCTTTTTTCTGTCTGCAACGATAATAAAGCCGGTAAAGGAAATAACAAATGCTGCCGAGGAAATAGCCCGTGGAAGGCTGGAGGTTCGTGTGCCGAAAAGATATGACGATGAAGTGGGCAAGTTGGCAGTTACGCTCAACTATATGGCACAAGAGTTATCACATCATCAGAAGCTCAAGGATAATTTTATTGCATCTATTTCCCATGAACTTCGTACTCCTCTTACCTCAATAAAAGGTTGGGCATCCACGCTAAATTCAAGTGACTTTAGTGATATGAACGAGATACGGGAAGGACTTACAATTATTGAAAACGAAACCGACAGGTTGGCACTTCTGGTAAATGAACTGCTCGATTTTTCCAAGCTTGCTTCAAGAAGTATTTCATTAAATATTGAAACTTTCGAAATAGAAGAATTTCTCAGTGAAATAAGGAACCAGATGACTCCGAGAGCCCAGAGACAGAGAATAATGCTAAAGTTGGATATTGATGAGAATTTGAAGTTAATCAGGGCAGATAAAAACAGATTGAAACAGGTAATGATAAATGTCCTTGACAATTCGCTTAAATTTACTCCGGAAGGCGGACAGATTAAAATATCGGGACAGGCCAAAAAGGAAGAAATTTTAATCAGTATTGAAGATACCGGAGTAGGTATACCTGAAGAGGAACTGGGCAAAGTAAAAGAAAAATTCTATAAAGGGAATGCATCATTATCGGGGAATGGACTCGGACTTGCCATATGTGATGAAATAATAAGATTGCATAACGGAAGAATCGAAATTAGCAGTATATTAAAGGTGGGTACAAGAGTAGATATTTTTTTACCTTCACCCACAGCTTAAATTTTTGTATTAGTTTTTATAATTCTGTAACCCTTTAGGATTTTTTGTAATGTAAAATTAAATATATAGGGATTTCAACAAGACAGATAAAATGTTCGAAATGGAGAAGTTATATGAAATATAAGTGGTTTAAATCAATCTTGATTATTGTGGCTTTATTTATGAATACAGGGTGTAATTCACTACCTACTACAAGAAATTTAATTAAACCGCCAAAGTATTCGAAGATTGCAAATGAGAATAGTGAGGACATTAAGTTAATTGCAAAAAGCTTCCTGCCGGAAGGCACGAAGTTTTTATATCCCGTTCATCCGAACGGTGCGGATGCTGTGCAGCTTGCAGATATTGAGGGCGACGGCCAAAATGAAATTTTAATTACCTATAAAGGATATGAGTTGAGCAGTGCTTCCGGGGCAATTGTGTTGAAGAAAGAAAACAATGAATGGCGGGAGATATGGCATGACAGAAACTTGATGAATGTTTTGGGTCTTGATTGGGCTAAGTTTATCGATATTAATGGCGATAATGTACAAGAACTCTTATTGGGATGGAATTTGGGTTTTGAGGTTGGATATAACTTGAACATAATTTCCTTTAAGGATGATGTGCCTAAAAAAGTGAGCAGTATAAAATATAACGAAATGGATATAGTTAATATTTCTGGAGCCGAGAATGAAAATCAGCCGGAAATCGTTTTGACAATAAAAGAGGAGGATCAAAGGGATATTTTTGTGCCTCCGTTAGTACTAAGATGGGTGGATGAAGGTCTAGTACCGGCCGAAGATGCATATTTCGCCTATTATAGGGATATTATCAATGTTATTAAAGAGGAAACGGGAATATATGAGAGAAATTTTATTAATTGGTATAATTTGGCTGAGATGCTGGTAAGGTCAAAAAGGCAGATGGAAGCAATTGATGCAGCCGATAGAGCCCTGAAGATTATTCCGAAGCATTACGAGAAATACCGCAATAAATTGGAGATTTATAAGGCAGAGGCATTAATCCAGCAATGGAAGTACTTTGAAGCGAAGTATATATTAGATAATATTCTCATAAGAGATCTCAATAGTGAGGTAAAGTGTACCGAAGAGGAGCTTGCGGCAGTATATTTGAATATCGGAAGGGTATATGTCGGGCTTAGAGATTATGGAAATGCTTGGGATATGTTCGGTAAATCTTACAAAGCATTAAAAGACAAATATGAAGAAGGCACCGAGCTTTTTATACTAAATTCTTATGCTTTAAAAAAAGAAATGGCTGAGTTGGAAGCCTTGGAGCGGTTGAAAAAATAAAATGGGTATTGGCTGTAAAAAGGTGAAAAGGACTAATGAGTATTGAAAAACTAAAGGACTTTTACAATATAAGGCTCGACAATCAACAGCTTCAAGCTGTAAATCATCTGCACGGTGCCGCACTGGTTTTGGCTGGTCCCGGAAGCGGCAAGACAACTGTAATTACAGCAAGAACTGCACACCTTGTTTTAAACTGTGGGGTAAAGCCGGAGAATATACTTACGTTAACTTTTAATAAAGCTGCACAATTGGAAATGGAATATCGATTTAAAAGAATATACGGGGAGAAAATTCCGAAAAAAGTCAAGTTTGCAACCATACACAGCTTTTGCCGGCAAATTTTGAATGATTATGAGGAAAGGCAGGGGAAGAGGTTAGAGCTGATTGAAGGTGAGGAAGCTTCGGAGAATAATAAGAGGAAGATAATCAGTAATATATATCATAAAATAAATGGCTCTAAAATTAATGATGACGAATTGGATGACCTAATCAATGAAATAAGATTTGTAAAAAATAAAATGCTTAAGAATATTGATGATTTTCAGTCAAAATTTAAGAACTTTCCACTTATCTATAAGGAATATGAAGGGTATAAAAAAGCCAACCTGCTTATTGATTTTGACGACATGCTCACCTATGCCTATAGTATTCTTATAAAATGCCCCGATATCCTGTATCGATATAGAAGCTTATATTCTTTTGTACAGGTGGACGAGGGACAAGACCTTTCTAAAATACAGTTTGAAATATTAAAACTCATTGTCAATCCTAAAAGCAATAATGTTTTTATTGTTGCCGATGACGATCAATCCATTTATGGATTCAGAGGAGCCGAGCCAAAATATATACTGCAAATAAAGGAGCATTTTAAAGGGTGTAGCGTATATTATCTCGAGAGCAATTACCGTTCGACAAAGAATATTGTTGATGTAAGCAGCATATTTATCAGAGAAAATATCAATAGATTCGATAAGACACATACTACAGTAAACGATAAAAAATATGATCCCTTTATTGTCCAGGTTAAAGATGAAATTATGCAAATAGAATATATTATGGAGAAGCTTAAGGAACATAACAAAGAAGGAAAGAAGGCAGCAATACTGTACCGTTACAACTTGTCATCAATTATTGTCGCAGATAAATTGGAACGGGAAGGAATTCCGTTTAAGGTTAAGCAAAGCGGATTGAATTTTTTCAGTCACTGGCTTGTGCAAGATGTAATTGCGTTTCTGAATTTTGCATTAAATCCTACAGATGAAGAATCCTTCGCTAGAATTTACTATAAAATGAACCGCTATATTTCTAAAGCTATGTTGGAAAGTGCCATAAATTCGAAGGATGAGAAAAATGTCATTGACAGTATTTTAAAAAGTAATGAATTAAAAGATTTTCAAATAAAAAGGCTTGTAGAACTCAAAAAAGACTTTCTTTCCATGTCCAGATTTAAAGCAGTTCAAGCACTGTCTTATATTAGGAATAACTTTAATTATTTTGACCATATAAAAGAGTATTGTGAGAATACAGGAACTTCTTTTGATTATTTGAATAGATTATTCGGAATATTAGAGTCTGTTGCAGAAGAGTGTTTAAACATACGGGATTTTTTAATGCGGTTGGAACTTCTAAAATCGATGTTTGAAGAAAAAAATTATTATTCAAACAATATGGAATGGGTGACTCTTACTACAATTCACTCTTCAAAGGGTCTTGAGTATGATGTCGTTTTTATGATTGATCTTAAAGAGAGCGAAATTCCCGGAACTAATGTTATTGAATCGGCAAAAAAAGAAGATGATTATTCGGTTTTGGAAGAGGAAAGAAGGCTATTTTATGTGGGTATGACCAGAGCGAAGGAATATGTTTATCTCATATACCCCGGTCCGGAGTCTTCAAAATCCACTTTTATAAAAGAAGTAGAAACCATTTTGCATAACGCTGCCATAAACGAAATTGGTGAGGGAATGATAATAAAGCATAAACATTTTGGAGAAGGAGTAATTGTTGCCATTCTTGAAAACAAAGCCAAGCAAGCCCTTTTGGAAATTGATTTTAATGGTGTAAGAAGAAAGCTGGATTTTTGGGTTTGCTTGGAAAATGGACTGATAGAATTTTAAGATAGAGCAAAAAAGAGTAAATAAAAGACTTAGTTAGTATAAAATATATAATTATGGCAATAATAGCGAACTGTTTATCATAATTGAAAATTAATCAGTTCGCTATTATACCTTGAATGGAAATATTTTTTATATTAGATTTTGATTATTTGAACAGTAATAATATAAAAGTTACAACCGAAAAAGCTTTTGTTTATTTTTAAAAAGAGCCATACATGAGATTATTTCTCTAAAAGAACTAATGAAGGGTTTAATTGAAATAGGTCAAATTTGACACAATCAGTAATTGTAAAATAAGAGCTATTGCTAAAACAACGCAAGTAACGACACTACTTTTCTTCATTTTAACATCCCCTTTATTTTTTTCTCTTTTTCGGACAGTATTTAGTTATCTACAATACTACCAGAATTTCACATTACCGTCAATAGTTAAGACATATAATGTAAAAATTTTTTTATCCGACAGCTGATAAGAAGGAATTTTTGGTAAAGTGCTCGATTAATGCGGGAAAATTTTGTCTTACAAGGTTGCGTAAAATAAATACAACCCTCTTTATTAAAATTTATCTCATTCCTTTGAAGGTAGGACGGATAAGTATATTACCTGGCCTATAATGACAGTGTTGTAACATGTATGCTTTGCTTATAAAATGCTTGAAAATTATATAATCCAGTGATATTATATTTATATGAAATGATTCATGATATGTTATACATATCTTTTCAAGACTCATATCTGACCTAGAACCTACCGGGTATTGCGACGTATATGAAATGGCTGCAATGTCACAAACTACTTCAGGAAAAAATCAAAAGAAAGAAGTATTAAGAATGAACACGGAGGTTATCAATTACAACATTGAGCCGAAACTTCCAAAGAGGATGGATTATCGTATCGGTATTATTGGTGCCGGTGCAATTGTAAGGAACTGCCACTTAAAAGCTTATAGAGATGTGGGATTTAACCCTTATGCCATTACGTCCTTGCATGGGGCTACTGCCAAGCAAGCAGCGGAACAATATAAAATACCTCATGTTTACGGTACATGGCAGGACCTAATCAAAGACAGTAATATCGAAATATTGGATATTGCACTTCCGCCGGATATACAAGTTCATGTGGTGAGAGAAGCCATAAAACAAAGTCATATCAAGGGAATACTTTGCCAAAAGCCTTTGGCCATGAATTTGGAAGAGGCGAAAGAAATAGTAAGACTTTGCAAGGAAGCAGGAATCAAATTGGGTGTTAATGCAAACATGCGATATGACCAATCCATTCGTGCACTGAAAACTATAATGGAGGCAGGGTATCTTGGAGATATAGTTTTAGCCACCATTGAGATGAGAGCAATACCCCATTGGCAAGCTTTTCTTGAGAAATACGATCATATTGAGATATTGAACATGGGTATCCACCATATCGATACTTTCAGGTATTTGCTAGGCAATCCGGAAAAAGTTACAGCATTGACAAGGAGCGACCCGAGAACGAAATTCCCGCATATTGACGGTATTAGTCAGTATACTTTCCAATATGAGAACGGTGTTATGGCCACCAGTCTGGATGATGTATGGGCTTGGCAGGGAGAAGGGACAGAAAAGGACTTTTATATAAAATGGAGAGTGGAAGGCCTTGAGGGAATGGCACAAGGATATATAGGCTGGTGCTATGATGAAACGACACCGAGTACGATGGAGTTTACCAGCAAGAAATTCCCCAATCAATGGATCCGACCTAAATGGGAGACAGCATGGTTTCCGGATGCGTTTAGGGGCACTATGGCTCAACTCTTAAGAGCGGTGGAAGACGATACAACTCCTGAAATCAGCGGAGAAGATTATTTGTATACAATGGCGGCTGTAGAAGCGTGCTATAAGTCAATCAAGGAAGAAAGAACTGTCAGGTTGTCGGAAATTGATGTTTCTTTATAAGTAGAATAAATTTTTTCAAATACAAGGAGGTAAAACTATGTTATCAGTAGGTATTTTTTCCGGATATTATCCCTATACATTGGAGGAGACAATTAGAAGGATAAAGAAAGATGGATTTACTTGTGTCCAACTGGATATGGATTTTAAAGATATAGATTTAAAGACTTCAGAGGCTATTACTGCTGAAAAAGCACATAGGGTAAGAGATGCCTTTAGAGATGCAAATATCAGCATCGTAAGTATTTCTGCCTATACAAATTTAGTTCATCCCGATAGGGAACAGAGAGAAAAGAACATAAACTATGTAAAGACACTTTTAAAATATGCCCGGGACTTCGGAACACCTTACGTTATCAGTGAGACCGGAACTTTTAATACTGAAAGTGACTGGCTTTATCATGAGAAAAACTCAACGGAAGAGGCTTATCAGGAGATAATGGCCGTTATAAAAGATTTGGCGAAATTTGCCTACGAAAATGGTTCTGTTTTCCTTGTTGAAAATTATGTGAACAACATTATAGGTTCGGTTGAACAGGTTGCGAGATTATTCCATGATGTTGAACACCCGGGACTGGGACTTCTTTTAGATCCCACCAATTACTTTACCGATAAGAATATTGATAATGTAGATGAAGAATTGCACAAAATTTTTAATGTACTTGAAGACAAGATTAAAATTGCCCATGCCAAAGACTGCAGAAGAGCTGTAAACATTCAAGAAAAACATGCTGATATTGATGCTGCATCCCACAATACATTCCGTGGAGCAGGAGCCATTGAATTACCGGCAGCAGGTATGGGAGTTTTGAACTATGACTTATATCTGAAACTATTATCCAGGAAACATCCGAACATACCGATTATTATAGAGCATATAGACAGTGAGGAAGAAATTCCTAACATAAAAAAATTCCTCGATTCCAAGCTAAAAAGTGTAGGAGTGTAATATTTGGGGAAGTTACTGTTAATACTTAAATTTCCATAATTCTAAGAAAAGGTTTCGCTTTTGCCGTTTATGATGCTCATAATTTGACAAAGTAGAGACCTTTTCTTTATATTTGATATAATGTATGATATTGTTGTAAAAAGGTTAACTGTATTTGTTGCATTAACAGGATGTACATTATTTGTTGTGGACTTATGTCAATAGGTTTATAAAAATGCTATTGAGTAATAAATTGAACCGTATGCAATATATCTTGTCTTAAGCCAGTAACATGTATTACTTCGGGAGGAATGGGAATATGGCAACCATTAAAGATGTTGCTTCTCTTGCAGGAGTTTCTGTAGGTACGGTATCCAATGTATTGAATGGAAAAACCAACAATCAGGAATTGATAGAAAAAGTTGAAAAGGCAATGCTTGAATTGGATTACCGCCCGGATGCAAGTGCTAGAAGCTTGAAAAATACCAAGAATAACATTATCGGAATAATTATGCCTAATCTGGTTCGACCCGATTTTGTAAGGCTTTTGTCAAATATTGAGAAGGAAGCGAGTAACAATGGTTATCATGTTCTCTTTAAGGTATGCCGAAACAATCGTGTTCTGGAGAAAAAGTACATTGACCAGTTTATAATGCAAAGGGTTGACGGAATTATTGTAATTAACAGCTATTCTCAAAACGAGCCCGATTCAGTGCTGTATAAGAATTTTCTTCCGGTTGTTTTTCTTGACCTGAATAGAGAAGAAAGACCTTTAAGCAATGTGATTTCCGTTGATTACAGTAAGGCTCTTGAGGCAGCATTGAAGGATTGTTCCCATAGGGGCATTAAAGAGATAGGACTCATCATGGAAAGGGGATTCATGCCGAAGGAGACTGTATATGAAATATATAGGAAATATTATAATGATATTGAAAGAATTGAATTTGTCGATTATTCACAGGAGAGAGGCTTTGAAGCAGCATTTAAACTTCTGCATGACAATTATGGATTAGAGCTGCTTGTCACAAGCAACAGCCTTTTAGCGAAGGGAGCAAAACAGGCTGCAGAGGTACTAAACCGCAGAGAAGTCGGGCATATTACTTTTAAAGAGGAAAACTGGATAGAGGATCAGTCGGAATACATGGGGGTAATTGGAATATCCTATGAAAAAATTGCCAAACATACTGTTGCTCAGATTATAAATTGCATAGACTGTCCAAAGTTATTCGAACCGAAGCATACTGTTATAGATGCTGACTATCAAAGGGTGACACATTTTTCGGAGAATTTGGTATATAGGAAAGGCAATTCTACAGAAATTTCCCTTTACCTTCTGGAATCACCGGCAGCTCATGCACTTCAAAGACTTTCAAAAGTATATGAGAATAAAACCGGAGTATTTGTATCCTGCAATATAATGAAATACGATGTATTGTATAAAAAGCTCCATCAGATACTCTTGAATTCGAACAGTTCCGCTGACGGATTTATGATGGATGTGTATTGGACTTCCAGTTTGATGGAAACGAAGGGTCTCGAAGATTTGAAGCCATATTTTAAAGAACACGACAACTATTTTGACGGTTTTATGAAAGAGTTGCTGCCTTATTACGGTGTGAGTGACCGGCATATTTATGGAATTCCTTTTATGTCCGGTACCCAGCTGTTGTTTTACCAAAGGGATTTGTTCGAAGAACCCTCTTTAAAGGCTTTGTTTAAAAGGAAATATGGAATTGAGCTTGCACCTCCTACTACCTGGTCGGAACTTAACTTAACTGCGGAATTTTTTACTCGCTCAGTCAATGGCAAATCACCGGTAAGATACGGATTGGCCAATGTTCAGGGAGCAAATATCTATACAACCATAAGCTTTTTAAATAGGCTTTGGGCTTATGGGGGAAGTGTTTTTCAGGGTGACAATGTTGCAATTAATTCCAATAATGCCCTGTCGGCACTAAAAAGTTTCAAGAAAAGTTTCCAATATAGTTCACCGGAACAGATAAGTACGACTTGGGATCAGCTGGTGGATGATTTTAAATCAGGACATTATGCTATGGTTATTTTATATGATTCTTATGCAATGGGTATAAGCGATTATACCACTTCAAAAGTTGCCGGAAACATTGGAGCCAGCATCTTGCCTGATGGTACCTCGGTTTTAGGTGGGTGGGGCCTGGGTGTCAATAAATATAGTCAAAGGAAGGAAGAAACCGTTCGCTTTATTGACTGGATTTGCAGCAATCACTGTGCTGTGCCGTATTCCCTATTAGGAGGTATTACGCTTCATACTAATTTTTATAAAAGGAATGATTTAAAGCATATATACCCATGGATAGCTTTACTGCCCGAAAGTTATCGTCTGGCACGAAAAAGGGAGGTGCCCGATAAATACTTGAAAAATAATTTATACATCCAAATTTATGACCATATCCTTTGCGAGGAACTCCAAAATGTTTTGGAGGACAGGAAAAGTGAGGAGCAAGCATTGGCGGATATGGAGGCACGAATTAACGGACTTTTGGGATGAAATATTTTTAATATAGAAATAGAAGGTGAAAATTTATTTAACTAAAATTGGAAAGAATCATTTTAAAATTCTGCAGTATCTCTTCTTTGGCCATGATTATATTTTCACGGACTTTTATGTAGTTTAGGATAAGTGTACATGCCTCTGCTCTTGATACGGGCTTGGATCCTTTAAAAGTTCCGTCGCTGTACCCGGAAGCTACTTCAAGGAAGTAGAGGAATATTACTTCGGTTTCTTCTGATGATATATCTCTAAACTCGCCTATAATCTGTTCCTTTATAGACGGCATTTTACTTTTCATTAGACTTATTTGCTCGCTTAATGAAGAGGTTACCTTTTTTTTAAGCTCGTCTTTTTCAAAGTCCGCTAAGCCCGAATTGGCATCTATTGTTATATTAATGATTTCGACTATATCCGGCATGTAAAGTACTTCATTTTTTTCGAAATCGAAATAAATTTTATCCTTTTCCCGTATTGTATAGGCAAGAATTTTTACTGCATCGTTCCTTGACAATACTTTGTCTAAATCTATGGCAGCTATAATATCATCAGTAGAGGCATTTTCAGACACAATGCAGTCATCCCTAAGATAAGCTACAAAATCTAAAATGTTATCATCAATTGCTTTTTTAATGATATCATATGCCCAATGTTGTTCTTGATTACCTGTAGATGGAGTTTCTTTTTCTCCCAGGGAGGAATATACCATAGCAAGAAATTCCCCGACAGTTACTTGATTATCCGGCCTAAAACTTCCGTCGGGATATCCCGAAACAATTCCGTCATTATATAAGGATGCTATACTGGTGTGATACCAATCTTCTTCTTTAATATCTATAAATTGGGAAGCAGAGGAGGTAATACTCAATGATACAATAATCAGTATAATGGTGACTGGAAATAGAACCTTCTTCATAAAGCCTCCATAAATCAATAATTTCAAATATATAGGCTGTTACAGTTAAGAATATTATGTGGGATAAAGTGCTTAAAATGTGGATATATAGAAATTATTTAATTAATTGGTATGCTTCGGTCATAAAAAACAGACCGACATATTTTGCTTTATTCCAAACGAGGTTATCGAATTGCGAATCAGGATGGGGAAGTTCACCGTTAGTATAAGGTGTCAATTCAACGCAAAAAGAAGGTCTTTTAAATTCCTGTCTAAACCAATTTTCATATCCGCCGCTGTAATATTGGGGCTGGGAAATGGGAGTCATGCCATATCCCGTAAGGTTGCAAAACCTTTGGGCTATTTGTTTTGCTTGCGGAATTGAATTGACTGTTCCGGAATCGCCCCAATAGATAATCTCTCCTTTAGCATGAAAGGATACGGATAGCAAGAAATTGTGTTTCTTGCTTAATTCCATCATTGCTTTTACTTCGGGTTCGGTTGCAGGTGCGGAACCTTTATATTTTTCAGAGGCAGGAACTTTTGGGCTGGTCGCGTTTTTATTCCATGCAACGGGATATTGCCTATTTAGATCCACACCTCTTATATTTGCTTTCCATGCTTTGTATGACGATTGAATCAGCTTTATTTTTTTTACCGATTCGATATCTTTAACGCTGTTTATACCGTTTATAACAAGATTTACACCGTCAGGGTTGACCATGGGAACAATATAGACAGTAAATTTATCCAGTAATTCTACAACGTTATAATTTCCATACACACCGGAAGTTTGATATGCCAGGGCATACTCATCGATTGTTTTCATCAGAAATGTTGTTGAAATATACTCTCTTGCATGATGGCTTCCGCAAAAAAGTATTTTGTTGTCACCTTTACCCAACTTAATTAACAGCAAATCCCGACCTTCAACAGATTTACCTATGGAATCTATAGAAATCAAGCCAGGATACATGCTTTGCAATGTGTTTGCGTCACTGATCATTTGCTCGAAGGTATACGGCACATAGGGGTTGACAACATTTTTATACTCGACGGTTTGCCGAAAACTTTCATTTGCATCATAAATAGATATATCTCTTTTTGGTTTATAGTCAAAAAGATTAAGAAAATAAGATGCCTCGAACAGTTTGTTGTATGAGATATCGGAATGGTTGTCGTTTTGTACTGTAGCTTCAATTGCTGAAGAGTTTTCCGATTCAGCATAGGAAGTGTCACAAAAAACAGTAGTGAATAAAATAAATACAACGAATATTGCGGAGGTGTAGTGTGTCGGTTTCATATTATCACAACCTTTATCAAAACGTCTTGTATGTGATTGCTTTGACGAATGTTGCATATCAAAAACATTCAGTGTTTTATTGATTTAAAATAAAGAAGCGAGAATGTTGAATTATTATACTAATTTTACCGCTTAAATCTATTTTACCATATTTTTATTTTAAATATAATGCCCGTTTTTGCCTGTCATTATTTTTTTGACCGGTAGGGCACAAATTATTTTGGGAGTTGTTTGCCTTTTAAACACTAAAGGCAAAGAATTACTTCCTTGCCTTTCCTGTTACATGCTCAATATTGATTTTTATTACTTTTGTCTTACTAGAATCCTTTTGTATATACTCTAGACCTTTTTCCAAGAACTCACCGGAGTATTTTTGAATTAGGGCAGTCAAAGCATCCTCTTTTTCCTTGTCATGTACTTCTACCGCCCGGCCAAATACAACTACACTCTCATACCTGTAACTGAATTTATCCGGGATTGGTTCTGTATTGCCAACCACACAAAAGGAAACCTTATTGTTAAACATGATGTTATCCAATTTGTTTCCTTCGCAGGCACAATGAAAATAAAGGCTTCCTCCATGATATACGTAGTTGAGCGGAATCCCATAGGCATATCCGTTTTCACCCACTGTAGATAGTACTCCGTATTGTCCATTCATTAACAGTTGAATCGCTTGTTCGTTATCAATGCTTCTATCTTTTCTTCTCATTTCTTTAAACATGTCAGTTCTCCTAGAATAACTCTATTTAATTTAGGACAATTTTACTTGTATAATTATAAAATAAAGTCATTCAATTTTCAACCTCTTGAACCCGCATGGTTGATAGATGGAATAAAATGGACGAAAATAAAGATGTTCCGTAAATGGGCTAAGTTTTTAGGATAAAATGGGAAAAATGGGAGAGGAAAAAGAAAATAAAGTCGTTCTAAAAAAGAGAAAAAACAATGGAAACGAAAATGGAAAAAACAGTGGAAAAGAGAATAGAAAAAGCGTATTAATCAATACTTTCTTCAATACTTTTTTCAATAGTTCCTAAATTCTTTCAATATTTCTTTCAATACATTTAGCCTTGGAGACAATCCCTTGAGCACAATATTCTTCACCTTTGATCCATTTCCCCAAATTCAAAATCAAATCCGGGAATTTGAATTAACTTTATTTTTATATAGTGAAGTTTATTATCATAGGGTCAAGATTCTTTTGTACATACAGCAAGGGAAAAGTATAAAGGCGCATTTTTTCGTATATTCTTTTCTAATCTTTTTATCAATTCTATCAATACTTTCTTCAATACTTTTTGCCTTGACCCTAATCTCATGATCACAAATAATATTACCCATTACCCCATGTACATTTGTTTTAATAAAACTTCATTTGTATATAAAATGTCAAATCCTATTCCAATCAAGCGCTTGCCTTATTATATCCTTAAGCCTATTTACCCGATTGTTTCCGTATAAAAGTCACCCATTTCCATTGTTCTTTTTTTATAATATTTTCCTGTTTTTCTTCTAATATTAGATAAAGAAGTCGCGTCAAAAACAGTGATAAGTATAAAGGGAAAATTCTTAATCAATATTTTTCATCAATACTTCTTTCAAATTTAATAAAATCAATACCTTTAGCCTTATACATTTGCCCTACCCCTATTAACCCTAAAACAAAAAATATGGATGCAATAAGGTTTATTTTTTACGTACTTTTTCTAATCCTTTTTCAATACTATTATCAATACTTTTTTCAATATTTTTAAAATCAATATCTTTAGGCTTGCTGCTAATCCCTTTGCCACATCAATCTTTACTCTTTTTCAATAGTCTTTTCTTTTATTAAAAAATCAAATTTCGCAGCCAAGCAAGATTTATCTTACATCTGCCACGAGATTTTGAAATCAAATTAGTATAGAAAATTAAATGGAAAAAAGATTGGAAAATCGATACTGAAAAAAATATCAGAAAATTCCTCGGGAGCCTTTTGTACAAAGACTTATGAGGAATTTGATCCTTTTGTGTAGAAGAAAATAAGGAAAAAGAATAAAGAGGAAAAATTAAATCCTTTGTAATCCATGAAATAAAAGGATTATAAAGGATTTATTATTAATATGGAATTCTATACTTACCCAAAACCTAGTTACTTAGTCCGGTTCCGAAGGAACAACTTTATTTACAGCGGAACGACTTTATTTACTTTGGAACGAGTTTATTTGATAATTACATAGAAGGCAGGATTAAGGTATAAGGGAGAAAGGTTTAAGGTGGCATTTATAAGGGCATAAATAGAATCAAATTTCTAATAAAACATTATATATGTTAGAAAAATTGGTAGAAATAATCTATCCTCTTACGGAAGCAGAAAAAGGATAAAAAATGTCATGGTAAAAATATTTAAGTTAAATTTCAGAATCGTTCGAGACATTTTTTATCTGCTTTATGTTACTATATCAGTTTTATAAAAGGATCTTTGATTAGTTCCTCAATTTAGAATAAGATCTTTGAGAATAGTAATTTATTATCTAAACTTGAAATAGTTCGAAATTCCTCTCTATAATGCTTGAAAACAGAATTAAGGAGGGACTTTATCTATGAGTATGCAGGTATTAAAAGTGTCCGGGGATAGTAATATAAATGCTGTTTCTCAGGCAATACTTGAAAATGTAATAAGGGATTCTATTATCAGTATAGATTGTATAGGGATTAAAGCCGCATATATTACTACAAAAGCACTCATTCAAACAACAGAAGTTCTTGTAAAACGTGGTTACAGATTTAATTTAAGACCTTATTATGTAAAAGTAAATGTACCAGAGAACGGTATGCAACCAATATCGAAAACGGCTATTCGATGGACAGTAATTGCAAAGAAAAAATGATATTTATTTTGGTTTTCATGTCTTATTTATATATGATGTACTAAGAAATAATTAGAGTTTAGGCAAATAGTTGATATTAATTAGTAACTTTGATTTTTTATCAAAAGGCTCATAGTAATATTGATTTGTTATCGACAGAATAAAGAGGAAGTTGCTTGATAAGAATCAACAAAAGTAGGAAAAGAGTTAAAATCAGGATGTAAAAAGAATTAAAAAAGTTGTTGATAAAATATCATATCTATTAGACTGCTTACTTTTAAGTAGGCAGTTTTTGTTTGGATAAAATTACTTATCAATGATAGTCCCCCAAATTAAACTTTATATGTCATTCTACAAAGATGTAGGGGGAAAATCCTAAATCTTTTAAGTAGGTATACAAAACCACGGGACTCAAAACGGGTTTTACTTACAAGAATACTACTTTAGGTGAGGTGATTTTGTGATTAATATAAGGACACCAACAGAAAAATAAGAGGCATTTTACCGAATGCCCTTTGATATTGAAAAAATTTGTTTGTTAATATTATATCAAAATGAAAGAGAGACTAAAAATAGAAAATAGGTTAGAAACAAAGGCGAGTAATTTTATAGATAAAGCAATAAAGTATTCAAAGGTGGTTGTGATGCTTTTTTATGTTCATCTAAAGGAATGGAGAACTTCAGAAAATGATATGAATTCCAAATATTAGCAAATGGTGAAACAAAAGACATATATTATAGTACAGAGACTGAAATAGTAGCAGTAACTGCTAATATTCTTAGATATGCAAAATAAGATATAAAGATCTACTTCACAGTTGAAGAAGCAATGATTATTTGCAAAAAGTCTTAATGGGATTAGGCTGTGTAGAGAAATGAATACTAAAACTAAAGGTTATGTGTAATTGAAGATTCTTTTAAGTATACACATTTCAAGAAAGAAGTTCTCTTAAAATAATTACTAACCAAAATAGGCAGACTTACTGAATTCCAATACTTTGTACTTATTATTATGGTATGGGATTATTGTGTACTTGAAGGTAATAAATTTATAGAAAAAGTTGTAAAGAATATATAAAACAAAAGCGCCGGTTGTTTACTTTAAAACTATTATATAAAGTCAAAGACTAAATAAGTGAAATTTATTCCGAAACCTTTATATTACCATTTTAAGAGGTATTCCGCTTATAATGAATAATAGATGACATTGTGCTTATGTTAAATTTTTGTTAAATATTTGTTAAATTTTTGTGAATTGATTATTTTTTTTGAGAATAAAATTAGGAACTATAGATTTTTATGTAGACAGCCAGTTTCTTTTCTTTAATATAATATTTTAATTTTGATTATAAATTTGTTTTTCCATGACAAAATGGAACAACATCTTGAAATTGTAAAAAAACGTCATTTTTTTTTGTGATATAATATGCATTATCTAATAGAAAAGGGGATTTATTATGGATATTCTAAATTTAAAAACTTTTCTTAAGAGAGTAGATGACAATAACGATATCTTGATTAATGTAGATGATTTTTGTTTAAAAACTTTAATTGCTATTATATTTTATGGGAGACAACAACTTAAATTAGAAGAAAAAATAACATTCAAGTTAACTGGAATTAAAGAATTGCTAGAACTTGAGGATTCTGAATATACATATTATCGAATTGAAAACGCTATTTTTTATCTAACAAATAGTTATTTTAAATGTAAACTGCCAAATAATTGTGAACGGATTTTCTATGCCATTAAAGCAATTGAAAAGCCAATAGATGACATTTATTTTAATAAAGAATGGAAGGTTGAAATCGATAGTTTTTTAAGAGAACATGACCTTACCCCGAAAATTTAGACACAAAGAATGGCGGGATTTCTCCGATTTTCTTTGTATCACATAAAATTTGATTTAGGCTGTATTGCTCAGCTTTTCAAAGTCTTCAGGTGATCTATAG